>FLNX01003019.1_pt1 | contig 173216 bp, 166 predicted proteins | sample 1140341 | NCBI WGS metagenome assembly FLNX01 (sample SAMEA3878208, study PRJEB12797) | bioreactor metagenome | biome: Moose rumen | place: Sweden | collected 2011-10
CATCTGCTTTTCTTTCATTTGGTGTAAATGAAACTCCTGTTTTTGATTTATACCTAGTTCCATATGTTCCTGCATACATTATAGCTGCATATAAAGAACCATAACTGTGTGAGTGTGCTGGTGTTGTATGATTATGTGATGTTTGACCACCTGTTGCACCTAATGAATAATCATTTCCGGCTCCAATTAAAAATCTATCCATAATTTTTTCCCATGTTCCACCAAAAAGTGTACTAGGATTTACATCAACAACACTTAAATAAATAGAACCTACTGGATAAACTTGGTCTATGCTTATTCCTATTGGAACATTTGTTGTAATACTGTTGCATACCAGATTTCCGTTTGTATCCATACTATAAGTATTTTGTTTTGATGTTATACAATTAACATCCAAATTATTTGCATCAATATCAAGTCCATCATTTGTTATTGTTAAATAGTCTTCATAATTATTATTCATTTTACTTCCTTCTTTCTATTAATAATTATAAATTTTTAAAAGTGTTATACATCCCTCCTATGATTAAATATTAGCTTATAATACGCATTAAATAAATCTCAAATTTTTAGGATTTAAATATTCTTAAAAATTGAGAATTATTTTTACAAACAAAAATATCAGTTTCCTGATATTATTTGTTAAGTGAGACGACAGGATTTATATCCTGTGTTTGTTCTATTCTAGCGTTTATAGCTATTACTCCTAATGTAAGCATTAGATAAAATAGGACAACTCCTGCTAAGTTTTTAATCATTTCTTTTTTCATAATCTCACCTTTCTCTTTCCTTTTACCTGTACTCATTATATTACGAACAATTATTCGTGTCAATATATAAACAAAACATTTGTTTGACATTTTACATCTGCTATGTTAATATGAATATGGAGGTATCGTATGGAAAAGAATATTACTAAAAGACAAGAAGATGTATTACAGTATATTAAGAAATATGTAGTAGATCATGGATTCCCACCTTCAACAAGAGAAATTGGGGCTGCACTTGGTCTTTCATCACCTGCTACTGTTCATACTCATTTAAAAAAATTAGAGGATGCTGGTTGTATTAGAAAGACTAATTCAAAGTTTAGAACAATAGAAATCGTTGGAGAAAATGAATTTGCTAAGAAAGAAGATGCAGAACTTGTTAAAGTTCCCCTACTTGGTAAAGTTGCATGTGGTAATCCAATTGAAGCAATAGAAGATCCATCTGAATGGTTTACATTACCTGCTAGTTTAATACCTAGTAGAGAAACAGTATTTACTTTAGAGTGTACTGGTGAATCAATGATTAATGTTGGTATATATGATGGGGATGTTGTTATTGTTCAAAAACAAAATGTTGCTCGTAATGGTGATATCGTTGTTGCTATGACTGATGATAATGAAGTAACATTAAAAACATTTTATAAAGAAAAAGATCATATTAGATTGCAACCTGAAAATGATACAATGGAACCTATTATTTTACAGAATTGTGTTATTTTAGGAAAAGCAATTGGTTTATATAGAAGTTTATAAGAAGGAAGAAGCTAAAGAAGTACTTATTAAGTACTTTTTTTTAGTGCAATAAAAAAGATAGGATTAAATCCTATCTAAAGAATATTAAGTATACAAAGAAACCGATAAATGCTAGTAAGCATATTGTTCCGTTTATTCTTTCACTTGTTTTACTCTTATCACTAACTCCTAAAGCCATAGTAGTTAGGAATCCTCCAGCTAAGCCACCAATATGACAGAAGTTATCAATTCCTGATATCATAAATCCTATCATAAGGTTTATTACTATTACGGGAATGATTTGGTTACGAAGAGCTGCTCCTAGGTAATTACGATAGTAATAACCAAAATATAATAATGCTCCTGTTAAACCAAAGATAGCACCGGATGCTCCTACTGAAACACTTCCACCTAAGGCAGCTGACATTAAGCCACCACATATACCACTAACAAAGTATATTACTAGGAATTTCCATTTGCCGATAAAGGTTTCTGTTTGAGTTCCTAATATAAATAGTGAGTACATATTAATTAGTAAGTGGATTATACCAGCATGTAGGAACATGTATGTAAATAAGCGCCATACCTCACCTGCTCTTAATAGTTCTACATAGTTTGCACCTAGTTTAAGAGCTGTTAGAGTTTGGACATCTATTAAAGCTTTTGGTCCATCTATAACACATGTTATAGCAAACATAGCTATACATAATACAATTAAGATATTTGTAAAGACAATCTTTTTAGGTTTGAATGTTTTTTCAAACTTCTTATTTTCTTTTTCTGTCTTTTCATTTATATCTTTAGTAACATTAATTATTAGTTCTACTCCACTTCTATCAGCAAGTAATTTTTCATTAATATTAGGAAATGCTTCTAGAATACTTGGATCTGTTACATTAAGTGAATCATCAACATTTGTTATAATTGCTGGTTGAATATTTTTAGTACCTTCTACTTTTAAGTCTTCATTAACATTAAGTAAGATATTAAGTGTATTGACTCTAAATGAGAAAGTTTTCTTTTTTATTTGTTTAACTATACTATTTATTTTAAAGTAGTCATAGTTTAATTGTTCTTCATTAAAGATATTATTAGAGTTAATTCTGACAATACGATATGGTCCTTCACTATTTTCTAACCATATTTCATCTTTAACACCATTTACTACAATGGGATTATAGTTTTCTTCAGTTATGAAATAGTGAACTAATTTCATTATTGTCTCTTCTTTTTTATCCATTAATATTGTAGACATTAGATCTCCTCCTACTAGTAATTTTAATATATTTTTATTGTATTTTCAAAATTATGTGTTCTTTTTAATAAATTTTTATAAATATCATATTATTTATTATGAGTAAAGATTTAGTTTGTTTTATTATAAGTAATAGTATATTTATATTTTATTCCAATATATTTTTGTTATTTGGTAATTTTATTATATTTAGTATTTTTATTAAACACAAGTATTATAGATATGCTATTTACTCTTTACCTTACATTCTTTATATATTAAATGCTCTTAGTATTATAACTCTTCTAAGTTATCAATGAATTCTTGAAAATATGCAGGAAGTGGTGCTTCAAAGTGCATCTCTTTTTTAGTTATAGGATGAATGAAGTCCATTTTATATGAGTGTAAGAATTGACCAAATTCAGTAGCATTTTTAGTATTGTAAACAGGATCATTATAAATAGGATATCCTATATAGTTCATATGTACTCTTATTTGATGAGTACGACCTGTTTCTAGAATACAACTGACTAGTGTATAGTCTTTATATCTTTTAACTACTTTTAAGTTAGTAATAGCTTCTTTGGAGTTTTCAGCAGTTACAGCCATACGTTTTCTATCTTTAGGATCTCTTCCTATTGGAGCATCTATTGTAGCTGATTCATGAGGGAATCTACCACATAGTAAAGCTAGATATTCTCTTTTGATATTTTTATGGTCTTTAAAGTATTCTGTTAGTAAAGCATGAGTTTTATTATTTTTAGCAATCAAAAGTAATCCAGATGTATCTTTATCTATTCTATGAACTATACCAGGTCTTGCTTCGCCATTTATATCACTTAAGTTATTAGTGTAATCCATTAAACCATTTACTAAGGTATTGTTGTAATTACCAGATCCCGGATGAACTACTAAACCGCTTGGTTTATTAACAACCATAAGATCATCATCTTCATAGACTATGTCTATATCCATTTTAACAGCTTCAATATCAGGTACTGTTACATAACCATCTTTAACTATTACGATATCATCTTCTCTTACTTTGTAAGAAGCTTTTTCTTTTTTACCATTAACTGTTATATAACCTTCATCTAACATTTTAGAGATGATTGAACGAGTATATTCAGTATTAGCTGCTAGATACTTGTCTAGTCTTTCGTCTTCTTGTTTTACTACTATTTCCACTGCTATCATCTCCTTTTATGGTAGAAATAACTAATAATAATACTCCTATTACAATAGCTATATCAGCTATATTAAAAACAGGATAATCATATTTAATAATAATGAAATCTAAAAAATCTATAACATATCCATATATAAGTCTATCTGTTAGATTTCCAAATAATCCTCCATATAATAAACCAAATGCAATGTTATTTCTTAAGTTTGATTTATAACTGAAGGAGAAATGATATATTAAGATTACTGCTAAAAGGGAAATAATGATAAGTAAGAATGGATATTTAGAAAATATTCCCCAAGCAGCTCCTGTGTTATGACATAAGGTTAAAGAAAAGAAGCTTTTTATTATTCTTTTACTTATATTAAGTTTTAGAAATGAACTAGCAAGTATCTTAGTTATTCTATCAATTAATAAAGTAATAATAGATATTATTAGTATTTTTTTATTCACTTCTTTCACCTCGTTTTAAGATTATATCATACATTAACTAAAATTACATCTTCACCTATTTTAGCAATATCTTTAAAAGATATTTTTATATCAGAGGAAGAGATAATTCTTTTAAATGATTTCTTTTCTTCAATAATAAGATTAATTATATTACCTTGTTCATTTATTTCAACATCAATAATACTACCTAATTTACGACCATCTTTGGTACTTATTATATCTTTATTTTGTAAATCAGATAAATACATATAATCACCTATATTATTATATGTTTATTATATCATTATTTTATTAATCTTTTGATATTTTCTAGTGCACTTTTTTCAATTCGTGATACTTGAGCTTGAGAGATATTTAGTTCTTGACTTAGTTCTGTTTGGGTTTTACCTATAAAGTATCTTTTGTAAATAATAGTACGTTCTCTTTCCTTTAATTTATTTAAAGCTTTTCTTAAAGAGATTAGTGTCTCTTTATCGTAGTAGTCTTTATTATCTGATATTTGATCTAGTAAGTATATGGTATCTCCTCCATCATTATATATAGGAGTATAGATACTCATTGGTTCTTTTAAGGAATTAAGAGCATATGAGATAAGATATTCATCTATTTTTAGATATTTAGCTATTTCTTCATTAGTTGGTTCTATTCCTTTGGAATTAAGATATTTTTCTTTAAAAGATAATATTTTATAAGCTAAGTCTTTAATACTTCTACTTACTCTTATTGGTGTTCTATCTCGGTAAGCTCTTAGTATTTCTCCTTTAATTAGAAATACGGCATAGGTACTAAAACAGACATTTTGACTTAAATCAAAGTTATCTATGGCTTTTATAAGACCAATGCAACCTACTTGAAACATGTCATTAATATTTTCTTCAGTTGTTTTAAATCTTTTTAGAATACTAAGTACTAATTTAAGATTACTTTCTACTAAGATGTCTTTAGCTTTTTGATTACCACTTTGATATTGTTTAAATAACTCAATCATTTCTTCATTAGATAGAGTTTTAAGATTACTAGTATTTAATCCTGTTATTTCAACAGCTTTCATAAAAAAACTCCTTTCAAATCAATTAAGGTTTGAAAGGAATATTTTTATTCATATATATTTTCACTAAATTCTTCAAAGATATCTAATAGATATTCTTTTCTAGCTATTTCATTCTTCCATTCTTCAGGTATAAAATCATAACCATATATTATTCCAGCTAAGGCACCTGTTAGAGCACCAATTGTATCAGTATCTCCTCCTAAGTTAATAGCACCTATTATAGCTTCTTTATAGTTTTCGGATTTTAGTAATACCCATATACAAGCTTCTAAGGTATCAACTACATATCCTGTTGATTTTATGTCATTTACATTTAATTTAGATATATCTCCTTTGATTAATCTTTCATAAGGAGCTCTGGTTTCTTCACTAAACATTGTATAATCTACAGCTTTAGTCATATTATAAGCAGCTAGTTTATCTTTTCCATTTAGTATAAACATTACATATCTAACATATATATAACATCCTAGAATACTTATTTCGTGGGCGTGTGTTATAGAAGATATTTGTCTTACTAGTTCTAGTATTTCAGTATCTTTTAGATGTTTTTCAATAGCATAGTATGCTATAGGTAGTATTCTCATTAAGGAACCATTTCCATTGGAATTAATATCAGTTAATCCACAAGTAGTTGGTTCATCATGTCCTTCATCAAAATTGTCTATAGCTTTAGCACAAGTTCTTCCCATTCCAAGTGGTTCACCAAAAGGGGTATAACTTCCCCTATTTTTCCATGTTGAGAATTTTAAAGCTATATCATATAAGTCTATTCCGTTTTTAGCATTAATGGAATCAATTGTTGCAATCATCATAGATGTATCATCAGACCATGTTCCTTCAGCAAGAGTATGCGTTCCAATCATTTTGGTTACAGGATTATTAAGTAATTCTTCTCTACTTACTCCTTCGATTGGGAAACCCATTGCATCGCCTACGACAAAGCCCATTAAGCCGTCTAAGTACTTCAACCTCATGATACCACCCACCTATACAACAATTATACTATATTTTTTAGATTTTTTAAGTATTTTTTTACTTGTTAATAACTCTAGAGTCAATTGTATCAAATGTATCTAAATCAATTAAATACATAGTTTTATTCTTATATAAAATACAAGTATGTTCTGGATTCTCTCTTGGTCTACCTACACTACCAGGATTTATTGTTCTTCCATGAATAGTATATACATGAGTATGACCACATAATATGTATTTATCTTTACTCTTTTCTAACATTTCTTTTAAATACATTTTATCTCCATGAGTACAGAAGAATTTAATACCATCTAATTCTAATATTAGATAGTCATGATTATAATCAAAAGTACATAGTTCTTCGTCATAATCACAGTTACCTTTTACAGCATAGATAATATCACTATATTTATTTAGTATTTCTATTACTTTATCTTTATCTAAACTAGTAAAGTAATCACCTAGTAAGATTAACATATCTGGATTTTCTTTTAGTATTAATTCTTCTAAAGCTTCTGTATATATTAAGTTACCATGAATATCACTAGCAATAATGGCTTTCATAATCATTCTCCTTTTATATAAGTATTAATTATCCAGTTAATATCTTCAATAGATTTATCTATATTAAATATACCATTACCTACTGGATAGTAGACTGGAAAACATTTATAAGTATTTTTATTTATTTTTTTATCAAAGTATTTCTTACGACATTCTGATACAGATATTTTTTTATCTAAGAAGATAGAACTTACTTGATTACCAAATAATATTATTATTTTAGGTTTTATGATATTTATTTCTTTTTCTAGTAATGGTAGATAGTCTTTAAAGTAATTATCTTTTAGAGGACGAGCATCTATCTGAGTACATTTACCTAAGTTAGTAATAAATATTTTATGATTAGTAATATTATCATATACTTCATTACAAAATGATTGATTCCAATCTTTGGGTTTATACTCTTTTATTTTTAAATAGATATCATCATCTAGTAAATTACATTTATTAAATAGATTCCATATATTTTTAGTACCTAACCAAGGATGATATGGTCCTTTCCAATCAGGAGATGATGCAATATTCTTACCAGTTGGATTCATGAATACAAAGCATATATCAGGATTATTAGATAATCCTCCATTATAAATAGAATGAAGATTAGGATCTCCATATATCTTTTGTAATTTATCATATTCTTTTTCTAAGTCCTTAAGAGTCATGATATCACCAAGAAAATTATATCAAAAAAGACTAGTTAATAACTAGTCATATATTTTTTTATTTAAGTCTAAACCAGCTAATTGTAAAGAAATAATTATTTCTTTTATTTCTTTATCATTTAATCCTTTTTCTTTTAATTCTTTTCTATTTAATACCCAAATGTCTTTAATAGTCTTTAAATCTTTAGAATATAATTTATTAATTAGTTTAGAACTTATATTTAATTTTTTTATATCATCATCAATTGCTGGTAACATTTTATCACCCCTAAATAAAAAAGGAGTAGCTGCAACTGGACTTACGCCATAAGCTACTCGTTGTAATTTTATTATAACAATTTTTATTTTTTTATGTAAGAATTAATCATGCCATTTTATTAATTTATCTTGGGCTATTTGAGTGGCATTAAAGCGATAATGCTGTGTTATATGATTCTTAGTTAAATAATCTTCTTCTCTATTTAATTGACCGTTATTATGGATTACATATGGTATACCTTTGTTATTTCTTCGATCAGATATAATACCTATATGATTATCTGAGAATACTACTATATCTCCAGGTTGCCATTCTTCTATTTCTTTATAATCTAAAGTTAGTTTTTCAGCATTATGATTAAAATATATTATTAAGTTATTAACTCTTCTAAAATCGATATTTGAATCTATTGTTTCTATACCATATTCTTCTTGATTATTTATTATATCGTTATTAACCATATCTTTTAAGGAATAGCCAGCATTTTTAAAGGCTCTCCATATAACATCAGTACATACTCCTTCATCATCAGGTGGATAAGCATCTTCATAGTATTTGCTTATATATGTAGGATTGTTTTCAGCATCTTTTCTGGCTCCTAGGACAAAATCTGTATAATCATCTATATTATCATTATCAAAGTCCATATCACTATATATGGTCTTAATATTGAAGTCAGATGCTTTGTAATATTTCTTAGGTATAAAGTTAAAGTAATTCATTACTGAAAGAATAACTATAGTAAATATAACTATAGAACATATTAAAAAGAAAGTTTTAACAGCTTTTTTATTTATGTCTTGATCTAATTCTTTTATTTGTTCTTTTTGATTTTTCTTCATCTTCCAATTCCCTGTTTCTTCTATATACTATTATATAATAAATTGTCAAAAAGAAAAAGAAACTGAAAATAAGCATTATTACAAATGGATGAATTGGTTTTAAGAATGGATATAGCTCCACTACATTACCAGGTATATAGTTAGTAAATATATAATTAGTATCAAACATCTTATTTAAAGGATATGATATTAAAACTAAAATAGCATATATAAAATATGTCTTTTTAAAATCTTTAAATGTAACATGGTAATTTAAAGCATAATAAGAAAATAAACTTATATTCATGAATACATGATGAGATATTACTAATTGCCAGAAATTAAAGTTATCAATAGTAGATACTAAATCTGGCCATAGAATAGCTGGTATAGGTCCTAGAAATGATAAGAATATCGTTATATGAAATATTTTCTCTTTTTTAAAGAATGATCCTATCATAAATAAATAATTAGTTATAAAGCATAAATGAAAAGGTAACATTTCTTTATAGTTAAATGATCCAAAATATAAATTACCAAATGTATATATAATCATATTAAGTAATAGTATTACTGATGATATTTTTAGTATTTTCCATGTTTTATCTTTATCTATCTTAGATATTTTATTTCTATTTAAGTAAATAATAATAGCTGCAATAAAAGCTAGTATAGTAAATATATTATGAATTAAACCAAATGGTTTAAATAAAAAATGTGGATACTCATTTACAAAAAATTCTCGTAGCATAAAATCACCTTCAATAATTTTATCATAAATAATAAAAAAAAGACATCTAAGATGTCTTTAATTGAACTAATACTCCAGCAACTGCTATAACTATTACTAAGATTAATAATATATTAGCAGGTATAGTTATAAATACTGGTAGATATTGTTTTATTAGTGCTCCTCCAGCAAAACTACTTACACCTATTAAGATGTGTTTAATAAATAATGTAGATAATGCTCCAGCTACTAGTGATAATGCACCTTGTACTAAAAGTGCTATTCTTGGATCTTCAATAGGAATATAAGCTTTAATAGATGTAAATGTTAGATAAGCTACAGCTATAAATAAAGCAATCTTTTCTAACTTAAATCCTGCTCCGGCTAGTAGTATTCCTACTACTATAGATACAATTATTAGAACTGTACTATCTGTTATTAAATGAAAATATCCATTAGCATATCCAACTAAGTTGTAACCGATTAAGAACCATGCTACCATTATTAACATTTTTTGAATTTTAAATCCAAAGAAACATAATAAGATACCCATTATAAGAATGATTAGAGACATAACTTGCTCAGGCATTTTTCTCTCCTCCTTTCTTTATATTATAAATCAATTTATAGATTTCATATACAGCTATTATTATAAATGAAAGTAATAATAGTTTTAGAATATTAACTGTTGCAAGTGGAGTTACTTTTAAGAACATTGCAGTAAGTGGTACTTCAGCCATAATAAGTTGTAATCCAATTGAACCAACAACAGTAATTAAAAGAATAGGATTTGTATGTAAAGGTTCTTTGAAAACTGTTCTTTTTTCACTACGACAGTTTAGAACATTTATATTTTGAATAAATACCATTAACATCATTATGACAGATCTAGCATAGACAATGTCTGATCCACTATCCATTAAGTATTTCCATACTCCAAAGACAACAGCAGTTATTGTAATACCTAGAATACTTACTTCTATTGCTAAGTCTTTAGAGAATAATGATTCTTTAGTATCTCTTGGTTTTTCTTTCATGATATTCTTCTCAGTCTTTTCAAATGAAAGAGCAATATCTTGTAAACCATCAGTTACAATATTTAACCATAGTAATTGAATAGCTACTAATGGTATATCATAACCAAAGGCTATTGATAGTAGGAAGAAACATACTTCAGCAAGACCACAACCAAGTAAGAATAATGTTATCTTGCGAATATTACTATAGGCTGTTCTACCTTCTTTAATGCCTTCAACAATAGATGTGAAGTTATCATCAACAACTATCATAGATGCTGTTTCTTTAGCAACATCTGTTCCACTACCCATGGCAATACCAATATTAGCTGCTTTAATAGCTGGAGCATCATTAACTCCATCACCTGTAACAGCAACAAACTCTCCTTGTCTTTTTAAAGAATTTACGATATCTAATTTATCCATAGGTGTTACACGAGAGAATACTTTAGTATAGCTAACAAATTTATCAAATTGTTCTTCTCCCATATTACGATATTTTTCAACATCATGACTAGTAGCTATCTCAGTATCTTTAGTACATATACCTAATTGTTTACCTATAGCACCTGCTGTTAGAGGATGGTCTCCAGTAATCATTATTACTTTAATACCAGCACTCATACATTCTTTAATAGAATCTTTTACTTCTTCTCTAATAGGATCTATAAATCCTACCATACCAATGAATTCTAGATTCTTTATATCTTTTTCGTCTGTACCTTTAACTTTTCCATCAGCTAATGCAATAACACGATATCCATCTTTAGTTAATGCTTCATTTTGATCTATGTACTTTTTACTTTCTTTAGAGAATCCCATTACTTTTTCTAAAGAACCTTTTACAGTACAACGTAATTCACCATTTTCTTTATAGAATACTGCTGAATATTGATTTTCTGATTCATAAGGTATTCTTTCTATTACTTTTGGTTTATCTTTTATTTTTAATTTAGCTGCCATACTTAAGAAAGCTATATCAATAGAATCTCCAAATGATGTGAATTCTCCATCTTTCTTTTCTAAGTGAGCTTCATTGTTAATAGCTCCTAACATAGCTATACGATTAGCATCTTCTAGTTTAGCATCATATAATGGTTTAACTTTACCGTCATCGTTATAACCGGTACCAGTTATTTCGTATCTTTCACCATTTTCAAGTAATATTATTTTAGCAGTTTGTTCATTAGCAGTTAGAGTACCAGTTTTATCACTAGCAATAACTGTACAACTACCTAATGATTCAACTGAGTTTAATTTTTTAACTATAACGTTTTTCTTTGCCATACGTTTTGATGCAATAGTTAAAGCCATAGTAAGAGCAAGCGGTAATCCTTCTGGCATAGCTGATACTGATAAAGCTATAACGCTTAAGAAAATAGCACTCATTTTATATCCTCTACTTAGTAATACAAAAGTAGTTATAATAGCAACAATTACAATTATTACACTTATTTGTTTTGAGAATTTTTCAGTTCTAATAGTAAGAGGAGATTTTTCTTCTTCCGTATTAGTAACCTTCTCAGCTATCTTACCTATTTCAGTATATGTAGCTGTATGAGTAACAATAGCCATAGCTCGACCAGTTATAACTGATGTACCTGCATAAACCATGTTTTTACGTTCAGCAAGTGGAGTCTTTTCTGGTAAAGTATCTATCTTTTTATTAACACCAGTACTTTCTCCAGTAAGTGGAGATTCATCTACTTGGAAGTTATGACACTCTATAATACGAGCATCGGCACTTATTTTAGTTCCACTTTCTAAAACTAATATATCACCAGGTACTACTTCTTGAGATGGAATAACTAATTCTCTACCATCTCTTAATACTCTAGATGTTGCTTTTATCATAGATGATAAACTTTCCGCATCTTTACGAGCTTTCCATTCTTCATAAGTACCCATTATTACATCTACTAAGATAATAAATATTAAAGCTATAGCATCTATTGTTTCACCAGCTATAAATGATAGTATTACAGTTATTACTAAGATAATCTCAATAGGATTTTCAAATTGAGATATAAATAGTTTTAAGATACTATCTTTCTTTTTTGTTGGTAATTCATTTAAACCAAACTTTTCTTGTTTAAATGGAACTTGTTCACTACTTAATCCTGACCAACTTGAATCTAAGTAGTTAATGACATCTTCGATGTCCATGTTAAAATATTTCATAACATTTCTCCTTTAAAAAAACTTATCCTTTCAGATAAGTCTTTTTATTTAATTTATAACCAGTATCACGTGTTGTTGGCATAAAACATATAGTATGCTAAATACTCCCTTATCGTCTTATGTATTATACCATATTTTTGGGCATTTTACTAGATGATAGTTGTAACAATTTCAATAATTATTCCAACTATTACACCTACTCCATAAATAATACCTGTTATAGTTAAATTTTCTTTTAAGTTTTTATTTGATTTAAACAATACTAAGATAGCTACTCCACTACCAGTTAGTAATCCTGCTATAGTAGTTCCTAAATTAATAATGTTATTAATATATAATTCAGTTATAACAATACTTGCACCACAATTAGGTATTAGTCCTATTAAACTACTTATAAATGGAGTTAAGAATGTGTTTTTAGATAATATTTCTTTTAAGTAATCTTCTCCTACATAATGCATTAATGTATTAAGTATTAAAGTAATTATTGCTATAAACAATACTGTTTTTAAAGTATGAATAATACTAGATTTTAATATACCATCTTCACAATGACAATGATCATGATCACATAAATCATGGATATGTTCTTCTTTTTTAGTTTCTTTTTTACGATAAATAAAATCTATTATAAAACCTACTGTTAAACCAACAATAAACTTAATTACAAGAATTAATGCTATTGATTTAAAAGATGCTTTTTCACTAATAAGTATTGGTAACATTTCATCACTAGTAGATAAATATACAGCTACTAATGTACCTAATGATAATATTCTAGTAATATATAAATTAGTTGCTAAAACACTAAAACCACATTGTGGAAGTAGACCTAAAGTGCTACCTATTAATGGACCAAATTTACCAGATTTCTTAATCATATTTGTAGTTTTTTTACTAAATTTATGTTCTATTAATTCTATTATTAAGAAAGCTATAAATAGAAATGGTATTAGTTTTAATACATCTAATAAGGTATCTAATAATACATCTAACATAGAGATTCCCCTTTTCAATATTTACATTTTATACAACTAGGTTATTTTAGTCAAGAAAAAAGATGTTTTACTATATGATTGGATTTTTTTAATTATAGAAAACAAATAATTTGAGTCATAAAAATATATCAAAAAGTCATTTTAGTGTTTTGATATATTACCTATTACTTGTTATATTAACACTGGAACATTTAATAAGTTGGGTGTTGCCTTACTTCTTATGAAGGGAGGCGGTAATATGACGAAGAAAGATTTTTTAATCTCTTCTTTGATATCTATTATTATCCTTTTACTATTATTACTATTTATAGTTTTAATATAAAAAGAAAAGCACCTAACTATGCTTAGTTAGGTGAAACCATTGTATGGCAACACTCAACGTGCAAAATTAAGTGTTCCATTTTTTTGAAGTTTCCTTCATCTACTTATATTGTAATAAAAATAATATTCTTTTTCAAGAATATTATTTTTTATTCCATCTTTCATTAAACATATTATTTAAGTATTCTACACCGAAGTATTTATCCATTACTTCTTCTATTTTATTTTGTGGAGGTATTCCTTGTTCATATTTTTTACCTCTATCAATACATCCTATTGTTAAAATAGCATCAAATATTAAAAATACTACAGCTATATTCATAAATATATGGCTTTCTTTAGTATTAATCTTATCAATCCAAGCTTTTAGTTTAGGATATATTAATTTAATCCATACAAGTCCTAAAATACCCCAAAATAAGGAATATGGTAAGCATACTCTACCATTAATATTAAATGGCTTAGATTTATAGTTCCATGCTACAAATCCAAATGTTACTTCCATTAGGTATGACATTACATATTCTAAAATAGTACCTGTAAAAAACGATGCTGTAAAAATGTGAAATGGTTTAGTATCTTTCATACGATATAAAACTAATGAAAGGCATACTCCACCAAATCCATATATTATGTTAAATGGTCCGATTACTAAAGCTGTATGATTAATAAGGACTCCCTTTTTTAAGAGAGTCCATATTCCTTCAACAAGCCAACCAAATAAGCATGATATAAGGAATATGTAAAATGCATCATGACCTGACAATTTTTCTTTTGCCTTTGTCATAGGTATTCCCCCAATACATATTAATTATATCAAATTGTTTTTTGGTAAACAAATTTAGCTATCTATTTCTCTAATTCTGTTATTAATCATTTCTTCTATCTTTTTGATATCAATATTACTCTTTTCTTCAAATTTGTTATCTTCATATTTGAAAGCATCTATTAAATATTCTAATTCAGCTACACTATTTGAGTTAGGTAGACGTTTCTTTAGAATATCCATTATTATTTTGAAATCAAACTCTTTAGCATATTCTGTATTAACATAAGAAGAATAATTATTTTCTAATCTAGTTAAGATATTTCTTAATACAACCATATCTTTTGATTTGTTATATCTTTCTATCATTTTATCTATTTTAGATTTTTCATTTTTAACTAATAAGTCAAAGTCTATACCAAATATTGGTAATCCTTCTTTATTTCTCTTAGTCTTAAATTCAGAAGCTGCTCTTATTACTTTTTCTAAGTATGTATGATCTGATACTCTATTTAAGTTTACTAAGATAAAATCTGGTTCAATATATGGGCGATTTGAATTATTGTAATTTGGTCTTAGAGCATATTTATCTAGATAGATAGTATTTTCATTTCTAGTATTATCTATCATTTCAAATGGATGACTATATCTTATTTTGTTTGAACAAGTACATTCATTACATATATCATAATAAGACATTTTAGTAATACCAGTATCTAATACTCCATTAAAGCCAAAGTAGAAGTTATCAAATGGTTTAATATTATCATTAGATACAAATGTTGCTTTAATATCATTATTAGCTTTAGCTAAAGCATTATGCCATGCTTCTAAGTAGCTATTGTATTTATTAAATTCATCTGATGAATCTACCTTACTTAGTAAGAACATAAATTCATTATTACATTCATTTATTTTTATTTCTTTACCATATAGTTTTTCTATTCTATATTTATTTAGATTAGATCTTGTTTTAATTTCATAGTTATATATCTTACCATACATTTCTTTTATTTTATTTTCCATTACAAATGTATCAAACATAGAATATACTTTGTAAGATTCATCTAATTCTTTTAATGAATATAAATCTGTATTAATAATTTTGTTTATATTATTAATGTAGTCACACTCTTTTTTATAAACATCATTATCTATTTTATTTATATTATATTTAGATAAGAATATTCCCACTTCTTTTAAATTCATCTTATAGTGACGAATTAAGAAGTTTTCTAATACATTATTACCTTTAGATATATTTAATGATGTTGTTTCTTCTAATCTATTTTCATAAGTAATGATATCATTGAATGTATTTGGTGTTTTATTAATAACTGGTCTTGGTACCATTTCTTTATGACTGTAATATCTAGGTATTAAGTATAGGACATATGATAGTATAGCTTTTATATTTTGTTGTGTTAAATCTTTTTTATCAACAACACTTAACATCTTTGGTATATTACCATATTTCTTACGATTAATACCTAAAGCAGAATCTCTATATACTTTAGCCATTTCAGTTATTTCTTCCATACTTAATTCATTACATGTATTAAATATAGTAATAAGAGAATTAACTGAATATGGAGCTTTTTTATATGTCTCATATAATATTTCTTGTAATTCTCTAGATTTAGTTATTTTTTCTAGAAGATTAAGTTTAATACCTTTAATAGAAGGATTAAAGAAGTTTAAGTATAAAGTATTGATTACGTATGTATTTTTATTTTCTAAGGCTTTATACATCTTAATTAATTCTTCATCATATTTAAAGATTAATTCTTGTAATTTGTTTACAAACATAGCTTTCTTTTCTGGTAAAGATAAAGCATCTAAAATGTTTTGTAAATTGTCTTTATTATAATATTTCATTAATGAGTCATTAGTGAAATATGGAATTAATTCTTTTTTATTAATTTTATTTATTAATCCAGCTATATCATCTTTATGTTCTTTGAATAGTTTTTCTAATATTTTGTCATCATCTAATAATTTAGTTGCATCAGTTAAATATACTCTATTTAATAATTCTACTAATACTTCAGGATTTAGTTTTAATACTTCTTCATGATTAGCTAGTAAATAAGATGTTGTATATTCATCTAACTCAAAGTTTTTACTATCTATTATCTTAGACATTATTTTAGGATTTTCATAAATGTTCTTACGATAGTTATATGGTACAGCACTTATTAATGTTAGTAATAAGTCTCCACTTTTTGATGTTTGACAATTGTTAATGAACTCAGTTTGTTCATCAGGAGTGAAATCTCCAATCTTAAATATTTCTATTAATTCTTTATTATCTTTTTTAGGTAGTAAAGATGCTATATGTAAACATACATCTTTATTATTTAAAATACATTTTTTAAATAATACTGGATTTATACTTAGTAAATCTTTAATTACTCTATTATTAAAGTTTATTAATTGATTTTCAGATAAATCTTTTAATTCTTTATTAGGTAATGAATGAACTAATAGTTTAGTATTAATGTCTCTGTCTTCAACTAATGCTTCAATAAATTCTTCATATAAATGGTTTTCAAATAATTTACTAATTTCTTTCTTAGATAAAGAATATAACATTACAGAGTTAACACCATCTAAAATGTTTTTTCTTCCTTCTAAGATTAATTCTTTAATATCTAATGGTAGATCTTCTAAAACATAAGAGTCTTTACATACCATTAGTACTTCTAATACTCTAGGTTTTTTAAGTAATTCTTCTTTGATATTACCTCTTGTACTTCTAACTAAATGATATATAACTTCAAATGATGGATTTTTAGATAGAATATATTCTAGACTATCCATAGTTAAGTAGTTAAAAATACGATCTTCTTTAACATAGTTATCTTCTAATGATTTAACATATATATCTAAATAATCTAAATCATTAGCTAATGCAGGTAATTTATTTCCTAATGAATTAGTAAATTCTTGAATAACTTTATGGTTATAAACAGTTAATAGTTTATAATCTTTTAATAGTTTAGATTCTGTAGATTCAGTTAAGGAATCGAATCTTAATCCATTAGCAATAAGGTAGTTATCAATATCAATATCTTTTCTTAACTCAAGTAGTTCTTCTTTAGTAATATCATCTAAAACATCTTCTGAGTTTAATAAGTCATCGCCACTTATAATACTTTGTTTAACTTTATTTAGTTTTAATACTGAAGTTCTTTCATTAGTAAAAACATTAGTTAAAGATATTATCATGGAACCATTTAATTCTGATTGCTCTAATAAGTTTAAGAAAGATTTATCTTTAATTAATTTTTCTAGTGTATCTAGTTCTTCGTATTTATTACATGCATAAAGATATAGATATATCGAATCTATGTTATCTTCCGTAAATTTAAATTTCTTTTTTTCAATACGTTTATTAAGTTCTACTAATGAATTTTTATCATCTTTAATATTTTTAAGTAATTCCTCATTAGTTATTTCTGATTGACTTATTCTCATTTTAGCCACTCCCTTATTCTTAATTATTATATCATTATTAGGCATAAAAAAAAAGGAATTTTATTCCTTATTTTTAATTGCATTATTAGCAAATAGATATGCATCATCTAAAGTTTCACAGCAAGCTAAGAAGCCACTGGCATGAACAAATCTAGCTGTTTTTATACCAGATACTTCTTGTAATTCTTTATCATGAAGACCTAAGAATGATTCATCAAAGTTATAAGCTAGTTCTTTAGAAAACTCTGATACTGTAATTGGTTTTATACAATATCCTCCTCTATTAGATGGATATATTACAACTTTAACTTCTTTAGCTTTAGGATTTTCTGATTCAAATAAAGCTTCTTGATATGGAAAGTAATCTTTTAAATATAAAATTCCATCTTTTACAGAATCTAATTCTATAGCTAATTTTTTAGCTGCTTCAATTAAAGCATTTTCTTTTATGATTAATCTATCAAAGATTACTTCTGCGATGGCTACAGCACTCATGAAGTTATTATCATTATCTACTTCTTCGTTCCATGCTTTATTAAATAAATCGATTATTTTATCTAAATCTAATAATTTGTAATCGGATTTAATACTAGGGAACATCCCGTTATCTATACCATCTATTTGCATTATTAATTTTTCGTCGATAGCTTTCCATAACTTATCTCCATCTTCAGGATTTATACTCTTAGTATAATCGTGACCATAGTAATCCCATAGTAATCCAAATGAACAATATTTTAATTTTTTATTACGCCATCTAGCATCTGGTCCATGATGATCAAATTTACCAAATCCGATGTCATAAACTATGGCATTATCATATTCTTTTTCAGCTGAGTTAACACGACATACAACAGGATTTTCTATTATTTTAGATAGAAACATTGTTGAGAATACATCATCAGGATGAAAAGAAGATGAATGAGTTATTAGGTTAGCTTCAGATATATTTTTAGTTATCTTTAGAGCCATTTCCTTTTATTCCTTTCGTAGTGGTATATCTAGCAAGTTTAGTTATTTCTATAAATATAATTGATATTAAAGAAATAAGTAAAGCAGACATATAATTTTTTAAACCTATATTGATAAAACCATCTTTAGGTATAAAACATATTAAGATTGTTAAAATAATTATACATATTGTTATAATTATTAACTTTTTATTTTTTATTGATTTAATTAAATTGGTAATAAATGTTCTTTCACTTAAATATGAATATGTTAACCATATACATGAATAAAGTAATGAAACAGTTAAAATAGTATATGTTAAGTTAATTGATCCTCCAGAAGCTAATATATACATGTATGGAATTGTTAGAGCAAAACAAATACAGAATGCTTCTATAAGAGAAATTAGTATTTCTTGGAAACCTAAGAATATATTTGTTGGTTTTGGTTTTCTATCCATTATATCAGTATCAAATGGTAAATGTTTATATACATATTCAGCATTTAAATATGTTAATACTTTAAAGACACATGCATTAAATAAGTTGTAGTATAATGGGAATCCTTGGATTAACATAGCACATATACTAAAGAATAAACCTCCATATATTGCTAAGTTAAATTTAACTGTTCTTATATAGTTATCATGTACTCCTCTACTATATTTAATAGTTTCATAAGCATCAGATAGATATTCAAAATAAGCTGAATTTCCAACTATTTTAAATACTTCTTCATAATCTTTGGTATTAACAGTAACATTTTTATTACCATCTAAGTCTTTTAGTTTATCTAGTGAAATAGCTTTTTCATATGTATCACTTAAGAAGATAATACTAATACCTGCATGTTTTTACATTAGATAAGAATTCTGTTGTAAGGTCTTCTTTTAAGTTAACGATAATAGTAGCGTTTTTAATTGTTTCTATATATTCTTCAGTTTCTTTATTCTTTATATAGTTTTTATAATAAGGTATTAGAACATTTATTACTAAAACTATACACGTTGCAATACATAAGCAAAGAACTATGATTAAGATTCTATTCTTGTGGTTTAGTATCTCCTTCTTTGGTTTCTGTATTTTCTTCTCCAGTTTTTTCTTCAACTTGGTCAACCTTCTTTTCTTCAGTTTGATCTTTTTTATTACCACCTAAAACAACTAAAGGATCAATGATTGGAACATCGGGATATAAAGATTCTAAATCTACATAGTAATTATCAGTATTTAATTTATCTATATATATTTTAATGTTTTGAACTCTAGTTTCTTGAATTATCTTATTTAAATCTATATATACAGAATCACTTTCATATATATATTCTTTATTATCTGCTTTATTTAGAAATTTACTTCTTAATTTATATGAATGAGTATCATTTACTACTTTCTTAGTTGTATCAATTATAACTTCAGATATAGGTGCAATTATAAACATATTATCTTTAACTATTCTTTTTACAGTTTTCTTTCTCTTAAGAATCTTAAAGTAACCAGGAGCAAAGATTACCAATATAATTACAGCTATTACAAGGATAATAGCAGCTACAAGAGGTTTGTATGTATTATTAATTAAGTTTTTAGGATTATCTTTATCATAAGCTATTTTAATTTTATCATTTAAGGTTATTTCCTTACTTGATTTAGTTCTAATTATTTTAGTATATTCTTGATCATTTACTGTATATTTAACAGTTGCTACATATTCTTTGTTATTATAATTTACTTCAATAATATCGGAATATATATTAACAGCTTTTTGTTCTAATCTGTAACTATATACTCCTAAAGCAATTGATGCTATGAGCATAAGAAAAGCAACAATAACAATGATTGCTTTAGTATTATTTTTACTTTCTGTAATAGTATCTCTCATAATATCACCCTGTTTATTCTATTTTAAGTAATACCTTATACTAACTATTATATCATTATCTACTATAAAAGATATATTAGAATTTTTTAAATTATAATTATAAATTCCTTCATAAGGATTACTATAATTTAAGCCATATGAAACTATCATCTCTTGATATGTTGAATTTAAGTGTATTCCTTCATTAGTAACTATTTTTTCATTTGTAATAGTTATAGAATATATTTTTTCAATACCATCTTCAATATATGTTTCTATTTCAAAATCATCATATTCATAAAAATTAGCCATAGTATCTTGATAAGTAGATACTTCTTCTCTAACATTATTATATGGACCTACTAAAGCTAGCAATGGTTTGAAATCATTACCTACCTTTATTTCATAATTATTATAAGTTAAATAATAATCTTTCGTTTCTTCTTGTTTTATACTATTTGATGTACATCCTGTTAAAAGTAAGAGTGTAATAATAAATATAAATATTTTTTTCATATTATTCTCCTATTCTTAATATAATTATAATATTTTTTTCAATAAAAAGAAACAGTTTAAACTGTCTCTTCAATTTGTTCTTCAGTAAGTGGTTCTACAACAGGTTCTTCTTTTGGTTCTTCCACTTCTTCAGCTTTTTTATCTTCATCATCTGTTAAGATATAAAGTTTATCATCTTTATCAATAAAGAATGTTTTAGAATTTCTTGTAGTACCAAATAAATATTTATAGTCATTATTTCTTTCTGTTAGATATCCAGTTGTTTTAGCAGATGGCACATCGTAAGTAATGAAGGATTTCTTTATTTGTTCTAAGTATGATTTATCATTTGATAGATTATCTAAAGTAATATATTTACTATAGTATAGAGTCATACCATCATATACTCCACCTACTTCAAATATTCCTATATAATAAGTATTATCGTTTTTAAATACTTCTATTTGATATGTTAACTCACTATCATATTCGAATAATACAACTTCATCTTTTGTATTTATATTTTTAATTACTACATCTTTATTATCTGATCTTTCAATAATGAAGCTATAATCATTCTCAGTAATTGTATTGTTTATATAATCAGCTGTATGGAAATCAACATCTCCTAAATATCTTTCTTCAAATTCGAAGCATTTTGTATAATCACCCATATCTTTTGGAGCAAAGATAGTTAATGCCATCATTATGAAGAACAAAAATATTGGTGCTAGTATTAAGAATATATTTTTAATAATTTGATTACTCTTTTGTTTTTCTGTTAGAATATCTCCTTCAATTAATGGAGCTACTTTAGTAGGTCTTAAGATGAATAAAGCAATACATATTTCTATTATTACTAATACAATTGATGTTAATAAAGTAAATACCATAACTGATTTAGATGGTGTTAAATCTGTACATGATCTAATTACATTTATTTCGTCTAACATAATAGCAAAATCCCAGAATCCATGTAAGAATGCTACTGCCCATATATTCTTAGTACGATAGTATATTCCTCCTAAGATCATTCCCATAGCAACGGCTTGGATTATTTGATTAAATGTTTGGAATACTCCTTGACCAGCAAACCATATATTCGTAATATGCATTCCACCAAAAACTAAGGCAGATAAGAATATACATAACACTACTTTTTTATGATCTTTACCAAATCTTTCAACGAATTCATTTTGTAACCATCCACGACATAGAAATTCTTCAAATACACCAATTGTTATACAATATAATGCTAATGATATTACATCTGAAGATTGTACTTTACCAGGAGAAGATGCTATTAATCTAAAAATAGCAAAACCTAGCATATACCCTCCTGCTAAGATAGAAGAAAAGAAATTCTTTCTTTTTTGAATAAAAACATAATAATTTCGAGATAACATCATTACTATAAATATTACTAATATAGCTAATGATTCTACTAGTATATATGGTCCATATTTACTGTTTAATATTATTCTTCCTAATGCAGATGGAATGAATTGATTAACTACATCTACTAGAAAGAATATGAATACCATATAAATAAAGAATAATATTATGTTTTGTTTTTTTTCTTTCATGTTTACACCTCTATTTTATTATAGCATTATATTAAACCAAAAATCATTAATTGTTGACCTCTTTTCATTAATTTGATATTTTGTTTTTTATTTATGCTAATATGTCCTTACGCGTATAAAGTGAATTCACAAATATTATTATAGAAGGAGAGGTACGTAAGTACATGAGAGGAAAAATTAAATGGTTTAACAATGAAAAGGGTTATGGTTTTATAGAGTATAAGGATAATGAAGATATTTTTGTTCATTATTCAGCTATTATTAAAGATGGATATAAGACTCTAAATCAAGGTGATTATGTTGAGTTTAATCTTGTAGAAACAACCAAAGGTTTACAGGCTCAACATGTTGTAGAAATAAATAATTTACTAACAAATTAAAAGAGTTACTTTATAATAGTAACTCTTTTTATATGGCTTCACCATCTAAGCTAAAGCTTTTAGCATCTGTTATTTTTACATCTATTATTTTACCTATTTTATCGTTAGCATTTGAAACATTAACTAGTTTCATAGTATCTGTATATCCAAATACTTTATCTGAGTCTTTTTCACTCTTTCCTTCTATTAATACTGGAACTGTTTTATTAAGATATTTATTATTAGCTTCTTTACTATATTTATTAATTATTTCATTTAATTCATATAGTCTTTTTTCTTTTTCTTCTAAAGTTATACTATCTTCCATCTTAGCTGCTGGTGTTCCTTCACGAGGAGAATAAATGAATGTGAAAGCACTATCAAATTTGCATTTATTAACAACTTCTAGTGTTTCTTCAAAGTCTTCTTTTGTTTCATTTGGGAATCCAACAATAATATCTGTAGTTATAGAACAATTAGGCATTTTTTCTTTGATTTTTTTATATAAATCTAAATATTCTTCTTTAGTATATCTTCTACCCATTAGTTTTAGTATTCTAGAAGATCCAGATTGAAGAGGTAGATGGATATAAGGCATTATGTTTTCTCTAGATGCAATAACATCTATCATTTCATCAGTAAAATCCCAAGGATGAGAAGTAACAAATCTTAATCTAGGTATACCTGTTTCTGATACTTTATCTAATAGTTCAGCAAATGTTAATTCATCTTTTAAATCTTTTCCATAAGCATTAACATTTTGACCTAGTAATGTAACTTCTTGATATCCTTCTTTAACTAATTCTTCTACTTCTTTTATTATTTCAGAACTTTTTCTACTTCTTTGTTTTCCTCTTGTATAAGGTACTATACAATAAGTACAGAATTTATCACAACCATATTGAATATTTACCCATGCTTTAATATCTGAATCTCTTTTATAAGAAATATTTTCATATATTTTACCTTCACATGAGTAGACATTAATAGTTTGTTTTTTATTTCTATTAATTAATAAATCCTGTAATTCATGAATATTATGAGTACCAAAGACAATATCAACATATGGATGTTTTTCCATGATATCTTTTACGACATTTTCTTCTTGCGCCATGCATCCACATATAGCAATTATTAAGTCATTATTGTTTTTTTCTTTTTCATGTTTACAACGACCTAGAAAACCATATAGTTTATCATGAGCATTTTCACGAATAGCACAAGTATTTAAAACTACTACATCTGCTGTTTCAATAGAATCAGTACTAGTAAAACCTAGTGATTCTAGACGAGCGGCGATTTCTTCTCCATCATGAACATTCATTTGACAACCATAAGTTCTTAAGAAGTATTTTTGGTTAGCAAATTGATTTTTATCATATTCTTGATTTAAATAGATATAGTCAGTTTCTTTTGTTGTTCTTTTTCTTGCTTCTTTTATATCTGGTAAATTCATAATAATCACTTCCAGTTATTGATTATATCAAATAAAAAGCACTTTTTGAAGTGCTCTTTTTTATAAGCTTTTTCCTAATGCTGATGGTAATTCATTTTCGAATTTAGCATATAAACCTACATAACCATCTTCTTTTTCTACAACTTCTGGATTTAAGCCATATTTTTTTATAGTTTCTAAAAGATATTTTTTCTTTTCTGGACTTATTGTACTAGCCATTATCATAGGTACTAATGTGAAGTAATCAACTTGTAAAAGTGCACATATATATTGTAGAACTGATAATGAAGGTTTACCATTGGCAGCATTTAATGTACCAGATGTTAACCATAGATAGAAACATATTTCTTTTAATTTAGCTGATGTACTACTACCAGTAGTTTTTCCGAAGAAAGTATTATATTCAAACATATTCTTTTTATCTATAAAGTTATCACATTGTCTTAAATCAAGTTCTTCTTTTATACTAATATATTTTCTTAAAGCTTTATATAATTCTAATGAATCACTTGTATTTGGAGTAGGACAATATGCTTTATGATCTACAATATATGGTAATAATGGTTTAGCATTTGTTTCTTCTACTTGTTTTGGTAAATATAGATCATCTTCAGTAGTTAAATATTTTGTACGAAACACTACTCCTTGTTCTACAACAGCTCCAGTATCTAGTAATGACTCATATATTTTAAGTTTTCTAGTAGAAACTAAAAATGATTCTCCTCCTTCTTTGTAAATTGGTCTAATACTATCTATTCTCATTTTTTTCTCCTTTCCTGAGTCTAAAAAAAGACTCTTATATTTCTATAAAAGTCTTGTTCTTTATAAATAACCCAGGAAATCCGGTTGTTGAGTTATTGCAACTATGTTGGAACTACTCCCTCTTAAGTGATTATATTATACCATATTTTGGGTGTTTTTTCAAGGTACCTAGTATCCTTTTGTTCCTTCTAAAGATTCATCATTTTCGATAAAATCTTTTTCTACATCTACGTGTCTGTAATTATCTTTATCATCTCTAATATATATATCTTTAATTCCTGCATTAATAATTACTCTTTTACACATTGCACAACTATTAGAGTTCTCTACGTATTCTCCACTTTTAGCATCTTTACCTACCATGTATAAAGTTGCACCAATCATATCTTTTCTAGCTGCTGATATTATAGCATTTTGTTCTGCATGTACACTACGACATAATTCATATCTTTCTCCACGTGGTACATTTAGTTTTTCTCTTAAACAGAATCCTAAATCATTACAGTTTTTACGACCTCTTGGAGCTCCATTATAACCTGTAGAAATAATTTCATCATTATTTACTATAACTGCTCCCCATTGTCTTCTAATACATGTAGATCTTTCTGTAACTGATTCTGCAATATCAAGATAGTAATTTACTCTATCTCTTCTTCCACTTTCTTTTTTTGTCCTCATACCTATCACCTTGTTTAATTATACCAAAATATTTCTTATAACTAAATATTATATTTTAAACTATACACAAATTAAAAAAAGTGGATTATTCCACTTTTTAATCTACAGGTTCTCCACATGAAGGACATACACTAGAATCATCTGTTAACATCATTCCACAATTAGGACAGAATCTTGTCTTTGTAGGTTCACCAATATATGTAGATGTTTCTTCTTTCTTAGGAATGTCAAACATATTATCATATTCACTTAGTTTCTTATTAATATCTATAATTGGATCGTTATTCATTTCTGGAATAATTGGATTTAAATCTTGTGTTATATCTACACTTGATTCTTCATCTTGATTTTCATCCTCTTTTGAATCTGTATAATAATCTTCAGCAGGTGTTTCTTCAGTTGGAGTTTCTTCTTGTTCTTCAGTTGTTTCTTCTTCAGTAGTAATTTCTTGATTATCAAAAGGATTTATTTCTACTGGTTTAATATCTTCTTGTTCCTCTTGAGTTTCTTCTTGAGCTTCTTCTGTTTCTTCACTAGGTAATACTATATTAGTTGATTCCTCTTCTATAATAGGAGCAACTTCATCAGTTTGTTCTTCTTCAGTTTCTTCAGTAGTTTCTTCTTCTGAAACTGATTCATCGCCTGGTAATACTATATCAGTTGTTTCTTCTTCTATTATTGGAGAAACTTCTTGCTCTTCTTTATTCTCTTCAACTTGAACTTCCTCTTTAGCTTCATCGATTACTGGAGTTACCTCTTCGTCTTCTGCTTGTTCTTCAGATTCTTCAGTCGATTCTATATTAATATCTGTATTTTCTTCTTCTATAATTGGAGTTATTTCTTTCTCCATTGGTAATACTATATCAGGTTTTACTAATGGTTTTTCTTCATCTGAAGCTTCTTCTTCTTGTTCTTCAGTAGTTTCCTCTGTTTGTACTTCTTCCTCAGTTTCTTCAACTATTGGAGTTACTTCTGTTTCTTCAACAGGTGCTACTTCTTCAGTAGCTTCTTCTACTTTAGCTTCCTCTTCAGTAGGTGCTTCTTCTTCAGATTCATCTACTTGAACCTCTTCTTCAGTTTCTTCAACTATTGGAGTCACTTCTGTTTCTTCGACAGGTGCTACTTCTTCTACTGGAACTTCTTCTTGAGTTTCCTCTTCAGTAGGTGCTTCTTCTTGAGCTTCATCTACTTGAACTTCTTCTTCGTTTTCTTCAACTATTGGAGTAACTTCTGTTTCTTCTACTGGAGCAGCTTCTTCAGAAGGCGTTTCTTCTGTAGCAGTTTCCTCTACTGGAACTTCTTGCTCTTCAGTAGTTTCTTCTGTTGGCTCTTCTTGAGCTTTGTCTACTTGAACTTCTTCTTCGTTTTCTTCAACTATTGGAGTAACCTCTGTTTCTTCGACAGGTGCTACTTCTTCTACTACTTCTTCAGCAGGTGTTTCTTCTTCAATTACTGATGTAGTTTCAATTGGATTTATCTCTTCAGTATTTACAATATCCATAACAGGTTCTTCAGTTGTTTGTTCTTCTACTAAAGGAATTTCTTTAGATGGTGTTTCATCAGTTTCTCTTACAACATCATCTTCTGTATCTATAGTGTTATTTCCAATTTCTATTTCTTTTTGAACAGTTATTGCATCTGCAGGCCCTGCTGTTAATGATATAACTTCTTCAGAAGGAGTTTCTTCTACAGGAACTTCCTCTGTATTTTCTTCTACTACTGGAGTTACTTCTGTTTCTTCTACAGGTGCTACTTCTTCTACTTGAATTTCTTCTTGTACTACTGGTTCTGCTACTGCAACTTCTTCTACTGGAGCTTCTTCCACTGCAGTAGTTTCTATTGGAGTTGCTTCTACCGGTTCTTCTACAACAGGAACTTCTTCTGCAACTTGAGTAGTTTCTTCTACTTGAGCTTCCTCTTGTACTTCAGTTACTTCTGGATTTCCTTCTACTGGAACATCTTCAGATGCAGCTTGAACTATTTCTTCAACAGGAATTTCAACTTGTGTAGCATCTGCAACTTGAATATCTGTTGGAGCTTCTTCTACAGGAGCTACTTCTTCAACCACTGGAGTTTCTTCTACAGGTGCAGCTTGTTCTACTACTTCTTCAACAGGTGCTACTTCTTCTACTGGAGCAGTTTCCTCAACTACTGGAACTACTTCTTCGACAGGTGCAGCTTCTACAACTTCTTCAACAACTGGTGTTTCTACAACTGGTTCTTCAACTGCAGGTACATCAATTGCAGGTTGTTCTATAACTTGATCAGTTGTTACCTCAGTAGCAACTGGTACTTCTTCAATACTTTCAGTTGGAAGTGGTTCTGATGTTTCGACCATTTCTAAATTTTCTTCTTGTGTCTCAAGTGGTTCAGGGGCAACCTCTACTTGTTCAGGGACAACATTTTCACTATTGACAACATTTGATACCATTTCTGTTATTTGATCATATTTAGTTGTTGGGCCACCTTCAAATACTTCTTCAGGTTTTACGTCTAATGCTATTTGTTGTTCTACAATTGGATTTGGTGTTTCTACTATTGCAGCTGTTCCAGCAGCTGTAGCTGCAGGATCTACTGGCTCTTCAAATGTTTCAACACTAGTTACTGTATTAACAACTTCATTAGCTTCGCTAACTTGGCCGGCTTCAGGGTTTTCAACAACTAAGTTTTCGTTTTCAACCATAAACTCACATCCATTCTGTTATATATAATCCCCTATCTTACATTTATTATTATATCATAAAAAATACAATATGAAACTAAATTTATTTTTTTATATAATTCTTGTTATAATTTTACTTATTCTTTATAATATAGGTGTTTAGAGGTGATTAAATGATTAGTTGTGGTGTTGATTTAGTAAAAATTGATAGAATTAAAAAAATAGATAAATTGTATTCTAAATTATTTACTGATGTTGAGATGGAATATTTTAATAATTTAAATGATCCGATTGAATCTATGGCCGGAACTTTTGCTGCAAAAGAGGCTTTTGCTAAATGTTTTGGTAAAGGATTGGAATATATTGAATTTAAAGAAATTGAAATTAGACACACTGATATGCATGCTCCTTATTTTGTATTTTATGGTCAAATAAAAAAAGAAATAGAAGAAAATAATTATAACTTTTCTCTTTCTATTTCTCATGATGGCGATTATGCAATCGCTTATGTTATTAAATACTAATAACTAGTAATATTTTTATCGTTGATTATTCGACGATATTCCTCATAATCTTGATTCCATGATTGGTACTTTGGATCTTCTCTATGATCTTCTAAAGTACCTTTTTCATAGAAATATTTTCCTATATATTTAGATACTTTTCTAGCACCATAATAGTTTACATGGTCTCCTTTATCTCTTGTATCCGTTTTCCAATCAATACCAATTTCTTTTAAATATTTATTAGTATCAATATAGTCAATTCCTAACTCATCTGCTAATTTTTGTGTTTCTCTATGTTTTTCACTACTCCAGTTTTTTACTTGAGGAGCTGTATAGAAAATCACTTCAATGTTATTCTTTTTGCAAAGATTATATATTTTCTTTATGTAATATTTTTCTTCTGCAGGAATGGTACTACCATTATTATTTTTATCCATATAATCTTCTATGTCAGTATCTACTTGTTTAGTTATATCTTTATAGTAGTATCCTTTAATAGGTGTAGTATATGTATATTCTATTTTAGAATAGAAATCTTCTTTTCTTAGAGATTTCCATCTATCATGATATTTGATAAATGGTACATATCTTTCGCCTACTGCAATTATTTTTTTTGAATCATTTAGTTTTCTAAAGAAAGTATTAGTTTCTAGAATAACATATTTAGGATGTTGTTTATCTAAGGCATCTTCTAGATATTCATATAAATAGTATATCTTTTGAGCCATACCTCCCATTACGTATGAAGTATATCCATAATCTTCATATACTTCCATTGGTGAGTATGATGCATATGACTCGCTATCACCTAACATTATTATATCTATAGTATCTTTTGGTTCTCCTAATATAGCATGAGCTTTGACATCTCTCATTCTAGCTTCTGGAGAATTATTTTTTGGTTGGAATATATAAGATAGTCCACCAAGTATAATAGCTAATATTAAAAGGAATAGTATAGGTTTAATAATATGACTATATTTTTTCATATATTACACCTCCATCAAAGTTAGCATATATAGGATCTACTGGTACATAATTAACACCATATGCACCAAATGTTAATACATATAGGATTAGTAAATAGTATATAACCCATCTTAATACGATTGGTTTTTTAGCTATTTCTTCTCTAATATTTATACCTTTTTCTCTTAAAATGCTTACTATCAAAATAATTATTAATGTAATAACTGCCACAATAATCTCTGATTGTGGTAAACCAGCTTTTGATAAAGCTTTAAGTGTTATGCTACTAATTTTAAAGTTTGTAAAAATAGATTTTATCATTGTAGTAGCTTTCATATCCGTTGCTCTGAATATTAATTCTCCAATTACAATTAGGAAGAAAGCTTTGATCATTTGGAATAATCCATATGGCTTAGATTGTCTATTAATATGTATTTTTTCACATAGTTTAGCAATATATGGTTCAAATATATTTTCAACTAAAATTATTACGAAATGATACATACCGAAGACAATAAATGTCCAGGCTGCACCATGCCATAATCCATTACATATCCATACACAGAATAAGGCAACGGCTCCAGCTAGTAATGGTCCTAAATGATTACCTATTTTATTACGTCCCCATAGGGTTAGTTTTTTCATTGATTTTGATAATGATACTGGATAGAAAATATAATCTCTAAACCATGTACCTAATGTAATATGCCATCTTCTCCAGAATTCATTAATTGTTTTAGAGAAGAATGGTTGTTTGAAGTTTTCAGGATATTCAACATTGAATATTTCTCCTGAACCTATTACAACATCCATTGTTCCTGAGAATTCACAATACAATTGAATTGTATAGCATATTGCTCCTAATAGAATTAGTCCTCCTGTATAATTTGAATAATTAGTAAATATTTCTTTTATAAAAGGATTTAATCTATCAGCTATAACCATTTTCTTTAATAAACCCCAAATAATTCTTTGAGATCCAAAAGTTAAATTATGATAGTTAATTGGGCTACCTTCCCATAACTTCTCTGCTGTATCACTATATCTTACAATAGGTCCTTCCATTATTTGTGGGAAGAAACTCATAAATAAAGCTAGTCTACCTAAATTAGTATCAGCTGTTATTTTTTCGTTATGAACGTCAACCATATATGATACGGCTTGTAATGTATAAAATGATATACCAATTGGTACTAAAAATTTAGGAACTTTAATAATAGTATTAATGTTTAATAGTTTAAATAAATTATTAATATTTGTTAAAAAGAATGGTGTATATTTTAAGAATACTAAGCATCCTATATGAATTAGAATAGCTAGTAATAGTACTCTTTTTTCTTTCTTTTTAAATTGTTCTTTTATTTCTTTCTTTTGCTCTTTATCAGCATCTTTTAAGACAAGATCTCTTTCTTGTTTTATATTATTCAACCATAACCCAAAATGATGAATAGAAAAAGTAGAAACTATTAGATAAACTAATAGTTTCCCACTTATTGCCCAGAAAAATGCATAACTATATAGTATTAAAAAGATTGGGCGTATTTTTTTTGGTGCAATCCCGTATATTAGTATTGCTATTGGCAATATGATTAAATAATATTCAGGATTACAGTAGGACATTTTATTCTTCCTCCTGTAGTCTTGTTATTAAATCATAAATTTTTTGTGCTGAATTGAAGTTACCTGGAACTATTTCAACTGTAGGGATTACTACATCAAATTCATCTTCTATTTCTGCTACTAAAGATAAAATAGTTAATGAATCTAGATAGTGTCCATCGATAAGATCTTCACAAGTTTTGTAATCAACTTCTGGTTGAAGTTCTTCTAAAATTTCGATTAATTTTTCCATCTTTTACTCTCCTTTATAATTTGGTGTATTTAAAATATGAGTTGGTAATGTTTCTCTTACTACTTCACATTTAATACCTTTTTTCATGACAATTTTAGGTAAATCTCTACTTAAGAATAAAGATATACCTTCACTCATACAGTAAGCTCCAGTATTTTTGAAAACAAATACATCACCTTTTTCAAGGTTAGTAACTGGTAACTGCTTAACAATTATATCATTAATTGTACAAAGTGAACCACATAAATTCCATGATTCTGGATTTTTGTTTTCTCTTTCAGGTAGTAAATCATAATGAGGATGTTTCATAGCCATTGTTTGACCATAGTATACTAAATGATTCATTCCACCATCTAGAATAGCAAAATTACCTATTTGGTTAACTTTTTTATCAACAACTGTTGTAAGGTATGAACCACAACTAGATGCAATACTTCTACCTATTTCTAAAGTTATTTTATATTTACTACTTATTGTTTTAATTATTTCATTAAATTCTTTAAAGAATGATACTTCGTCAAATTCATCACTTTGAAAATAGTATACAGGGAATCCTGTACCAAATTCTATTTCTTCTATTTTGATATTGTGTTTTTCTTCTAATGAATCAACATATTCTCTTAAGTATTCTACTTCTTTTGTTAATCTTTTAGTTGAATGTTTTTGAGTACCAGAGAAGTATTCAATACCATTTATAGTAATGTATTTATATTCTTTACTAATAATAGTATCTATTTCTTCTTCATTCATACCAAATTGATTACCACTAGTTAATCTTAGTAATACTTTTATTGGTCTTTTTAGTTTATCTGATAGTTTATGTAATAGTTCAAATTGAGTAACTGATTCAGCTGTATAAATACCCATGTCTGGATGATTAGTCATCATTTCTTCTATTACTTCTGGAGTTTTATATACACCAGATATAACTAGTTTAGACATAGGAATATCTAGTTTTTTACATACTTCATACTCTCCTGGTGAACAAACTTCAAATCTATCTACATAATCGTTTGCTTCTTTTATAATAAAGGTATTAGCTTTAACAGCATAACATAATGATAAGTCTTTATTAAGTTGTTTATGAAGATATTCTAATCTATTATGTAATTCATCTATATCAAATAGATAAAGAGGAGTTCCATATTTTTTTACTATTTTACTGTAGTCAGTCATTTTATTTCACCACCAATGACATTAATTCTTTACGATCTATTTTACCATTTTTAGTTAATGGCATACTATCTACTTGTTTTAGTATTCCAGGTATCATATATACTGGTAATGTTTCTTTTAAAGCAGTATGTAATTCAGCTTTATCCATATTACCAACATAGAAACCATATAATCTTTGTTTTTCTTCATTGAATAAGCAACATGCTCTTTCTATGCCTTCTACTTTCATCATAGATTTTTCTATTTCTTCTAATTCTATTCTATGACCATTATACTTGATCTGGAAATCTTTACGTCCTTGGAAGACTAGTTCTTGTTCTTTATTATACATACCTAAATCTCCAGTACGATATATTAATTCAATATAATTTTTATTTAATGGATTTTGAGTAAAGTGTTTATCTGTTTCTTCTTTGTTACTATAGTAACCTAAAGCTAGACAAGTACCACTTACACATATTTCACCTTTTGTTTCAGGTTCTGTTATTAGTTTATCATTTTCATCTAATAAGAAGACTCTTTCATTAGCAAAAGATTTTCCAATTGGAATATATTTTTCATATTCTCTTTTTCTATCTATTATATGATATGTACAATTACATGTTATTTCTGTAGGTCCATAAAGATTAACAAAGGTAGCTTTTGGTAAGGCTTCCATCCATTTATTTAAATGTTTAATTGGCATTACTTCACCACTAAATAATATTTTGTTAACTTTACTTGGAACACGATAATCTAAACCGTGGAATGTACTGATTAAGCATAATGCTGATACAGCCCATACCATAGTAGTTACTTCATGGTCGCATATGAAATCAAGTAATTCAGCTGGAGATGAGAATAGTCTTCTAGGTATTATTACTAGAGTTGCTCCTACACATAATGATGAATAAATATCTTTAACAGATACATCAAAATCAAATGGTGCTTGATTACCTATTACATCTTTTTTAGTAATGTTAAATTCTTCTGTGAATATATCGATAAATTCAATAACAGATCTATGACATACACTTACTCCTTTTGGTGTTCCTGTAGAACCAGAAGTAAAGTTAGTATATAAAGGATCTATATCGATAAAGTTTTCTCTTACTCTGTCTAAGTCTTTCTCATTTATTCTACCTTTTTTTAATTCATCTACTAAGTAAATGTTTTTATTTTTAAATATTTCTTTAGCAGCATCAAAATGTTCTTTATCAGTAACAACATATTTGGTATTAAGTGTTTCATCTATCTTTTCAATTCTAGATATAGGTAATTCTGGATTAATTAGAGTATATGTTGAATCAGCATAAGCTATACCTAAGAATGTGGATAAGGCATCTATACTCTTATCCATAAATACTATTACAGGTACTCTAACTGCTCCTTCTTTTATTAGGAATGAACCAGATTTTTTACTTAATTCTTCTAGCTTTTGATATGTACATTTACCAAATTCATCGATGACAGCTATTTTATCAGGATTCTTTTTTGTAGATCTTTCTAAATATTCTACGATGTTTTTCATAAATATCCTCCTCGTACTTATTTATTATATCACATCTGCCTTTTTTTCAACCATTAATTGAACATTATGTCATATGATTATGTCATAAAAAAAAGTTATTACTTAACTGGAGTAATAACTTTCTTTCCACCCATATATGGTTGTAATACTTTAGGTATTTTAACACTACCATCTTCTTGATAGTTGTTTTCTAATAAAGCAATTAAACCTCTTGGAGTAGCAACTACTGTGTTATTTAGTGTATGTAAGTAGTATGTACCTTTTTCTCCTTTAGCACGAATACCTAGTCTTCTTGCTTGAGCATCACCTAATGTAGAACAACTTCCTACTTCAAAGTATTTTTGTTGACGTGGGCTCCAGGCTTCAATATCACAAGATTTAACTTTTAAATCAGCTAAATCTCCACTACAACATTCAAGTTGTCTTACTGGTATATCAAAGTTTCTAAATATTTCAACTGTATAGTTCCACATTTTTTCATACCAATCCATAGATTCTTCTGGTTCACAGATTACTATCATTTCTTGTTTTTCGAATTGGTGTACTCTATATAGTCCTCTTTCTTCTAGACCATGAGATCCTCCTTCTTTACGGAAACAAGGAGAATATGAAGTCATGTGAATTGGTAAAGTTTTTCTATCAATAATCTGATCTTTAAATTTACCAATCATACTATGTTCAGATGTACCAATTAAGTATAAGTCTTCTCCTTCAATTTTATACATCATAGCTTCCATTTCTGGGAAAGACATAACACCTGTTACGACATCAGCATGAATCATGAATGGAGGGATTGCATAAGTAAATCCTTTATCAATCATGTAATCTCTAGCATAAGCAATCATAGCTTCATGAAGTCTAGCTACATCACCAAGTAGATAGTAGAAACCTTCTCCACTTGTTCTACCAGCCGCTTCTTTATCCATTCCATTTAAGTTGTTAATAATATCAGCATGATATGGTATTTCATATTCTGGTACTACTGGATCACCAAATCTTTGTACTTCAACGTTTTCAGTATCATCTTTTCCAATTGGAACAGATTGATCAATTATATTTGGTATTACCATCATTTTTTCTTTAATGTCTTTAGCTAAAGTAGTTTGTTCTTCTTCTAACTTAGTTATTTCATCAGCCATCTTAGCTATTTCTTCTTTAATCTTATTGGCTTCATCTATTTTCTTATCTTTCATTAGTTTTCCGATTTCGCCACTCATTTTATTTTTTTCAGCTTTTAAGTTATCAGCTTTAGTTTGAGCTTCTCTAACTTTAATATCTAAGTCATATACTTCATCTACTAAAGGTAGTTTTTCATCTTGAAATTTTTTCTTAATGTTTTCTTTAACAATATCTCTATTTTCTCGTATTAATTTAATATCTATCATTTTGTCATTCCTCTTTCTTTTTATTTTTGTTCACTTAAATATTTCTCAATAAAATATTTGGATGGAGAATAAATATTATCTGGTAGATTATCTAAATCAAACCAACGCCATTCATCTTCTTTTTCTGGTTCCATTACTTTTAATTCTCCACTAAATTCTTTTGTTATCATTTCAATTGTTACGAAATGTCTATCTACTTGAAAGTCATCCGAGACAGAAAACACTTTAGGATTTTTTATATCTAAGTTTGTTTCTTCTTTTGTTTCTCTAATGATTGTTTCATAGACAGTTTCATTGTATTCTTGTTTACCACCTGGTAGAGTCCATGTATCTGGTTCAAATATTCCACCAGTATCTTTTCGGTCTTTTGAACGATGTCCTAAAAGGATTTTATTGTCATTTAAGATCATAACTCCTACACCGACTTTAATTATGTTTTCCATCTTTAACTCCTTTCTAAATATTCTTTTAATCGATTTAACTCCTTATCATATTTTTCATGTAATTTATCTTGTGTTTGTTTATCTAATTTAGATAATCTTTCAGGATTAGAATTATCACTCATATCAGCATATTTTAGTTTTATAGCTTCATAGTTATTGGATTCTAAAATACTTGTTATTTTATCATGATATGGTTTTTCTTTATCTTCTGTAGTAACTATTCTTACGATATCAATGATAGGTTTAGTAAAACCAATATCTAATAAATCATCATATGTAATAGATTCAATATCTTCTACTGTATCATGTAGTAATCCTGCTACTCTAGTATTAGGTTCTACGACACTATTGCTTACTCTCATTAAATGAAGTAGATATGGTTCTCCTTCTTTATCTTTTTTGTCTTTGAATAGAATATTAACTAAAGCTAAGGCTTTTACATATAAATTCTTTTCTATTTTGATATTGTTAAATTCCTCATCTGATAAATATTTGTGTAAGTTATTCATATTTTCCTCCTAAAAAAAAGAATGGTACACAAGGAGTGCATAGGCACGGTACCATCCTTTAATTAACTCAAACAAGATAACGGAATTACCCGGCAGTGATTAGCTGCTCTAGAAAGTAGATTCGTTTATACTTATCTATCTATTTCCATCAACCATAGACTTTCTATAAGATTTGTATAAATTACTAGTCTTTCTTAATCGATTTATGCACATATTTTAAAACTTTTATTATTTTTTGTCAATTTATTACATATCCATTCTACTAATAGCAAATATAGCTAGAAGTATAATACCAATTGTAATAAATAGTATTAAGGTAACAATTGCTGTAAGTATTGTTGAACCTTTTTCAGTATCATAATCACCAACATAGTTAGTTAGGAATGGAGCTATTCTATTGTTATATAGAATATCATTGTCTTCATATCTAGCTAAGTCTTGAATTGTATCAGGTTGACTTTCTTTCTTTGCTTCAACTACTTCAGTAATCATTTTAAAGTTATTAGTAACTAGTGATAAATATTTATTATATTCATCATATGATAAGTGTTCTTTAATAACTTGATCTATTATATTAAATAATGTTTCTTTATTATTAACTATTAGTGATAATAAATCTCTTACATCTTTGTAATAATTATTAACTATTGTTTCTAAGAGTGCTCTTTTTTCGACAATATGGAAATTACATATAGTTTGTTCTTCTCTTAAGTTATTACTTTCAATAGTGTATTTATTGTATGATGGAGATAATTTATAGGTATAAGTTAATGTTTCTTTATTAACTATTAAACCTATATTAGATAAATTATTATCAATACTATTAGTTAGTAATTCAAATATTTTCATATTTAGATAATCTTGTTTTAAACTTTCAATATTATCTTTTGTAATATCTGGTAAAGCACTAAATAGTTTAAATACATATTCTAAATTATCTTTAATATCTTTAGGATTTTCTACTAATCTTAAACCATATTTAATATTTTTATCATGGTAATCTATTAATTCACTTTTAATATTGAATTTAGATGATTCTTCTTTAATAAAATGAAGAGCTTCTTCTATATTTAGAAATCTTTCATTAGGTTTATTAAAAGATATATTTAATATTCCCATTGGTTCCATTTTAGAATCAAAAATACGATATGTATTAGCATATGGAATATTAAGTAAGTAAGCAATATCACTCATTATTAATTCATAGTCATTGTTAGTACTATTTTCTTTTTTATAACCTTTTTTATTGTTATTAATTACTACTCTTGTTAGATTAGGATTAATTTGTTTTTCATCTTTAATAAAAGCTTGTTCTATTACTTTTACTCCTTGATCATAAGATAGTAAGTAACAATTATTACCTTTTTTTAGTTTGTCTATATTAGCAATGTAATATTCTTGTAATGAAGCAAGGTAGTTATTATGGTTTATTTTTCTAACTTGGTTAGAGAATTTATTATCAATTAAAGTATTAATTTCATTTAGTGATTTATCAGTTTCAGCTAGATTTTCTGCTAAAGAGTTTATTTTTTCTTCACTATAAATCTTACCTAGTTCTTCTAGTTCTTTTAGTCTTTCATTAATATGTTCAATTATTAATGTTTTTCTATCCATAATAACACTCTCCATTCTTTAATTATTATATCATAGATTATTCATTAAAAAAACAAGTTTTGAACTTGTTTTTATAGTATTTTAGGTGGATATAAAGATATTACTACTTTACCAATTATATCTTCTTTTTTTATTGTTCCTATACTTAGGAAACGACTATCTAGGGAATCATCCCTATTATCACCCATAACAAAATAGTGATCTTCTTTTATTGTTAATGGATATGTTTGTTCTTTTGGTTCTGTAAATCCTTTAGCATATTTTTCGTTTAATACTTCTCCATTTACTTTTACTGTTCCTTCTTTATCTATTTCTATTTTATCACCTGGAATAGCTATAACTCTTTTAATAGCATCTTTGTTTTCTGTTTTAAATACTACTATATCTCCTCTATGTATTTCTCTATTTTTAATCATTAATACTCTACTATTATTTGTAATAGTTGGTTCCATACTTGTTCCATCTGTTTTATAAAAACGACAGTAGATAAGACAGAATGCTACTACGACACAAGTTAGAAGAAAAATAAATATAAATATTTCTTTTTTTGTATTACTCATATTATCATCTCTATTATATTATACAATATTAATTATTTTTTGAATACTGATGATATTGGATAATTGATATTTATTGTCATATCTTTATCTTTTACTATGGTTATATCATCATCTATAGTAGTAGTTAGATAATTATTAGTATCTATTAGTTGTTTATCTGCTAAGTTTGTTTTAGATGATTTATACGAAAGGATTCTTTTCTTAGTTGGATTTATCTTAATAATTATTTGTTTATTATCTGTTAAGATACAGTATACATTTTTTGATGTAGATATTATTTTTTGAGGATTATTAATTGGTTGCTTTTTAGTTAGTTTTATAGTTCCTTTGGTATTGTTAATAGTCCATATATTTTTACCTGTATCTACATTTATCTTTTTAATTAAATTATTCTCACTAACTAGTAATAAGTTATTATCATAGTCTATTGACATGCTTAAAACAGGTATTTCTAAATCCCAAATAGTTTCATTATTAGTTATTCTTTTTAAATGGTTATCATAACAAATAATATAATCATTATCATCATAATAAATATATTGTTCTACATTAGGTATTACTTTATATTCTTTAAAGTAATTATCTAATATATAAAGATTATTCTTTTCTATATAAGTATATCTTGTTTCATTATTTTTATTAACTTGTTTAGTAAAATACATAGTTTTATTTTCTGTCTGTTTATAATATTTTATTTTACCTTGTTCATTAATTATTATTTGGTAATTAAAAATAGTATTATCTTTAGTAGTAGATATGTAGTAATCACCTACTAATTTAGTATTACCTTCTATATTTAAATCTGGAAAGAAAGATGGAACTATATTAATATTTATATTTCTTTTTTTACCAGTTATGTATTTAATACTTAGATTTATTTTATTATTACTATTAATATCTTGATGAGGAATAGATATCATTTTATCAAAGTATATCTTATTATCATCTATCTTAGTATTAAATAGTCTTGTTTTTTTGGTTATATTTATTGAATCGTTAGTATTATATGATATTAAATTTATTTTTTCAGTATCTTGATAAATGACATATTCTGTATCATTTATAATTAGTTTTAAAGGTGTACTGTAATATGTTGATATAAATACTGGTATTAACAATATTATAATGATAAAGATTATTAGTAGTTTAAATCTTTTTTTCATAGTATACCTCCTAAACAAAAATAGGACACTTTGTGCCCTATTTATTCTGTTAACATTATAACATATTTATCTTACTTCTTCTACTTCCTTCTCAAAGACGGGAAAGTCTTGATAGTAATAATATATATGTTCTTTTTCTATCTTATCAGAAGGATTAATTCTTTGGTTGTTGTTTGGATTAGTATATTCATAATATACGTATCTTAAATCATAATAATCTACTGGATCAGGATAGTTATTATATTCACTATCTATCCAATCTAACCATGTATCACCATTTCGTGCAGTTACAACAAAGGTGTATGCTGGTGATGCTGTTAAATCTCTGATGTAGAAATTAATTTCTCTTTCGGGAACTATTTCTACTCTTGTATTAACTATTAAACTTTCTCTTTCTAAAGCAAGTATAGATAATGGATAAGAGATTAATCCTAATACTAATAATAAACATACTATTTTTTTATTTCTTTTAAAGAGGATAATACATGCACCAATAGATATTATTGATAAGCCTACTATTGCAGATATTTTAAAACTTACGTTAGTATTAGGATTTTCTTCTTTAGGATCAAGATTAATAACTAGTTTATTATTTTCACTATATACTTTAGCTAATTCTTCTAAAGGAGATACATTTTCTGTTTCAGGTAGTTGCTCTTTTTTCTTAACTTCTTCATAATCTTTAATTATTTCTGGCTCTGGGAGTTCATTATTATAAGTTAGAGTTACGTATAATACTTTTTGTGTACCTTTTGCTACTATCTTTTCATTATTATCAAATTCGTATTCATATTTAATGTAATCACTTGGTTGAAATGATTCTATATCATCACTTATTTTGTAATCTTTATTTGTATTATTCTTTAATGTAATACGATATTTAATTGAATCATTTTTATTTTTAAAACGAACATTAAAAGAAACATTTAGTCCTTTAAATGAAGGAGTATCTATTTCTTCTGCTGTTCCTTTAACATTTTCTTTATATACATTTATTATTTCTATATTACTTTCAGCATTTACTATTCCAGCAAATGAAAATAATATTAGTAATAAAAGTATAATCTTAGTTATTCTTTTCATTTAATTCTTCTAGTTTAGTTGAAAGATTTTTAGTAGCTTCTTTTATTTTAGTCTTTTCACTTTCTTCTAATGTATACCATCCATTATTCCAAGCTAAGACATAGTTTTCTCTTTGTAAGGTTTCAAATGTTTCAAATAATCTTTTGAATTCATTTCTTAGTGTTACATTACTAGCTTCTATAATTGCTAAGGCGGTATTAGTTGTAATAGATTTAGAAGTTGCTAAGACATCATTTAAGTAGTCTCTATCGTTTTGAAAAGGAGTTTTTGATACTTTAGTTTCTTCACATTGTACTTTGTTACTCATTATTTATCTCCTCCTATCAAAGCAATGATTGTTTCACAAGCTTTTTTATGTTCTTTATAGTTTTTTTCTACTTGTTTTTTTATATCTTTATCTTCTATATAATCAAGATATGTATAGCACTTTTTACAAGCTATAAAATGCCAATTAAACATATCTTCTAGATAAGATAGATCTTTAGTACTAATCATATTAGGTACTTGTTTCATTTCATCATCCTTTCTAGTAATAGTATTTAATAAAGATTAATTTTTATACATAAAAAAAGTAAGAACTATTTCTTACTTTCATATTCTTGTAAAGCTTTTTCTATTCCTTTCCAAGGAATGGTAGCACAACCTATTCTATTTTGTTGTTTATATATTTCATCATAGCAACAAGCTTCTTCTAATAAGTCTTCATTATATTCTTCATGATTAATCATACTATAATAATTCTTTATTAGGTCTTTTACTTCATCAATTGTTTTACCTTTAAGTAATTTTGTCATTATAGAAGATGCTGATGTTGATATAGCACATGCTTCTCCATTGAATGTAATATCTTTAATGGTATCATTTTCAAATAAGATATATAAATCAATATTATCAATACATGTTTCACTATTCATATTAACTTTTAAGTAATTAGGATCTTCTTTAATTTCTTTATTTAAAGGATGAAGATAATGTTCCATAATTAGTTCTTTTTTTAAGTTAGGATCTAACATATTATCACTTCCTACTATAACATTTCATTTAGTATTTTGTTTTTATCTTTTAATAGATCTACTACATAATCTATTTCTTCTTTAGTATTATAAATATATATACTTAGTCTTACACTGTTTTTTACTCCTACTTCATTTTTTAGTATTTTAGCACAGTGATTACCTGCTCTTACACATACTTTATATTTGTTTAAGTATACTGCTACATCTTGAGCAAATATGCCATCTACATTGAAAGCAATAATACCACTATCACTTTCTTCATTTATTATGCTTATATGATGAATTTCTTTTAGTTTATCTAGAGCATATTTTCTTAAGCTTCTTTCATGCTCTGTTATTTTATCATAACCAATACTTTCTAAGTACTTGGCTGCAGCTGCTATTCCTATAGCACCTGCAATATTTGGAGTACCTGCTTCTAATCTAGTTGGTAATGGTTTTAAGAATACTGAATCAATTGTATCAAAAGATTCATTCATACCTCCTCCTAAGTTTTGAGGAGTTAATTCTTCTAGTAATTCTTGTTTACCATATAAAACACCTATACCTGTAGGTCCACACATTTTATGTCCAGAGAATGCAAGGAAGTCACAATCTAAATCTTGAACGTCTACTTTTATATGAGGAACGCTTTGAGCTCCATCTACAACAACAAATATATTATGTTGATGAGCATATTCACATATTTCTTTTATAGGTCTTAAGTCTCCAATAACATTTGTTATTTGGGCTAAGCTTATTACTTTGGTCTGAGGTGTTATTACTTTTTTTATATTATTTAATGTAACATAGTGGTTATCATCTAAAGGAACGAAGTTTACTTTTACTCCATTAGTTTTAGCTAATGAAAACCATGGTAAGACATTTGAAGCGTGTTCACTTTCAGCTATTATTATTTCATCATTTGGTTCTAGTAAATTTTTAAAGAAACCATTAGCTATTATATTTAAGGAATTTGTTGTACCACTTGTGAATATTATTTCTTTTCTACTTTTGGCATTAATAAAATTTTGAATAGTATCACGAGCGTTTTCATATTCAGTATCTACTCTTAGAGATAGATCGTAATCTCCTCTATGAGCATTAGCTGTATAACTTGTGTAATATTCAGTTAGTTTATCAATTACTTGTTTTGGTTTCCAAGTAGTTGCTCCATTATCTAAATATATGTAGCCTGTATCTATCATAGGAAAATCTTCACGATTCATAATTTCACCTCCTATATTTCTATTATTATTTTATTCTTTATGTAATATTTATTATATTGCTAATCCCCAGTTATACTCAAGTATCGTCTTTAATATTTTAGCATTTTTTTAATAAGTAGTATAGTTAAAAATAGAACTATATAGTTCTATTTGGATCATTTTCTAACAATTCTACTAGTGTTTTAGAAGCGATAGTTAATGACTTTTCATTATATACTAAGTTAATTGTTTCAATTGGTAATGGTTCTTCAATAGATGCTTTTATAATATTACTTTCTTCATCTATCATATTACTAGGAACATAACCAATCCCAATTCCTTCTATTATATAATTCATTATTAATTCACTATTTTCTACTTCCATTGTTGGTGTTATAGACAGTTCATATTTTGTTAATAAATCATCTAATTTTTTTCTGGATACTGTATTAGGTGATGGAAGTAATATTTTGTATGATGATAATTCTTTTATTGAACTAATACTCTTTTGTGTATATTTTTTTGAATAAGCAAAGCAATATTCTTCTTTAGATAACTCTACTTTTTTTAAATTATCTGGTATGGCTGTTGTACCAGGTATAATAATTAAATCTAATGTATGATTATCTATCATAGATAGTAATGATTTAATTGGTTTATATATTATTTCTAAACTTATACTTGGATATTCTTCCATGTATTGTTTTATAAATTTGTTCAAGTAACTTACACTAGAGAATTCTGGTAATCCAATAGATATTTTACCTTTGGATAAGTCTTTAGATTCTTGTAATTCTTGTTCACCTAAAGATAAATAGTTATAAGCTTTTTCGACATATGTAACTAAGTTTTTAGCTTCTGGTGTTAATTCAATACCTCTATTAGTTCTAAAGAATAATAAAGTATTAAGTTCATATTCTAAGTTTTGAATATGTTTTGATATAGCTGGTTGGGATATATGCAATAACTTAGAACTCTCACTAAAACTTTTAGTTTTGGCAACTACATAAAACACTCTATATAAATTAAGATTTAGATTTTCACAAGGTAAACTCATAAAGATCCCTCTCTTTGTGCCATTTATTATAACTTTTTTATATAGATTGTCAAGGTAGGTATAACTTATACAAATAAAAAGAAGGTTTATACCTTCTTATGCTACATCATCTAACCAGCTTCTTAAATCTTCTTTAGATAAGTAACCAGTTACATCATTTAATACTATTCCATCTTTTAAATAGAATAATGTTGGTGTATGAGTAAAACTATATAATCTTCTAAATGCTTCTATTTCTTCAGAAGTATATTGTGTTACATCTATTTCATATAAAGTTTGATTTAATTCACCAAACACTTCATCAGCAGTTGTTTCAAATGCTGCACATGTAACACATGTTTCAACTGTTATAACTACAGCCATATCTTCTTTAGCTCTTGCTTTATCTTCAAATTCTTTTAGTGATAATCTTTGAATATGTTCATAAGAAGATTTTTCTATTTCACGAGCTGGTGTTTCTTCTTTTTTAGAAACTACTTTTTCATATATATTACTATTAGTTGTTTGAGAGTTGACTTTGTTTTTAGTTAATTCTTTATATGTATATATAGCTGTACCAACTATTACTCCTACTATTAGTAATGCTAATACGGCAATTATAAATTTTCTAACTTTACTTCTTTTAACAACTTTATTTTTTAATACTACATTATCTTTTTCTAGATTAGTTACTACTTTTTCTAAATCATCGTTTTGTTTACCATCAAATATAAGAGTTCTTTCTAATTGTTCTTCGTTTTCTGATTTATAAGATCTTTCTACTTTAACTGGTTCTACATTTGTCTTTGTAACCTTTTTAGGTGTTATTTTTTTAGTATTTGATTTCTTTACTACTATTTTTTTTGTTTCTTTTTTCTCTACATTCTTTTTTTGAATTGGAGCTTTTTTTGTTGTTCTTTTTACAGGTTTAATAGCTGGTTTTTTTGTTTTGTTTTCAGCTTTTTTTACTTGTTTTGTAGTAGTAGTTTTTTTAGTAGTAGTTTTTTTGTTAGTAGTATTTTGTTTTTTATTTTTTTCTTCTTTCATATAACTCACCTATATTCTCTTATAATTTTAACATTTTTTTTACAGAAAAAAAAGCCTAATTATTAAATTAAGCTTCTTCTATAGTTACAAATCTCATAGATTTAATTTTTTGGTCTACTACTGGTTTATCATTTTCATCTGTTTTGGTATTAGCAATTGAATCTACTGCGTCTAATCCAGCGAATACTTTAGCAAATGATGCATAGCCTCCATCTAGTGATGGAACATCTTGATGGCAAATGAATATTTGACTTGATGCACTATTCATATCTCCTGATGCTCTGGCCATTGATACTACTCCTCTAGTATGTGATAATTGGTTATTAACTCCGTTTTGAGAGAATTCTCCTTTGATTGTTTCATCTGAACCAGAGAAACCTGTTCCAGTTGGATCTCCTGTTTGAATAACAAAGTCAACTATTACTCTATGGAAGATTAAACCATCATAGAATTTTTCACTTACTAGTTTTTGGAAATTAGCAATGGTAATTGGAGTTTGGCTATTATACATAACCATTAACATTACATCACCATTTTCCATTTGAATTTTAACATGGTCTGTTATTTCATCTGTTTCTGTAAATGTATAACCTTCTAGAGTTCCTTTTGTTATTTCTCCGTTTTCATCTTGTTCAATTATGGTTAATTCTTGTTCTGTTTTTGGCACTTTACTTCCTTCTTCCTCTTTTTTATCTTCCTTACATGCAGATATCATTAATATTGCCATTAATAATAAAAGAATCTTAAATATTTTCTTCACTTTAATCACCTTAGAAATATAATAACATAAAATGGTGTTAAATTGGTTATTTTTAAGATAAAATAGGCTTTTTTTCAAAAAAAACTTGCATGTATTTAATATTTATGTTATTATTAATTTGCACTTGGGGAATTAGCTCAGCTGGCTAGAGCACCTGCCCTGCACGCAGGGGGTCGCGGGTTCGAATCCCACATTCTCCACCAAGTTGAATTTAACTACTCAATGAGTAGTTTTTTTATGCATAAAAAAGGAGATGTTATCTCCATTTTATAATATTAGTTTAGGTCCTTCTGAAGGAGCTAATTCTTTTGGCTTAGTTTGTTCAAGTATTTGACTACCTCTTGTTGTTGCTTGTAAGTATGAAGTTATATCTTTATTTAAGGCAGCATATGTTTCTTCAGATATTGGTGATAATTTAAGTTTTTCTAAATTATCTTTAGTTGCTTCGATATTTTTATTAACAACATTTTGAAGTAATGATACTAGATGTCCTGTTAATTCTAGGGCCTCTCCTTCTGATGAATTACCAACACTAATAGCCATTTCAGTAGCTAGTAATGGTAATATTGCACTTCTTGATGTTTGTAAAGAATTAATAGTTATAAAGTGATTAATTATAGCTCGATGAACTGTAACTAGTTCTTGTTTCATTAAAAGGATCATTGTTTCAAAAGTATTAATCTTATCTCTTAAGATTTCTTTTGAAGATCTTTCTTCTAACATTCTAGTAAATTCTTCTATTTCATCTACAGGTGCTGGTCTTGCTTCCGTATCTAAAGATGCTTCATACTTCTTTAAATAATTTAAGTATTGATTTAATTTACGTAAGTATAATTCTATATATTTTTTTATAAATTCATAACCTTGTAATTCTTTAGAAAGAATACCTATTTGAATATTTACTTGTTCTTGTAAATCACTAATTTTTTCTGGATTATATTTTCTAACAGTTTTAGGTGGTTCTTCCAATTCAAATATTCTTTCGAAGAAAGATTGCTTTTTAGGAGAAGTAATTGTTTCTTCATATGATATTTGACCTAGTAATTCATTAATTTGATCAAGAGAATGTTCTAATGTATCACTAAACATTGTTTCATGTAGAGCATTATTAATATATTTAGAATGTTTAGAAACTGGATCTCCATATGTGGCAATTGCAGAATATGAAGGAGAATCTATTTGTTCTACTTCTTCACTTTCCAAGACCGTATATCCTTGTTCTGGAGTTAAGTCTCTTTCTTTTTGGGTACTTACTTCTTCTACTAGATATTCATAGTTATTACCTGTCGATTGAGTTATTGTTTCTAATACTTTAGAATTATTAATTTCATCATTAAATAATGCTGCTATTAATTTCTTTATAGTAACTTTATTACCTCTTAGATATTTTTCATATTCTAGAATAATAGATTTGTTAACAGACATTCTTCTTATATCAGATAATGTTTTTCTATCTAAACCCACTTTACTTAGTATTTCATCTAATGTAACTCCATTACGAATAAAGAAAGGAATATAGTTTTCATCATTTATGAATAAAGCTATTAAGATAGATATTTCTTGAATATCTTTAGTAGTCTTTATTAATTCTGAAGCATGAATATTAGTTCTAATATATTCATGAATTAATAAAGTATCTTCCATAATTGATCTAACTTCTTTATCACAATTATTTAATAATTCATCTTGTTTATCTTCTAGCTCTCTATCTTTTTTAGCTTTTTCATATGCATCTAAAGTTGTTTTAATATCCAAGAAATCTTCTGGTGTCTTACCATATTTATATAAAGCGTTTCTTAGATTTATAGTATTAGTTAATTCTTTTCTAAAAGCATTTTCAAAGATAGAATATACTGTTATTTCTTTTCCTGTAAATATATATTTTTTAAAGTATTTATCAATGATATCTATATCAAATGGTCTTTCATCATATGAAAAATCAAAGTTAAAGGCTTTAGCTAGACTTCCTCTTTTCATTCCTAATGAGTCAAGATAGTTTTCTAGTCTAGGATCAAAGCGTGATGCTGCCATTATAATAGATAATTGTTCATGATCTACTTGTGATAGTTTTTTATTCTTTAAAGAATAGTAGTAATTGCTTAATACTTTTAAGAAATTATATATTTCAATAGGTACATTTTCTAGTAGGCTTTCTGTTAAGGCTTGTTTTCTTTTTTCTTCTTTGCTTTTAAAGTGACTATTAATTGTTGAATCAAAATTATCATCTAATTTAGTACCGGTAACAGTTTTATATAATTTTTGAAGTACTGATGACTTAGTACGACTTTTATCAGATATATTAGCTACAATAGATTCTGGAGTAACAGCATCTTTAGATTTATTGTAGTTTGTTCCATTTGATGTAAGATATGAAAATCTTATAATGTTCTTTTCGTTTAATTCAGTAGCATTTAATTCTTTAGTATATGTTTCTTTATTTGGTAAATGTAATAAAGATAATATCTTATCTAAATCTATTCCTTTATCTGTAAAAAATTCATTTAAATTGTTTTTAAATTCAAAAGACGATAAAAGTATTGATGATACTAATAAATCGTTTTTATCTGCTATATATGATTTATTAAGTGTATCTTTTTTAGTTTCTAGATATGTATATATCTTACCTAGTCTTTTTAAATAACTAATCATATTAGGCATCATATTTTTGAATAAGTCTTCTAAAGAAGTATCATTTAGTTCTTCTTTGTGTTGTTTTAACATTTCATTAATTTTACCTACTTCATTTATTGTTATATTACATAAACCTAGTACTTGTTTAATTATTAAAGCATCTTCACTTGTAGCATTTATTAAGTTATGGATTATTAAACCAACTGTATAATAATCACGAGATATTCCACCCATTCTTGTCTTAGTGAATTCTTTTTGTAGAATTAGTGTTGGGTCATATGTTAAATCTTTTTCTTTAATTGATATACCTAGTTTACTTTCTAGTAATTCTTTTGTTAAACCTTTTGAAGCAAAATAATCTATTATAAGTTGTTTTTCATTATATGAATCTTTATATACAGAAACATGGTCAAAATAAAATAATGCTAGTAATTGAGCTAGATTAGATAAATCTATATTATTAGTATTAGGTATTGTTAGTTTTGATTGATTATCTCTTAAATATAAATATATCTTACCAGCCATGTTATAAAAGTTAATAACACTTATAGGAAAGCTTTTGTTAAAACTAGTATTAAAACCATTCTTTATTTGTTGCTTAGCAGGTAGTGATAATTCATATAATCTTTTCATAAATTTATCTGGTGTTGGATTTAAGTAATTATATGTTCGATATTCTTTGTCTTTTACCATAATTTTTTCATAGATATTTTTAATAATATCCTCTGGTGTCAAAGCTAGATATTCTTCTTCATGTTCAAATGGTGTAAAAGCATCATAATATTCAGAAAATAATTTAATTGTCATATCATTACTCATGCTAGTATAACAATTCAAAAATGTATCAGAATTATATCCAAGTAATTGGAGAATATTTTTGTTTTGTTCACTAATATCGCCATATGATCTTAGAGCTTTATAAAGTAGTTTATCTTTGGAATCAGTAATATTAAAACGACTTAATTCTATTTTTTCTGAATAACCTAAATATCCAAGAAGTCTTCTAACAAAACCTTTTGTATTATTTGGTATTAAATTCATGTAATTTTCATATGTAAATATTGGCATATTAAAAAGCCCCCTTATAGGGACTTATAATACCTTATAATAAATATTTTTTCAATTGTTATTTAAAGAAATATGGTCGATCTTTTAATAATACTTTAGCTTTTATTTCTTCTATTTCTTCTTCGGCTTCTCTATCAGCATAATCGCTTATAATGATTTGATCTTCTTGAAGATGAAATAAGTCTTCTTCAGCATCATATATTAATGGTTTTTGTGGATTAATAGTCCAATCCATTAAGTAGTAATTATAGAATCTTACATGTGGTTCTAAAGCTGTTGTAGTTATAAGATTACTAATTCTTGTTTCTACTTTATCATAAGCAAGGACGAATACTAGGAAATCGGCATATAAACTTTTATCATCTATTTTGTATTTTTCTAACCATTTTTTATATTTTAATAATTGGCTTTTAGTTAATTGACTTGTTCTAAAAATATCTATACCTTTTTTGGCTTCTTCTAGTTCTCTTTGTGCTTCTAAGATAGATTGGGCAGATGTTGCTGGGCCAAAAACTGAACCTGTTAAAATATTAAAATCTCGACCATTACAGTATCTTTCAGCGAACTCTTCATGTTTATTATCTTTGATAAGTAAAATCTTACCATCTGGTCTTATAAAGGCTCCATTTAATGGACCTAATTCGTTATAATATGGAATAATTTCTGACATGTTTCATCATCCCCAAGGGGACTATTTTACTCCTTTTTTTAATGCTAGTAAATAATTATTTGCATTTTTAAGAAAATACCTTATAATATATAGCACTAGGGGGATTTTTATATGAAAAGTTATGATGTAAGAAAAGAAGATTTAATTAAAGATATTTTATTTATGAAGAATTCTACTCCTGAGATGATTGCTAGGATTACTAAAGATGGTATTGCTTTATACTTTAAATCTCTAAGTACTTTTGGTAGAAAAAGTAAAGTTACTAGAGAAACATTAACTACAATGAGAGAAATGTATAGAATAAGCAAAATGGAAGGTAGATTATTTGATTTTATATTAGATAATTTAGATTCTATTGATATTGATGCTGCTGAAGAAACAGTTCTAAAATTAGATAAATTAAATACTCAAACTTATGAAAGTTATGATGCCGTTTTAGGTGAAATTGAAACTGCTATTGCTTTGAAAGATGAGAATAGAACATTAAAATCTAATAAAGGTATATCTTCATTATTAACAAATAAGAATTATGCTAATATGGTAGTTGCTTTAACAGAAGATATTAAGAATGTTAGAAAGTTCTTAAATTATGAAGATGAGTTCTGGGAATTTATTAAACCTTTTGAAAGAATTGTTCCTACTCCAGCTGAGGGAGCTAGAATACAATGTGGTTTAATACCTATTACAGAACCTGATGGTAAAACATTATCAAGATTTTATACAGTAGTTCCAAAAGTAATAGATATGGAAACAGCATTCATTGCATTAGATCTATATAAGAAAGCACATGATATGTATTTAATGGTTGGTAAAGATTATACTGGATATCAACATAAACCAAGTACTGAAGAACAATTAAATTATAGAGATTATTTAACTGAACAAGCTAAAGGAATTACAAAATAAAAAGTGAATTTAATTCACTTTTTTATTTGCTTCATTATGTTCTAAAGTAACTGGTTTTAAAGCATTATTAAATTCAATTACTATTTCTCCAGGAAAAGTTCTGGTAATAAATTTTCTAGCCGTAGCCATTATTTCTGGATTCATTTTGGATAAATCTAATTCCATTGGTCCTGTTTCTAAAAGAGGAGTTTTTTCTAAGACAAATTGTCTAAAGAATTCTCTTATTGTTCTACTATTGCCTTCTCTAAAAGGATGAATATGCTGTATATTGATATAATTAATAGCTAAGAATTCAGCTAAATCGAATTTGGTTTTAATATTTAAAACATCTCTATTTAGTAAAGCTAAATCATGATCCAAGTAAGGAGCAATGTTTTCTTCAGAAGCGAAATATGTTTCGGCTTTTTTCATATATACATTTCTAAATTCCCCTGCCCAATCATAAATATCGCCAAATAAATAACGATGAATATCTTTTAGATGCTCTGTATCAAATTCTCCTCTTATAGGATTTTCATACAATTCTACTAGTTTTTCAAAAGTTATTTCTACTTCTCTTTTTTCTAATTCATCATGATCTTTTATACCAAGTTTATTTATAAAAACGTTAGTTCCAGGATAAAAATAAGCTTGCCATGCACGTTCATATTCTTCAGGAAATTCTGCCTCATTTGCCATTTTTATCATCCTTTCGCAAGACAAGTTTTGGACCTTGTTCTTTTTTGTGTTCTATTCTTTTTTGATAGTATTTTTCGACATATTCTTTACTTAAAGGCAGGTTATCTAACCATATAGATGCTGCTGCCTGAATTATTGCTTTTTTAAGTTTTTCTTCATCTTCCATATAACCATACCCTCTATAACAATTTTAACATACTTTTACATAAAAAAAGCAAATATTTAATATTTGCTTTTTCTTATTAACTTAATTGTTCTGCTAAATCTGATTCTACTGATTCAACATTCATTTCCTCAGCAAATTCTTCTTTGATTTCTTCATCATCAATTAATTGTTCTTCTAAGAACTCACTTGGTTCATCACTCATGAATTCTTTTTCAAGAAGCATTTCAATATTACTATATTGTTTTGCTCCAGTACCAGCAGGTATTAACTTACCGATGATAACGTTTTCTTTTAATCCACGTAATTCATCAACTTTTCCTTTAATAGAAGCTTCTGTTAATACTCTAGTAGTTTCTTGGAATGATGATGCTGATAACCATGAATCAGTTTCTAGAGATGATTTAGTAATACCTAACATTACAGGACGACCTGTTGCTGGTACACCACCATTTAAGATAACTGGTTTATTAGCAGCATTGAAATCATGCATTGATACTGATAATCCTTCAACTAAATCTGTATCTCCACCATCAACAATTCTCATCTTAGAAATCATACGACGTACAATAACTTCGATGTGTTTGTCTGAGATATCAACACCTTGTGATTTATATACTTTTTGGATTTCTTTTAAGATATAGCTTTCAGCTGTAATTGGGTCAGTAACAGCAAGTAATTCTTTTGGACTAACTGATCCTTCAGTTAATTGTTCACCTGCTACTACTTCTTGTCCAACTTCTACACGGACTTTAGAGTTGTATAGAGTTGTATGTTCACGAGATTCAACGTCGTTTTCAACAACAATTTTGTGTTTTCCATTAGCAGCTTCAATACTCTTAACTTTACCACTGATTTCAGCAATTGTAGCTTTTGCTTTTGGTATACGTGCTTCAAATAATTCTTCAACACGTGGAAGACCTTGAGTGATATCGGCGTCACCACCATGCGCAACACCTCCTGAGTGGAATGTACGCATTGTTAATTGTGTACCTGGTTCACCAATTGATTGAGCAGCCATTACACCAACAGCTTCTCCTGTTTCAACGATGTTACCAGTTGCAAGGTTACGTCCATAACATTTTTGACATACACCATATTGGCTCTTACATGTTAAGGCACTACGTATTTCAACTTTTTTAATACCAGCTTTAACAATCTTTTTAGCTATATTTTCTGTAATCATTTCATTTTTATCAATGATAACTTCTTTTGTTTCTGGGTTAAGAACTTTAGTAGCAGTAAATCTACCAACAATACGATCTTCTAAAGATTCGATTACTGTTCCAACCTTATCATCAATGAAGTCTTCAACAACAATACCTGAGATTGCTCCACAATCTTCTTCTCTAACAATGATATCTTGAGCAACATCAACTAAACGACGAGTCATATATCCTGAGTCAGCTGTACGTAGAGCTGTATCGGCAGAACCTTTACGAGCACCATGTGTACTTAAGAAGAATTCTGAAACGTTTAATCCTGAAATGAAGTTTGATTTGATTGGAATTTCTACTGGTTGTCCATTTGGTTTAGCCATTAAACCACGCATACCAGCAAGTTGTGTAAAGTTTCCAGCGTTACCACGAGCTCCAGAGTTCATCATCATGAAGATTGGGTTCTTATGGTCGCCATCAGAAATTTGTTTTAATTCTGCTTCAACGTCATCTTTAGTATTATTCCATACTTGGATAACATTATTAAATCTTTCTTCGTCAGTAATTAAACCTCTTTGGAATTGTTTATTAATCTTATCAACTTTTTCTTGTGCTTCTTCAATCTTAGCATCTTTGTCTTTAGCTTCTACGATATCGTATGCTGAAACTGTAATACCAGCGATTGTTGAATATTTAAATCCTAAATCTTTCATTGCGTCTAGAACAGCTGAAGTTTCAGTAGTTTTATAACGTTTAAAGATTTGAGCAATAATTTGTGATAAGTTTTTCTTAATAAATGGAGCAACTGGATCCATCTTAGCAATTTCTTCTTTAATATTACATCCCATTGGTAGGAAGAACTTACTTGGAGTAATATTTTCAATGTTTTCTTTACTTGCTTCATTAATATATGGGAATGAATCAGGTAACATTTCATTGAAGATTAATTTACCAGCTGTTGTAACAAGATATTTATCTTTTTGATCATCTGTAAATAATTTATATTTAAATGAACTTACTGGGATAACAATTCTTGTATGAAGAGTAATTTCTCTTCTTTCATAAGCCATAATTGCTTCATTTGAATTTTTATATGCTTTACCTTCGTTTTCTTCTCCAGGTTCTTCAATAGATAGATAATAGTTACCTAATACCATATCTTGTGATGGAGTAACGATAGGTTTTCCACTCTTAGGATCAAGAATGTTTTGAGCACCTAACATTAATAGTCTAGCTTCTGCTTTAGCTTCTTCTGATAATGGAACGTGAACGGCCATTTGGTCACCATCGAAGTCAGCATTAAATCCTGTACATACTAATGGGTGTAATCTAATAGCTTTTCCACCAACTAGTTTTGGTTCGAAAGCTTGGATACCAAGTCTATGAAGTGTAGGAGCACGGTTTAACATAACTGGATGTTCTGTTATTGCATCCTCAACAACATCCCATACACATTCATCACGAGATTCGATAAGTTTCTTAGCTCCTTTAATATTATGAGCTAATCCTCTTTCAACTAATCCTCTAATTACATGTGGTTTGAATAGCTCTAGAGCCATTTCTTTTGGAATACCACATTGATACATTTTTAAGCCTGGTCCAACGCAAATAACTGAACGACCTGAGTAGTCAACACGTTTACCAAGTAAGTTTTGACGGAAACGTCCTTGTTTACCTTTTAACATGCTAGATAAACTCTTAAGTGGTCTATTACCTGCAGCTGTTACGCTTCTTCCACGACGACCATTATCAAATAATGAGTCAACTGCTTCTTGAAGCATACGTTTTTCGTTTTGAACGATGATTGTAGGTGCACCTAATTCTAATAGTTTTTTAAGACGATTATTACGGTTAATAATTCTTCTATATAAATCATTTAAATCAGATGTAGCAAATCTACCACCATCTAATTGAATCATAGGACGAATATCTGGTGGAATTACTGGAAGTGCTTCTAGTATCATCCATTCAGGTTTATTTCCTGATTCTTGGAAAGCTACTAAGCAGTCTAAACGTTTAACTAAACGTACACGTTTTTGACCTGTAGTATTTTCTAATTCTTTTCTTAAATCTTCTACTTCTTTATCAACATCTACTTCTTTTAATAGTTCTTGGATAGCTTCTGCACCCATTCCTACTTTGAAAGTATTTCCATATTTTTCATAATATGCACGATATTCTTTATCTGATAAAGTTTGTTTTTTCTCTAAAGGAGCTTGTCCTGGATCAATTACTACATAACTTACGAAATATAGTACTTCTTCTAGATCACGTGGTGACATGTCTAGAACTAGACCCATTTTAGATGGAACTCCTTTAAAGAACCAAATGTGTGAACATGGAGAAGCAAGTTCAATATGTCCCATACGTTCACGACGTACTTTAGAACTAGTAACTTCTACTCCACATCTATCACATATAACATTTTTATATCTTAATCTCTTGTATTTACCACAAGAACATTCATAGTCTTTTGATGGTCCAAAAATCTTTTCACAGAATAATCCATCACGTTCAGGTTTAAGTGTACGATAATTGATTGTTTCTGGTTTTTTAACTTCACCATAAGACCAACTTCTGATTTTTTCAGGAGATGCAATTCCTATTTTGATACCTTTAAAGCTATTAGCATCTATCATAGTTCTTCACCTTCCTCTTCTATATCACCAGGGAACTCGATATCATCTAAATCATCTTCAAATTCATCGTCCTCTTCTTCATATCCATCTTCTGGATCTGGAAGTGGTTCTGGTTCTTCTGGTTCTTCTTCTTTTTCAACACCAATTTCATTTATTGAAATAGTATCGTCATCTTCTTCGTCTCTTTCAAGATCTTGGATATCACATACTTCATCATCATTATTGATTACTTGAATGTCTAATCCTAGAGCTTGGAATTCTTTTAGTAATACTCTAAATGCTTCAGGGATACCTGCTGATGTTAGTGGTTTTCCTTTAACTAAAGCTTCGTATACTTTAACACGACCTATAACGTCATCTGATTTAACAGTCATCATTTCTTGTAGAACATGTGAAGCTCCGTATGCATATAATGCCCAAACTTCCATTTCTCCAAATCTTTGACCACCGAATTGTGCTTTACCACCAAGTGGTTGTTGAGTAACTAAACTGTATGGTCCAGTAGAACGAGCATGTAATTTATCATCAACCATGTGGTGTAGTTTAATCATGTACATAACACCTACAGATACACGGTTTTCGAATGGCTCACCTGTACGTCCATTGTATAGAACAGTTTTTCCATCTGGATCTATTCCAGCTTCTTTTAACTCAGCACTAATTTCATCCATTGTTGCACCATCAAATACTGGTGTAGCATATTTAATTCCAAGTTTTTTACCAGCCATACCTAAATGTAATTCTAGGATTTGTCCAATGTTCATACGAGATGGAACACCTTGTGGGTTAAGAACAATATCAACTGGTCTACCATCTGGTAAGTAAGGCATATCTTCTTCTGGTAAGATTAATGAAATAACACCTTTGTTACCATGACGTCCTGACATTTTATCTCCAACTTGGATTTTACGTTTTTGAATAATATATACACGAATTACTTTTGAAACTCCAGCAGGAAGTTCATCAGAATTTTCTTTTGTATATATCTTAACATCGTGAACAATTCCTCCTGCTCCATGGTCAACTCTTAGAGAAGTATCACGTACTTCACGAGTCTTTTCACCAAAGATTGCATGTAGTAATTTTTCTTCACTTGTTAATTCTTGAACACCTTTTGGTGTAACTTTACCAACTAGGATATCTCCATCTTTAACTTCAGTACCAATTCTTACGATACCATTAGCATCAAGATTTTTACGAGCTTCTTCTCCAACGTTTGGAATATCTCTTGTGATTTCTTCTGATCCTAGTTTTGTATCACGACAATCAATGTCATAATGTTCAATATGTAGAGATGTATAAACATCTTCTTTTACTAATCTTTCATTTAATACAACAGCATCCTCGTAGTTATATCCATTACATGTCATGAATGCAATTGTCATATTTTTACCTAAAGCTAATTCTCCATTTTTAGTAGATGGACCATCAGCAATAACTTCACCTTTATGAACCTTGTCACCTTTTTTAACTAAAGGTTGATGGTTAATATTTGAAGCATCATTACTTCTTTCAAAGTTAGCTAAATGATATAGGTCTTCTCCACCTTGAGTTTTAACTTTAATTAATTTACCATCAGCATATTCTACTACACCGTCTGCTCTAGCTACTACAGTAGAACCTGAGTCACGAGCAGCAATGTATTCCATACCTGTTCCAACAATTGGAGCCTCTGTAGTTAATAGAGGAACTGCTTGACGTTGCATGTTGGCACCCATTAAGGCACGTGTTGCATCGTCGTGTTCTAGGAATGGTATACAGCTTGTTGTAATAGATACGATTTGGTTAGGAGCAACGTCAACAAAGTTAACTTTTTCCTTTGGTATCATAACTGTATCGCCATTTAAACGAGCGATAACTTTGTCATCAACAATTTTATTATTTTTATCAACATCTAATGTAGCTTGAGAAATATAATAATCTGCTTCTTCATCAGCTGTTAGATAAACTATTTCGTCTGTTAATTTAGTATCAACAACTTTACGATATGGAGTCATAATAAATCCATATTCGTTAATTTTGGCATATGATGCTAGTGATGTAATAAGACCGATGTTTTGTCCTTCTGGTGATTCAATAGGACAAATACGTCCGTAGTGACTTGGGTTAACGTCACGAACTTCCATACCAGCACGTTCACGAGATAAACCTCCAGGGCCTAAGCAAGATAAACGACGTTTATCAGTTAACTCAGCAATTGGATTGATTTGATCCATGAATTTTGATAATTGAGAACTACCAAAGAATTCTTTTAAGCATGCTGTTACTGGACGAATGTTAATTAAAGTTTTTGGAGTAACTGTTTCAATTTCTTGAGTAGTCATTCTTTCTCTAATAACTCTTTCCATACGAGACATACCAACACGGAATTGAGTTTGGATTAATTCTCCAACTTGACGAACACGACGATTTCCTAAATGGTCGATTTCGTCATCATATCCGATACCATATTGTAAATTTAAATAATATGATACAGATGCATAAATATCAGAAATTGTTAAACGACGAGTATCAATAGTTTGATCATTACCAATGATACTATGAATGATTGTTTCATCATCCTTGTCATATACTTTAACTTCTTGTACTTTATTGTATTCATCTAATTCTTCATTAATAGTTACTTCATGAACTCCATAACCTTTTTCGAATAATGGACGAATGCTTTCTAAAATTTCTTTAGTAATAACTGTTCCTTTAGGAACTACTATTTTTCTACCATCTTTGATATCTTCAGCTATTTTTTGACCTAATAATCTAGCTAAAACGTTTAATTTCTTATTGAATTTATAACGTCCAACTTTTTGTAAGTCATAACGGAATTTGTCAAAGAATCTTGTAATTAATTGGTTCTTAGCAGAATCCAATGTTGCAGGTTCTCCTGGTCTTAATTTTTCGTAAATTTCAATTAATGCTTCATCAGAGTTCTTAGTGCTATCTTTTTCTAATGTGTTGATTAAATACTTATCTTCACCGAAAGTAGCAAGTATTTCTTCATTAGAAGATAAACCTAGGGCTCTTAGGAAAGCAGTAATGGTAACTTTACGAGTTCTATCGATACGAACATAGAAGATATCTCTTGCATCTAGTTCATACTCTAACCAAGTTCCTTTGTTAGGAATAATTTCACCTGAAATAATCTTTCTTCCGTTTTTATCTGTTTCTTTCTTATAGTATACAGATGGACTTCTTACTAATTGAGAAACGATAACACGTTCAGCACCATTGATGATAAATGTACCAGCATCTGTCATTAATGGCATGTCGCCTAAGAAGATTTCTTGTTCTTTTACTTCACCTGTTTCATGAATGAATACACGAGCTTGAACCTTTAGAGGAGCAGCATAGTTAACCATACGCTCTTTAGCTTCTTTTACTGTGTATCTTGGCTCTTCAAAATAGTAATCACCAAGTTCAAGTGAAATGTTTCCTGTGAAACTTTCAACAGGGAATAGATCGTCAAATACTTCTCTGATTCCTTCTTGTAGGAATTGTTGGTAAGATTTCTTTTGAACCTCTAATAAATCTGTTAATTCTAAGGTGTTTTTAATTTTGGAGAATGTTTTTCTTTCACTATGGTCTCCAAATTTCATAGTTTTTGCCATTTTTGCGTTTCACCCCTATACCTATTTTTTTGTGGCTTTTATGACGTAAAAGCCTTTGCTCTTAGTTACTACTTCAACATTGTAGTTCGGTTCTAAATGTTTAATAGTACTTTTAGCTCCCTGATCTTTTCTTATAACCATCCAGAGCTCACCGTCAACTTCAAGTCGGTCTCTTGCTCCATCTAAGATGCCATAAACTACTTCTTTCCCAGCTCTGATTGGGGGATTTGTTATAATTAAATCATATATATCAGTAATATGTTCATACATATTACTTTCTATCACTTGGCATAAAGAAGCAACCCTGTTTGTATCAGCGTTTTTCTCAGCTAAGTGTAGAGCCCTTTTATTAACATCGCACATTGTTACTTGTGCATTTTTTATTTTAGCTATGGACACTCCTAAGAATCCATAACCACATCCGACATCTAACACTTTTAGATTGTCTTTATCTATATAATCAAATATTGTATTTAATAATAAATTACTACCAAAATCTAATTTATCCTTCGAAAAAACTCCATTATCACTATAAAAGGTTAAATCATACCCTTTATATTTATAAATAATGGTCCGTAGTTCACTCTTAAGGTTTGGATTGTTAGTAAAATATTGTTCCAAAGAATCACCAGTTTCTTTTTCAAGACATATACATTCCAATTATAGTATTCATAACTGAATAAGTCAATAAATGTATTGCATTATTGTAAACTTTTTTTACAAAAAATACAATACTTTTTTTCAAAAAAAAAGATTTATTTATTTTATAGTAAATAAATCTTTAGAATCTATTTGATTTTTGAAGTATAAAACTCTAGATGTCCATAATTCTGATGGTCTATTTATATTACCAGTTACATATATTCCTGAGAATTTATATAGTCCATCTAAATCATTTATATCAAAACCATTTCTTTCTGAAATTGATTTAACTGTTAGAACGTGAGCTATGATACCAGCTTCCATTGTTGGATATGATGCCCAACAATTTGTTCCACATTTCATTCCACCAATATTGTTATTGTACTTAAATAATCCACTTGTTCCTTTAGATGGATATCCTGATTCATGGTAAGCCATTGCTAGAGCTGTACTTTTATCTACACCAAATAAGTCAGCAATCTTACCATAGTATTGTTCAAAAGTTAAACCATTACTCATATATAAAGGTTTACCATATTCAAAATTAACTACTTCTACTTTATTACTTATTACTATTTGATTATATGTTGTTCCGTATCTTTCAGGATTACGAGACAAGTCTCTTACAAAATAGATAACTCCTGCTTCGAAAGAATCATAAGTTCCTACTTTACTACGATACTTTTCAGGAACAATTACATTGTTTTCTAAGAAGTATTCGTCTGTATAGTTATTAGTTATGTTATGAGCAATATCTAAAGTTTTAGATATATCTAAATTGAATTTTTCTGCATAAGATATGATTGTATTATCTTTTTGACGATCTTCTATTGCTTTACCGAAAGCTTTAAAGTATTCAGTATTTGATAGTCTAAAAGATGTGTAGCCTTCATTGAATCCAGATTGTTCTTGTTTTTCGGCTTCAACTACTTTGGTTAGCAATCTATCTCTATTAATTAATAAAACTGTACCTAGAAGACATAATAAAACTAGAATTGGTAAGCTTATTATGAATGGTTTTCTAAGTCGCAATTTTGACTTCTTATTATTCATACAAATTCTCCTTTGTATATGAATATTTTACTTTAATCTGATTTTGAAGTCAAATCAGGTAACTTTTTCATTTTTTGAGTAGTGTCTATTAACACAATAGTTTACATTATTTAAATGTTGATGAAAAATTACCATTTTCAAAGATAGTGACTTCTGTTCCATCTTCTTGTATACCTGTAATAGTTAAATCTTTAGTTCCTATCATAAAATCAACATGGTTTTTACATTGATTAAGTTTATGTTCTTGTAATTCTTCTTCAGAGTATTTTCTTCCATCCTTAATACATTCTGGGAATGATGCTCCAAGAGCTAAATGACATGATGCATTTTCATCAAATAATGTTTCATAGAATATTAAACCAGACTGAGATATTTCGGAATCATATTCAACTAAAGCAACTTCTCCTAGTTTATCTGCATCCATACATGATTTGATAATAGTTTGTAAAGTCTCTAAACCTTCTTCTGCTCCACAATCAACTGCTCTACCACCAACGAATCTAATCCAGAAATTCTTTATTAGATTATCTTGGTAAGCTAATGGTTTACTAGAATATACTATACCAGTAGCACTATTATTAGTTGGAGATGTAAAGACTTCTTCTGTTGGAAAGTTAGCTAAATAATCATTTCCATTTTCTAATGTTTCTCTACCTGATGCCCATATATGATCTTTAGGTAATTCTATTTCGAAGTCCGTTCCTAATGAATTAGTATATTTTAGTTTCTTAAATTGGTAAGAAGTTAGTTTATTTGATCTTTCTTTTAATTTAGATATTTTTTTATCCCATATATCTTCAGGATTATCTTTATCTATTGAGCATATTTCAAATATTTTATTCCATAGATCTTCTAAAGGTGTTTTTGAGTTAGGGAATACTTCTTTAGCCCAACTGAGTGTTGGTACAGCAGCTATACACCATGGTACTATACCTTTATTTCTTAAGTTGTCGAATCCTTTTCTTGTTGTTTGAGCAAACATATTTACATTGTTTAATTTTTGAGGATTAATATCTTGCATTAAACCTGGAGTTTCAGAAGCTAACATTAAGAAGGCTGCTTCTTTTGCGGCATATTCTCCCCATTTTTGTTTTTTCCAATATTGATTTGCCTTTAGTGATTCTTCATCTAATTCTTTTAATAATGTATGTTTTATTATAGGATCACTTAAATCAAAGTAGATATCTTTTACACCCATTTCACAGGCTATTTCAGTTACTATTCTTACAAAGTCTAGTCTTTCTAAGTTAGCACTTATAAATAATGGTTGTCCTTCTTTAACTTTAAGACATGATTTTAATAAAACATTGGCATATTTACGCATTAATTCATCCATATTATTTATCTCCTTCTATGATACCTAATTTTTCCATTAGGTATTTAGCATTTGTTGTCATACATTTACCTTCTTTTAATTTATAGTCAAAGGTAATGTTTGTATCTTTGTAGTTTTCTTCAAAGTGATAATTATTTACATTTTTGTTATCGCATAATTCATAATCATGAGTTGTTATGAATGTAATTGCATCTAATTCACTAAGTTTAGTTATTATTTCTTTAGCACCATATATTCTATCGTTATAGTTAGTACCTTTAAATATTTCATCAATGAATACTACTAATGATTCATCATTCTTTTTAGAATAATCTAGTATTTTCTTAATTCTTAATAATTCACCATAGAATGTAGATATATTATTATTTATATCATCTTCTACTTTAATAGAACTGAATATTTTCATTAAACTTGATGTAAAAGATGTTGCTTCTACATAGGTTCCTGCTTCCATTAAGATTAAGTTAATACCAATAGTTTTCATAAATGATGATTTACCACTCATATTAGTACCAGTAATGATATTAATTCCTCTATCTGTTTCAAAGTTATTAGATATGCACTTACTTTCTTCTAATAAAGGATGTTTTATATCAGTAAATGATATCTTAGTATCTTTAGATATTGTAGGTATACAGATATCTTTTTTAATAAAGCAGATAGTTGATAGACTTAGTATACTTTCTAGTTGTTCTAATGATTTAATACTTTCTATTATTTCTTTTTTATTTATTAGTAATTTAGAATATTTATAAATAGTAATAATATTTAAAGACATTATAGTATTAAAAATTACATTAGTAATGAAATTAGAACGAAGATTATTTAAATCATTAATCTTAATTAATTCTTTAAAAGTTGTATATCCTTCTCCTATTTCTTTTTTTATTTTACTTAGTTTATTAGATTTAAAATCTATAGTTACAATATATTCATATATACTTTTTAATGTAGAAAGCTTACGAGTACAATTAGTTATATTTTCAAATGTTTCGTTATGAAAATATAAATATATATAAGATATAATTGTTTGAATAATCATCACTAAAATAAAGAAGATAAATGGTATTATATTAAATATACCTAATATTAGAACTACATCTGATATTATTGATGTAATAATGGCAAATATAAGTTCTTTTTTATTTGGTTTAATACTTTCTTCTAATAGATTACTATATTTTGAAAAATTAGTATCATTTATATTATCAATAGATATTAATTTATTTTGTAATTCTAAAACAATATTAAAATTATCTTTTAATTCTGTAACTGCTTCTTCTGTATCTAATATTGTTTTTTCTTTGGTATCTGGTTTTATTAGTTGTTCAATAAAAGTTTTTTTACCACCTATACTTCTTGAAACATTTAATAATTGAAATAATGAATTATTACCAATTATATTAAAATCTTTGGTAAATTCATTTTCTTTGTATATATCTGTACCAGTATTTTCAAATTCTTTCCATGAACCAGACACTCTCATTTCATATTCTTTAATAATACTTAGATAGTTACTAATATTTTTGATATTAATATCTATTTTATGATGTATTAGTATTAAAATAATAAATGTAATTATTAATAAAGATATAATTATTAAACTAATGGTTTTATAACTAGTATTAAAATAAATAACTAAAGTAATAATAATCATTATTAAAAGAAGTAAACGATAATTAGATATTATATTACTTTGGCTTTGTTCATTACTTAATAGTTGTTCACAAGTTTTTTTCTTGTCTAATATTTGTTTATTCATTTTAATTCTTCTTTCTAATAAATATTTTATCATAAATAAAATCAAATATAAAAGACGATTATTCATCGTCTTTATTAAACTCTTTTAATAGTTTATATAATAGATTATAGAATGTAGTCATTTCTTCTTCTGATAAACAATTAATACTCTTTCCTACTTCTAAAGGAATATTAGCTGCTTTTTCTTGTAATTTTTTACCTTTTTCAGTAATAGAAATAACTAAGTTTCTTTCATCTTTTGTAGATCTATTTCTTTTAATATAACCTTTGTTTTCTAACTTCTTTAATAAAGGAGTTAATGTTCCTGAATCTAAGTATAAATATAAACCTAATTCTTTAACATTAATATTTCCTCTTTCCCATAATACTAACATAGTTATGTATTGTGTATATGTTAAATCTATTTCATCTAGATATGGTTTATATTTTTTTATTATTTCTTTGGAACATGCATATAAAGGAAAACACAGTTGATTTTCTAATTTTAATGCGTCTTTATTCATTTTCTCACTCCCAATTAAATTATATAAAAGATTATAAGTTATTTAAAGGAAAATAGTCGTTTGTTTACTTTAATTGACACTTTGTGTGTTATTATTTATAAAAAAAAGTAAAATTTTTATTTTACTTTTTTAAGATATCAATTAATTCTTCTTTTGTTTTGAATCCTACTAATTGTTCTTTTAGTTCTCCTTTATCGAAAATTAAAAGTGTTGGGATAGACATTATTCCATATTTAGTTGATACATCTTCTGCATCATCTACATTAAGTTTATAGAAAGTAACATCTTTTAGTTCTTCTGATACTTCATCTACAATTGGAGAAAGCATACGACATGGTCCACACCAATCAGCATAGCAATCTACTAGTACTTTACCTTCTTTTATACTATTATCAAAATCTTTTTCTTTAATTTCTTTTACCATATTAATCCTCCATTTCTTTTATGGCTGTTGTAGCAGCAATAGCTCCGTCTCCAACAGCTGTTGTTAATTGTCTTAGTTCTTTTTCACGAGTATCTCCCGCAACATAAATACCTGGAATATTAGTATGTACTCCATCTTCTGATTTTATGTAACCTTGTTCAGTAATATCTATTAAGTTAGCAAATATTTCATTTTTAGGAGTTTGACCAATAGCTATGAATAAACCATTTATTTCTATTGTTTTAATGCTTCCATCATTATTCTTAACATTAATTGATTCTAATCTTTCATTACCGTTTAATGATACTACATTGGAATTTAGAATGAATTCAACATTATTTTTAGTTTTTAATTCTTCTAAGTATTTGTCTTCTCCTCTAAATTCTTCTCTTCTATGAATTAAATATACTTTACTTGCAATATTAGACAGATAGATTGCATCTTCTAAAGCGGTATTTCCTCCGCCATTAACAGCAACTATCTTGTTTTTATAGAAGTTACCATCACATGTTGCACAGTAAGATACACCTTTACCAATAAAATCTACTTCTTTATCAATATTTAGTTTTCTATTTTCAGCACCAGTAGCAATGATTATAGCTTTGGCTTCATATGTTTCTTTATTAGTAGTAACTTTTTTATCTTCAGTAATATTAATAACTGTTTCAAATTTTATTTCTCCCCCTAAATCTTTAATTTGATTATAAAGATTAGTAGCAAATTCAAAACCGCTTATACTTTTAATACCAGGATAGTTTTCTACTAATGAGGCATTTACTATTTGTCCACCATATGTTTTAGCTTCTAAAACTAATACTTTTTTATTAGCTCTTAAAGCATATAAAGCAGAAGTTAAACCTGCTGGTCCAGCACCGATTATTATTATATCATACATATTATTCACCTAATAATTCTTTAATTTTATCTTCAAGGATCATTGGATCTTCAATTGGTGATAATCTAAATACTACATTTCCTTCTTTATCTACTAAGAATTTAGTAAAGTTCCATTTAATGTCATTTTTATTTTTACAAGTAGTACTTATTTTCATAACACCTTTCATTGCTGTTTTATGTCCTAGTCCTTTGATATATTCTTCAGGAGCATTTTCTTTTAAGTAAGTAAATACAGGGCATTCGTTTTCACCATTAACATCAATCTTTTTAAATTGATCAAATGTAGTTTGATATTTAGCTGTACAGAATTCATGTATTTCATCGTCACTACCTGGAGCTTGGTGTCCAAATTGATTACATGGAAAATCTAATACTTCAAATCCTTTTTCATGATATTTTTTATATAAGTTCTCTATTGCTTCATATTGAGGTGTAAAGCCACATCCAGTAGCTGTGTTAACTACTAATAATACTTTTCCTTTCATATTACTCATTTTAAAATCTTCATCTTTTCTGGTTTTTACTACTATGTCATACAAGTTCATATTTCATCCTCTTTTCCATTTATATTGTACACAATCCATTTTATCTTTTCAATCGCTATTTATATTTTTCTAATAAGTAACCATATTTATCAAAGAATGTACTCACTGTTTCATCTATTAATTTTTCTATCTGATCGATAGTAAATATTCTTGGTTGTTCTTCTTTTTTACCTAGACTTTCATTTACAATTATTTCTAATTTATCAATAGCATCTATGGCATTTTTAGGATTTATTTCTTCCATATTTAGTTCATATTTATCTTCTTTTAAATAATCTATTAATTCTTTAGGTTTAAAAGATAATGGATATTTATTAACTAAATATTTATTTAATCTGGAGTAATCACTATAAATACTTTCTTCTCCATAATTATCCCAAAATGCTTCATGGTCTATTTCTCTATTATAGTTTTTTATCTCTACGAATACATTTTCTTCTCTTTTAGGAGATATATTATGATCTTTATCATAGAAAATTATTATTTTAGGAAGATATTTAGAAAAGTAATAATAATCTGTATATAGATGAAAAAAGTAACCTAAGAAGTTAATATCATCTTTAGTTTGTTGTTCATATTTACTTAAGTAATATTCTAAATTAGGATATTCAAACATTTTGGTATAATCAGTTCTAAAATGAGTTATTCTTTTTATTTGTTGTTTTTTAGTTCTTCTTTCTTCACCTTTATATTTATCATAGGCTTTTCTATCTACGGTATCTGGTATTAAATTACTGATAAAAAACTTTATTTTGTCTTCATGTTGAAGATTTAGTTTTTTAATCATTTTTTCACCAGATATTGTGTGTATCATAAATGATGGCATAGACATCCTCCTATTCATTACTATTTTATCAAAAATAAAAGAAAATATATATTATATTTTCTTAGTCTATTAAACTTCTACAGTATTTTTCTTTTTCCTCTAGATTCTTTTGATATATTTCATACATACTTTTATTTATTGCAGAAATTTTACCAATGTAATCATCATATGCGTAGTGTGTAAGTATAGTTACTAAATATGGATTTTCGCTATCGTATATTCCAATATCATTATGATATATGTCATATTCTCCATATTTATGTAAAAATCTTTTATCATCAAAGTTTAAACCATTTTCAGAGTCATTATCCATAGCTTTTTTTACTAAGGCACTATATTCATCATCTATTTTTAAATCTTCATATAGTATTTGTAATGATTTATTACCAAGTTCTGCTGTGTAGTATGATTCAAATGGATGATTATCTGTAAAATGTAATGTTATATCATATTTTTCTTTCATATATTTGTTAATACTAGATGCTCCAAATTCTCTAATTATAATAAAGAACGCTGTATTATCACTAACAGTCATATAGTAATCTATTAATGTAGTTATTGGTATTTCTTCATAGAAACTATGTTTATCCATTAAATCACTAAATGGTCTTTTATCAACAGGTAAATATTTTAGTTTCTGATGTAAATCTATTTCCCCTGCGCGTCCTTTTTCTAATAAGTATATAGTTCCAAATATTTTTGTTACACATCCAGAATAGTATCCTTTATCTGGATTTAAATTATAACTATATCCGTTGTTAACATCTGTAAAATAAAGTCCAAGATTTTTACCACGATAAGAATCCATTAAATCATTAAATTCTTGATCTAATGTTTCCATTTGATATGGTTGTTTCATACATTCTTGATATTTAGTATCATCTTTTACTGGTTCTGGTGTTATTTCAGTATTTTGTTTATTATCTTCTTTGTCTTTATTATGTGAAGATAAGTTCTTGTTTATAATAATGAAAGTAATAATAGAAAAGATAGCAAGAATAATTATAAACAAGGAGATTCTTATTGACTTTTTTAGTTTTTTTCTCTTTTTCATACTATCCCTCTATATTCATTATATATTTTAAACAAAAAAACTGCAATATTGCAGTTTTATACACATGTATATCCACCATCAACTGGTAGGTTAACTCCTGTTACATAACTTGCTTCATCTGATGCTAAGAATATAGCAGCAGCATTAAGTTCTCCTTCTTTACCATATCTTTTCATTGGTACATGAGTATTAGCAAATTCTTGGAATTGTTCAGTATCTAGTACAGCAGTTGTTAATTCTGTATAGAAATAACCTGGGCAGATGCAGTTAACAGTAATATTGTATTTAGCTAATTCTGCAGCTGCTGCTCTAGTAAAGTTAACTACTGCTCCTTTAGATGAATGGTATGCAATAGTAGGTATTTCTGTATTACCAACTAATCCATACATTGATGCAATGTTAATTACTCTACCATAGTTATTTTTTTTCATGATATTACCAAATGCTCTAGTCATTTTAAATACTGATGTTTCATCTGTAGCAATAGTGAAATCCCATTCTTCATCATTCATATCAAGAACGCCTTTATCTTTACTTGATCCAGCACAGTTAACTAAGATATCAACTTTACCGAATTCTTTTTCAGCTAATGCTGCAGCATTATCTATATCTTCAGTACTTGTTACATCACATTTGATTGGTAGTACTCTAACTCCTTTTTGTTCTAATTCAACTTTTAGTTCTTCTAATCTTTCTATTCTTCTTGCTAGTATAACTAAGTCTGCACCAGCATCAGCAAATCCTCTTGCCATTTGACTACCTAGTCCACTTGATGCTCCTGTTATAACAGCAACTCTTCCTTTTAAATTAAACATATTTGATTTCTCCTTTATAGTGTTTATTCTAATTAAATTATAACATAATTCTAATGATTAATACTATACACTTGTCTTTTACTAGACACATAAAAAAAGAAGCATTTATGCTTCTTATCTTCTATAACCACCTCTTTGGTTACCACCAGGTCCACCTTGACCTCCTTGGCCGCCACCCATCATTTGGTTAGTAATAGTTGTTGTTTCTGTTCCATTAACTATCATCTTACCACCAGTATATTTAGCTTCATTATCATAATCGAATGGTGATTGAGCAGTGATGTTAAGTGTTCCACCATTAATATATAAGTTTCCATTTGAATCAATAGCATCTGTATCACCTTGACCCATACTGATAGTAATTGTTCCACCATTTATTTCTACAGTTGGTGTTGAAATGGTAGATTTTTTTGCAGCATTTATACCATCATCAGATGCAGTGATATTTATTGTTCCTCCATTAATTTGAACTACAGTTGCTTCTAAACCTTCAGCTGCTTTTATAGTAATTGTTCCGTCATCAATTTGAAGTGTTGTAGTAGCATGAATACCATCGTCTGATGCAGTAATATTTAATGTACCTCCTTGGATATAAACATAACCTGTTGTATTATCTTCATCATTTTCTACATGGATACCATCTTTTTTAGAGTTGATTGTAATATTACCATCACTGATAGCTACAGAGTCATTAGCTTCTAAAGCATCACTTACACAATTAATAGTAATTGTTCCTCCAGTAATTTTTAAATCATCTTTACTAGTTATACCATTATCAGTAGATGATATAGTTAATGTTCCTGTACCATTTAGAACAATATCATCTTTAGAGAAGATTACAGCATCTGTATTAGTATCTCCATCAGCTGTAAATGTTCCTGTTACAGATAATGAATTTGTTCCAGTTGTTGTAATAAATACTTTATCTGCACTTTTTACATATATAGCTGGTGTACTTGTATTAGTAATTGTTAAGTTATTTAATACTAATTGAACTTTGTCTTCTTTATCAGCACTAACTGTAATAGTTACATTTTTAGCACTACCTGTAAATGTATATATTCCTGCTTCAGTTATATTATATGTTTTATTATCAGATACAGTATATGATGTAGCATCAGATGTATCTACTTCTTGTTCTAAGTCTCTATCTGTAAAGATATCTTCTGTATTTACTTGAGAAGTATATTCTGCTGTTTCTCCACTTGTATCTGAAGAATTACTTTTCTTAGTACATGCTATAGCTATAAAGACTAAACTTAGTAGTAATATTCCTAATAATAATTTCTTTTTCATATTTTTCCTTCTTTCTGTTTAAATTATATGGTCTGAAAATTAAATTAACATTAAAAAGAGATATTATCTCTTTTTAGTTTGTTCTTCTTTATTACTCCAATATTTATTAGCATGAGTTGTTAAAGCAGTTACAAAGGCTTCTTTAGTAATTTGAATTCTACTAATAGAATCGTTTGTTAGAGAGTTAACTCCACCTACTCCTTTACCTAAATCTTTCTCATTAAATATCTTTGTCATAACTGTACCAAAATCGGTATCAATTATTTCTTGAACATATTTTTTTGGAACTGGAATAACTGGTCCGATAGAGAAACTTTCATATCCATCTCTATCTTTTACTACAGCAAAGTTAGTAATAAACCATTCTCCGTATAGTTCCATAATACCTGATTCAATACCAAGGAATAAATCAGCATCTATATTATTTTCTTTAGCATATTGAATTGTGTTATTAACACGGTTTCTTGCACCTTCTAATGTTTCTTCATTTACTGGTTGATCTGAAACATCAGATGATGCTTTGTATCCTTCTATTTCTACATCTTTATAATATACTTCTAGAGCTTCTTTGGCTCCTTGTATTTTACCAGGATTAGCTGTTCCAATTAAAGCTTTCATTTTTATCTCTCCTTTTTTATTTTAATAATTCTTTAAATAATCTTATAAATTCAATTACATCTTCTTCTTTTGTTAAGTGAGAAATACTAATTCTAATAGTGTTAGCAGCTAGTTCTTCAGAACCAGTTATAGCTAGTACTGATTTAGAAGGAGCTGTACCTAATGAACAAGCAGTTGTTGTAGATAGGTATATTTCATGATTTTCTAACTCTTTTAGTATTTCTTTTGTGTTTTTATTTATTAAACTAATATTTAAAGTATTTGGAATTGATGAAGATGGACTATTAATATGAATACAATCTGTCTTACTAAATTCATTTCTTAAAATATCATTTAATCTTTTTATGTGTGAAGATCTTTCATTTAATTTTGTTGTAGCTAATTCAAAAGCTTTTTCTAAAGCTATTACATTAGCTGTTACTGGAGTTCCACTACGATATATAGTAGTAGATTTACCTCCATGTATTAATGGTGTTAATTTAGTATTGTTTCTATTTACTAAAACACCGAAACCATTTAAGCCAAAGAATTTATGAGGGGCAAATGTTATAAAGTCTACTCCATCATAATTAATATTTGTTTTACCAATAGCTTGTGTAGCATCAGTATGGAATATACAATTAGGATATTCTTTGGCAATATTTTTTATTTCTTGAATTGGTTGAATAGTACCAAGTTCTGAATCTACTGCACAAATACTAACAAGTATAGTATTTTCATCCATTTCTTTTTTTAAGACATCTAAATCAACCATTCCTTCTTTAGTTAAAGGTATTATTGATACATCATACCCATGAGTAGCTAAGTAGTTACATGGAGCTACTATGCTAGAGTGTTCAATAGCAGAAATGATTATTTTATTTCCTTTTTCTTTATTCATTTCAGCAATACCTTTTAGAACTAAGTTATTAGATTCAGATGAACCACTTGTATAGATAATACTCTCTTTAGTTGTATTAAAGAATTTAGCAATATTTTCTGAAGATGCATCTATTCTTTCTTTAGCTTCTTTTCCTAATGGGTGTGAACTATTAGGATTAGCAATATATTTTCTAGTTGCTTTTACGAATTCTTCTAATACTTCTTCTTCAACGGGAGTATTAGCAGCATAGTCTAAGTAAATCATTTTTATTCCTCCTTAGAAATTTAACATCAACCAATCTGGTTTTAGTAATAATAGTAAACCAATAATAATCATTATTATGGCACTTATTAAAGTACATAGTTTATTGTATTTATTAGTTATACCTGTAGCTTCTACGGTAATCATAGATATAGCAAATACAACCATATCATCTATCATATAGAAGAATATATATATTAGTAAATATATTATTCTTGATATACCATGGATATTATTTATAGCTAGTATTTCAGTAAATATTAAAGGGAAACCTAGGGAACAAGCAAGTTCTATTAAGTTAACAGATGCTGCTAAAGTTATAATACCTAGCATTGAAAGTAAAAATGTTTTACTTTCCATTATCTTTTTCATTTTTGTAACTAGTTTTTTTCTCTTTTTATTATCTACTACTGTACAACCAGCTTCTTCTTTTCTTATCTTTAGGTATTTTTTTAAGTTAAGAATACCTGCTACTAAGATAAATAAAGCTATTGCTATTTTCATCCATTTTAAAGTAGCTATTCCTAAGACAATGTTTATACCTAACATAGATAGGAAATAAACAAGTCCTGATACAAGTAAGAATGTTGTTCCTAGTATCCAAGCTTTTTTACGTTCTTTCATACCAAAGAACATATTTATTAAGAATAGTAATATCCACATAGCACATGGATTGAAACCATCTATAAATCCTAAGATAACTGCTACTAAAGGTAGTGAAACTTTTTTTACATTTATTTTTCCTAATAATGGTAATTTCATTTCATTAGGATTTGATTCTAATTCCGCATATTCTTTTATTTGATTTTCTATTAAAGATGATGTGGCATCAGAAAAACCATTAAATGTTTTATCACCTATTATAGTTAATGGAGTTGTTGTGTTAGTAATTTCCATTTTATTAACAACTTCATCCATCAATTTGGCATTGTTTTCATCTTCTTCTACTTCATATAAATATACATTTAAGTATTCATCATAATCATCTTTTATCTCATTTAACCATTTTATTTCAGCTGCACAATGAGCACATGATTTTCTATGAAATAAGTATAAATTTATTTTAGTATCTTCTTTTTCTACATTAACTATTTCAGCTACTTTATCTTCGTAATCATTAGATATGGCAAAGACAAATGTTGGTAATAGAAGTAATATTAAAAATAGGTATTTTAATTTCTTCATAGACAACCACTCTCTTTTAGAAAGTTAACTATTTCTTCATATGTTTTTTCTCCTATTAGTCTTTTATCTTCATAAATTATAACAGGAAGTTTATCTCCTACTTGTAGAGATTCAACTTGTTCTTCATCAAAGTCATAGTCTAACATTTCTATTTCAATATCTGGATATTCTTCTTTTAGTTGTTTTAATTCTTTTTTTAGAATTAAACATGAAGGACACCATACTGCACTTACGATAGTAATTTTACTCATAACTATCACCTCACATATACTATTTTACTATGATTTTTTAAATATTTAAAATATTTTAAGTTGAATTTACTCAACTTAAGGTTGAAAAAAGATCAATATTATTGATCTTTAGTTAATTATAATATCTGTACCATTAGATAATATAGTTACATCACCATTTCTAGTTAGATAGTATTTTATATTAAGACTATCTAATAAATCTAGAGTATCTTCTTCTGCTCCTTCTTTATTAGAACAAGTAATTACAGCATATTTAGGATTGGTTTTGTTTAGTAATTCATCTAATTTTTTTAGGTAATTACCATGATATGGTATTTTAATGAAATCATATGTAGTATTAATTTTTTCGATATAATCATTTAATCTTGCATTTTCAGCATCCCCTGTAAAAAGGAATTTATTATTACCATTAGTCATAGATACAATTAATGATGAATTATTACTTTCGTTTTTTTCATATATTACTTCTGGTCCATTGATAGTTATATCTACATCACTAAGTGTAATTTCATAATTACCTGATACTGTTTTAGGAGTAATATTTTTATTACTTAATGCTTCTATATAGTTATCATAGTATTCACTATCTTTTGGGACATTACTTTGGATAACTTCACCTATTTCAATATTATTAATAATAGTGGATGCACTACCAACATGATCTTTATCAAAGTGAGTAATGATTAAGTAATCTAGTTTAGTTATATTATTATTTTTAAAGTAAGCTAGTATTTCATCACTAAGTTCTTCTTCACCAGTATCTATCATCATGTATTTATCTCCTTTAGAGATAATTATGGCATCGGCTTTACCAGCATTAAAGAAATATACTTTAAAGTCATATTTTTTATAATTTTTATATGCTTTAAATATGGTATATCCTAATAGTAGTAAAACTAAAATAATAATAGCAATTATAATTATTTTTTTAATACGCATATGATTCCTTTCTATGGTGCTATATCTATTTTCTTTATTTGACCTTTTTCTTCTATTTGATATAGACCTTTATATTCATTATTTATAAATACTTGTATATATCTTTTATCTTTATTTATTTCTTCAGATTTAGTTAGTTTAAATTCATTATTTCTATCCATACCTAGTATAGATATTATATTTTTTCTTTTGTTTCGACCAGGTGATTCTTTTGTTAGATTGAATATGTATTCATCTTCTTTACCGATTATAAGTTTTCCATCACTTATAACTACTCTTTGAGTAATATCTTTTTTATTATCAAAGACTTCTATTTCAACATCTTTCTTTTTATCATCTGATTCTTCAAATGTAAAATTAATTAATGGATAGTTAGTAACTACTAATGAATATATTTTATAGCTTTCTTTATCATATATCATTATTTTTAAGTCGCTATCATTATCAACATCTTCTTCTGTTATTTTTCTGTTGATAACTAAGTCTCCATCATAGTCGATAAAAGGATTGTATTTTTTATTCTCATCAACAACGGAATAATAGATAATATTATTTTCATTATCTACTATTAAGTTATAATCATTGAACTTTAAATTATTTAAGGTAAGTTCATTATTTTCTTTTTTATTACTTGTTATTTCATTCCATTTAGTTTCATTTACAACTAGTTTATTAAATCTTATACTACGATTAAGTATTAATAATATACCTATAGCTATTAGAACAATTGCTATTATGATACATAGTAACCATTTCTTGTTATTCATATTAAACTATATCATCAGCATCATATTCGATAATTGAATATTTACTTACCTTTTTATTACTTGATAATTCTTTTTGAAGTTCTTTTACATCTTTTAATGTGAATTCTATAGCATAGTCATAGCCTTTATTAGTATAGTTTCTAGATTTAATCTTATAACTTATTTTATGTTCTTTAAATAAACTAGTTATATCTTCTTCTACATCATCTTCACTATGTAGTATTAGAACAAATGGTTTACGACCAAATTTAACATTTTCTAGGACAATTAATACTACTGTTACAATTATAGATGTTAATACTCCTACTTCAAATAATTGACAACCACATATAATACCTACATATACACTCCATAATAGATATAGCATATCTACTGGGTCTTTAACGGCAGTACGGAATCTTATGATAGCTAAGGCACCAATTGTACCTAAGGTAATAATTATATTAGATTGTAAACATAGTATTATGGTTGATATAAAGAATGGTAATATAGCTATTGTTATATTAAATGATTTGTTATAGAAAGATCTATGGGATACAAATCTGTATACTAGGAATTCATAAACTGCTAGTAATAGAACCATTACTAATACTGTTAGTATGGTTGTTGTTGTAATACTCTGATTAGAGTATGTGTTTAAAATGTTTTCAAATATATTCATTATTTATCTCCTATCTCATGTATGAATCAATTATTTTACGGCAGTAATAATATTTAGAAAATGATGATTGTTTAAAACCGTATGATTCAACTATATTTCTAATGTATGATGGTAATATATCATCAAATTTTACTTCAAGAACATTTACTCCACTAGGTAAGACATAAAACTTAGTGTAGTCTCCATCAAGGAAATGTTCTAGTTCATAAGAAGCACATATTTTCATATCAAATGTAATTCTTACATTGGTTATTTCTTCGACATAAGCGACTCTTTCATAATCAACAATTACTTTAGGTCGATAATCTTTTGTTAACATGTCACATGCTAATTCTTTAATTAGGTCTTTATCTGTATCATAAACTATATCTGTTATATTACCAGATACAATACTTTCATATTCAGGTATTGTAAGTTTACAACTTTTTTTATGACAGCGACCTTCTAGTTTTTCTTTTTTTTCGAGGACAATATAAGTTAAATCATCTCCGTAATATCTTATTCTCCACTTAAATCTTTTAGATAAACCAGAATCTGTTGTATAAACAGATGTATCTTTGTAATCATCAAAGTATAAGGAATGAATTAAATATCTACCTTCTTTAGGGGTATGAGGATCTAACTCCATTACTTTGGATAAACGTGTTTTTAGTAATGAGAGTTCTTGATTAGATAAACTATATTTCCACTCATTACGATATTTTTTGATATTATCACATCCTTACAATATTATTTTAACATAATATTTTTCCTTTGATAATTACATTATATTTTCATAAAATTAAATAAAAATTAAAAACAGGATTAATCCTGTTTATTGTTTTGTCTTACCCAAATTATATTTACCAAATGATTGATATGTTCTTTTACCTATTGTTTCAATTATTTCTCCATTAAATAATTTTTCTACTTGTTCATCACTTAGTACTGCTGAGTAGTAATTATATCCAGTTATTTTACCATCTACTTTAACTGGTACATCTTTAGAAGCATCATATAGTAGATATCTACCATTAACATTTATAACATTAAAGGCATGAGGATAATCATTAACATTACCAACAATGTAATATGTTTCATATCCTAAAAGGGAGAAAAGGTTTTGAGCAAGGGCTGCTCTTTCAGCACATATAGCACAGTTTTTACCTTCTAATACAGATATATCTGGTATTTGAGTATTAGTTTTATAATATATTTGTTGCCTTTTTTCTTCATCACCATCTAATCCAAAGTATCTTACAATAAAAGAATATATAAGATTAGATGCTGTTGCTAAATTAGTTATTTTATTTTTAGATAATCCTGTTGCATAAAGATATGCATATCTATTAGAATCTATTTTGCAATATGAATCTACATTAGATATGGTTGTATTATTATCTATAAATCCTTTATGAGGAGAAGTATGTTCCCAACCTATTACATCTTCATGTTTAGTATTATTTATAGTCTCTTCAATTACTTGATCTATATATTTTTTTATTTCTTCTGGAGTTTTTAATGTAGATAGTAATTCTAAATCCATAGCATCACTCTATTCTTTATTATATTTTTCAATTACTTTTAAGTAATAATCATATGTTTCTTTAGCAATAACATCCCATGTTTGAGCTAGATCTTTACGAGCTGTCTTTTTAACTTCGTTATATAGTTTCTTATCATTCATTATATTTTCTATTCTATCAGCAAATAGAGTTACATCTTCTTTTTCTTTGAAACCATTTATATTATCTTCTACAGTATCAGATGTAACTGATCCTTCTACAAAGATAGTTGGTGTTTCTTGAGATGCTGCTTCTATTTGAACTAGTGATGATGAATCAAATAGTGATGGGAAGATAAATAGATTAGCTCTAAAATAGATTTCTTTTAGTAATTCTCTATCTAGGATTTTACCAGCTAAGATAACTTCATCAGTCATATTATATTCTTTTACTTTTTTAGATAAAGAATCAAAATCTGGTCCATCACCAACATAAATCATTTTAAATGATTTACCTCTTTCTTTAAGTTCTTTTAAAACATCTAAGATAAAGAAGATATTTTTAATACTAATAATTCTTCCTACGAATAAGAATACTACTTCATCTTTTTTGATATTAAACATTTTATTTATTTTATCTAATGATTTTTCTTTATCTTTAACTATTTCTAAATCTGTACCATTATGAATAATATTTACTTTACCTTTATATCCATAGTCTTTATATACTTTAACTAAGGCATTATTAAGAGCAATACAACTATTACATTTGTTATATGATTTAATTAAATGGTTTACACATACATTAGCTATTAAACTTGATTTTAAATATTTTTTAAATTCAAATTCCCACCTTGTATGCATTGTTGCTATAACAGGTATATGTTTTTCTTTTGCTATTCTTATACCAAGTCTACCTAAAGAGAATGGTGAATGGATATGAATAATATCAAAGTCTATATCTTTAAATAGTTTTTTATATTTTAAGTATTCTAAATCTACCATTCCTAAGTTATAACCGGTATTAAGTAAAGGTATACTATCTACTCTTATAACTTTAACAAAGTAGTTATCATCATCTTTTTCACTACCTGTTTTAGGTACTACTAGAGTTATATCAGCATAGTCTTTCATATTTCTCATTAGGTTTTCCATTACGATAATTACACCATTAATATCTGGGTACCATGAATCCATGAACATACCTATTTTTAGTTTTTTCATAAGTAGCCTTCTTTCATAAATATTATAACATATAAAAAGCAGATTACTATCTGCTCTTAATATTGTTTAAAATTGTTTTTTGAATTCTCCTTTAATACCTAGGCCTTCACTTTCTATCATGAATGTTTGAATATTAAAGCGTTTCATTGCTCTTTCTAGTTTTATTAGTTCATATTTAGTTAAAGCTGTATAGATAATGTATGTTCTTGAATCATCATATCCACCTTGAGCATACCAATATGTGAAGTCTCTATCTAATTCATTTTTAATATAATCATTTATTTGTTTAGGATTTTCTTTACAGAAAATGAAGGCTGTAGAGCAGATATTTTGTTCATGTAATTTATCTACCATTAAGCTATCTGCTGCAGAATATATAATTGAGTAAATCATTATCTCTAATCCATATCTAATACCAGCAATTGAATAGATAAATAAGTTAATTATTAAACCTAATTTACCTACTGAGAAATGGTTATTCTTTTTAGCTAAGGATAATCCTACTATATCAGTTCCACCAGTAGATGCACCACTAGATAAGATTAAACCTACTCCTGCTCCACCTATTATTCCTCCTACTAGGACATTAGTTAATATATCATCTACTAACATTTTTATTGGTAGTAATGATAGCATAGCTGATTGAATAGATACAGCGATTAATGTTCTAAAGAAGAAAGTCTTACCTAAGTTTTTATAAGCTACTATAAATAATGGTATGTTTATTAAGTAATAAATAATACCACTAAAATCAAATGATGTTTTTAATTTGAATACATCTATAATTATACTTCTTATTAACTGAGATAAACCTAGTATACCTCCGGTATATAAGTTATTAGGTACTACAAAGAAATTAATAGCAAAGCAGAATAGAAATGATCCTGCTAATAATTTAACAATATCTTTTATATCCCATCTAAGGGTTTCTTTTATTTTTTTCATACTACTTACCCTCTTTTTTATAATACATTTCTTTTGTTATTTGTAATTGTTTAATAATTGTTTCTTTATTAAATATTTTTTCTATCTTATCATTATTGGTAATAATGAAACCGGCTTTAGTAAATGTTTTAATAGCACTTTCTCTTGATAGTGGAAATTCATCTAGTAATTCATTTATATTATTTTTTTCAAAAGCTATTTTTTCTAATTCAATTAAAGCTTCATAAGAGTATCCTTTTCCTCTATATTTATAATCTATTAAAATACCCATAGAATGTGTTTCATTGTCTGGATAGTAATATATTTCTCCGATTGGTTCATTAATGCTTTCAGAATAGATATAGGCATAGTATCTATCTGGTTCATGGTTTATCCATCTATGATACCAATTAAATAATTCTTCATCAGTTAAAGTAATTGTACCAGTATTTTTATCATATCCTTTTATATCTAAATCAAATCCAGCATTATATGACATAGTATCAGGATTATTTAACCATTCTTTTCTAAAGTGTAATTCATTAATATTAGGTACTTTTAAATATACTTTTTCCATATCACCACGACCTATAACATTATAACATAATAAAAACAGAATACTACTTCTGTTTTTGTTTATTTGCTTTACTATTAAGCCTTTCTAAGAAATTGTTTAAACTGTTGTACCAACTAAACATACCTTTTTTTCTTTCAGCAAACTTGTTATATTCTTCTTCATTATATTCATGAGTGGATTTCCATCTATCAAGTGTTCTTTGATAACAAGTTTCTATATCTGTTCTAAGTACTATTATTTTACCTTTTAAAATAGATATATCTTTAATGTTTCTATACTGAGCAGAATCTATAACAATAGTTTTATCTGTATCTTTATAGTAATCTAATACTTTTAAATAGAAATCATCAAAGTTAGTAATTAGATAGTCTTTAGGAACATCTTTAAATATGTTTCTTAATTGAACACTTTCTAAGTTATCTGATTCTTTATCACTAAAGACAATATCTGTATCAATAATTATATAATCTTTAAAATCTTTACAATAGGTAGATTTACCACTACCTGATTCTCCAGTTATATTTATTATTTTATCTTTAGTTATTTCTTTTATATATGGTTCTTTGTATATAAATCTACTAATTAGTAAATCTGATTTTATTTCATTTAAGTATTTTATTACTTCATCATATAGTTCTTTACCATTAGGAGCTGTTCCACTACTTCTTTCTGGTGTAATAAAATCATTTACTTCACTTAGTACTAAATCTATATTATTTTTATTTATTTTATCTTTGATTATTTGAAGTGATGTATTTTTATAACCACGTATTGCACAACCTATTAAAGATTTATAAAATGATTTTTCTGGTAGATCAGATTTTAGATATATATCCATAGCTATATCATCAGTTACTAATCTAGGATTATGAAGAATTATTTTATTACTTCTAAATATACCATGAGGAGCAGATTCACTAGGACATTCTATTACTTCAGCATCAGTTGGTACTTCTACATCATATAGGGTGTCTCCACGTATTAAGTATCTTAGTATTTTACTTTCAATAGAGAAATTAAATCCTCCCATCTCTTTTGGATCAAAAGTAGATGGGTTCCAATGCTCTGCTACATTTACTTCATCTATTTTATATTTAATATTGCTATTAGCTCCAGATGTATTACCAAACATTACTTTTAGATATTTCATTTTATTCACCTTTTTTATATATACTAAATAATTCTAACATTTCTTTAGCTATACCATGTTTATCTTCATAAGTATTAGCATTGTTAGTAATTATTTCTTCAATACTATCTAATGATAGATATTCTAAATGAAAGTTACCTTCTTTTTCTTTATCAGTAAGATTTATATTATTAAGATCTGGTTTTAAATCTGTTTTAACTTCAAAATAATATATTTCAGTTTTTCTATTTTTACCTTCTTCTGGCCAATCCTTCCAATAGCCCATAGAGCAAGCAAATGGTTCTATATCTTTAGCATTTAATACTAAACCTGTTTCTTCAGTTATTTCTCTATTAACTGTATCAATTAATTCTTCTCCATCTTCAACATGTCCACCCGGGAATTGATATTCATGATTAGAATTAGCTAGTAATATTTCATTATTAGAATTAATTAATAATACTTTTACTCTTTTAACTACTTCTGTAATATCTTCATCTTTTAAATTATGTTTATTGGTTATAATTTTTTTCATACTATCACCAATTAGATTATAGCATAAAAAAAGGAACATAATGTTCCTATTTAGATTCACAATATTCAAATAGTTCTTCATGGGAATAGTTTTTGTTTTTTACTATATTATAATCTTTACCACATTTAATTACATCATAGAATGGTGTATCGTAATAAAGAAGTTCTTCATCACCACCAAGATATGTAGTAGTTTCTCTAAACATTGGTGCTTCATTATTACGTTTTACATTAATGTAATCAGTAAAGAATAAGATACTTAGTGCTCCTAAGAATATTACTAATACTATTAATAATCTTATATAGTATTTTAATTGTCTTGTTAGTTTAGATATTCCTATTACAAATAATATTACTCCAAATACTGAGTAGATACTACCCCAACTACTTTCACTAGGGAAAATCATTATAGCTGACATTGATATAAATAAACCAAATACAACTAAAAGTATTCCTATTACATTACTATATTTATTTATTTTTTTAGTTGAGTAATCAATGGTATTAACTATGTTTTCTTCAAATTTTTCTTGGTATTTTTCTTTACTTATTTTTTCACCACTCATTAATTCATTAATAGTAATATCTAATTCATCACATAATGGTTTAAATAAAGATAGATCAGGCATGTTACGACCATTTTCCCAGTTACCTATAGATTTATCTGTAACACCTAGTTTCTCTGCTAATTCTGATTGAGTCATTTTTTTATCTTTACGACATTTAGCTATGAATGCACCAATACGTTCTTGATTCATATTTTTTCCTTCTTTCTGTCTTAACTATACTTTAACTAGTATTATTTTTACAGGAAATGAAACTAGGGTTTAAAACTAGAAAACAAATTTCTAGTTATTTGTTATATCTTTTATCTCCCCACCAGTTTGGTATTAAATCTTTTAGTAGTACTACTTTTCTACTTTCATAATCTGTTAGTATTTCCATATCTCTATTTTCATAAGCAGATTGCATAAAGAATTCTCTACATGCTCCACATGGCATTCCACCATTATCTTTAGGAGGATTATCTCTAAATGCTATCATTCTTTTTACAATCATATTACCTTCATTAATATACATGTTTAAAGCAGCTACTCTTTCGGCACATAGATTTATTACACCACTAGCACCTTCAATACAAAAACCTGTATATATTTTATCTGTTTTGGCACTTTGAACAGCAGCTACTACATGATGAGCTTGAATGAATGGTGATACTTCTTCAGGATGATATTCTTCTTTTGCTTTTAAATACATTTCTTCCCATATGTCCATATTTATTCCTCTTTTCTTATTTAAAATATTTTTCTACTTTATCTTTTACAGCATTCCATACTGTTTGTAGAGATGGATATGATAATTTATCATATACTTCATCAAATGGAATCCAAAATGTTGGATGAGTATCATCTGATGTATTATCACTTGGTCCATTATCTTTAGCTAAGAAATAATACATTTTTACATCTTCTCCACTTGGTGTTATATATTCTTCAATGTAGACTGGTCTTTCTTTTAAAAGAATTGAATCATGTTTTGTTTCTTCAGCTGTTTCTCTAATAGCACATTCTTTTAATGTTTCTCTTCCTTCTACATGTCCTTTTGGAAAGGAATAATCTTTTTGTTTCTCTCTATATACTAGAGCGATTGTTTTGTCTTTCTGATTTATTAGGATACATCCTGCTTTTCTAACTTTGGCCATATTATCACCTACTTGTATTATAGCATAGAAAAAAGGAACTTTTGTTCCTTATGTATTAAAGTGAGAAATAATATAGTTTTTCTTTTTCATTAAGATTATCTAAGAATATTGCTCCAAATTTTTCATAGTAATTATTTAATTCGGTTTTTAAGTATATCTTATTATAACCTAAATTATGTGCTTCTTTTAGTAAGGCATCATTTAATAATTTAGAATATCCTTTTCCTCTATATTCTTTTTTTACATACATGGTAGCATACCAAGGAGTTAGATCTTTTCTATTTTCTCCATCATATTTAAATAGTGAAACAAAACCAATCATTGTTTGATTATCTATTAAAGCTAATACACTTATTACTTTGTCTTCATTATGAATTTTATTTTTCTTTTCAATTATGTATTCATTAGTGGTCTTTTTAGTTCCCCATTCTAAGTTACATAATTGTATATATTCAGTTAGATATTTATCATTATTTTTTATATCGATAATCTTCATTAGTTCACCTTCTATTATCATTATAATTTAAAGTATTTTATTGTAAATATGGTTCCATTTTTATTTGATTCAACATTAATTTTTCCATTATCTTCTTCTATAATAGTTTTAGCTAATGCTAAACCAATACCTATACTATCAGCTGTTGCATTTTCTCCTTTATAAAATCTTTCAAAGATATGAGATATATCTTTTTTAGATATACCATCACCATAATCATGTATTTCAATTGTAGAATATACATTATTATTATTTATATTGACAATTACTTTTTCATTGTCTTTGGAATGATCTATTGAATTTTTTAATATATTTGTTATTGCTTCTACTTGCCATTTGTAATCACATATTATCTTGGAATTTTCTTTTACATTAAGTTCAATATTTATATTTCTTAAATCACATAATGTAGAGACATTTTTTATTGATTCTTGAGCTATATTTTTTAAAGTATATTCTTTTTTTATAAAGTTAACTGTATTAGCATCGAATTTTGATAATTTTAAAATGGCTTGAACTAAGAAATTAATGTTAACAACATTTCTTTTTATATCTCTAATAAATTCATTTCTTATATCATTATCCATATTTGGATCTTCAATCATATTATCTAACATTACTAAGATACTTGTAAGTGGTGTTTTTAATTGATGAGAGATATCTTCTAATGATTTTTTTAGATTTATTTTATCTTTGTTAGAATTATCAGCTGATTCTTTTAACATTAGTGTAGTCTTATATATTTCATTTTTTAATATAGATAATTCATCTTCAGAAATTGTTTCTATTTGTAATTCGTAGTTCTTTTTATTTATTTGTTCTATACATTTAATAATTTCTTTTATATCTTTTTCTTTACTATGGTTATATCTGATATATATGATTAATAATATAATAATAGAAATTGTAAGAAATGACATATTTACTATTAAGAATATATGATAGTCTTTATCATTTTTTAAAAGTATAGATTGATTATCTATATCAATTCCATATTTAATTAAATCTTTGGAATCTAATTCATCACTATTTAATATAGTAATTATTTCTTTATCTGTTATTTCTGGATATTTGTCTTTTATTACATGAATAATAGCACCAATTTTATTGTTATAGTTATTAGTATAAACATGGTATTCATATATGTTTAAGCCTAGGAACAATGTAAGTAAACATATAGATACTATTAAAGTTGATATAATATATTTTTTTAATTTAATTTTATTCTTCATCTATTCTATACCCTATACCTTTTATAGTAGTAATAATATCTGTTCCTATTTTTTCTCTTATTCTTCTCATATAGACAGTAACTGTATGATCATCAACATAGTTGCCTGTCCAATCCCATATTTTATCTAAGATAACATTTCTACTAACAACTTTATTTAAGTTATTGAATAATAAATTAATAATTTTTAATTCAAGAGCTGATAGTTCAATAATAGTATCTTCTTTTTTTAATACTAGTTTATCCATATCAAATGAAATATCATTTATTTTTATAATACTTTTCTTTTTAAATCTTAATAATATTCTGTTAACTCTTGCCATTAACTCTTTAGTACTAAATGGTTTGGTTATATAGTCCTCTGCTCCTTCATTTAAGCATTTGACAATTTCGTCTTCTTCGTCATTGGCAGTTAGAAAAATAGTTGGAATAGATGTGTTTTTAATTGTAGTTTTAAACAATTCAAATCCATTACCATCTGGCAATGTAATATCAAGTATTATTAAATCTATGTCGGAGTTATTTAATAGATATTCTTTTGAATCTTTTATGTTATTTTTTACAGTTAATTTGTAATTATTTTTTTCAAAAGAATATGTAAGTCCTTTAATAATTGATTCTGTATCTTCAACTAATAAAATATTCATATATATAGCTCCTTTCTTTAAATAGTATTTTACCACAATATAAGGAGCTTTCGCTCCCTATATTAAATGTTTTCGTTTCTTATTGTTTCAATTGTATTTTGTTTATTAATTTTACTCATTGAATATTTCATTAAAGATGTTATTAGTAGGAAGACAGCTAGAATTGAGATAATTATAGCTATAGATGGAATTGGATAAGAAATACCCATGTTTCTTCCTAAGAAATAATATATTAAGTAAGATAGGATAAGACCTATTGGTAAACCAAATATTAATGATCTTAATCCCATGAAGATACTTTCTAAACGTATCATACGATTAAATTCTTTAGTTGTCATACCAACTGATTTTAGCATAGCAAATTCTTGTTTACGTAATTCCATATTAGTTGTAATTGTATTAAAGATATTTGTTATACCAATTAATGATATAACAATAATGAATCCATATAAGAAGATAGCTACTAATGTAAATAAACTATTCATAATACGAGCATTTTCAGCACTGTTATTAATATTATAATTATATCCTTTTAAATATTCTTCCATGTTATCTTGTAACTTATCTGGATCAGATGAATCAAAGACAATAGCTACATGATAATCTATTATTGTGTTATCACTTAGTTTATTATATAATTCATCGCTTACTACTAATATAGAATTATCATCGCTTTGGAAACCAAATGGTTTTTTATCTACTATATCAGAGATTTCTATTTCTATATTTTTCTCTTTACCATTTAAGATAACTGTTCCTGAGACAGCATCTCCTTTTTTATAGTCATAAGTATCTACGTATTGATATATCAGTTTTCTTTTCTTTTCATCATATACTCCAATACGAGATTTATTGTATAAAATACCTTTGTCTTTTACTTTATCATAATCTAGATGTAGTTCATTTATATAATCTTTATAAGAATCCTCTCCTACTGCTACAATATATACATAGGTACCTATTTCTTCATTTAAATCATAAAATACTAATTTAGTATACTCATCAGTATATTTATTTCCTTTCCTATTAAGTATTAAGAATCTTTCAATTGTGTAATGATTTATGTTCTCTAAGTTGGTTACACCTATTACTTTATTATATTCATTTAGATTATGTTCATCTAAAGAAACACTTAAACTAATATTATATTCTTGTAGTTGTAATTCTTCTTTTACAGAGACAAAAGCTAGTTGCATAAATGAAGATAAAGCAATAAACACTGATACTGATACTATAATAGAAATAATTGTCGTACGATATTTTTTCTTATTACGTTTAAGATTTTTATATGAGATAGCTCCACCTACTCCAAATAGTTTATTAATTATTTTAGGTGATTTTAAATTCTTAGATTTTATTTTTATTTCGGCACTATTTCTAATAGAATCGATTGGTGAAATTTTAGAAGCACGATGAGCACTTCGAAGGGCAGATAAATAAATTGTAATTGCACCTAATATGACTGATAAGATAAGTGCAAGCCAAGATATTTTAAGAACAATACTTAGTCCTTCTCCTAGAGCATCTTTTAAGAAATAGTTGCATACCATAACTAAAATAAATGATGCAAATAATCCAAGTAATATACCTAAAGGTATTCCTATTAAACCAAGGATGAATGCTTCATAGAAAACATTCTTCTTTATTTGTTTTTTAGTTGCTCCAATACTTTTTAACATTCCATATTGTTTTGTTTTCTCAGTAATAGAAATATCAAAACTATTTTTAATACAGAAGATAGATGTAAATACTATGATTACACAAACAATAGCAACAGCAATACCTAATTCTCCCGCTCCACTACCCATACCTAGGGGATTTGTTTGTAATGATATTAAATATCCATTAACAGATATATCATATTTTGAATTAGACATTTCGTTTTGATATTTGTCATATTCTTCTTTTGTAAGATCTTCATTTTCACAATTAAATTTATTATATAATTCTTCGTCTACTTCTATAATACCAGCAATAGTGTTACATGAGTTTTTTAAACCTTCTTTTGTAAATTTAGTATAAACATTTAATTTACCATCTTCTTTAGTAGCAATTGTTGCAAATGTATAACCTGGAGCAGAATATGATTCTATTCCAGAAGCTGGTCTTTCCATAATACCAACAATTTTATATTCTTTTGTTTCTGTTTCAATTATTTCTTCTTTGTATTCTTCTTCAGATTCAGCACTTTCGTCAATAATGATAAACGGATTAGATTGATTTAATTCTTCTCCGTCTAATTTTACTCTTTTACCTACTTCTAATGTAATAGTATCTCCAATATTTAAAGTTAATCTTCCGTTTGTTTTTAAATGAGTTGGAATTATTATTTCAGTATCATTTTCTGGCATTCTACCTTCTACTAAACGAAGGGATAAATTATTAATAGATTCTTCTGTAAAACCTAATATATACGCATATGGTTTAGAGTTGTTTTTAGAATCTATCTTAGCATAACCGATTTCACTTGTTGTATATATTTCTTCTACATTGCGGTTATCTTTAATCTTATATAATTCATTACTAGGTACATCATGAAATGCTACATGATAATCACCATGTGTATATATTTCAAAGTTAATTAATGACTTTATTAAACTTGCATACATTGTTGATACTGCAGTAAGTAAAGCAACTGAAAGTAATATACCAATAATGGTTACGATGGTTCTTTTTTTATTTAATTTTAAATTTTTTATTGTTAATTTATTAAGTAAGTTCATATTACTCACCTACTATTTTTCCATCTTCGAGTTTTATAATACGATCTGCTACTGCAGCTATTTCCATGTTATGAGTAATCATTATAATTGTTTGCTTTAATTCTTTATTAGATTTTTTTAGTAATGCAACAATTTCATCACTTGATTTTGAATCCAAATTACCGGTTGGTTCATCTGCAAGTATAATTGTTGGATTAGTAATTAAAGCACGACCTATACTTGTTCTTTGTTGTTGTCCTCCAGATAATTCATTTGGAAGATGACTTCTTCTATTTTGTAATCCTAGTAGTTCTAGCATTTCATCTAGTTTTTCTTTATCTATCTCACGGTTATCTAGTGAAAGAGGTAACGTAATATTTTCTTCTACATTTAATATAGGTATTAAATTGTAAAACTGATAGATTAAACCTACTTGTCTTCTTCTAAAGATAGCAAGTTTATCATCGTCAAAATCAAATATATCTTTACCATCTATAAATACTTTTCCAGATGTTGGTCGATCAACTCCTCCAATTAAATGTAGTAATGTTGATTTACCTGAACCTGATGCTCCAACTATAGCTACAAATTCACCTTTTTCTACAGAAAAAGAAACATGATCTAAAGCAACTACTTTTGTTGAACCTTTTCCATAAATTTTAGTTAAATTATCGACTTTTAATATTTCCATAATTATTTCTCCTTTTTACAAAATTATTATATTACATTTAAAGTTACAACTAAGTTACAATGACAAAAAAAGATAAAATTTTATTATTTTATCTTATGTTTTAATTATTTATTATAATTATTTAAGAATTCTTCTAGTTGTTTTTCATCTTCAAATATTGTTTCAAATATATTGTAAAGAGAATCTGTTGCATCAAATTCACCTATCGCATAGCATTTTTTACCCATACCATATGCTATTCCTGCTTCAATATGTCCAGATTTTCCTGCTGGTAAAACTAATAATAAGTTTTTACATGCTTTTTCATTATCTAAATCTTGTTTAAAGATATTTAAAACAATATCGCTTTTTAAACCAAGGTTTTCAAATACTTGCATTTTTTCTTCTTCAGTTTGGCCTTCTTCTCCATAACTATTCATAGTTTCATCATTTTTTAAAAAGCAATAATAAGATACGTTATATTTATCAAAAATATCACATATTTTTAAAATATTATCTTTATTTCTTGTTTTGCCCGCTATAAAGAATTCATGTTTTGTTTCCATATATATCACCAACCTATCGTTATTATACCATATAAAAACGGATTCACATCCGTTCTATATATCTTAATCTTGCGATTATTTTATATTATTTATCAAAATTAGAGATGCACTTTTTTTTATTTACGAAATTCTTTCATCCCTCTAACTGATCCGCCATCAACTAATACATCTACTCCAGCAAGATAACCATTTCTTTCATCCGCAACCGTTGCTAAAGCATATCCTAGTTCTTCTGGTTTTCCCATTCTCTTTTCGCATGCAAGTGGGATTAAATTGCCTCCATTTTCTTTTTCTAATTCTCCCATTCCAGTAGCAATTAAGCCCGGTGACAGAGAACAAACACGAATTCCTTTTTCTCCAAGTTCAAAAGCACTCTTTGCGGCATACCAAGTAACAAAATTTTTACTTATTGCATATGCTAGTCCTGCTTTTTGATAATCCCCTTTTATTTTATTAGCAAGCCATAATGTTTTCTTTAAAAACTTGTCTTCATCCTCATCAGCCAAATGGTAATGTTTTGTTGGAAGCATAAGTTTTGGCAATTGATACGCAGAGTTTGATGCAACATCTACAATAACACTACCACTTTTCATAACTTTGCTGAATTCCTGATTCATATAAACAGTTCCTAATCCATTAATACGCATAATATCTTCTGGTTTTCCACCCATAGCAGGAGATACCCCAGCAGAATTAATAACGTTGGTAACTTCTCCTAAGGATGCCGCATAACTTGCTAATTCTTTAACAGACTCTCTTTTAGAGGTATCACATGCTTTAGGATGAACTTCAAATCCTAATTTTTCTAATTCTTGTTTAGCATTTTCTAGTTTTGATTCTGTTCTTCCACTAATTACAATTATTTTATTTTTATCCATATATTTAGCGGCCTCAAGGCCCATACCAGAACCTCCACCAGTAATTACAACTACTTTTTTCATCATTCCACTTATCCTTTCATATTAATTATAACAAAAAAAGTAGAGGAAATTCTACTTTAATTATATATTTATGAAAATCAACTTTTTCTTTATTTCTGTTCTATTGAAAGTGTAAAGTAAATGAGCGTAATATTACTAAAAAAAGATGAGATTTCTCTCATCAAGTAGTACGGGAATATCTTAATCTTGCGATTATTTTATTTATCAGTTTTTCTATATTGCATTCCAGATTTTAATGCTTGGTCTATTTGTTCCTTATAACTTATATGATATGTTTTACCATTTTTAACAAAATAATTACCTGTTTGTCCAAAGATAAATTCAACATCATATTTCAAACATTGTTTATAAATCTTTTCTACCCATTCATGATGAAGTGGTCTATCTCCCTCATAATTTTCTCCACCTAAAAGAACTGTTTCAATTTGTCCAGTAGATAGATATTTATCTAAATCTATTTCTCCAATCATTGGTTTTAAACTAACCCATTTGTGTTTTGCAGGAACATCTAATAAATATGAAATCCTTTCATCTGCTCTTGTTTGATTTTCACAAGATACTGCAAATGTTACATTATCCCAGCCATCATTCCAATCTTTTGGTAAATGTTCTTTTATTCTACTTGCTCTTTTAGTTAAAAGTGAAAATGTAACATCTGGTCTTTGCTTAATCATTTCCCATACTTCATCTCTCCATGGATCAGCTTCTTCTAAAAAGAAATCCGATGACATACAAACTCTAACAAATTCTCCACTTTTAATTTTGTAGTTTCCCTGCCTGTCTTTTTTTAAAGGAAGGTTAAAATCTGTCTTTGTTTTATATATTTGACTACCATCTCTGCCTCTTGTTTTATCAAGAAAATACATAAAACAATTTTTACAACCTTCACTATATTTATGACATCCATGCCACGGATTCCATGATGGATCATTTCTTTTCATTATCTATTTTAAATAACCTTTCAGCATTTTTGTAAGAAATCATTTCTTTAGTATCATTATCTAATGGATATTCCTCTAAGAAAGTTTTTACTCTTATATCATTTACTCCATAGCAATAATCTTGAGCCCATAAAATATGTTCTTTTGGAAATGTTTTTAATACAAAATCAAAATCATTTTTTGACCATATTCCTGAAGGATTTGTATATATGTTGTTTTCAAAATAATACTTAATATTATTGTTTAATTCTGTAACAGCAGTTGATAGATGTTCATCCATTCTGTCAAAATAGAAAGGTAATAATTCTCCCCAATGTCCTACTATCATTTTTAAATTTGGAAGTTTATCAAAAATTCCTGATAATATAAATCTCATTAAGTGCATTGCTGTATCATAGTGCCAACCTATTCCAAATCTATTTAATTTTCTTACTATCTTAGCATCATAATCTTCAGTAATGACATATTTTAGATGTGAGAATTCTTCTTCATCTTTAAATGATGTTTTATATAATGTATTTATAGATGATGGAATAAATAGTATAGCTATAGATAAAGCATTTAAAATACTAATTATAACATTATGATCTTTTAAATTAATTATAAATAGATAAGTAGATAAAATTATTGCAATTATATATATAAATGTATTAAATACTAAAGACTTTCGATAGAATAATCCTTTGTAATTATTATGATTCTTTTTGATGTTAAGAATCTTAAAAGTTATTAAAACTAGAACAACCAAAATTGAAAAAAATAAATTAACATATATATTCATATTAAACCACCCAATATTATTATAACATGACAAAATAAAAAAGTGCTCATAAAGCACTTATTTGTTTAATTTTTTCTTTTACTAAGTAATCTTCTGATGGATTTTTAGGAAATTCTGAACTAAAACTTTTTCTTTCAGTAGATTCTAATCCCGCATATGAAGTAACAGATATAACATTTTGTTCATCTTCTGTTATTTTATCTGTGGTTCTTATTAGTTTAGGTTCATCACTAACACATAATCTAGCAATATCTAGATATACTGTAGCTACTCCCTTTTCTTCCATTATGTAAGCATCAAAAGACCTGTTTTCACTTCTGTCTCCATCTACCAAAGATAAAGAGCCATTAACATATATTAAATCTTTTTTTTCTTTACGAGCAGTGAATTCAACTATTTGTAATTCTGTTACTTTAGAGTCTTTCATAGGATATGCTGTATCTCTAAATTCTTTACAATAACTTAATAAATTTATAATATGACGTTTTTTCTTGTCTGTTGTAATACCAATAAATTTATAATATTGTTCTAATAGTATCTTCTCCTCTAACTTCATTTTATTCACTACTTTCGTTGTTATTTTTAGCACTCATTGTTTATCTTAACAAGGCCGTTATTAATTGTCAATAAGTGATATCACTATATTTCATAACATACGTTTCTTTAGCACTACTTAGATCTATTTGAACAATGTTTTCTCTATCAGTATATATTTGAATTTCAGTATATACTCCACTTATTTTAGTTTGATATGTATATATTCTTAAACCTGTGTATTCAACAGGTTCTACTTCCATATCTTTGACTAAATTAAAGATATATTCTGGTTCAAAATAATTTAGATTAACATATTCTAATTTTTCTTTTATATTTTTCTCATTATAACTTATAGCATCTGGTTTAGTGCATATACCTTCTTCTTTGCCATTAAGCATTGCACCTTTACAGCTATACATTAATTGAGTATCTTTTTTTACATATGCTAACATCTGGTATGAATATGTATAGTTTTTCTTTTTTAATCTTTCTTTTTGTTCTTCAAAATCAACATATTCTGGTTCTGATTCTTTAATTTCTGTACCAAATATTTCTTCAGCATTTTTTTGGTATTTTCTAGCAAAGAAATCATCTGGTATAACGAATAATATAAGGACTAGGATAACTAAGATAATAATTCCATATATTAATAATGGTTTATTATTTTTTATCATTCTACTATAGTATGAATAACTTTTTCTTTACTTAGACCATTAACATAATCTAAGCAAGTCATTTCTTTCTTTCCGAATGGTTTTACCTTAGTTATATAAATTACTTTATCCTTAGTACAAATTCCTATGTTATCCTTATTTATTTCTGAGATTGTTCCTGCTGATAAAGTAGAGTCTTTATCACCTATGAAACATTCTAATACTTTTACTTCTCCACCATTAATTATGGTATATGCTTTAGGCCAAGGGTATAATCCTCTTACTTTGTCATATACTTCTTTAGCTGTTTTATTAAAGTCAATATGTTCTTCTTCTCTAGTTATGTTCCAAGCAAATGTTGCTTCATCTTCATTTTGAGGAGTTCTTGGATTAGAACCGATTACAATACTTGGTAATGTTCTAATAAGTAAGTCTCTTCCTAAAATACTTAATTTATCATGTAGTGTACCTACATTATCTGTATCTAATATTGGACATTCTTCTTTAGTAATAATGTCTCCTGTATCCATATTTTTATCCATATACATTATAGTGATACCTGTTTTATCAAGACCATCTATAATAGCATGATGAATTGGAGCTCCACCACGTAGTTTAGGTAATAATGAAGCATGAACATTAATACATCCTAAATCTGGAGCATTAAGTATTTCTTCTGGTATTATTTGCCCATAAGCACATGTAATAATAATATCAGCATGAGCATTTACTACTTCTTCATATTCTTTTCTTATCTTAACTGGTTGAAATACTTTAATGTTATGTTCTAATGCTAATTTCTTAATTGGAGATGCTTCTAATTCATGATGTCTACCTACTTCTTTATCTGGTTGAGTTACAACCATTATTACATTTGTATTTTTTATTAAAGCATCCAATATAGGAACAGCAAATTCTGGTGTACCCATAAATATTACTTTCAAGTCTTTCATATATATCACCAATACAATTATAACAAAAAAAAGCGAGTTAATCGCTTTTTTTATATCTTTTTTACGTTATCTTAACCAAGATACTTTTTTATACATAGCAGCTGCTAATAATCCACCTAATACTAGAATTGGTATTAGTAAGAATAGTTTATCAACAGTTAATGGATTCTTAGGTAAGAATGTTACTTCTATTAGTACATCTGATGATGGCATTGTAAAAGTATAATCTTTAAATGTTACTACATTACCATTCATATCTGTTACTTTTACTTCACCAAGAACATAACCTTCTTTAGGTATTACTTCAAATGTAACACCATTACCGGCTTCTGATCTAGATACAACTTTAATATCACCTTTACCAGATATTTTAGTATCTATAGCATAATCAATATTTAGTTTAACTAATGCTACTGGATATGGCATTCTTAGTTCAGTTAATCCTGCTCCTATTTCTGGTTCTACTGCTGGTGCTACTGTTACAGCAAATACATTCATATTTGTTGTTGCTAGTGAAGTCATTCCATTACCAACTAATTTAAACATTTGATGTGATGCTGAAGCTTTATCGAATATTTCATTTGAGCAATAATCATAAATATTATCAGGTCTAAATTCTTCATCACTCGTTTTTTTGGGATTTGTATAATAATTTATACATGATTGAATTTCATCTGTGTAATAATCTTCTGTAAATCCGATTACCATTCCGTTATTAACTATATCCATAGTAATTGGTAAATAATAATATAGATCTCCAGATAAAGTACTTTCATTTAAAGCATCTGTTATATCTGTTCTACTTTGTTCTTTACCACTTAAATTATATGTAATAAATGTATATGTAGCTTCAGCTGCTTCATGGTCATAAGTAGATTCTATTAAATATATTCCATATTCTGTAATATCAGCATTATAAACATCATTTACCAAATCTGCTCTTTTTGTTAAAACTTTATTTTCATCTTTATCATAAACTTCTAAAGTATAACTTGAGTTTATACTTCTTTCTAGTGCCTTTTTATATACTACGTATCCATTACTTTTTGGTACCATTGCATAGTAATAAGAGCTTTCATATCCTATTTTACTATATAATTCAAATATTAAATGATACTTTCCTGTATATTTTATCTTATCTGATTCAGATAATTCATCATAGTAGTATTCTACACCTTCATCTGAATCATCTGATGCTACATATATATATCCTCTTTGAGGTTCTAATTCGTAATAAACTCCATCTTCGTAACGATAATAATAATTTGTAAATGGTATTCTTGATTCAACTTCTTCATATAATGTATAATATTCTGTACTTTCTTTTTCAATATATCTACTACTTACTTTTTTACCATTTGGTTGGTAATAAGTAATTCTTGGCCCATTATTTGTTCCATCAATTACTAAATATTGATTATTTTCTTCTTTCATAAGAATAATACCATTACTATTTTCTTTATCCCATCCATAATTAATTTCTTCTTTAGCATTTACTAGGAATGGTACTAGTAACATAATTAGTAAAAGGATTTTTTTCTTCATAATACTACCTCTATTCTAGGGTAATTATACACTAAAAATATTTTATTTACAATATGTCAAATAAAAAAACAAGCTATTTACGCTTGTTTTCTCCTTGTAATTCAATTACATCACATAATTGTTTAACTCTTTCAATAATTCTTTTGGCTTTTATTTCATCATCACTGAAATTATTAATTCTTAAATGACTTTCTAATCCTTCAAGACTTAGATTAGAGGTAAAGAAGGTAGTTTTGTAATTATTCATTCTTTTTTGAAGAATTGTACCTAATATTTCATCTCTACTCCAATCAGTTACTTTTTCGGCACCTATATCATCGATAAGTAATAAGTCTACATTTTCTAAATAATCCATACGATCAGCATATGAATCAAAATCACTTTTTATATCTCTTAGTAATTCTGGAAAGTAAACTATTTCTGATGAAATACGTTTTTTAGATAATTCATTGAATAAGGCAGATATTAAGTATGTCTTACCACATCCAAAATTTCCATGAAGATATAAACCTTTGCACTCTCCATTTTTATCATAGTTATCATAGAATTTTTTAATCCATTTAATAACTTCTAATCTTTCTTTATCTTTATCAATATCTTTCATTGAAGCATTAAGAATATCTTTATCACGAGATGTTCTATTTTTTTCTTGTTTAATAGCTTCTTTTTGGAATTTACATGGTGCATATGAGAATATTAATTGATTATCATTTTCTTTAGGATATAGAACATGTCCTTCTAATCTATTCTTACAATATATTAATCCTTTACATTTAGAGCAATTATTCAATTCACTTATTGTTGTTTCTAATGATGAAGTATATTTCATAGCTATATCATCAGATACTTTAATAGTTTTTACTAGTCTTCTAAATTGTATATCTTCACAAGCTTCTTTATATGAATCTTTTAAATTCTTTAAATTTACTTCTTTACTATATTTTATTTCAGACATATTATCACCTAAATTCTTTTAATAATTCATCTAATTCTTCTTGTTCTTCTTTAGTTATTTCAGCTTTTTCTATTGTTTTATTTAACCATGATGGCTCGACACCTTTTTTAGTTGTTTTACTTGCTTTTTTACCATTTTCTTTACGTGCTAGTTCCATAGCTTCAGTAGCGGTTTTAACACCTTCTCTAGACCATTGACTAGCAATTGTTTCAACATATCCTTTAGTTAATTTGTTATTGTTTTTTCTTAAAGCGTAATCTATTAGGACATTAACAACAGCAGGAGTTAGTTTCATATCAACAAGTAATGATTCTAGTAATTTTAATTCACTTGCAGTAGGATTTGTTCCTTTGTTTTTAATTCTTAAGTAATCATATGGTGTTGTATTTTCAAATTGATATATTTTTTCAGTTAAAGCATCTTTTGGTGTTATAGATTCTTTTAGAGAATCTGGTTGAGATTTATATACTAAGCTTGGTAATTTTCCATCGTTATTATATTGATAATATTTACGAGCATTTTTTCTTAGTAATTCTTCATCTATAATACCATTATCTTTTAAAGATGTTTTTAATATATCAGATATTTTTAAAGTATCTAAATTATATATAAAAGATAATTGTTCTATTAATTCTTTAATTTTTTTAGTAAATGACCTTTTATCTATTAGTCCTTTTGGTAAAGATGATAGTAATAAGTCAAAGTTAACATTACTATCTAATTTTATAGAACTTGTTTTAGTTGTTCTAGTTTCAAAAGGGACTATGTTAGGAGATGAATCATATATTTCATTTAAAGATACGGATATATCTTCATAGGAATTAAGATTTATCTCAGGAAGGCTGTATTCTTTTTTTAATAGTTCATATTCATATTTACCTATAGAGTTATATAAAGCAATATTAAATATTGGAGATGCAAAGAATTCTCTAGAAGATAGTGGAGAGAATAATTCGTATACATATGAATTAGGATCTCCTTCTTTAAAGTATGTTTTAAGTAATCCTACTCCTTCTAAAGATTGTCTTGCTATCTTAATAGTTTCAATACTAGTACTCATCATAGTCATTAAATGATGATGGGTATAGTCTTTACTAATAAAATCTAATAGTTTTATATCTCTAAGTAAAGTAAAGTATAAACTTATTGCTATTGGACCTATTAAAGGTTCATAAAGTGTTATTACATTGTTCTTATCTTCTTCTGTTATAATACTACGATTAATGACTGTATAAGTATCTGCTGGTAGTAGTGAATATAGTCTCATAATAACACCTTCTTCCTTATATGTATTATAAACTACTAGTAATTTTTTTTAAAGAAAAAAACATGTTAATCATGTTTTTATTGTGTCTTTCACGGGAATTCTTCTAAAGAGTTATTATTAACATCAATTCTTTCCGTAACATTTAATAAATATTCTACATGTGGCTTATCTTGTTGAGTTAATTCCTCAGGAACCGTTGGTGGTTCTTCTACGAGGATTTTGTCTTCTTTAGTATCTTTAGTAGCGTTTCCCTTTTTATCCTTTAATTCTTTTCTAGTATTAACTAGTTTAATGTTCATCTTGAATACATAGTTTTTACCATCGATATTCAAAGTAATGATATTAGTGTCTTCTTTAGAGAGAATATCTAGATTGAGTAGAAGAATTATTTCATTATTATACAATTCTTCATGATACTTACCAGGCTCTAATACTTTTACACCTCTTGTTTTAGGAGTAATTCTATTAGTGTGATTAGTTAAACGAACTTTAATTATTACTTCATTAGATTTTTTGTTTTTAACTGATGTTAAAGTATAAACATCATCTTCTAATGAAATAGTTGAATTTAAGTTGTTTTGATAAATATAATTGAAAGACTCGTTAGATAGATTTGATTTATTATCTTCAGTTTCTTTTAAACTTAGAATATCAATGTCTTCTAATTCTAAATTATTATATACTTTTAAAGTTATTTCTTTAGTGATGTTGTTATGTGTATATGAGTATATATAAGTACCTTCTTCAGCAATAAATTCGTTGTCAGTTGTATCAACAATTACAAGTCTGTTACCTATAACTTTACGAACTGTAACAACCGCTTCTTCCATAACTCCATTTTCTAGAACTACGTTTTTATTTACTTTGATTTTAGTACCAGTATATGCTTCAGTTACAACTTCTCTATTAACTTTCCAGCCTGATTCATGATTATCTACATAATCTTCATCATCTGCTGCAGTAGATGGTAAATTTTTCTTTCCATTATTTTCATCTTGTTCTGAAGTATTGTTTTCTTCTGAATTATTTTCTTCTTGTTTGTCAGTATTTTCTTGTACTTCTGATTTTTGTTGATCAGATTCAGTATTGTTTTCTATTTCTTGTTGTTCTTCTGAAGAGTTTTCATTTGATTCATTTTCTTCTTGTGGTACTTCTATTAAGTTACTACTAGATTCTTGTGAATTCTCTTCATCACCCGTTTCGACTTCACTGGTTGGAGTCTCACTTTTTAATGATTTGTCGTTTTTAGAAAATCCATCGATAATTAAGACCCCAACAGCGACAGTTAGAATTAAACCAAGGATGAAAAACATAAGTTTTTCTTCTTTAGTCAATTTCTGTTCATTTGTTTCCATTCTTAATTATCTCCTTTACTATATTTTTTGTGTTAGAAAATAATTTATCCCTTTGACCTCCAAACTTTTTCTAGCTATTTTTTTGATATTACTTTGACTAATATCTATCACCTTTTGTGACACGGTTTTTATTATAGTTATTTTGAACCTTTATGGCAAGAAAAAACTGGATAAATCCAGTTTTATTTTAAATATTCTTCAAAGATTTCTTTATATGTATTATATAATTCTTTTTCTTCTGATTCAGTTAAATCATTAACTTTACCATCTTCTTCGTTGTTACCTTTAACAGTACCTTCATGGTATCCAACTATTTCACCATCTTTGATTGCAACAACTGTTGGTACATTTAATCTTTTTTCACCAGCATTAACTGATTTACCTTTATCTGTATAAAGAACATAATCAGATAATTCATTAGCTAGAGCAACAATTAAATCTTTGTAACCATCACTACCTTCTTTGACTAGTTTTGGTTTATTACGTTCATTTAATTCATAAGTGTCTCTAATATCATTTTCAATCTTATCATTTGATCTTACATTAATATAGTATATCTTATCAAGATTAGCATCAGTAGCAGCTTCAATTATTGATGGAACTGCATTACGACACAGTGGATCTGCTGCATATCCGAAGTAGATTACTCCACTACCATTATCAAGTATTTCTAATGCTTTTTCGATATCAATATATTCCATTTTATTTTTATCTCTAATATTGATTTTTTTTACTTCTTGACCATTAGTACGTGTAGTTCCATTTATAGATTCATATTCTTTTTTAAATTCTTTTTCATCTGCTGTAGCAGTTAATGATTCAAATGGATTTTTGTTATTATTCTTTAAAACAAAATATCCACTTAAGAATATAACTACAATAATTAAAGCAGCTATGATAGTTTTGCCATAATTGTTTTCTTCTTGTATTAATGTATTTAAATTAAATTTCTTCTTAGTTGTTTTAGTTTTCTTAACCGGTGTTGATTTATTATTAGTTTTACTTACTGTTTTTTTAGATTTTGTTGTTGTTTTCTTTTCAACTTTTTTATTTGCCATGTTTTCATTCCTTTACTTTTTTACTAATATAATTATATCAATTACTGATTGAAAAGTAAAAGAAAAAGTAGGTTTAACCTACTTTAGTCACATTTTACATTAGAAAAATTCATATTTGAATTACCAACTACTATTTTATTACTCTTAGTATAATCACATACTAAAACACTGTAGTTATCCATACGATATATAACACTTAAATCATCTTCGTTATTATCTACCTTATTAGGATTAGCATATAGATCATGAATAGTTAGTTTATTTGATGATAGTGCACTTGATAATTCGTATTGACTATCTTGATCGAACGATACTACCATATCATCTAAACAATATGTATATACTATATTTTTATCATTTGAATATATTATATCTGATAATGAACATTTATTAGATTTTACAGTTGATATTGAATAGTTGTTTAAGTTTAATCTACTAGATATTTTAGTATCAGACATATAAATAACATATTTATTTTTATTCTGTTCCATATTCTTTATTATTCCAACTACTGTTATTTCATCATATACATCATAGGAATCTAATAATGGTTCTGGTTGATTAAATAGAATTCTTAAAGTTATATTATCGGCAAATGTTACATATCCATTTACGGTAATATCAGTAGTATTATATGGCTGCATTTCAATAGAATTTTGACCATTCTTTTTACTTATTTTACCTACTACTTTAACATATGTATTTTTATAATCATCATAGTTTTCAACAACACTAATTAAGAAAGAATTAGATGGAATTGGATCTATATCATCAGCACTACATATATATCCTTTATTATAAAATGGATCTACAACAACATTTTTATAATCACTTTTATCACATTGCCATACTCTTACTCCTACTGAGTGATATACTCTAGAATTATTAGTTGTTATAATATTATATGATAAAATTGGTATTTTCTTAAAAGTAACAGTTGTAATACCATCTATTAAGACATATACAACAAATAGTATTAAGAAAATACAAATTGTTTCCATTAGTTTTTTTCTTTTGTATTTAATACCTTTGCACATTATTAAAAGAGATGCAAAGTATATAAGAGTTCTTATTGCTATTACTTTTCTTATTAGTAAAGCAATAATCATTAAAATAATACTTATAGTGATTAATATTTTGGATATTTTTTTATTTTTTTTATTTTCTTTTGTTGTTCTCTTCATTTCAATTAACTCCTATTCTAAGTATAATAAAAAAAACAAAAAAAAGCCATAAATTTTAACAATTTATGGTTCTTTTTTATTTTTTTCTAAAAACTAGTTAAGAGCTGATTTAAGTTTGCTTCCAGCTTTGAATGAAGCAACAGTCTTAGCAGGAATTTTTAGAGGTGCTTTAGTTAATGGATTGATTCCTTCTCTAGCAGCACGTTTTTTAGCAGCGAAAGTTCCGAATCCAACTAATGCAACTTTTCCTTCTTTTTTAAGACCAGTTGTGATTCCTTCTAATGCAGCGTCTAGTGCACGACTAGCGTCAGCTTTAGTTAAACCTGCTTTAGCTGCAATAAATTCTACTAATTCTTGTTTTCCCATAATATTTACCTCCCAATAAAAATTATTTCTATAAAGACATTACATTGTCCTTACATATTAAAAATAGCAAATAAACGTCCTAAAATCAAGAAAAATCGCTTATTTTTTGCGAAAAATAGCGTTTTATATGTCAAAATAATAAAAAAATATTAGCTTGATGCTAATATTTGTTTGTTTATTCTAAAGTTGGAACTGGTTCTTCTGATGTTGTTTCTTGTTGATCACCATTGTTTTCTTCAGAAGGAACTGTTCCTTCTTCTGGTTCATCAGTAGTTTCTGGAACAACTGGATTTTGTTCTTCTACATATATTGAGCTATTTAATAAACCACTGAAACTTCCCATTATGTCTGGGTATGTACTATTAATATTTACATTATCATTATTACCATATGAATATGATATAGATCCAATTATTTCTTGTACTGTTGCTTCATTAACTGTTTTACTTTCGGCTTTGCCAGTATATACTACTGCAACTCCTAACATTAGGTTTGTTCCACCATCTATTAAGTATAATTGGAATGGTTTGTCATCATTCATTGCATCTACAACAAATGTATCGTTAGCATTTATTTTACTTGTTTTAACTTCTATGTCAGAGAAAGTTCCACGATTCTCTAAGTAATTTTTAATACTTGTTTCTGTAAATGCCTCAATGTTTTTACTTGAATGAGATAGTTTAATAATTACTGTTTCATTTTCGTTTGTTATTAATACATCTTCATCTGCTTCTCTAACTATCCAACCTTCAGCAACTTTTAAATCAAAACCGTTTGCTATTATTTCTTTTGTTGCAACTTGAATGTTATTTTGAACTGGTGCTGGTGGTTGTTGTACTTGTGTAGTACCAGAGAAGAAATAGAAATATGCTCCTCCACCTAATACTGCTAATAGTAAAACAATAAGAAGTGGTGCTAATTTATTCTTTTTCTTTTTTGGTTTTTCAGGTTCAACACTAGCATTAACTACTGGAGCTCCAGCAGTTGGTGTAATTGCAGGTTGCACAGGCGTTGGCTCAATTGTTTGAGCTACAGGTGCAGTAGTTGCTGGTTGAGTTGCTGGTGTTGCTTCAACTGTTTGAACTGGTTGAGCAGGTGCAGCTGCTTGAACAGGCTCTGCAGCTGGTGCAGGTGCTACTGCTGGTGTTGCTTCAACTGGTGCAACTGTTGGTTGTACTGGTTGAGCAGGTGCTGCTTCTTCTTTAGTTTCAGTTGGGGCTGGAACTGTAGGCATTATTGGTGCAGCAGCTGGTGCTGCTTCAGCTGGTTGTGCAGCTGGTGCAGGTGCAGCAGTTTGAGCTGGTTCTACAGCAGGTGCAGGTTCTACTGCTGGTGCTGGTGTTTGAGCAACAGATTCTACAGTTACTTGCTTTGTTTCATTTTCAACTGATATATTTGTACCACATATTGGGCAAGATGTTACTCCTGCTTGTAGTGGATTACCGCATTTAGGACAATTATTCATAAGATTCCCTCCTACTATTAAATCAATTATAATATATTTTTATAAAAAATGCCATAGTAAATTATATAACTATGGCGATTAGGTTATTGGAACCCTTATTAACAATTTTTGTAACAGTCTGAGATAACTTAAATCTAGTATTATCTGGTATAACTGATAATTTAGCTTGAATTCCTTCTTTTACTATTACATCTAGACTTCGACCAAAGATTTCACTTCTCCAAATATTCGACGGATCTTTTTCATAATCTTTCATAAGATAATCTATTAGTTCTTTGCTTTGAATTTCAGAGCCAATAATTGGTTCAAATGTACTTACTACATCGGCTTTAATTATATGGTACGAAGACGCTGTAGCTTTTAATTTTACGCCAAAACGAGATCCTTGTTTTATTATTTCTGGATTAGACAGTTGCATATCTTTTAAAGTTGGATATACAATTCCATACCCTGTTTGTTTAGCTGTCTTAATAGCAGTTTTTAGCATTTCAGTTTCTTCTTTTGAATCTCTATATGTTGAAAATATTTTTAACATATTAGCTTTACTTTTAGTTTCTCCATCCATCATTTCATTTAGTACTTTATTATATATTTCATCATCACTATCTAAATTTAAATATACTACACCAGTAGAAGAATCTATTTCACTTATATATGCTTTGCTTATATATTCACTTTCTTTAAAATAATCTATTATATTGTCTACATCTTTTACTTTATTAACTTGTAATGTGCTTGTCCTTATTTTATTTAGATATTCTTTTTTTACATAATGTTCATTGTTAAGTATATGAACCCATTCTGGTAATTTAATTTCTATGTCTACGACCGGGAATTCATATAATGCAGTCTTTAATATGTCATATATTTCATATTCAGTCATATCTTCTACACTTATAGGCACTACTTCTACATTATGTTTGTTTCTTATTTCATTTGCAATATTAATTGTATTTTGTGATGTTGGTGTAGCTGAGTTAAGTATAACTATAAATGGTTTATTTAAGACTTTTAATTCATTAATAACTTTATCTTCTGCTTCAATGTAGTTTTCTCTTTTTATGTCTCCAAATGTTCCATCTGTTGTTATAACTATACCTATGGTAGAATGATCTTTTATTACTTTTTCTGTACCTATCTCTGCAGCTGTTTCAAAAGGTATTTCACTTTGGTTCCAAGGAGTTTTTACAAGCCTTGGATTTCCATTAGAATCTTGATAACCATTACTTTCTGGTATGATATACCCTACACAATCAATTAATTTTATATTAGTAGTAAATTCATCTATGTTTATGTTGGCTCCGTTACTAGGTACGAATTTAGGTTCGATAGTCATTATGGTTTTACCTTGAGCACTTTGAGGTATTTCATCTAAACATCTTTTTTTCTCATATTCATCTTCTATATTAGGTACTACTAAGTTTTCTATTACTTTTTTTATAAATGTAGATTTACCTGTTCTAACAGCACCAACTACCCCTAAATATATTTCCCCTTTTCCTCTTTTGGATATTGCTTCTATAATCTTGTTATCTTTCAATATAACACCCCTATCATTTATTAAAGTTTATGATGTTAAATAATAAATAGAACTAAAAGTTAAGATGTTTTTTTATCTATAATATGATATAATGTTTAAGATAGAGAGGAGTGTTATATTGAAACAGAATAATACAGATGACGTGAAGATTAAACAAGTTAACCCTCCTAAAGGACTTAGTGATTTAGAAAAGACTGCTATTATGCAGTTTAAGATAGAAGAAAAAGAAGAAGAACTTAGTAAAACTAAGCAGTTTAAACTTATTAATAAAAGAAATAATGTAAAAAAAGATCTTCCTAAGAAGAAAGTTAATAATATTGAACTTCCTAAGAAGAAACCTGGTTTAACAGATACTATAAAGTTAAAGATTAGTGATTTAAGAGCGGAAATAGAACGTAGAGATATGGAACTTCCTAAACTTAAACAAAAAAAATCTTTATATGATACAGTTATTATTAAGTTAGATGATATTATAAATAAGAATAAATCTTTAAAAGGTTTACGAAGTAAAAAAGTTACTAATATTGAAGAAGCTCAATACGAAAAGAAATTTCATTTGTTTAAGCCTAAAGATATTACTAAGCAAAAAGAAATACATATTAATGTAAATAGTGAAGAATTTGGTAGACAATTATATAATTTAAATAGAATTGCTTTAACAGAATTAAGTAAAGATAGACCTAAGAAAATTAGAAAGTATTCTAAATTAGCTAAATTAAGTACTATTGAAAAAGTACATATTAGTAAACATGCATATGCTAAGTATGAAAAGAAGATAAAAAGATTCGCAATTGATAAATTGTATTATAAGTTAGCTCCTAAAGAGACTAAAAAATATAAGTTATATAAATATAGTGTTATGGTATCAGGGATGGTATTTGTAGTTACTTCATTAATAATAATAAATTGGTTTATTCAAGGTTTATCTATCAATAATTTAAATAATACCTTGATTGAAGAAACACCTATTGAAAAAGTTATTGAAGGTGAACTAGTAAATATAGAAATACCTTCAGAATTATCTGATCCTGAACAACCAGAACCTGAAAAGAATGATGAATATAGTAATAAAAATACATTATATTGGAAATATTTAAATACTCCTCTCTCTTCTGTAGATTTCACTTCATTATTAAAGGAAAATAAAGATACAGTTGGTTGGATTATTGTTAATAATACTAATGTTAATTATCCAGTTGTACAAACAGATGATAATGATTATTATTTAGCACATGATTTTAATAAAAAAAGAAATAGTGCTGGATGGGTATTTGCTGATTTTAGAGATGATTTTGATAATTTAAGTAGAAATACTGTTATATATGCTCATGGTAGAAAAGATAAAGTTATGTTTGGTAGTCTTACTAATACTTTAAATAAGAAATGGTATACTAATTTAGATAATCAAATTATTCAGTTATCTACTTTGAAATATAATACAATGTGGCAAGTATTTGCAGTTTATAAGATAGAAGCAGAAAGTTATTATATTACTACTGACTTTAGTAGTGATACTTCATTTGAAGCATTTATTAAAACTATGAAAGAAAGAAGTATTTATGACTTTGGTGTAGATGTTAATAAAGATGATAAATTATTAACATTATCTACTTGTTATAACGATAATGGTATTAGATTAGTTGTACAAGCTAAGTTAGTTAAAATACAAGAAAGATAAAAAGAACTCTATGAGTTCTTTTTTTATGATAAACCAATTATTTCGTTATCTACTACATCTATCTTTTCATAATTAGGTACTTTAGGTAATCCTGGCATAGTAATAATATTACCTAAGTATACAGTTATAAATCCTGCCCCATTATATAATTTGATATCTTTAACAGTAACTTCATAATCTTTGGGATAACCTAGTTTTTTAGGATCATCAGAAATAGAATATTGTGTTTTGGCAACTACTATTGGTAGTTTATCTAATTTATTTTTCTTTATATCATTTATTTTAGTTAAAGCAATGTCTGAGTAATTAATAGTACCTGCTTTATAAATATTTTTTAGGATAGTAGCTATTTTATCTTCTAGAGAATCATTTACATTATATAGTTCTACTCTATTTGTTTTTTCTTCTACTAGGTTTTCTACTCTTTTAGCTAAATCTAAAGCTCCTTTACCACCATCTAAGTAAGCAGTAGAAATTGTTGTATCAATATTCATATTCTTAGTAAAGTTACTTACTATTTCTAATTCTTCATCAGTATCTGTACTAAATTTATTAATGCATACAATTATATTATTAGTTAATTTCTTCAAAATATTAATATGAGCTTCTAAGTTAGATAATCCTTTTTCTAAGTTTTCTTCTCCGTTGTATTTTAAACCTCTAATTGTTGTAACTAAAACAACAGCATTAGGTACTAAATTATTTTGACGACATTTTATATCAAAGAATTTTAAGGCGCCTAAATCACTACCAAATCCTGCTTCTGTTACTACATAGTCTGCTAGCTTTAAAGCTGTATTAGTAGCAATAATACTATTGCAACCATGAGCTATATTAGCAAATGGTCCTCCATGAATAATAACAGGATTATGTTCTAGAGTTTGAACTAAGTTAGGTTTAATTGCATCTTTAAGTAATGATAACATTGAACCAGTTACATTAAGTTCTTTAGCAAATATTGGTTTTCCATCCTTGTTATAACCTATTAAGATATTATCTAATCTATTTCTTAAATCATCTAAATCTTTAGCTAAACAGAATATAGCCATTATTTCAGATGCAGCAGTTATATCAAATTTTTCTTTACGAGAGTAATTTTTAGAATTAATTGTAATGTCTTTTAAGGCACGATCATTAACATCTAAACATCTATTGAAAACAATATTGTTTTCATCTATATTTAAAGCATTACCTTGATATATATGATTATCAATTGCTGCACATAATAAGTTATTAGCTGCTGTAATAGCATGGAAATCACCAGTAAAATGAAGATTAATATCTTCCATAGGAATTACTTGAGAATATCCTCCACCTGTTGCTCCACCTTTTATACCAAATACAGGTCCTAATGATGGTTCACGTAATGCTGCTATAGAATTTTTCCCATCTAGACATAATGCATCTAGTAAACCAATTGATACAGTAGTTTTTCCTTCACCAAATGGTGTTGGACTAGTTGCAGTAACTAGAATTAGTTTTCCTTTTTTGTCATTATTTATTTGTGTATAATCTATTTTAGCTTTATAATTTCCATATTTTTCTATGTATTCTGATATTTTAGCTTTATCTGCTATTGTATCAATTTTTTCCATTTCAGTATTATGAGCTATTTCAATATCTGTCATATTACCAAACCTCCTATTTTAAGTACTGTATTCTATATCCTGAATAGTCTTTATGACAAGCTGCTCCTGTTGTTAGGAATCTTGATGTTGATGTGTCCATGGTTTCTAGTTTTCCATCCCATGAATCGATAATTAGTAAGTCTGTTGCTTTTATATCATTAGCACTTTTAACTGTTCCTTTAAAACCAACTACTGTTACAAAGTGACGAGATGTTCCTGCTTTATTACCATTAACTTGAATAATTACTGGTTTATTTTGAGTTAATTGTTCGTAAACTACTCCTAGTAAAACTTGTTCGTTATCGTTAATATATGTAGAAAAGTGACTTGCTCCAACATAGTTTTTTCCATCTTCAGCATTATAGTTAGTATTACCAGTATATAATCCCCAAGCATGAGTATAAGAGAATCCTAAGCAATATCCTCCATAAACGTCAGAGTTATAGTTTTGTCTAACTCCTCTTCTAATCATTGCATTAGAAAATGATCCAACATCTATAGGAGTATTGATTGTTTTAAATTGCTGATTTCCAACATTCATTAATTTCATACCACTTGATAAATCTTCTCCAGAGAATGTGATATCTGGATTATTACCATTGTTTCCATTGTTACCATTATTACCATTGTTACCACTATTACCATTATTATTAGTAGTTGCAGTTATATAACAATATCCATTTACATATTTACCTTTTTTAGCTAAGCATTCGTTTTGTTTCTCTTCTTGTTTAATAATGTCTTCTGCTTGATTAATCTTAGTAAATAAACTAATTATTAAATCTTCTTCGCCATATGCAGCTATTTTTTCAACTGCTTCTTCGGCTTTGGATAAATTGTATTTTGTTGGATTCTTTTCTAAGTCGTATACTGCTATTCTGGCTGGGTTTACTACTTGAAAGTATTCAATTTTTTCTTTTGTTGCATTATCATTACATGTATTTATTGTTTCTAAGTCTTCCCCAATTAAATTAAATGTTGCTTTAGTTAAGCTAGGAAGCATAGCAACTATTAGAGCTGCTATTAGTCTTTTTAATACCATAGGAACTTCTTTTTTTAAGTCTGCTTCTCCACTTAAAATTGTCTTTCCTAATGATACAGTTGTTACTATAACAATTACAGCAGGCAAGGCAATACAAATTATATTTAATACTACTTTAATTATTAAGAATACTCTTAAGATTCCAGCATTCTCACAGAATTCAACTACTTCCATAACATCAACTCCATAAAAATTATAGCATTATTAAAACATTTTAGCTATATGATTTGGTACTTTGTCTTTTATAATGGTATCTACTATTTTATCGGCTTTTTCTTTAGGTACTTTTTTACCTGTTAAATTAGATAATACTTCTATTACTTCTCTAATAGATTTCTCATCTTTTAAGTTACCTTTTTGGAGTTTTTTAGCTAAAGAAATAATAGTATCTTTATCTATATTAGTTTTCTTTTCTACTTTAGAAAATAATTTATCATAATCATTCATATAATCACCTAATATAATTTATGTTAGAAAAATAAAAAAGACATATTAAATATGTCTTTATACTTGTAAAGGATCATTATCTATTTCAAGATTAGCTTTTTGGTTTGTCATATAGATTTCATCTAATTCTTTTAATACTTTCATTAAATTAGGTTCTATCTTATATTTAAGTAATATTTGAAAACGATATATGTTGTTTATTTTAAATGGATTAGACGTAGTTGGACCTAGTATTATTGTTTTATTAGTTAATTTATTTTCTAAGTATTTTTTTATTTTAGTTATTTCTTTAGAAGCAAGTTCATAATCTTTAGATGCTATTTTTATACTAGTTATAAAGTAATATGGTGGATAATCTAGTTTATGACGATTATTCATTTCATAGTTATATAGCTTCATGTAGTCTTGTTCTTGAACACATTTTAAGGTAAAGCTATCAGGATTAAAGGTTTGAAGAACTACTTCTCCTTTTAAATCACTTCTACCTGCTCTACCAGATACTTGAGATAAAAGAGCAAATGTTCTTTCACTACTTCTAAAGTCAGGAATGTTTAAAGTTGCATCAGCATTAATAACACCTACTAATGTAACTAAAGGAAAATCTAATCCTTTAGAAATCATTTGAGTACCTAGTAAGATATCATATTCATGATTTTTAAATTTATTTATGATATCTTCATGAGCTCCTTTATTACGAGTAGTATCAGCATCCATTCTTATAACTTTCGCATACGGAAATAATTTAGTTATTTCTTGTTCTAGTTTTTCGGTACCTAAACCATAATCATATAGAGCTTTTTCATTACATTCAGGACATGTATCTGCTTTAAATACTGTATATCCGCAATAATGACATCTTAAATTATTGGTAGTCTTATGATAAGTAAGAGTAATATCACAATGAGGACATTTATAAGTATATCCACACGATTTACAAGATATTACTGTTGAATAACCTCTTCTATTTAGTAAAAGAATTACTTGTTCTTTTTTTAGAATTCTATCTTGAATTTTTTGTTTTAGTTTATCAGAGAAAATCATATTTCTCTTTTTTAATTCTTCAGTCATATCTACTATATCTATAGTTGGTAATGTAGATTGACCTATTCTATGATTCATTGGAATATAAGTATATACTCCTTTTAAGGCTCTAGCCATTGTTTCTAGTGATGGTGTTGCACTACCTAATATTAGTGGTATATGGTTATATTTTTTTCTGAATTCAGCACAATCTTTAGCATGATATCTAGGTGTTGTATCTTGTTTATATGTATCACTATGTTCTTCATCAATAATAATTATTCCTAAATTAGTAAGTGGTGTAAAGATAGCACTACGTGTACCTATTACGATATGTACTTCTTCTCTTAATATTTTTAAATATTCATCATATTTTTCACCAGCAGATAAACCACTATGAAATATAGCTACATCATTACCAAATCTATTATAGAATTTATTTACTATTTGAGCTGTTAAAGATATTTCTGGTACTAAAAGGATAGCCTTTTTACCTTGTTTAACTACTCTTTTTATTAATTCTATATATACTTCTGTTTTACCTGAACCAGTTATACCATGTAATAGATAAGTATTTTCACTATTTAAATCTATTGTATCTAAAGCATTTTGTTGATCTTTAGAATATGTAATATTAGGGACTTCTATTTCTTCGTTATTTAAACGATATATTTGAACATTAACTACTTTTATTAGTTCTTTATCTATTAATGTTTTAATTGATGATTGAGATTCAAAACTATTTTTTAAGGCTTTACCTTCTTTTAATAATTCTAGAATTTCATTTTGTTTTTTACCGCGTTTATTGTTATTGATGTAGTTATCTATTTCATCAATAGGTTTATTTAGTTCTATATATGTTATGTATTTTGAATAATTACTTTTTTGTTCTTTTACTTTTAAAGAACTTGGTAACATAGTTTGATAAGCAGCTATTTTAGTACATAGTGTTTTAGCTTGTAAATATTTACCTAATTCCATTAATTCTTCATTTAAGCAGAAATATTTGTCGACAATATCTTTTATTTCTTTTAATTCATAATTATCTTTATATTCGTTTTTTATTTGGGTTACAAAGCCATTTATTATTTTGTTACCAAATGGTACTAATACTTTCATACCTACTTTTAAGTCTTTTTTTAAAGATTCTGGTATTATGTATGTAAAAGTTTGATCAATAGCTTTGGCATTATATTCTATTAAGACATCTGCATACATAATATCACCTCATATTTATTATAACAAAAAAAATAAAAAGGACAATTATCGTCCTTTTTATTTTGAGCGGCACCATTGGTGCTAGTTCACTCAACCCTTTTTATATTAGAACTAGGCTAAAGTGTCTAGTGCTAATCCTATCATATCATTTAGAGAAGTTTGTCTTTCTTCTGGTGTAACTATTATGTCTGTAAATTTAGAATCGACAGCAGTTAATAAAACTGCAGCTTTTCTATTAAAACTATTGGCAACATGTACAAGAGCAAATCCTTCCATTTCCTCACCTAAAATTTTTAAATCAGATGGTACTCGACGCATTATAGCATCGTCATCTACATATGGTCCAAAAACATCCGTAGTTATAACAGCGCCTTTATGGATTTTTAGACCTTTCTTCCTAGCTGCTTGTTCTATATCCGCAACTATATCGGCAGCAGGAGTTTCAATACGACCTTTATAGCCGTCATATTGGAAACCAAAGGTTCCTTCAGTATAAAATTTATCAGCGAGAATTATTTCAGGTATTTTAACCTCTTGACTACAAACACCACAAGTTCCGATGCGTATGATCTTTTGAACATTATAGAAATAAAACAATTCAAAAGCATATATACCAACGGATGCCATGCCCATACCATGACCCATTACAGTGACTCTTTTACCATTATACGTACCTGTATAACCAAGCATATTTCTAACGTTGGTTACAAGTTTCGCATTTTCCAAGAAGTTCTCAGCTATATATTTAGCTCGCAAAGGATCTCCAGGTAGTAAAACTATTTCAGCAATGTCACTTTTTTTGGCATTGATATGAACCGGATCTTTCTGTGGTTTCATCTACAGACCTCCTCTATGATTATATTATAATATGTTTACGCCAATATAGTGTCAACGAATTCTGCGGTTTACACAACAATTTGTTTTACAATGTAAACTTTTACAAAATAAAAGAGCTTAAAGCTCTATTTATATCTTGATTCTATCTTTCTAGTTAGACTTAGTTGTTTAGGTTTTATATGAACATTATTATTTATACCTGAACCTAGTTCTACATTTGGTTTATTGTCTCCATGATAGTCTGTTCCACCAGTTTCTAATAAGTTATATCTCATAGCTAATTCATGATAGTATTTTCTTTCTTGCTCACTTTCATTAATATGAATAGTTTCAATACCTTGTAAACCATATCTACTCATTTCTTTTACTTTTCTATCTAAAGCTCTATCGTCAAGAAGTAATGAATTAGGATGAGCAAGTACTGGTACTCCACCAGCTCCTTTTATTAAATCTATTCCTTCTTGATATGTTATTCCCTTTTTTACACTACTTGCTTTTTTGTAAGCATATTTTAAGTATTTATTAAAGGCATCATCTACTGAAGTACAGATACCTTTTTTAATTAATAAAATAGCTAGATCTGGTCTTCCTATATTACCTGGTTTAGATATTAAAGTTTCTATTTCTTCATTAGTAATAACAAGACCAAAATCTTTTTTTATTATTTCTATATATAATAGTAAGTTATATATAGATACTTTTCTGTTTTCTAATAAGTAATGATTTAAAGTAGGATTATCTAAATCAATATTATATCCAAGCATATGCATTCTACCTGTTTTTGATTTAATAGTTAATTCTACTCCACTATATACTTCTATGTCAGAAGGATGGGTTTTAATTAATTCTTTAGATCCTTCAATATTGTCATGATCTGTAATAGCCATTGTTCTAATATCTAGTTCTTGACACATATTAATTATTTCTTGAGTGGTTTTAGTACCATCAGAATTAGTTGTATGAATATGTAAGTCTACTCTACTCATTTTATCCCCTCTTTCTAATTGAATTATATAGCTATTTCTATTATAATAAAAATACATATTTTTGATATCTGAGATAACAGGAGGTTATGATATGAATGTTAATTTTGAACTTTATAGAGTATTTTATGAAGTAGCTAATGCTGGTAATATTACTAAGGCTGCTGAGAAGTTAATGATTTCTCAACCAGCAGTTACTAAGCAGATCAAGACATTAGAAGGACAACTTGGCGGAGAATTATTTATACGTACTAAAAGAGGTGTTATTTTAACTGATAATGGTCAAGAAATATATAATTACATTAAACAAGGAATGAATTGTTTTGAAATGGCTGAGAAACAATTTTCTAATTTAAAGAAATTAGAGACTGGTATTATTAGAGTTGGAGTTAGTACTACTCTAGCTAAATTATATTTATTGAAGTATCTAGATAAATTTCATAAGCAATATCCTAATATTGCTATTCAAATATTTACTGATCCAAGTAGTATACTAAGAGATAAGTTAAAAGATGGTTCTTTAGATATATTAATTGCTAAAGAAGAGGAAGATGAAGATTCTGATTTATCAGTTAGTAGACTTGGAGAATTACATCATTGTTTTATAGCTGGTAATAATTATAGTTATTTAAAAGATAAAACTATTTCTTGGAAGGAGTTAAATAAATATCCTATATTACTTCCTAAGACTCCATCTACATCTCGTGGTATATTAGAAAAGTATTGTCAAAAGTATAATATAGAAATAAGTAGTAAATTAGAAATAGCTAGTGCTGGTTTATTAGAGGAATTTGCTAAGATTGGGTTAGGTATTAGTTTTGTTACTGAGGAATTTGCTCAAAAGGAAATAGATAATGGAGATGTTTTTAAAATAAAAACTGAATATGATGTTCCTCCAGTTGGTTATGCTTTAATAACTTTAAAGAATTCTTTTCATAGTTTTGGAGCTAATGCTTTTATAGATATGATATTAAAAAAAGTAGATTAATTATTAATCTACTTTTTGTTTCTATATGTTCCCCACCATATTGGTAAGACATCTATTAATTTAGCTGTAGTACCATCTTTGGCATCTAGAAGTATTTCTATATCTCCATAGTCTTTACCAAGTTCAAGTAAACAATCTAAACAATCTGGACTAGGTTTAATTAGTTCTTCTAATTCATTTAGAATTAACATTCTAGTAATAGTTGTTTCTCCATTATTTAACATGTTAGTAATAGCACTTCTTTCAGCTGTACTACTAAGACTAGTATTAGAGATAATAGATGTACCAGTATATATATTGTTATTTGTTGTAAGTATTGCACAACAATTATTACCATATTCTATAAAAGGTGGTATTCTTTTAGAATTTATTCTATTTTTAGCCTCTTTATATAAGCTGTGCCATATTCTATCCATAATTAACACCTTCTTTAATTATGTATAATAACATAGTATTAGTTATTTTACAAAGAAAATTATTCTTCGTGAGTATATTCTTTAGTTATATATATTCTTTCGTTTTTTTCATTTTCATTCATAATTACAAAGAATGATACAGAGAATTTTTCAACATTAGCAATCGTTTTTCTTGGTATTTTAATATAGAATAGTTTTTCTGATAAGAAGTATGACTCTTCTTCAAAATCAGAAGTATCAATTATTTTGTCATTAATTACTAATTTTTTAATTTTTATTTTATGTCTTTCACTTGATGATTTGTTATTTATATTAAAGTATAAATAAGTATTTTCCATATCAGTATCTTGTTTGTAGAAATAAAATGCCAAGTTAGATACTTCACCTATTGGTATAAGTCCTTTTATTTTGTTATCCATAGGCGTATTATAATTTAATGTAATTGATGCTATTTGTGGGACTTTAGAATCTGGATTTGCACTATCAAAAGCAAAGAATGTTATGACATTTGGTCTTATTATAGAATATTTATCTAATTCTAATTTATCTATTATTATTTCTTGAGTTGAAGATGTGAAAGGTTTTATTTCAACTTCGTAATGGTTGGAAAATTCATAACCATCAACAGCAATTCTATCTATTGTTAGAATTGATTCTAATTTTATATAATTTGCTGGTGTAATAGTTATTGTAAATTTTAAGCCATCATCTTCTACAGTGTAATCACTACCCTCTATTTTTAATCCTCTTATTTCTTTACCAATTCCTGAACTTATAGGAGCAGTTAATTTTTCTAAATCTCTACTACTTGTAGTATTTTTTTCTTTTTTAACAACTATTTTACCACTTTCATCTCTAATAACGGGAATAGCAGCAATTATTTCTTCACGGAAAACAATTACTAAATATGTTCCAATAATAACAAGTATTACTAATACTATTCCAATTATATCAATTATTATTTTTTTAGTACTTTTCTTATCTTGATCTTGTGGTTCATCTAAAAATACGTCAACACTTTCTTTTTTCTTAAACATATTCATTTCCCCTTATTATGTATTTATTATATCATATTAAAAGTTAATTTATGGAATTTATTTATCATATATTATATAATGTCATTATAAAGTGGTGATGATATGAAAAAGATATTTTTTTTGTTTATTATTTTTTTTATTATGACAAATAAAGTGTTTTCTTTAGAATTCAATCCTACTAATAGAATAATATCAATACCTGAAATAGATGGTTATTATCTTCAAGGATTTACAACTGTTGACGATAAAATATTTGCAGTAATTATTGCTGATGATGAAAGTGAATGCATTATTAAAGTATTTGATATTAATAATCATAAAGAAATTATTAGTAAAAATGAAAAAAGCGTTGGACATGCTAATGATGTTACATTTAATAATAAAGATAAAAAAATATATATTGTACATGGTGGTGGTACTGATATAGTTCATGTGTATGATACTAATTATAATTATATAGAAGATGTACATTTTTCTTTACCTATTAGGAGTTTAACTTATGTAGATGATAAAGATATATATCTAGCTAGGACTGTATCAAATGGTTATTCTTATAATAGTGATTATAGTTTAAAGAATAAGTTACCTTTTATTATAGGAATGAATTTTAGTACAGATATAGCTAGACAAGGATGGGAATATTATAATAATTATTTATTCTATGCTAATTGGTCTTGGATTAGATTAGGTGGAGATGGTACTAATTATATTAGAATATATGATTTATCAGGTAATAGATTGGATGTTCTAAATACTAATGATAATTATGGTGAGTTAGAAGATATTGCTTTTTATGATAATAAAATGGTATTAGGATTTAATTCTTATAATGATACGATAGATTTTTATTTAGAAGATATACCATTGTTTAATACTATTGTAGAAATTGAAGAAGAAGTAAAAGAAGAAATAAGGCATGAAAAGAATTATAATTATATATATTTTATTATAGGATTTATTATATTTTTTATACTTGGATACATAATAAAAAAGAGGTTTTAACCTCTTTTTATACTTGGTAAAAATTAATTCTAATATTACGATTATATTCTGAAAGAATAATATCATTAAACTTAGTTAATGTAATGTCTAAATGGAAGGTATTATGATAATCTTTTTTACTATAGTTATCAAAAGTAAATAAGCTTGTATCTTTATCAAAAGAGTATTTACCTTCTATTATAGATAATTTAATATAATTAAGTTTTGTTTTGTTAATATTATTCTTATTATGATTTTCATCTTTTTCTAGTTCTAGTTCTTCTCTTAAGATACGAGCTTCTGATACTAGTCTTTCTAATTCAGAACAATGACTTGCTAATTCTTTACTTTTATCTTTTAGAAGAATAATGCTAGATTTAGGTAATCGACGAGATAATAATAAAATATTATTTATTTTTCTGTTTTCAACAACAATCTTTTTATTTAATGTACTTAGATTATTAATAATAGTTTTATATTCTATTGTTTCGTAATCTATTGTACTAGGTTTTAATTCATCTAATTTTAATAATGAATAATTAAAGTGTTTAGATAGATTATCTTCATCATATATATAATTAATATAGAAATTAGATATTGCTAAAGCACTGTATAGTTTTTCTGATGATTCATCAATATCAAATAATTTACGACATTCATCTAAACTATAACAGTTTTTATAAGCATATGTTAGACTACGTAGTAATTCAAAAGATTCAATCAATTCTTTACGAGAGTTTTTAGCTTTAGTATTAAAGCAATCAAAAGTATCTTTAACAAATTCTTCGATAACAGAAATGTTATCTTCTTTTTCGTTAAGTAGTTTTTCTAATTTAGCTTTATCATTTGGTTTAAAAGTAGCTGGTTGTTTGTTAATTGATAAAGTAAAATTTTCTTTTGATAGTTCACTATTTATTTGTTGTAATTCTTTAAAATCATAATCTTTTATTTTACTTAATGTATTTATTAAGTATTCTACATTTACAAATGTAAGTTTTTTTCTGTCTTTATGATGAACGACATATTCATATATTTTTATATCTTTAATAAATTTACGAACATTATTAGTATATTCTGGTAATACTACTGTTTTTAACGTGAAGTTCTTGCAATCATTAGATAGATAAACATTATTATTAATAGATGTTATTAAGAAGTTAGCAAATTCTACTAACCAATCAGCATCTACAATAAGTCCATTTTCAAATTTAATAGTAGAATTGTTATTAACAATATATTTACCTTTAGATAGAGATGATCTTAGATAATTAACTATTTGTTCTTCTGTTTTTAAACTTGGAACTTGTTTTTTAAAGTAGTTAATACCTTTAATTTTATTCATATAATATTTAAGTTCACCTTTATCTATTTTATTAAATTCTTCTATAGATATTTTGTCTTTATTACTCATTATTTCTAGGGAAGTATATAAAAGATCAAGAGAAAGATAATCAAAGTCATTAACAAACTTCAATGATTTACTTTTTTTATTTGTAATTTTTTCTAAATAAATACTGATTAAATTATTAGATTTAACCATATGAATATAGGTATTTAATTTAGATATATTTGCTAATAAAGTATTTTCCCTCTTCATATTCTTCACCTATTATAAATTATAACACATTATATTGTTTTTTGTTATATTTCTTTATCTGTTAGTACTTCTATATTGTTTTCTAATAAAAGTTTTGTAGTAATACCATTTCCTTCTATTAAGGTATTATTAAATTCTCCATTATATATTTGTCCTTTACCACATGATGGACTTTTAGATTTAAGTATAGCTTTATGTACATTTAGTATTTTAGCTATTTTTAAAGTCTCTAGAGCACCTTTTTTATAGTTATCAGTACATCTTCATTGTCTATATTAACTACTCTATTTTCCTTTATTTCTGATGGTTTACGAGGTGTTGTTAATCCTCCATATATTTCAGGACATATTGGTATTAATTCATATTTGTCTTTTAATTTATTAATTAATTCTTCATTATAATTATTTCCACCATTATATTTACAATTAATACCTAGTAAACAAGCACTTATAAGTATTTTTTCTTTCATATTATCACCTTATATTTGATACTTTACCTATTAATATTACATCATTAGTTTGATTATTTATAATAATGAAATAGAAAGGTTTATTTAGAATTATTTCTTTTTTATAGTCTTTATTAATAATTGAATCTTTTTTATTTACTTTTATCTTAGTATTTATAGAACCTTTATCACCTATTACTATGGATGATGATGCAATATATGCATTTATTTTAGGATTATTGGAATCTATTTTAGATAAATTATATTTATCAAAACTTATTTTATTAGATAATAATTCTTTTAAATCTATTTCACTATTAATAGAAAATCTAGGTAATCCTATTTTAACCGGTCCTTTCTTTTCACTATTAATAAAGTTATTTAAATCTAAATTACTAGCTTTATATTCTTCTTTTTTAGGAAGAATAGCAATAAATGAGTAATTACTGTTTTTATATTTTTTTTTAAAGCCAATAGCATAATTATTTTCTAAATAAGTACTTTCTTCTTCATACATCATTTCAACAGCTGTTATGTTATTACCATTAATGAATTCTGCAGATTTAATTAAATCTGGATCAAAATCTATTAACCATTCATTGGTATATTCAAAAGCATTAATAGATATAAGTTCATCTTCTTTATGTTCAATATAAGTTTTAATGTTATTTATTTCATCTAAACTTTTAATTTTGTTTATCGTAATATTTGTGTTTTTTAATTTATTAAGATAGTCTTTTTCTAGGTTAATGTTGAAATAATAGAGATTATTGTTATTTACAATGTTTTCTTTCAAACAGTATGATTCATATTTATCTAATATTAATTCTATATTTTCCATAATGTTATAAGCATTATTGTTTATTTCTTTTTTACTAAGAGTATATTTATTAATAGCTTTTATAGACATGTTATTTAAACTATTCATACGATCATAATTAAGATTAATTTTTTTAATTAATGTTTGAATTTTTTTTCTATCTTCATCATTAAGATTAGTTATTTTTTCAATCGTTAATTCATGGTAATTATTATTATAGAATTCACTTATTAGTTTTTCATAGTTAGTAGTATATGTGTCTTTTTCTATTTCTTCTATTTTATTATTGTTATATTTTTCTATTAATATGGTAGATGTATTATCTATGTTATTCTTGTAATAAGCTTTTATTTCTTTTTCGGTAATGTTATCGGAACCATAGTAAAAAGATATTAATGATTGATTAATATTTAAAGGACTAATTACAGCATTATCTTCTTCTATTTTATCTATTAAGTTTGCACTGAAGTTTAAAGAATATACATCTCCAGTATAATAGTTAATGTTTTCTTTGTATTCTTTTTCAGTACTTAATATAATCCAGATTGTAATTATAAGCATTATAAGTAATGTTATTATTAAGTATAATGGTATTTTTTTATGCTTACCTTTTTTCATACCAATCCCCCGACAATAATTACTCTCTTATTTTCTTTCTCATTTTATAACTAATAAAGTCATATAAGAAGTAACCGATTAGGAACCATATTACAATAGATATGGATAGTAATGTGATTTTATCTTTAATAAAACATATCGTAATATCTAAAATCATTATAGATACTAGTAATGATATAAAGATAGCTACTAAAGTGTATTTAGTCATTGTATTTACTTTTTCTATTGCTAGATACATCTTCTCTTCACTTGTATAGTTACCATTTTTACGAAAGTTAAGTAATAATAGAGTTAGTATTATTTTAATAAGTTGACTTAATGAAAGAATAGTAAATAAGAAAATAACAGGAATTATTATAAATAAGTAATATGGATTTACTCTATATAGAGATAAATATAGTAACAAAGATATAAATGTATATAATGTTACACTTACTATATATAATGTTATATTTAATATTTCGTTCCTGTTTATTCTTTTCATTTTATTCACCTATTCTTTTTTAATTATATCATATTTTTTTATAAATGTTTGATTAATGATTCATATAAAATATCTACTATATAATTAGTTGGTTCAATGTCATATTCTTTAATTATTTCTTCAATAATTTGATCATGGTATTCTTTGTCTAAGTATTTAAATATTGATTCTTTAGGATTATTTATATCACTTAGAAAATTTTTAGTATAGGCATTATCAATTATAAGAAGAGGTAAATCTTCAGTAAATGTTTTAAATTCATTTAATATTTCATCAGTAGAATCTACATAGTTAAATAGATCTTTATCATATTTAATTATTTCTTTAAAATCAGGTATAAGTATTTTATCTTCGTTAAGTCGATAATTAAATCTTTCTATTAAATTAAGACCTTCTAATTTTAATGCAGTTAATTCAATAATATCGCCTTTTTCTTTATTAATACCGGTTGGTATTATTTCTAAAATTATGTATTTATCTTTTAATAAGTTCATATTCTTCACCGAATTTATTATAGCATAATATTTTTATTTTATTTTTTTAAAATATATTATATAATAAATCTAGAAAGGTGTGATATAGGATGAAGTATTGTCCAAACTGTGGTGCTGAAGTACCTGAAGGTGCACAATTTTGTGAAAAATGTGGAGCTAGTATGGTAGTACAACAACAACCACAACAACAAACTCAATATCAACAACCTGTACAAGGTGGAGTTGAACAAAAATCTAAATTAGTTGCTGGATTATTACAATTATTCTTAGGTTCATTTGGTGTTGGTAGATTCTATTTAGGATATACTGGATTAGCAATTGGTCAAATTGCAGCTACATGGTTAACTTGTGGTTTAGGAGCTCTATGGCCATTCATTGATGGTATTATGATTCTTTGTGGATCTGTTAAAACTGATGCTAAGGGTGTTCCACTAAAAGACTAAAAACTTACTTATGTAAGTTTTTTAATTAGAATTATGAAAAAGAAAATAATTATTGGACTATTTATAGTACTAGTTTTATTAGTTATTTATTATTTCTTATTTACTAAATTAGGTATTGGAATAGAATGTCCTATTCATGAACTAACGGGAATTTATTGTCCATCTTGTGGTATTACAAGATTAATATTTTCGTTGTTTGAATTTAATATTTTAAAAGCATTTAGATATAATCAGTATATTTTTATATTATTATGTTTAAGTTTTATTTATTTAATTATTAAATACTTATTTAAAATTAAGATTAGTATTAATAATAGATATTTCTGTACTATATTTATTATTTCTTTAATAGTATGGACTATTGTAAGAAATATACCTTATTTTACTTTTTTAAGGCCATAATAAAAGCACTTTTAATAAGTGCTTTTAATATACCCTTTCAACATCTATTATTTCTTTATCGGTTTCATAGTAACCGATTTTTATTTTGTCATTTGGTTTTAAGAAAGGTAATTTATCACTAAGATATATTGCTATCTTGTATTTTTTATTCTCTGTTTCTATGTAGTAATATGTATTGCCATCAATTGTTGCATTTGTAATACTTTTTATATTTATTTCTTCTATTACTAATTCTTCATCTTTAGCTTCTTCTTTCATTACTTTTAAGTAATTGTTTTTAGCATTTTCTATTCCTTTAGATGAGTCAGTAACTACTACTTTTTGGTAGTCTCTTACATCAACAAAACCATACATTTTTACTAAACCACTTGAGTCTTTTAAACTAACTAAATATGTAGGTCTTCCATTTAAGTTAATTAGTAATGGGAATGTACTTTTATATCCCATATCTTGGACTTGTCCTTCTGCACTATTCATAGCACTATATTCTTCAGCACCAGGGACACTATAATATGTAGTTTCTCCTGTACGCATATTTGTTAAAATAAATCCTAAGTTAGATTCATCACTTACTACACTTGTTATACCAGTATATAGATATACATCATCGTTCATAGCTAAATAGTTATATCCTTCTGTAGTATTAACTACATTCTTTTGACCAAAGATACTATTCCAGAATCCATTTTTATATGTACCCCAGTCATCTACTTGTTCTATTACTAAAGATGCTGAATATGCTATATCTACCCATGATGGGATTTCAGATGATTTGTATTTAGTACTATCTCCAGTTACTGGATCAAATATAATAACACCAGTTACTTTAGCTTTTAAACCTACTGCTGTATAACTAATTGTTGGTACAATAAAGTATGGTTTACCTTCATCATCTATTTCAAATGATAGTTTACCAAAATTAGTTGTTGGATAAGAAAATCTAAGTTTACGATATATATTTTCGTTAAAGTGAGCACTTTCTGAATATTTCATTCCTTTATCTAATCTTATTAAATTAGATTCTCCATTTACACTATTAACTGTTATATATCCTACAATACCATTTTTACGGTTTGTTAACCATTTAATAGCATCTGCATATTCAAGAGGAGTAACTCTAACGATAGAGTCTTTATAATTTATTTGAGTATATAATTCTGATACATTATATTGACTAACTAGTTCACTTATTCCACCCATTACTCTATCTCCTAGAACTTCTGATGATGCTCTATCAATTAGAGGTAATTGTGAAAAGTTAACTTCACTTATATCTTTAGAAAAGTCTCCTAATTCGTTAACAGTTATTCTTTTTTGATAGCTCTTAGCATTAAATACTGGTGAACAGAAGAAATTAACTATTAGAATAATAACGACCATACAAGCAATACCAATTAAGATAAAACTTAATGGACGTGGCATATCAACACTTTTTAAGCCTTTTTTAATTATTTTTGTATTGTTTTCTATAACTAAATCTGATACTCCATAAATCATTGCTATGGCAGCTAAAAATACATAAAATTCTATATTATTTAAGTTAATAGCCGGTAACATAAAATAATAAAGTATAAATCCTAATACTAAAGTTATTAATATTTTTTTAATTGTTTTCATATTATCTCTCCTTACATTTTAGGTACTGCAGAATAATTAGGTTCTGTATTGGTTAATATTGAATAGTTAGTTATATTAGAATATGCTATAAAGTCATTATATAATTGTTCTAAATTAATATAATCTATACCATATTTAATTCCGTCTTTTTCTATGCCTTTAAACTTTATGTAATCAACAATATCACTAAATGATAAATTTATAACTTGTTTACCTAGTTTTTTAAGAATATAATCTATAACAAAATTGGATTGTAAAGTACTTCCTTTATTCAATTTAGCTATTTCATATTTATTTCTTATTTTTTGTTCTTTTAATCCATTATAGAAATCTATTAATTCAGCTTTGTTTCTTACATTTATTATTTTACCTTGAATAAATATTATTAAGTCCACTTCATCATTTAGAACACTATTTTTTTGAATACGTATGTTAGGTACTAATTTATATATACTTTGTATAACATCTAATACTTCTTGATCTTCAAATGTTCTTGTAACAAGAACAACTACACTACATTGTTCTCGTAAATGCGCTAAAAGTTTTTCATCTTTGCATTGATCAACATGATCTAAAAAGAATTTTTTCATGTATACTAAACGATGTCTTCCATTATTTATCTTTATTCTATCTCCTACTTTAGTTAGTAACATAGAACTGGACTTTTTAATAAATTTAATATTTTCATCTGGATTAGATGATATTTTTTTTCTTGATTCGTGATAATCTTTTCCACCATATATAATATCTATATCATAGTCGGCATCACCAGTTAGATCATCGGCATCATAATCAAAAGTATCATCAACATATACTTTTTCATATCTAGAGTAACCAAATGGTAAATCATAATTTACTTTAGGTCTTCTTGACTTTAGTACTTGACCATCTTCCATAGATAGTTTTGTTCCTTCTTCTAATTCTCTATTTCTAGCACACATTTGAATGAGCTCATATCTAGATGGAATTCTTAATAATCCTATTTTTGTACGAGGAATATTTTCAGTTATTTCTCCATTTTTTAAATCTGTAGAATCTATAATATCCTTAGGTATTATAACTAGTAATGATTGTTTTCCAACAAAGGAACAAACAGTTTTTTCGGCTTTATGAGTAGATGTTTTGATATCTTCATTTTTGTTTCTTAATCTTTTTTCTAAGATACTTAAATAATATGAAACTTCAGAAGCACCAACAGATATTGGTTCTTCATTTTTCTTTGGTTGCTTTAATATATGTGAGAATATTATAGATGGGGTTGTTTGAGCTCTGTTTATAGCTTTTGAAGTATCATCAAAAATTTCAAAAGAATGAATTTCTGATGATGTTGGATAATGAGATACAGCCATATCTAATTTAGCTAAGTCATCATTAATACCTCTGTTTAACGCCATAAAAGATAAACCGAATAAGTTTATCATATTATAGTAATAAATATTTGTAGGATATATTACAAAGCCATTATTTTTACTTTCTGTAATCTTATTAATATCTATTGTATCTACATTGTTATTTAATATATAATCTATTATTTTAGATAATAATTCTATTACTTCATTTACATTATTCCCAACTTTAGAACATAGACTAGGAAAAAAGTCAGGAGAATCTATTAAACTTTGAGCTACTCTACATCTGTTTTTAAGTTGCCTATCTGTCATATACTATCCACAAACTCTTTCAACTAGTTCATAAATTGAAGAATCAAAACTATATAATGAAGATTTATCGCTTCTATAAATAATTAGTTCATTATTTGTTTTTTCATCAAATGCTATAAAGTCTTCTCCATCTACTAATTTATATTTACCTAGTATTTGAGCTCCACTTACTTTATGACTATCAGTTATTTTAAAGGCATTTTTAAATTCTCTATTAATTGATACTAAATTTTCGGTACTCATTTTACATTGTTCATATGTATAATCTTGTACTTTTTCTCCTGTCATATTTAATTTATATACTTTTAAAGTTATTTCTTCAGCTTTAACGCCACCTTTGGCAACCATAATAGCTATAATACAAATAGTTATCATTATTGCTCCTATACCAATTGCCCATTTTACTTCGTTATTTTTCATATTGCACCTTCTCTATTAAATTATATCATAAAAAAAGTTCAATAATTGAACTTTTTACCATATATCTGGTTTATGTTTTTTCCTTTTTATTAACAAATAACCTGAAACTACTACAATTACTACGACAACACCAAATATTATATGCTTAATATACGACTTTGGAGCTATATAAATATTGTGTTGAGCTGGTGTATTATCATTAACAATAATTTCACTTAATTCAGGATTTTCTTTTTTCTCTTTATAGTCAGCTACTTGATCGTAAAATTTTGATGGATCTATTTCAAAATCTATATATTCTTGACATAAATAGAATTCAGGAACGTCATTACATACTTCAAGTTGAGAATAAAAATTATATTTTGGTATTTTAAGTGTTATTGTTTTAATTTTGTCACCATTACAAGTTGGACCCATAGAGTATACTTCTAATACAAGATTAGCTATTCTATCTATTGCTGGCATTCTTAAAACAATGGCACCTTCTGGACCTGCATCTTTATAACTTAGTGTTACAGCATTCATTTGTGTACCAATGGAATCACCTTTTACAGTTAGAAAAACATCTGATGTAACATTGTATATTTTAATATCCATATATCTTTGAAGTACTTGTTCTTCTGATGATCTTTCAGTTGGAACAAATGTTACTTTGATATTTGATGCATTTTGCATAATACCTTTTTTTTCAACTGGACTACAAGATAAATTTTCTGAATCTTCGGCATATACAACATTACCAATTAGTAATAATAAAATAAAAATTAATAACTTTGTTATTTTTTTCATCATATCACCTTACTATCACTTTAATTTTATCATTTTTATAATAAATATACAATTAATAAAAAAGTTCAGAGTAAACCTGAACTTTTTTCTATTTAAATGATAGTCTGAAGTATCTATCAACAATTGTACCATCTTCTTTTGTACCTTTTTGAACATAATCTACCCAACGACAAGTTTCTGATAATTTATTTAACTCTGTCGTAATATCTGTTGAATCTACTTGTAGTACATAACAAGATTCGTTCATTCCTACACTAGAATAATCACTATACTTACCTGAGAATGTAACACCTTTTATTCCTTTTAATTCATTCATAAGGAAGTTACTTCCGAAGTGAGTGAAGTTAATAATTCTATTTTGAGGATAGTAATCTTCATCAGTTGTCATTTCAACTTCCCATCTACATTCACTATTTGTTATATCATCACATTCTAAGAATGTGTCATCATAGAATGGATTCATAGCATATCTTCCTATACTTATTAAGTCTTCATATGTAACTCCATAAGTATGAGAATCATTATATTCTCTAATATGAGACAATCCTTCAGGATTTAAAGTGAATTTATATTCTGGTTCTTCAGAGTAAACATTATCTCCTACACTTTCTAGTTTGGTTAATAAGTCTGCTCCTTTTCTTGTTGTAAATGAGTCTTCTCCATTAAAGAAGAATGTAGATTTTTCTGACCAGTTATCTCCTAATTGTCTATTAGTATCTGAAGTAATATCTGATAATGAAACATTAGATGTTGTTATAGCTAATGTTGATGTTGTAAGATCTCCAGGATCTTCATTACTCATTTCATATTCTACTTCGTCTCTACTAGCGAAGATGTATGGTGATTCTGAATCAACGTGAGCATTGATTGGATTACCACAACATAAACATAATTCTTCAAATACTTCATAGAAGCATGTACGAGTATTTAGAACTATCAATGATTGGTCACGTCCCATAACACGACCAAGTTCACCATCACCATATGAACCTATATTGGCGAATGTATATGTATATTGATATAAATCTCTTGGTGTGGTTAATTTTATTGGGAAGACATTATAGTTTCCTAATATTGACCATCTACCAAGTTCTTCAACATCATCTATATTATAAGTTGAATTAATAGTATTATTTGAATTAGTTAAGGCGTCTTCTAATGTTAATCCATTTGCCTTTGTATCATTAGCAGTATTAACATACCAATAACCTTTATTCTTATAGAAACTACTATTTTCAATAGATGCTTTAACATAGTTAGCTCTTAAGTATTGAACTTGGTTAACGTAACATGTTCCAGCAGTCCAGAAGTAGTCTTTATCATTTAAATATATTAATGATGTTCCAGATGACTTACCATCTGAGTAAGTTGCTAAGGTTGGTGAATCCATAACCAAACCAATTGTACATAAGATAGCTCGTTTATATTTGTTATTTCCTCCACCTTCTCCACCTGTTGGAGATGCTAATTGATCTCCTATATTACAATCTGTTCCATTACATGTTAATGGAGTTGGCGGAGTAATACCTATTTCACCATAACTTTTTGCTGCTGGTGAGTTACTTGGCCATTCTTGATTATTATTATCATAATAGTAATTTTCAGTATAGTTTCTTGCTAGTTCAATTGTTTTAGTTTCTATATCACCTGCGGCATTTTTATAATAATTAATATCTGTTCTAACCTTTTTATTTGTAGCTTCATTATAGCATCCATGCGTTCCGCTTCTATTTGCTATAGTATAGCAACCATATTTCTCATCATTTAAGTCTTCAAATCTCTCCATGATGTTGTTATTGCCAAGAATAGTCATGTATTCTTTTTCATCATATGAATAAGAAATAGCTGGTTCAAATGAAGAAACGATTTTAACAAATGATTTTGTATGGCCCATAAATATTGTTGACCATGTACTATTATTATTTCTTTCTTCACTTTGATCATCTGTAGAATTGAATAATTCAAAGTGTTGACAAGCAAACATATCATTTGCATAAACATTAATATTAGTACTTGCTGCAATCATTCCTTGAGCATACCCATCAAGTTTTCCTTTAAAACCTGAATCTAAGAATGCTTCTCTGACAGCTACTCCTCTTTCTGTATCGCAGTTATCTGCACCTCCACATGCAGAAGCACTTGCTTGGGAGTCTACACTTTCTTCTCCTTCTCTTCCTGCTGTAACAGATGAATCCGCTGCATCTTGAAGTAAATCTGTTGCTGGACTTCCGGTAGGATTATCTGGGTCACCAGTACCTTCACTTACAGTTAAATCATTAAATCGACTTGGTTTAAAGTTACCAGAAACATATGCTCCGGTTGATGATCCACCACTATCCTGTTTAGTTACACAATTTGGGAATGACGAGTCACAGCCTTCAGAAACTGTTACTCCCGTAATAATAACGTTATTACCACTTTCAACAAGAGATTCCTTATCAGCTATATCAGGTCCTCCTGATGAGTATGACATCCCCTCAGATGCAACCGTTGTCCAAGAACCTCCTGGACAGAATGCTGATGGATCCGTGGCTATTTTATATTTGTCGTAAATACTTGAATCAACTGCTCTTGATGATTTATAACTTGACGATTCAGAGCCACTATCATCAGCAAGTTCAACAGAAGCTTGTTTCCAGTTTTCATAAGCATATCCATCTAAAGCATCTCTGTTTTGGGTACCAGTTGTGAATCCAGAACCAGAACCATATGCTGAACTTCTAACTGATTCATAATCTTTAATTTCTCCTTTAGGTTTTTCTACAGTGTTACCATAACCATCTGATGTAATATCAGTATAATATACATACTGACCTGCACCAGTTTCAGCACCTTCAGGAGTTTTATCTCCATCATCAATTCCGCCACTACCATAAGCATTTGATGTACTCATATAATAGTTTATACAAACTCCGTATCCATTAGAATCGCATTTATTATATGTTAATTTAGGATATGAATATACGCAATAATGAATTTTGCTATGATCTTCTGCGCTAAGAGCTGTGTCAGTACTTTCTCCAAGTCCTCTAACAGCCGTTAAAGTTACTCCTATACTTCCAATATTTGCTACAGCGTCACTTATTTCGGATTCTCTATGTAATCCATATCTTCTTAGGTCGTTTGTAAACGCGTAAGAAGGTGTAATTTCTATGTCACCATATAGTGTAACTCCTTGTTCGTTATCACGTCCTAATGAACATGTCCACCATTCGTGAGCTACATATGTTTTTATACACTTAGTCTTATCAAGATTAAGAGATCCCGTTCCTGCATCACAAGTTGGATCGTGCGGAGTATATCCAACACTTGCATAACATAAAGTTGAGCTGTTTCCTGTTGATGGTAATTTATAAGTATAATAGCCTGATGGACAAGATCCGCTTACTTTTGACTTATAATCAGTTGTACTTAAACAATACCAGTTACCGTCATCTGAATATCTTCCTGTGTCACAAGTTGCGGCATGTTGTGTAGGTGCGGATTCATGTCTACACATCATTATGCTATCATAATCTTCTTCTATTTCGTAAGGATCCCCATCTCCTTCATCGCAATAATATTCCGTTAATCTTGATACATCTTTAAACATACAGTTACCGCCTGATTCCCAGTCAAAATTTTCTCTGGCTGCTAAACAGTAAGATTCTTGAGTATAAGAATAGCAGAATTTTCTAGCGCTTGTTAAAATTTGACTATATGAGCAAACTGCTGTATGTCCACCAATTGTTGAATATTCTTTATCGTTTTGACAAGCCAAATCGGCATATACGTGTGATAAATTTGAATATTTATCATAATTATTTACAATTTTATCTGATTCAATATTAACATCGTTAGTGAATCCTCCACTACCTCTACCATCTATTGAACCATAATCTATAAATGTTGTATAACATGTTCTTTTGCCACTGACAAACATATCTTGATCATTTATTTGGAAATAACTTCCGGCTGCAACAGCTTTTTGACCAACGAAGTTACCAAATGATTGCATTGATAATTGCCAGTTTTCACTACAACTTACACGACAGTATAAGTTGTTTTTATAAGTATTAACCATTAATGAGTTACCAGCATCATCTGTTTTATTAACACTAGTATCTAATCCCATACCAGGACTAGCCCAACCCATATCATCGGTTTTAACAATACATTCTGAATTTGTTCCAGAACCTATTTTATAATCTCCGTCTCTAGTCTGGCCTTCATTAACCATATAAAGATCAGCTGTTTCTGGATGATTTTCAAAAAGATCATTAGATCTGTAATCACAAATACTTGTAAGTGTTGTTGAGATACAAGAGTTTGAACAATGATTATCTAATACATCTTGAGGAACAGCTGGTAAGTTACAACATCCAGTTGTTCTAAATAGATTAGGATTAAATGTTGATGCATCATTCCAGTTTAATCCACTTACTAATCCACATGAATTGACACTAGGAGAAGGTGGAAAATAAACATATATTGATAAATCTGAAGAGTTAACTGTTAACATTCTTTGATATCCCGCAGCTGCATCAGCTGATGCTCCAGGTTCCATCATAAAGGCATCCATACCTTTACTATCAGAAATTGTAACTTTAAAGCAATAATCTTTAGATAATTCTAGAACAGGAATTGTACTTTTTCCTGACGTTTCAGGTAATGTTAATGTTTTAACATTAGCTCTAAGTGATATTTTAAAATTATATGCTGTTCTATCACTATCTGATAATTCTTCGTTTTCTGTTATTTCTCTTTCTAATACTTCTAATTGAGAAGATGTTGGATTTTCAATACTTTTTATAGCTCCTGGGACATACATTACTCCAGTAAATGTTACTGTGTAACTACCATCATCTGCTATTTCACTATAATCAATATCTTCAATTTGTCTTTCAAATCCAGCAGCTTTAGTATCTTCTACTCCCTTATAATTCAATAATACATCTCTAACTTTAGCATTAATTTTTCCTTCAGTATAAATTTCATTTACTTCGTTATTATATGCGGCTTTATCTGCATCACTACTATGATATCTTGATGCATATGGTTTTAGTCTTTCGGCTAAAGAAGCATATGATTCATAACTGGCAGCATGTTGTTTTTCATTGATATTGAAATCACTGGCTACTGAAATACCATCCATAATACCAACTATTCTTATACATGTTGTAACGTTAACAACATCTGAATTAGAATCAGTATACATGTTTTGTCTACCCATATAAGTAATTAATTTACCAAAGTCAGAATTCATATTAATGGTTTCTGATTTAATATAAGACATTCCTCCAGCTGTTGGTCCTAAACGACCAGCATCTATACAATATGAATTATAATTGATATTTGAATTACAACCACTTTTGTTAAATTTGTAACCTAATATATTAGATCCTCCACCATCTTGTTCACCAGTATCATGATAACCAGCTAGTGAGAAGTTATCACAACTATCTACGATATAACTATTTAATGTACCTATATCGGTAACAGATGCAACTACGTTTGGATCTATGTTGATTATGAAAGGTTCATCTCCACTTTCTGATCTGTCTTTTCTAGATACAACGCTAACATAGAATGTTTTTTGATAACCATTTTTTCCATAAACTACTACATCTATATAATCAGTACTAGCTTTGTTACCGTAAAGAATACATTCTCCAGAACCTGATGTAGAAATAATTTCTGTATTAGCTGATCTACATTCTGTTACTTCAGCTTCTGATGGTTTTAACAAGTATGGTTCATTAACATAAATAGATTTATAGTAATTTCTATGAATTACTGTTGTTTCTACTTCTAGTATATATGTTGAACCATCCGCTGTAACTGTATCACCAGGTTGATGATATGTTCCTTTATCCTGGTTATACCATCCTTTTATTGATTTATTTTCTGAAAAATATCCTGTTAATTCAACATTTGGTAAAACAATATTGGTTTCTTTATTATTGTAATAAGAACCAGCTGCTCCAAATTGAACCCATTTATCTTTTTGGTTATCTGGGAATAAAATTTTATTACCATTTCCATTTATAATTATTCCGTTTGATCTTACATAGCAAGGGAAATATGTATATCCTGCTCCATTTGCTGTAATTGTATCTTTAGTAGGTGTTCTACCATTAGTTGCACAAGTATTTATTGTTTGACCTGCTTGATATGAACTCGATTCACCGTTTTTAACAGGTACCCATCCTGCAAAAGTAAGTAGCGGATATGTGTTTTTTGGAGTACAGTTTGGAACACTAAGATTTCCTAATTTTTTACTCTCATAATTATTTCCACCTTTTGAAGTCCAATCTGATGAACTAGGTGTATCACATGTTCCAGGTCCGCTTGTAATCATTCTTGCTCCTGAACCTGATACTACTATTTTTAAAGTATCAGTATGTTTTGTTTCTTTATCATTCTTTTTAGTTACATACTTAATTGTTCCAACTAATGTTTTTGATGGTATTTGACCATATCCTAAATTAGTTGAGATTACACATTTATTAGTTGAACAATCTATTTCTAAAATACCATCAGAATTATCTATATCTATTGAAGTAAATGAAAACATTCCAAGTTCGTTAAATAAGTTATATGATGTACGACTTGTATTATCAAGACTAAAAGTAGTAACTCCTGTTATCTCATCACTTACATTATAAATCAATGTATATTCTTGAGATTTTTCTACATCATCCCTAGTCTTATAATTACAAGTTATTATTACAGTTCCATTGCTAGTTGGTTCGGTTTTATATAATACTTCATAATATGACCCGAAATTATTTTTAGCACCTGATTCAACGTAATTAAGTTCGAATGGAGATGCATCAATATCTCCAGATGTTGCAGCACATGTTACTCCTATATGATCACCATTTTCTTCAAGTAACTTTGTGCTATATCCAAGTTGTAACGTTAAGTTTTCAGCTTTAACTACTCCTACAAAAGAAAGAGTGCATATCACAGCAATAATAAAAGTTTTTAAAAATCTATTTACTTCCATAACTGACTCTTCTTTCTATTCTTTTTTACTATAAAGTATGTTGCTATAACTCCTCCTGCTAATAATAATCCAACAATAACAAATCTTACTTTGGAATTTGGATTAACAATTTTGTTTAGAGCATTTGCTTCATTAATTAAAACATCAGCATTAGCTCCACCTTTTTCTTCGTATTCATCTATTTGTTTATAAAAGTTATCTTTATCAATATTAAATGTTATGTATTCTTGGCATAGATAAAAATCTTTATTATCTTTGCACGCTTCTAATTGAGAATAAGTATTATACTTTGGTATTGTTAATCTTATTGTTCTTAATACTTCTCCTCTACAATTAGTTGAATAAGAGAATATTTCGAAAGTATACTCTGATACAACATCTAAGGCAGGAATTCTAATTGTTATAGAACCATCAGGTCCCATATTATGATAATCCATTAGTTTTTCTTCAATATTAACGTTATCTCCACTTGATTTTACTCTCACAAACAAGTCACTAGTTATATTAAATATTTTAATATCAATATATCTTGATATTGTTGATACGGTACTACCATCGTAGTCTTTTCCTTCAACATCTTTAGTTCCAGTTATATAATTAATTCTTATATTTGAAGCTTTAGATTTTAATTCGTTTTTTTCTACAAGAGTACATTCATCTGCTTTTACTATTCCTATAGCTGTAACAAAGCATATTAGTACTATTAATGTATATATAAAAATATTGTTAATTCTTTTCATAATGCACCAACCTTATTTTCCTATATATAATTTTATCATTTTATATGCAAAACAACAATATTTTTCGCTATTTTTTTATTAATTTTAAACTCCTATGCTATAATACAAATAGTGGTGGTATTATGAGTAAAAATATTAGCATTTTAGATAATGGTAATGATAAAAAACTTATTATTTGGGATAAAGATGAATCAACAACTAATTATGAAGTTGTTGGAATGGATAATGTTTTTTCTTTGTTTCCAATAAAAAAAGTAAAAAATAATAAAGCTGTTATTTCTAATAAAGATTTAAATAAGTATATAAAACTTTGTGTAAGATATTTATATTATGATGAAAGTACTAAGAAAGAGTTTATATTAGATAGTACTGATTTAGTAGATATTAGAAAAGAATTAGAGAAAATTGAACTAAAAGCTATTAAATCTTATCAAGGAGGATCTTTATCTTTTGTTTCTGAAAAAGTATATGACATGTATTATGTTTATGAAAAGAAAGATAACGAAGATATATTAATTGCTCAAACTGAAGATTTTCAAGTTACATCAGATACTATCAAAGAAGGAAATGTATATTATGTAGAAGGATATAGAAAAAAAGATACTATATTTGAATTAAGTGCATGTTCTGAACCTTTTACTTGTAAATTTCAAAAATTTAGTAAAATTGATAATATTGATTTATCAGTTGTTATTCCTGCTTATAATGCTGAATTATTTTTATCAAGAACAGTTGATTCTGTTTTACTTTCATCTTTAAAAAATATAGAAATTATTATCGTCAATGATTGCTCTACTGATAATACATTAGATGTTATTAATTGGTATAAGAAGAATTATAAAAATGTTGTTAAAGTATATGATTCTGAAAAAAATGAAGGCTTATCATTTGCTAGAAATCATGGTATTGATATGGCTAAGGGAGAATATACAGCTGTATTAGATAGTGATGATATGGTTCATCCATTTATGTATGAACAACTTGTTGATTGGGCTAAAACTAATAATTTAGATGTATGTATTAGTAAAGTTATTATTAGAGAAAATATATATGATTATAGATATTATTTAAATCCTGAAAGAGAAAGTGATAAAGATAATGTAATTTATACTTTTGAGGAAATGATTAGAGAAAAAGAAAAGAATACAGTTAATAATATTTTCTTTGTTGCTGTATGGAATAAGATAATTAGAACTACTCTAACTAAAGCTCATCCTTATCCAAATTATAATCGTTATGAAGATAATGCTTATACTATGATGATATATAGTTATGTAAATAAATTTGGATTCTGTAAAAAAGCTTATTATATGTGGGATAAACGTTTTAGAAATACAGTTGGAACATTTACTACTACTTATAATAAAATGTCTTCTGTAGTTTTAAATATTTGTTATGTTACCTCATGTTTTAATGCTTGTAAGGTTGGTAATAAAGAAAGACTAAAATATTTATCATATTATTCAATAAAAGAAGTGTTTAATCTATTGAATAAGAATAAACAAACTTTATTTGCTAATAGTTTTGCTTGGTCTTATGTAGGAGAAATTAAAGATTTAAATAAAAAAATAGATTTGTTAAAAAATCCATATATTCAAAATGATAAAGCTTTATTATCATTTGTTGAAAAAGCACTAAATTATAAATCAATTTAGTGCTTTTTTTATTATATTACATTTATTTCTTTTAGATAATCATCAATATGAACAATAGCTTCATCAAAGTATTCATCATCAAAACCATGTCCTGCCCCTTCTATTTCAAATAGTTCACTGTCTTTATATAATTCATTTATTTTTCTAGATAAAGATATATTTACTAATGGATCTTCAGTACCATGTATTATTAAGATTCTCTTTTCATCTTTAACTATTTGATCATATACATTCATGTCCCATATATCTTTAAAGTATTTAGGACCAACTGTAATAGATGTAGTCATTGGTACTTCATCAGGGATTTCATCAGTACTATTGTACCAATTACGAACTGCTTCTGGAATAGATAAAGCTGGATATAAAAGAACCGCTCCTTTAATATCATCTGGATGAGCACTAGATACTAATGCAGATACTGCTCCACCTTGGCTAGATCCCATTAAGATAATGTTATCTGGATCAACAAAATCCCATGTTTTAACTTCTTTTATTAAGAATTCTACATCTTCCATTTCTGTTAGAAAAGACATCTCTGTAGTTAAACCATCACTTTTACTTCTATTTGAGCCGCCTCTAAAATCAATACAAACAGATGCTACTCCTTCTTTAGCAAGATGATTAGCATAATCACCACAAGCTCTATATGAAGCACCTAATCCATGAGAATATATAACTATTGGATATTTGCCTTTCTTATTTGGTTTATATAAATTTACAAATATCTTTTGACCACTTTCATTAGTTAAGTACATTCCATTAATTGAGTAACTATTTGGATTAAGTTTATAAGCTATTAATCCGACTAATAAACCTATTATTAAAACTCCAATTATTGTTATTATTATTCTCTTTTTCATGTTATCACCTAATTAAATTATATCATATATATTATTGTAAAATAATAAGTAAATATTTATAATACTTATAGGTGATTTTATGAATAAAAGACTTGTTATATTGTTAATAATTATAATTTGTTTAACATCTTGTTCTTTTAGTAAAAAGAATGAAATAGAAGTAGTTGATGATCAATATTATGAAAACTTTGATCCATATGAAGAAAAAAACATTTATGAATTAAGTGATGAAATAATAAAAAAACAAAGCAATGTTGATTATGGAAAAATAGATGAAGATGTCGAATATTATTCTACTACAGCAAAAGATTATAAAAAATGTAATGTTGTATTACCTTATAATTATAACGAAGATACTAAATATCCTGTTTTATATTTTATTCATGGATGGGGTTCTTCATATGATGGCCATTTTAATAATGGTTCATACTTGCATACTTTATATGGTAATATGGTTAATAAAAATTTAGCTGTTCCAATGATTATCGTTTCCGTTGATATGTATACAGATAAACAAGCAGATAAAGATAAAAAGACTGATGAGGAAATGAGATTTATATATGATAAAGTTGCTGATGATATTGTAGTAGATTTAATGCCATTTATTGAAAAGAATTATTCTGTTGCAACCGGTAGAGAAAATACGGCTGTAATTGGGGTTTCTCAAGGAGGAGCAGAATCATTAATTACTGGTTTTAAATATTTAGATAACTTTGGTTATATAGCTGGTATTGCTCCAGATACTGGAGTTATTCCAACAGAATGGTATAAAGGTACTTTTTGGAATACACCATATTTTGATAAGTTCCCTACTCCTACTGAAAGTAATACTCCAATATATTTATATATGGCCGTTGGTAGTAATGATCCTTGGAATATTGATTGTACTCTTTACTATAGTGAAGTATTAAATGATATGGGGGTTAAGAATCAAACTGACTATGTTGAAGGATATGGTCATGATGGTGACTTCTGGAGAGTTGGTATGTATAATTTTATGCATAAAATATTTAGATAAAAAAAGTTTCTATAAAGAAACTTTTTTAATTTTCATCAAATAAATTATGTTGCATTCTTTCGGGATTATCTAGATACATTTTGTATAAGTTATAAATCTCTGTATCTTTATAATCTGTTTTTTGAAAGTTATTATTTAAATCTAGTATTACACCATTTCTATAACTAATAAGAATTGGTGAATGAGTTGCTATTATAAATTGGGAACCATCTTTAACTAATTCATCTATTAAACATAGTAATGATAATTGTCTTTGAGGAGATAATGCAGCTTCTGGTTCATCTAAGATATATAATCCATGGTCTGTAAATTTATTTTGAACAAGTTTAATAAATGATTCTCCATGAGAACATTCGTGTAATTTACCTCCATAGGCTTTTAATAAACCATAGAATTGGTCTTCTTCTATTAATCTTTGTTGTTCTGTAGAAAAGTTATAGAAACTTTCTGCTCTTAGAAAGAATTTCATCTTGGGACGATTATATGTATATAGTCTTAAGTATTTATGTAATTCTGATACTGTATTCTTAGTATTATATTGAAAGTTTTCTGTACCACCTTCTGGAGGTAACCCTAAAGCTACTGCAATAGCTTCTATTAGAGTTGATTTACCTATTCCATTTTCACCTACTAAGAAAGTTACTGGAGAAGTTAATTCTAATTCTTCTAAGTTTTTAATTATTTCAATATTAAAAGGATACTTAGAGAAATCTTCTACTTCATTTCTTTCAAATACTATTTTTTTAATCATTAAGTTTGAATCCATAGATATCACCTGTTGGAAATATAATAGCATAAAAAAAGGAATATTAAATTCCTTTTTTATAGTTTGTTATAAATTTCATCAGTTACTGGTTCACACCATTCATTAGATGTATCAGTACCTGGTACTTCTACAGCTATGTGGCTAAACCATGAATCTTTTTTAGCACCATGCCAATGTTTAACATTAGCTGGTATAGTTATAACTACACCTGGTTCTAAACTAACTGGTTCTTTTCCTTCTTCTTGATACCAACCACTACCAGCAACACAAGCAAGGATTTGTCCTCCACCAGTTGTAGCATGATGGATATGCCAGTTATTACGGCAACCTGGTTCAAATGTTACATTACATAAACTAAGATTAGCATCTTTTACTACTGATAATACATTTAAATAACTTTTACCAATAAAGTATTTAGCGTAAGCATCGTTTGGTTTTCCTAAGCCAAAGATGTTTTCTTTTTCAAAATCATTCTTCATTGTATACCTCTTCTACTAATGGGAATACACTCCATGCTTTAGGCCATCCACAATAGAAAGCAAGTTGAGTTACTATTTCTACTACTTCTTCTTTAGTTAAACCATGTTCTTTACCAAGTATTAAATGAGCTTTAACTTGAGGATATAAACCTTGAGCCATTAGGGCACTAATTGTAATCATTGATCTATCTCTTAAAGATAGTTTATCTTCTCTACTCCATACTTCACCAAATAAAACATCATCATTTAATTCGGCAAATTTAGGAGCTAAGTTTCCTAGTCTTTCTCTACCTGCAGTTTGTTTTTTCATAAATACCTCCTATGTTTAAATCCAATTTTCTATTTCAGATTTAGCACCATTTACTCTTGATCCAGTAATAGCTATACCACTTAATACATCGGCACCTTTACAAATATTTTTTAATTGACTAGGTATACTTGATAAACCTGATCCTTCATGAGTTACAAAAGGTCGTATTTGTTTACCCGTAAAATCTAAATCTTTTAAGGCTGTAAATAGTTCTTCTGGCATTCCACCCCAGTATACTGGTGATCCAACATAAATAACTTCATATGAAGAAATATCTGGAACATTTTCTTTAATTGGAGCATTATGTTCTCTAGTTCTTACTTTAGCTTCTTCTATACATTCCATATAATCTTTAGAATATGGATTTAAAGGCTCTACTTTAAACATATCAGCGTTTGTAAATTCTTTTATATATTCAGCTAATACTTCGGTATTACCTTTTTCAATATATTTCATTTCACCACCAAAGTAGTTTTCATCTGCTCTACTAAAATAAATAATTAAACTTTTTTTATCTTTCATAATTATCTCCTTCTATTTTTCAAATGTATCTGCTACATCTTCTAATAAATCTCTTATTTTTAAATGTTGTGGACATACTCTTTCGCATTTACCACATTTAATACAATCAGATGCTTTACCATTGTCTTTAGTATGTAGATCATAATACATACTACTATTCCAATCATTAAATTGTTTTTTAGCATTGTAACATGCAAATAAATCTGGAATAGATATTTTCATTGGACATCCATCAGTACAGTATCTACACGCTGTACAAGGTATTCCACCTAAGTCTTTTAAAACTTTTTTTACCTTTTCTATAGCTTCCATTTCTTTATCATTTAATGGTTTAAAGTCTTCCATATAACTAACATTGTCTTTAAGTTGTTCTAAATCACTCATACCAGATAGGACTTTATACATACCATCAAATGATGCAGCAAAACGAATGGCATAACTAGCATATGATAAATTATTTCCTAAGTCGTCAAAAATCTTTTTAGCATCATCAGGAAGGTTTACTAATCCTCCACCTTTTACTGGTTCCATTACAAGGATTGGTTTATTGTATTTACGACATACTTCGTAAACCGCTTTACTTTGAACACCAGAATCTTCATAGTCCATATAGTTAAATTGTATTTGAACTATTTCTATTTCTGGATGTTCTCCTAAAATCATATCTAAAACATCTGCTGTATCGTGAAATGATATACCAATATGTTTTATCTTACCTTCACTCTTTAATTCTTTAGCTACTTCGTATGCTTCACATTTCATAAAATGTTTATAGTTTGTTCTATCTTGAGCATGCATAAGATAGTAATCAAAGTATTCTACTCCACACCATTTTAATTGATTTTCAAAGAATGGTCTTATATCTTCTTTAGTTCTAAAATATGGTTCAGTTAATTTATCTGTTAAGATAAAGTCTTCTCTTTTATATCTACTAGATAGACAATCACGAATAGCTGTTTCACTTTTTCCACCTATATATCCATGAGCTGTATCAAAATAATTAAATCCATGTTCCATATAGTAATCAATCATTTTATTAAATTCATCGTAATCAACTTCACCATCTTTTCTAGGAAGTCTCATACATCCAAAGCCTAATTTTTTATCCATATTATTTACTCCTTATTTTATTATTTATAAAATTCATTATTATTGATAACATCATAACAATACTAAAGTATCTAAGTATGTTTATAAATATATTCCCTTCTACAATACTAAATCCATATGTACCTGTTATATGTTTTAATATGTCTAGTTTTATAAAGGAATATATACCATATATTATAAATACTATACCTAGAATTATTTTTATTATTTTATTAATTTTTATTTTATTAAACATAGCATTAAAGTTAATACCTAGATGTAATCCTAAGAATATTAAACTAATATAAGCTAATATTTTATGTAGACTTATAATAGTAAGATTTTTTATATTTAAAAATTTAAGTAATTCTTGGGATGATAATAAACCGAATATTAAAGATAATATAAAAGTTATAAAGAAACCTATGTTAATTATTAACATTATTATTCTACTTAAATTATATTTACCTTTAAAAATATTTTTAATATAGTTTCTATTTAAGAATAAATGAGTAATTATTAATATTACTAGAATGATTCCAAATATCTCATGAAATATGGGTTTCATATATACTTTAGAAAATTCTAATAGCATTAGAATAAACATTAAGATATCAACAATAAGTTTCATATTAATATCCTAATTCTTTTAACCATTTAATAGTTTCTTCTTTACCATCTTCAGTTCTAGCTTTTTTACCTGTTAAATCTAAACCATTTGTATTAACATTACTATTTTTTAGATAATCTTTTAATTTAGTATATGTTCCGGCATTGCCAGAACCTTCATGAGTATTAAATGGTATTACTGTTTTTCCGCTTAAATCATATGTATCTAAGAATGTATATACTATCATTGGTAGATCTCCCCACCAAATAGGATATCCTAAGAAGATAGTATCGTAATCATCTAAGTTTTCTAATTTGTTTTTTATTTCTGGACGAGCATTTTCATTTTGTTCTTTTTTACCTACTTCAGTAGCTTCTTTATAGTTATCAGGATACTTATTTACTGGAACTATTTCAAATGAATCAGCATTTAAATATTCTTTAATATATGAAGCCATCATAGCTGTATTTCCAACACTAACTGTTCCAACATTATAGTTTTCTCCTGTTTTAGAGAAATAAACTACAAGTATTTTATTATCTTCTTTCTTTTCAGTATTTTCTAATACTTCTTGAGCTTTTTCTTCTTCCTTGGTTGTTTCTTCTTTCTTATTACCACAAGCTGTTAAACAAACAAGTGATAGTAATAATACTATTATTAATAATTTCTTTTTCATAATCTCACTCCTTTTATATTTTAACATATAAAAAGGAACTATCGTTCCTTATTTTTTCTCTATATTATATGTGTTTCTTTTAATGATTATTTCGTATTCTTCTTTTTCTCCATCTGGATGTTCTATAACGAAAGATGTTTTGCCTTCTCTTTTAAAATGAGCATCGATAAAATATTCTTCTAATCTTTCATCATATTTTATATCTATTTCTCCATATTTATCATCAGTTAAGTAAGCTTTGTATGTATCATCAAAGTAATGTTCTCCGTTACTTCCAAATAATTGTGTTTCATAAACTGGTGGATTAATTAAATTTAAGACGGTTGAAAGAATTATTAAACCAATACTTATTACTAATCCAGTTATTTTTATTTTCTTATTATTGAATATTGCTAATGGATATATAATCATGGTTACAGCACAGAAGATTACTATTAAGATATATTTAGGAAAGTTAAACATAAAGTCTGAAAAGTAACCATAGTAAGAATAACTTACTAATATAATCATTGGTAGTAATATTAAGTATCCCCACCATTTATCTTTTTTCATGTAGTATCCAATATAACCCATTGGAAGACATAGAATAGTCCATATAAACCAATATTTATAATATGTTTGGAATAAATGACTATGCTTTATAACGTCTTGTAATAGATAAACTATTGGTTGACTTATTAGAAAGAAGACAAAGCATTTTAAAGCGGCTTCTTTATTTGATTTACTATTCATTATTATAAGTATTCCAAATAGTACCCATACTTCAAATGTTGCTGTTATTGTTATAAATGATGTATATCTTAGTTGAGGAATCATTGCTACTACAGCAGTATATATTCCTATAAAGATGGCAAAGATTACTATCTTTGGCCATGTTAAATTAAGTTCTCCGAATATTTTCTTCATAATATCACCTACTATTTATATTCTACTAATTTAGAAATATTTTTTCTAATATTATGAAATGGACTTGGTGGACATAGTTTAGATTTATATCCAATTGGTAATAAACATACTGGAACTAAGTTTTCTGGAATATCAAATTCTTCTCTTAAGATATCTCCATCAAATAGTTCAATCCATATGTTATCTACTCCAACATTAGTTGCTTCTAACATCATATGGGTTGTTACAATAGAAGCATCCATTTGATATATTGGTGACCCGTCTTTAACATATGAGTTATCTTTATCACCACAAACTAGTAATACAGTTGGAGCACCATATCTACATTTAGTAGCTTTATCCATTTTTTCTAATCCTTCTTTGCTTTCGACAACATATATTTTAAAAGGTTGAAGGTTTTTTGCAGTTGGAGCAAGTCTACCTGCTTCTAATATTTTATCTAGTTTTTCTCTTTCTACTTGTTTATCACTAAATTTTCTGGTAGCTTTTCTTTCTTTTATTACCTTTTCAAATTCCATATTAATTCTCCTTACTTATGAACACTATCTGGCATTTCAAAATGTTTAGACGCTTCTTCTTCTAATAATTCTGGATGTGCAAATAAGTATTCTATTCCTTTTAGAGCTCTACAAAAATAGAAACCATCTGATATTCTTTCATCAAGTGTTGCTCCTATATTCATGATATATTTACCATTTTCTTCTTTAATATCACCAAATGTTACTAAACCAGAAGATGTTCCCATATTAGCTAAGTTATGATATATACCTGGTACTTTAAATGTTCCAATATTAGATACTATCATACTAGTATAGTATAGATTATCTTCAGCAAGTGATTTTGGTAAACCAAAGTTTTTATCAACAAAGATTAATAATCCTACTAAGAATCCTCTTATTGGTTTCCATAAGTGACCTACTTTATCAATTATGTTATTGGCTCCATCGGTATTAGCAGATGAACTTTTATCTCTTATTTTATCTACTCTTTCTTTTATTTTACTTGATACATCAATTAAAGTGTCATTTTTTTCAATATTTAAACAAGCCATATGTTCTTCACTTTTATCATTAAATTCAGCTTTAGCTATAAAACCAATAGTAACATTATCATGTTCATATAATGTTCTATTCTGAACAAATCTATTAAGTTTTGGATATTGATATAATAGTTTACCCATTATATAAACAAATCCATGAAAGAAAGTTATATCTTTATTTGTTTCTTTTAATTTTTTTATGTATTTAACAAATTCTGTAACATCTATGTCTGCAGTCATAAATACTTCTGCATCACTTCTTTTTGGTTTTAAGTCTATCATTATGTTTTGTAAACCTGTTACATCTTTTACTTTGTGTCCTAATCTTGTCATTGTTGTTCTTCCTTTCTTTTACTTCATCTATTTTATTATATCAAATATTATTTAATAAATTATTAATTTTTAATCCATTCTTCTTTTAATAAACCTGTAATGTATTCATCTACAATTTCACCAGTAGCCATACATTTATATCTTTGTCTTTTTAATCCTTCTTGTTTGTATCCAAACATTTCTTGCATTTTCCAAGATTTTTCATTTCCTTTAAAGTAACCATTTTCTAATCTTCTTAGACCTAATACTTCAAAAGCATATTTAATTCTAGCTCCCCAAGCTTCTCTACCATATCCATGGCCATGATATTTTTCATTTATCCATATTCCACCATGAGCAGTTCCTTGGTAAGTATCAATGTTTCTAAGTTGAGTTCCTCCTATTACTTTGTTATTTTCTTTTAAGACAATAGCAAAGTTATAAAGTTTATTATCAATTGATTTAGTAATAAAATCAATAGCATCTTGTTTAGTATATGGATATGGTGTATGACTCATCCATTTTGTAATATTGATATTATTTAGGCCATCTACTACATCATCTACATCATCAAGAGACCATTGTCTTAGTATTAATCTTTCTGTTTCAATTATTAAATTTTTATCCATTTTTTCACCTCATTATAAAAAAGAATCATGATATGATTCTTATTTTAATTCTAATCCATCTTTAAAAGCATTTCCTACTCTTTCAGTTACTTTATAGTAGCCATGAGTATATGGATCAAAAGCAATAGCTTCTAGTTTAGTAATATCTACATTACCATCTGTCATAATTTCTTCTTCAGCAGATACATTAACTATTTTACCTATTACTCCACATCCATATTCATTAGATTGATATTCTATAAATTCACATTCCATACATACAGGGAATTCATTTATAATTGGAGCATCTACATTTTCAGATTTAGTAAATGATAAACCACTCTTTTCAAATTTATCAGGTGTATTATTTCCAGATACTATTCCTAAGTAATCTGCTTCTTTAACATGTTTAGCATCAGCAATACTTACTGTGAAGGCTTTTCTTTCTTTAATATTTTTTACTGTTTTATGAGTTTCAGTTAAATTTAGAGCAACTTGGTCTCTATCTAACATCATTCCCCATGCGGCATTCATTACATCTACTGTTCCATCTTCGTTGTATGTAGCAATCATTAGTACTGGCATTGGGAAGATTGCTTCAGTTGTTTTGATATTCTTTTTCATGTTTATTCCTCCTATTTTTCAAAACGTATTGTTATATCATCACTACCTAAGTCTGGTAGATTATCTATATGACCTATTCTAGTATAACTAAATTTTGTATCAAATGATTTATAGAATACTACTATACAGTTATTACCATATAACATAACATCTCCAGCATTAATATGTTTAGGATATATAGAATCTGTTGGTAATGTTGTATCTAAGTTAATATATTTTTCATTACCATTTAATTCTGTCATATTAAAATCACTAGGTAGTAATTCTATAAATTTATCAACTGTTTCATTATCTTCTAAATTAAGTATATATTCTTTTTCATTAATTATTACTTTCACACTACTCACTTCTTCTTTATTAATTGTTTCTTCTTTTTTTATCTCATGAATATCTATTTTGGTACAACCAACACATAGTATTAACATGAGTACTATAAGTATTTTCTTCATATTATCACCAAGTCAATTATATCATAAAAAAAGTAGAATTCCTTCTACTTATTTTGTTAATAATAAAATTGTTGCTATAGTTACTGATAATTGACATAGAACATTAGATATTTCTATTATCCAATGTATTTTAGGATCTTTTAAATTGGCTTTAATACCTATTCCACATAACATTACAAATAAACATATAGCTATTATATAAAGTATTACTGGTAATATCACATGACTTCTAATAGATAATGTTATTAGAGATGTATAAATAAGTAAATAACCAAATGCTCCAGTTAAAACGGCAATAGTATTAATCTTTTTACTTTGTAAATATATTAATATTAAGAGAATTAAGATTGTCATTATTATTAATACAAATATTAAATTAAAAGGATTAATAATGGTTTTAAATAAAGTTAAACCAGATATTAGTATACCAGCATTAACTAAGAATACTAAACTAACTGGCATTTTAAAACTAATTATTTCTAATCCTACTAATACTTTACCTGTTGGTATAATAAGACCAAATATTAAGGATAGTATTGCTCCTATTAGGAAGATGGTTTTACTAGTTCCTGTTAGACTATCTAAGTTATTAAATATAACAAATGTTGTAATAGCATAACATATAGGATTACCATAATCTAGTAATCCTAATGGTACTGAAAATTTATTTAGTTTTTCTTTCATTTTTTATCTCCTTGATTATAAGAAAGTTTCTTACCTTGTTCTTTTTCTTTAACATGTAATTCTATTCCTTCGAAGTATGGTGTATCTTCATCAATAAAATAACCGACATTTCTTACTCCACCAATGTATTTAAAATTATCTATTTCGTAACCATAGAATCCTACATAGTCATTAAAAGCATTTAGTAAATCTCCATATGTTAAACGTGTTTGTATTTCTTCTGTACCAATATGTTCTACTAAATAATAGACCATTTTAGGTTGTTTATTTTCTACAGATAATTCATTTTGAACAGACACTCTATAATTTTTACCTTTACCAAAGTAACCAATAAGAGCTTCATCTATATCATCTGGAAATAATGTTATAGTATCTTTTTTTTCTCTTTCCATACTTGTTAATGGTGATTTAAACTTCTTTTGACTATACAATTCTTGATATTTTTCAATTACTTCTTTAGTAGTGAAACATTTAGATACTATATCTTCAGTAAAGAAGATGGCGTCTTCTAATGTATAGAAGTTAAAGACAAGTTCTTGCATTTCTTCATCAGTTATAGTTAATTTATAAAATATATTTTTATCATTTTTAGTTATTTCAATACTTACATAGAATTTCATTAGTGATATATCTAATTTATTTTCTTTTATATACCAATGATTCTTTTCTATTCTTTTCATAGTATCTCTCCTTAGATGTATTATAACATAAAAAGGATAGTAAAATACTATCCTTTCATTTCTTTAATGATATCATCTTCCATTAATTCACCTATTAGTAATGATGAATTAAGATTGTGATTATTGTAATTATTTGTTACTTGTTTTTCATCATAGTTAGCATAACAATACTTACAGAAATGCTTACATGAATTATATACTCCTATATCGGTCATTTTAACACAATGACATTTTCTTTCTTTACGAGCTTTCCACTCTTCTTTATATTCTTTACCTGTTAATTTATAAGCTAGTTGTTTAGATAAGCATTCGTCTTTAACAAAACCATATTCTACTAAGTCTCTATCTTCGAAACATGTATGAACATATAGATGATGCTTTTCAGCACTTTTACTAAAGTTTAATCCAATCTTTTCATAATCATCTTCAGTAAAGTCTCTATATTTTAAAGTAGATATATTATTTCTAACATTTTTATAATCATCAATAAAAGAAATTAATATTTTATCTACATATCCATCAAGTAAAGAACACACTTTATCAAAGGCTTTAATATGATAATCTACTGTATATTTATCATTTATAAATACTGGATCATATCTAATAGCAATGTTTTCTTTACCAATAATACTAGATAATTTTTTTATGGCTTCTATTATTAGTTTTTTATCTGGTACATTAGGTTCAATATCTTTGTTGTATGGTGTTAATGTTATATGAAAATATATTGGTATTTTAATATCTTTTATTTTATCTAAAATAGGAATGGGATTCTTAGTACAAAAGAAGATTAGATCGACATCAGACATATTTATTCTACTTACTAGTTTTTTATTGAAGGGATTTCTAACATCTATAAATCCTTCTTTTAAACGATTCATGAACCACTCTGAGTAGAAAGCTACTACATCTGTTCTTCCACTTACATTTAGAATCATTTTTTATGTTCTCTTTTCCATTTTTTAATAGCTTCTAATCTTTCTTTGAACTTTATTTCATTTCCTTGAGTATTTGGTTCATAATATGTTTTTCCTAGTAAACTATCAGGTAAACAATCCATAGTAGTTAGTTTATCTTCTGTATCATGGGCATACTGGTAACCTTTTCCATAATCTAATTCTTGCATTAGTTTAGTTGGAGCATTTCTAATATTAAGTGGTACTGGTTCAGCAAGCATTCTTCTAGCATCTCCTGCTGCTTTACCATAAGCTACATAGCATGAATTAGATTTAGGAGCTAGTGACATATATATAACTGCTTCTGTTAGATGAACATTACATTCTGGCATTCCTATAAAATGACAGGCATGATAAACATTAATAGCTACATTTAAAGCATTTGTATCAGCAAGACCTATATCTTCAGCAGCAAAACGAGTAATACGTCTAGCAACATAAATAGGATCTTCTCCTGCTTCTAACATACGAGATAACCAATATACTGCAGCATCTGGATCACTATTACGCATTGATTTATGTAAGGCAGAGATGATGTTATAGTGTTCTTCTCCATCTTTATCATATAGTAATGTTTTTTTAGTTAAACAATCTTCAATAGTATCTTTAGAAATGTTTATATTACCTTTTTTATCAACATCACCATTTATAACAATCATATCAAGAGTGGCTAATGCACTTCTAGCATCTCCATTAGCAAATTCAGCTATTATTTTTAAATCATCATCTGAAATATTAACTTTTTCTTTACCAAATCCTCTTTCATCTGATAAAGCTCTTTTTAGTAAAATTAGTATATCTTCACTAGTTAATTCTTTTAAGACAAAGACACGACAACGAGATAGTAAGGCATTATTAACTTCAAAAGATGGATTTTCAGTAGTAGCTCCAATCAAGACAATAGAACCTTTTTCAACAAATGGTAAAAAGGCATCTTGTTGAGCTTTATTAAAACGATGTATTTCATCAACAAAGACAATGGTTTTAATACCCATTTTTTTATTTTCATCAGCATCTTTCATTACTTCTTTTATTTCTTTAATACCACTTGTTACAGCAGAGAATGTAATGAATTCTGATTTAGTTTCATTAGCAATAATTCTAGCTAATGTTGTTTTACCTACTCCAGGAGGACCCCAGAAAATCATTGATGATACGTTATCACTTTCAATTATTTTTCTTAGTAGTTTACCTTCTCCAATTAGATGTGTTTGACCAACAAATTCATCTAAGTTTCTTGGTCTCATACGAGAAGCTAATGGTTCATTATTTGGAGTATCAAATAAAGATGCTTGTTCCATACCTATCTCTCCATTCATACATATATTACCACAATCTATTATATATAGCAATTAAAAAACGAACATTATTTCGTGTTCATTTTATAAGATAGTACTAATTGTTCTATCTAAAGAATCTATATTGTCTTTAGGATTTTTTATATCTAAAATATTAGCTTCTGGATATAGTTCTTTTACTTTTTCAGTTGCTTTTGGTGATGTACCACTACCACTATAGAATATAAATGTTACTTTATTATTTTTTAAATCTAATTCTTCTAAGACTGAGTTAATAGGACAAGCAAGTCTACTATTCCATATTGGAGAACCAATAATTATTTCATCATATTTAGATATATCATTATTAAAATCTATTAGTTTAGCTTTATAATTTATTGTTGCTAAGAAACCACCAGTTATTATTTGACCTATATAACTTTTAGGCATTTTATCAATAGCAGATATTTTTCTTATATCAACATCTTTATCTTCTAAGTACTCAGCTACTACATCTCCATTACCACTTAAACTATAATATATGAATATTCTTTTCATAAGTCCTCCTTAATAGCAATTACATCTTCATTTTCAAATGTATATATTTTTATTAAATTATTATTTTCATATTTGTATAAATTATATGGTGAATGCCAATTAACATTTAATTCTGTAATTACATAATAATTATCTTTTTCTTTTATTATTTTAGTTGTTAAAATATTATGTTCTAATAATGAAATTTTCTTTATTATTTTAGAAATGGTTTCATCGTATTCTATATCATTATCATTTATATCTGTTACTCGACATGTTTCTTCTAAATAAGAATCAAAGCATCCTTTTAAGTAATATATATCATCATAATTATATTCAAAACGAGGGACTTCTCTTTTTCTTCCATAGTTATTTAATTCATAAAACATAGTATGTCCATTACTAGATGTAACTACATATATAGAATTGGTATAGTCATTTAGAGTAATTAATTTATGAGTAAAATAACCAATTAAAAAAATATCTACTATTAATATAATAATAAGAATAATTATTTTTTTCATACAAAACGCCCTCTTAAATATTATACCATATTAAAAGCAGATGTTTTTAAATCTGCTTATTTTTATAGCCTTGTAACTATCTTTTATATAATAAATCCCACAAATAAAGCAAGCATTATTAATGTATAACAAATTATTTTTATCCAAGCAAAGACACTAGATTTATTCCATATTTTTACAAATACTGATATGAAAGAGAAAACTGTAAAAAGATAAGAAAAAAGATATAAATAGAAATATGGAATATCCCATGATATTATTTCTCGATGTTTTAATAAATACAGTATTAAAGATGTTGCTGTAATTCCTTGAAATATTCCTACTATGATAGTTACTATTCCCATCTTTTTAGCAAATTTATTTTCATCTTTTATTTTACTAACAAATGAATCAGATAATTCTATTGTATTTAATTTTCTTTTTCCTGTTGCATAAAGTATTCCAGTTACAATACTAAAAACACATAAAACACTATAAAAGATACATGCAAAATAATATAGTAACCAAGTTATAACTAATAACATATTTTATACCTCCTTAATTACTTACTCTCTTCCACATAATTTATCTTTACAATTACGACATTTTAAATTTCCATTTGTTCTTTCAATAAATCTTTCTGGATGATCTTTACAAGCTTTCTCCCATACATTAACTACTATTAGAGACATAATAACTAAGCTATAAGTCCATACTCCAGGAATTGCTATTAATGGTGAAAACATCATAGCATGATCCCAATTAAAGATTCGACATGTAGTACAACATTTATTATGCATTAAGAATTTTCTAAAAGGACACCATACTACTATACAAATTACATCACAGACATAAAATACTGTGGAAATAATTATAACTACTTCGTAAGGGATTATTTTAGTTAGATATAAAATATCAATAATAGCAATAAATAAAATCCAAGTGATAGCAACAGAATTGCTATCTTTATTCATTTGGTTCATTCTTTCTCTAGCATTTAATCTTGCTATAAAATCAATAGTTGGTTTAAACCTTTCTTCTCGATATTTTTGAGAACCTAATGGCCAATATTTAGGAACATTACATAATTGAAGAATCATATCTATCATCCATATAATCCATATAATATGTAATGGTGAAAATGTTTTGAACATATTAATACCTTTTGCTACTATAAAATATGAAGGATTAATAATATAAAGACTAATCGTTATTAAAAGTATTAGAATACGAAAAATTAAACGTTTAATATATGATTTATAAAAGTATGATTTATTTTTCATATAAATCACCTCGTTATTATTATATCATATAAAAAAGCAATCATAGTAGATTGCTTTTTATTATTTGAAATCTAAAATTGTTTGGAGATCTTTATCTCCTCTACCAGATAAGTTAACTATAATACAATCATCTTTTTTGTATTTTTTAGCTATCTTAATAGCATATGCTATGGCATGAGAACTTTCTATAGCAGGTATTATTCCTTCTAATTTACAAAGAGTTTTAAAAGCATTTATTGCTTCTTTATCAGTAATACTATCATATTTGACTCTCTTAGTTGCATATAAATAAGCATGTTCTGGTCCAATACCTGGATAGTCTAATCCTGCTGATATTGAGTAAGCATCTTTTATATTATCGTTTTCATCTTTCATAATGTATGTTTTCATACCATGCATTATTCCTATTTGATTATTAGCTATAGCTGATGCATGTTTACCAGTACTTATTCCTAGACCAGCTCCTTCTATTCCATATATTTCTACGTTTTCTTTTAGAAAAGCAGTAAATAAACCTATACTATTACTGCCACCACCTACACAAGCAATGATTGCTTTAGGTAATTTATGTTCTTGTTTTAGTATTTGTTTTTTAGCTTCTTCACCTATTATCTTTTGAAAGTATTTTACCATTTCTGGATATGGATATGGTCCTACTGCTGATCCTATTAAATAGAATGTATCTTGATGATTTAAAAAGTATTCAAAAGCTTCATCTACAGCATCTTTTAAAGTTTTATTACCTCTAGTAACCGATACAACTTCTGCTCCTAATAGTTTCATTTTTTGAACATTCATATATTGTCTTTTGATATCTTCTTCTCCCATAAATATAGTACATTTTATTTTAAATAAGCTACAAACAGTTGCTGTTGCAACTCCGTGTTGACCTGCACCAGTTTCAGCAATAATATGTGTTTTTCCCATTCTCTTAGCTAGTAATACTTGCCCTATAGCATTATTTATTTTATGAGAACCAGTATGATTTAAATCTTCTCTTTTTAAATATATTTTAGCTCCATTACAATACTCTGATAAGTTCTTAGCATAATATAGTGGTGATGGTCTTCCAACATATTGTTTTAAGTAATATATATACTCCTCTTTAAAACTCTTATCTTTTTTTAGTTCTTCAAAACATTTTGCAATCTCCTTTAATTTTGCTTTTAATTCTTGTGGCACATATTGTCCACCAAATTCTCCATAATTCATTTTCTTTTCCTTCTTTCTTTTCTTTAGTTTTTATTCTTGGCCAGGCCCACTCACTTTCCATATGTACCACCTCCTTTCACGCAAAAAAATACATGCTGGAAATAATCCATGCATGTATTGTTACTGATAATTAAAATATATTTTTAGATCACGACAAAATCTGCATGGATTAGTTTTTCCATACAGTCCACCAATTATTTAAATTTTTATGGTTTAAATAATTCATGTTTTTGCCTCCTAAGTTGATTATATGATTGTTTATTTTATTTGTCAATTTTAATCTTAGTATAATACTACATACTAATTGATGAAACATTTTCTATTTTTCTAATATTCTTTTCACCAACTGTATTAATAATAAGACCTGTTGCATCTTTAAATGCGTTTAATTCAGGACGATGTGAATAATAATCTAGTTCTTTAGAAATTCTTCCTTCTGTTGACATTATGAAATCAGATTGTGATGCATAATCTTTAATACCACCTATAATTTCATTAATTCTTTGTTCTACTTCGCCAACGTATTGTGTGGTATTAGAAGGATTGTTTTGTAATGTAGAATATAAACCTTCAATCGTTCCACGGCTTAACATGCAACCACATTCTGTAATGGCCATCTTTTTACCACTGGTTCTGCAAATATCTCCTATCTGTTCAAATACGCTTGTTATATATTCCATATCTGAAGTATCTTGGAAAGCGTCTTGAATACCTATAATATCTAAGTTTTCTATATTACTTACTGTAGATAAAAATCTTTCTTTTCTATCTGCATATTTCTCTCTTGTTATATAGAACTCGTTCCAACATAGGGGAATGTTTTTACCTCCTAAAGCTGTTGAACTAATATCAATTATTTCTTTTCCATAATTAGTCCCTAGTTTTTCTTTCCAGAAATCTTCTACAGATATTCCATCTTTACCTTTAACATCTTGTCTTTCAAAAATAGCATTTAATACATCTATTCTTTCTATAATATCACCATAGCGTGATGTTAACTCAGTAATGTATCTACTAATAAGTGTTTTTATTTCATCACCACTTAAATCTTTTAACATTTCAGGGAAATGATCACCATGTACTACGGCTGAATCGATTACAATCTTTTTACCATTTAATCGTGCTAATAGAACAACTTTATCTAAGGTCGAAAAATCAAATTCAACTGAGCCATCACTAGATCTTTTTAATACTTGTTGCATACTGGCACAATTTTCTACGGTATATGTATCATATTCTTCTAATTCTGATGATAATTGTTCTACTTGTTCTAGTGTTAAATCTTGCATACCAAATAAATCTGGAACATTCATACCTGTAGATGGTATTATGTCGTTTTTCCATGTCCTTTTTAATTTACTTAGAGCTTCATTAATTTCTTCTGGCGACTTGTTTTCTTCTTTTAATCCCTTAATATATAAAATTGCTTCTGCTAGTTGATAATTAACAAATGTTCCATTTTTCATATTTATCACCCTCTTAAGAATTATTTCTTTTCATTATTAATCTTTTTTCTAATGGTAATATTTCGGTTTCTTTACTTATACCAATTTGATTAGCAAGTTCCATAGATTCAATTAATAATTTTTCTAAATTTGAATGTGGTTCTTTGTTAGTATCTGTTTTATATAACCAATCAAGATATTTAATCTTTTTAGCATCATCAGGTCTTCCATATAGTACTTTCCCGGTATGAATCCAATAACCAAATTCAACGTTTGTTGTAAATGCTGGCATATCAGGTAATGTTCTTGGTATCCAAAAAGCTATTACTGACGCATTTGATAGAGCTTCTCTTTCCCACTGGGCTTGATCAACATAGTCTGCTTTAGGTTTCCATGTTGAATATTCTGGAACATATACAACACCATCGAATCCATTATCTTCTAAATATTTACAAGCTCCTGTTCTCCAAGAAATAATATTTTCACCTCTTGGTGTTGGTCCTGCTAAAAAAATTGATTTATGTCCTTTTAATACTTCTTGATCTGAATAGTTTATAACCATATTATTACCTGCTTTCTAAAATATTAACAAATTCTTAATATGAGATGACTTTTTTGAAAGATATCATAGAATATATGTTGCTATTAAGTTATATTCACTCTCATGATTTTTTTCTATAAATAATTCTTTTTTATAATTAATGTTATTATGTTCCAAACACAATTCTAAGAAACATAAAAATATACCTATATCTATTTGATTATAGTATATAACTTTATCTTTAGGCATTATTCCTCTTTTACCTTCTTTACGATATCTATATACTTTTATTTCTTTATCCGTTGTTTCTACTTTCCAAGGTTGAGTATTACATGCACTAGGTGCAAATCTAACTATATTAGCTATATCTAGATAATTATCTCCAGTCCATATTTCAGATAATTCTTTTCTTTTACTTTTATACATGTCTTTTCTAAATTTATCAGATGAATCTACTTTAGCTATTGCAATCATTATAACAAAATCTAATCCATCTAATTCTTTCTCATCTGGTTTACCTATACCAAACCATAATGTACCAATATTTTTAGATACTAAGTATAAATCTAATTGTTCACCTAAGTAACCAATATTTTGAAGATAATTATCTTTCTTTTCAGAATAGAATAATATGCAGTATTCTTGTCCTCTTAAAATAGATTCTTTTTTTACTATTTTAATATTTACTTTTATATCTTTAATTAAAGGTTTTAATTTTGAAAATTCTTTTTCTATACCTTTTATTTCTTCGTCAGTAAGATGTTCATTTCCTATATTTCTAAATAGATGAAAAGATTTTCTTTTAAATATCATTTCATATAAATTCTTATCCATAATTATCTCCTTTCAAGAGCATTGTTTTTCTTAAATAGATAGAGCATTAGTTTTTGTTACTTTAATTGTTTGTTATTTATATGTCTTTCACTAGTTACAACTTTTTTACCTGTTTCTTGCTCTATTTGCTCTCTAGCGTTTTTAGCAATGCTGCTCCCCTTAATAACAGATGATTCAGCACTAGAATATCCAGTTTCATTTTTTGATTTTGATATTTCTGTTGACGATACTTCTGCTAACATATTTAATACTAATTCCATGTTAGTCATATTATCTCTTAAGTTTTCTTTAGTTAGGCCTTTGTATTCCTTATATTCTTTAACTGAAAAACCACTCCATACTTTAGTTAATAAATTAGTTAATGATGCAAAGTCATTACTTTTTTCTATTCCTTTATTTTTTAGCTCATCAGTAAATTCTTTTCTGGCATCTATTGCTTTTAATCTTTGATTAATCCAATCATCTGAATAACCTTTTCTTCTATATGTTTCTAAGGCTCTATTAATAGTTATTTCTGGATCATATTCTTCATCTATTCTTTCTTTTCCTAAACGAGCAAGCCATAACTTAATAGGCTCTGCTTTCTTACTTGGAATAGATTCAATAAGTCTAAACATACCTTCAATATCAACAACATCAGTAAGTCTCATTTTTCCATCTTTGGCTAATAATTTCAAAGCGTGACAATTTGTCACGGTTTCATTTCCCTCGTTTTTTAGTCTTTGTTTTAGTTTTCTCCAATATGCAGTAGCATCAATACTATCAGTTAATACAAATACAACATCAACAACACTTATATAGTATTTTTGTTGCTCCTTATCCCATACTGTTCTAATTCTACTATTATCAAATTCTTTTTCTAATATTTTTAATTGGTTATTCATTTTCAAACCCTCCTTATGTGCACATAATATCATACAAATGTTCTGTGGTCAATCGAACATAAAGAAGTTTTTAAAGATGTTTCATAATCAATATATTTATTCGAAAAATTTGTCTCTTGATTTTCTCCTTTTTAAAAAAAATTATCTCCTTTCAAGGATTACAAAGCTTTCTATATGTTCTGTATATGGGAACATGTCTAATCCTTTTATAGATTTTAAATTATAATATTTAGATAGATCTTTTATATCACGAGCTAGTGTCATTGGATCACATGATACATAGATTATTTTATTAGGTTTAAAGTTAATAAGTGTATCTTTAGTTTTAGAATCTAATCCTGCACGTGGTGGATCTACTATAACTGTGTCTATTTCATCTTTTATTTTAGGAAGAGTACTACCTACATCTCCTAGCATATAATAGATATTATTTCTTTTATTAATTTTAGAGTTAGATATAGCATTTAAAACAGCATTTTTAACTATTTCTATACCATAAGCTTTTTCTGATGATGCTGCTATACCAAGAGTACCTACTCCACAATATAAATCTAATATTACTTTACTATCTTTAGTATTTTCTTCTATTAACTTAAATAATTTAGAACATATATTTCTATTTATTTGAAAGAATGAATCATATGATACATTAAATAGTAAATGGTTAATTATTTCTATATATTTAGAATCACCATTTATTACTTTATCATTTAAGATAATACCAGCTATTTTATGATGTTCTTTTAAATAAGATATGTTAGGTGTTATTTTATCTTTAGTAGTAATACTAATAATTAGTTCATCATTGTAATTAGATCTAACTACTATTTCACCATTTTTAATATTTAAGTAATGTAAATCAGGTATTATATTAGAGATAGATTTTTCTGCTAGTAGGCAATCATTTATTTCTACTAGTTTATGAGTAGATGATTCATAATAACCTATTTTTTTATTAATTACTTTTAGAGTTATTTTATTACGATAATTAAGTTTATTATCTGATGGAGTAATATCTATATTAGTAGAAATGTTTGCATATTTAGAGATGATATCTTCTAATTTTTGTTTTTTAAATTTAAGAGTATCTTCATAAGATATGTTTAGTAAGTCACAACCGCCACATATATTAAAATATGGACATACACTTTTTATTCTAAGAGGAGATTCTTTTATATATTTAGTTACTTCTCCTTCTTGGTATTTTTTAGATTCTTTAGTAATATTAACTTCTACTATTTCTTTAGGTAAAGCATTTTTTATAAAAGTAATTTTATCATTAATATAAGCAATACCTCTACCTTTGTTATCTAATTTTTCAATAGATACTTCCATCGTTATCACCACTTTAATTATACTATAAAAGTATTAAATTGGTATTATTTGTTAATAATAATACTGGTGATATACATGTTATATGAACGAATGAAAAAAGAGCTTAATAATAGTAGTGATTTAAAAGTTAAATATATAAATGATATAGAAATTATTTATTTAGAAAGTTTATGTAGTAGTAATAAAATAAATGAATATATTGTTCAAAATTTAACATTAGGTAAAAGACATGTATTTTTAAAAGATAGAATTAGTGGACCTAGTATTATTTATATAACTAATTATAGATTAATAAAAGATTATTTATTTAATGGATTTGCTTTAATTAGTGATGGTAAAGATATGATTGTTTGTGAAGTAAAAGGAGATTTATATCGTAATGTAAATATTCCTACAATAGAACCGTCTATTAATGGACCTAAGGATTCTTTTAATGAATCTATTGTTACTAATTTAGGTTTAATTAAAAGAAGAATTAGAACATCTTCCTTAATAAATAAAGATTATTATATAGGTAGTAAAACTAAGACTAAAGTATCTGTTTTATATATTAAAGATAAAGTTAAAGATAAGTATATTAAATTAATTAATAATAAATTAAGTAGTTTAAAGATTGAATCTTTAGTAGATATAGAAATATTACAGAAGAGTTTATCTAGTAACACCTTTATGCCAACTATTATAAAGACAGAAAGGCCTGATCGAGTTTGTAGTTCATTACTAGATGGAAAGATGGCAATTATTGCTGATAACTCTTGTTATGCTTTAATATTACCAGGGGTATTTTTAGATTTTATTAATCCTGAAGGAGATAATTATTCTAAGAGTAAGAATGCTATTTTTTTAAAAGGTATAAGAATACTATGTTTATTTATTACTATCTTATTACCTGGTTTATATATATCTTTAATTAATTATAATCAAGAATCTATTCCGATAAGATTATTACTATCTTTTCAAGCAGGTAGAAATGGTGTTCCATTCCCCTCTTCTTTTGAAGCCATATTTATGATATTACTATGTGCAATATTAAGAGAAAGTGATATTAGATTTCCTAGTTCTTATGGTAGTTCAATATCTATACTTGGAGCATTACTTTTAGGGGATGCTGCAGTTGCTGCTAATGTAGCTTCTCCTATTATGATTATTATTATTGGTTTAACTTTTATATCAGGTTTAATATTTAGTAATGGGGAAATGATATCTGGTTTAAGATATTATCGTTTCTTTATTTTATTTATGTCTATTCTATTAGGTTTATATGGTTTAACAATTGGTTTTATTATTTTAGTTATTCATTTAAATAGTATAAGTGTTTTAGATGAACCTTATTTATTTGGTGTATCTCCTTTTAATAAGAATTATTTATTAAATAAGTTTTATAAGAAAGATAGGAAGATATAATGAAGAAGATTATTCTATTAATAGTAATTCTTTTGTTAACAGGTTGTTATGATTATAAGGAATTAAATGATATGAATGTAGTTGATGCTATATATGTAGATTATAAAGATAATATGTACTATGTTAGTGCAGAAATAATTAGTTTAGATAACGAGAAAGAATTAGAAAAGGAATTTATTACTGGTAGTGGTAAAAATATAAGTGAAGCTTTTTATGATATAAAAAGAAATAGTTCTAAAGAAATATTCTTAGAACATGTAGATATATTATGTTTTAGTAAAGATGTAAGTAATAATGGTATTAAAGATATAATTGATTATGTTATTAGAGATGTTAGTATTAATAATAATTATTATGTGGTAGTAATAAATGATTGGAATAGTATTAAAGATATGGATGAAGGTATTGGGGAATATTTAGTAAGTTTAATTAATAATAGTTATGGTGAAAATGATGTATTTACTATTGATATGTTAGAAAGAGATTTAATTGATAATAAAGATATTGTAATACCTTATATAAATAATTTAGAAAGTAATGAAATAGCTATATTTAGTGATGGTAAGTTAGTTAAATATGTTAGTAATAATATTTATAATTTATTAGTTATGAAGAAATGTAATATAGTTTTTAGATTAGATAATAGTTCAATAAATGTATATGATAAGAGTATTAAGTATGATATTAATAAAGATAAGATAATTATAAATATAGTATTAGATAGTGAAATCTTAGAAGGAGATATTAAAGGTTTTGATAGTGAATTAAGTACTATGATATCTACTTATATTAGTAATTTAGATAATGATATATTTGGTTTTAAAGATATGTATTATAAAAAATATAGAGAAAGAAAAAAGGTAAATATAGAAGTTAAAGTTAAAATTAATATAGGTAAAGATGGAGCTTTAACAAATGATAGATAAAAGACAATATAAGTATCTTAGTTATTCTTTAACTAGATTATTATTTATAGGTGGTATTTTAAATTTATTATTTAAAAATGGTCAGAATGATCTACTACTCTCTTCTTTCTTAGGTATGTTATTAGGTTATTTTTTATTATATTTATTTTATAGAAAGAAATATATTAATAAGTATCTTATTATTTTGTTATCTATATTAATTATGTTTATTAGTATGTTATCTAATATTCTACTTACTAGCAATTATTTATTATCTAAGACACCTATTTTTATAATTAGTTTAGTTATGATATTAACTGGGTATTATAGTACTATTTATGGTATTAAGAATATATCACGTAGTACGGAGTTATTGTTTGTTATTACATTCATTTTAATAATAATATGTTATTTAGGTTTATTTAAGTCAGTTAGAATATCTAATTTATTACCTTTATTTAGTACTAAGTTTAGTAATATTATTAAGAGTATATTTATATTTAGTAGTACTTCTTTATTACCTAATTTATTGATTATTAATTATAAAGATGATTTATCTTTTAAAGATATTAGTAATGGTTATATAATGGGTTGTTTATCTATTATAGGGATTATTTTTATTATTGAAACTATATATGGTTATAATTATGCATCATATCTTAATTTTCCAGAGTATATGGTTTTAAAGAGAATTAGTTTTATGAATTATATTAATAATATAGAAAATATATTAGTAATGGAATGGATAGTTAATATTGTTATAGGAGTTATGATTTGTAGTTATAATATATATAATTATTTAGGTAAGCATAAGTATTATGTTGTTATATTATTAATACTAGTATTGTTATGTGTTTTATATAATTATTATAATTTAGTATTTAGTATTAAGTGGTATATATACTTAGGATTTATAATATTGTGTTTGGTAATAAAAAAAGAGAAATAATTTTCTCTTTTTATAATTCTTTTTCGAAGATTCTTTTTTTACCATCTTTAGTATCAATTGTATCTATTTGTTTAAAACCATATTTTTCATATAGACCATCGATACGTGAATGAACATATGCTTTATCATAACCAAGAGCTTTTATTTTAGAAAAAGCATCTTCCATGATTACATTTAGTAATCCTCTACCTCTATATTCTTCTTTAACAAAGATACTAGCAATATATGGTGTATATGGAGCATTATCTACTCCATCTTTTTCATCTATTTCATATACAGCAATAAGGGTATCATTTATTATTAAAGCATATAAATTAGGTAGATTATCATCTTTTAAAGATTCTAAATAATGGTTGTAGTCTTTTTCATAAGTAGTATCTTTTCTATCTTTCCACCAATTATAAAGCATATTAATTGTTTCTTTAAAATATCTATCTTCTTTGGTTATTTTATTGAGTTGCATCGTATGTCACTTCAGCATTCTTAAATGTTTTATCAGATGTAGCTTGTCCTTCTACTTCGTATTCTGTTTTTTCGTGATTCTTTGATGGATCATAACTTTGAACAATTATGATATAACCGAAGTTGTTTTGTAATCCAGAACTATTTAAGTAATCTTCTGTTTTACTAACTACTTCAATGTAATCTTCTTTGATGTAGAATTTACCTGTTACTCTGATAACTGGTTTATATTTGCCTTCATTGATAAATTTAACAGAATCATAATTATTCATATATTTAGATAAATCTAAAGTACTACTTATTTTATATTGATTATCTAAATCTTCTTCTTTTTTAATATTTTTACGATATGCTTCGATATTAGCACAATCACCTACAAATAAGCATCCCTCTTCTGGATAGAAGAAAGTAACTACTTGTTTAGCATCTGTTAATGTTACTAATTCATTATTTATTTTTTTTTCATATTCAGTAAAGAACATATTATTAGCTAAGTTATCAAAAACAATGTATTGATTATTAAGTTCATCATATGCAGTACTAAATACTTCAACTGATACTCCATCAGATGTTTTACAATCTCTTGATTTTGTCATTTTATAGCCAACATCGAAGTGTGTTTTTCCTTCTGAACAAGTAAAGTTCATATTATATCTATTTTTAAGGGTTTTAATAATAAAGTCATCTTCATTTTCAGCTTTTACTTCACCAATATTTCTAAATACTATGCGATGGAATTCTACTGGGTATTTGTTATATAAGAAAATAGGTACTCCAATTAATACTACAAAGAATAGAATATAACCTATTGTTTGTAATGCTTTTATTTCATCTTTTCTAGTTATTAAGTTATTAATTATATTGGATACAGCAAGTCCAACAAATGCAGTAATAGCTGATGCTATAGCAAAATAAGTCCATGTATCTTCAGCATCAGTTTTAATAGCTGATAATAAGAAGGTTACTACTGCTACTGTCATACCACCTATTAAAACAGATAATGGATAACTATTTTCTTTTCCATCTTTAATAGCATGGGCAATAGACATTATTACAATAAATATAGGTATTACGAATAAAAATAATGGTAATTTACGTATTGTAATAAATAAGCAACCAAATATAACAGCAGCATTAAGTACAACTAGTGTTAATATTTTACCAGATAAGTTTGATAATTCTTTTCTTTGTTCTATTTCTTTTTGTTTTTCTGCTTCTTGTTTTTCTTTTTCTACTCTCTCTTCTTCTAATTTATCATAATACTCTTGTGGTATTTCAATTATAGGTTTTGGTTCGTTATTATTTGCTAAATTAGGCATTTCTGGAGTATGAAGTACTTCTGGTTCAGGAGTAACATTATTAGTTACTGGTGGAACCGGTTGATTATTCATTTCTTCTTCATTTACTCGAGGTAGATCAAATGGTTTGTTATCATTTTGCATTATATCACCCTATTCTCCTTTTTATTATAACATATTTTATACGATTAATTCTTTATCCATTGATATTTTTTGTATACTTTAACAAATATTAGTAAAGTAATTACTGATATTATAACTATAATTGTTATTAAATCTATTGTATCAGGATTTAATACTGATTCTTTATACTCCGCTAATACTTTAACATCGCTTGATGGGGCTATGAAGTAATCACCATTAGTTTTGATAATATTACCATATTCATCTGTTATGATTATATTTTCTATTTCATAACCTGAATTTGGTGTAATAGTATATGATACTTTAGTATTTGGTTTAGCATTCTCTACTATTTCTATAGTACCGAAATCATTTGATATATTTTCAATATTAATATTAAATGTATACATAGATATTTCATTATTGTTAATTAAAAGAATATTATCATCTAATTTAGTAAAGTATTCATAACCTGTTAATTCTATAGTTTCTTCTTCTACTAAGTCCATGTTATAAATGGTAATACCATTGTCTGTTAATGAGATTATCTTATTATTAAGAATCATTAAATCATTTATTTTATTATTAACATTTATTTCTTTAGTATTGTTATCTTTATCTATTATTCTTAAGTAATCATTATCATCTTTAGTAATAGATAGAATAATATTATCTACATTGTAAGTAGTAGAATTAACTATTTCTAAAATATCAGGATTATTAAAGGCATAGTAATCACTATTCATAATGTTTTTAATTAGTTCTGCACCATATGAACTAATGTTATTACTATTTATATTTAGATTAGAATCTATTTCATACATGTTATTATCTTCTAAGATATAGTCTTCACCTAATACCATGTAGATGTGATTATCATAATAATATAGATTAGGTTTGTTATATAGTATTGTCGTTTCAACAGAGTTTTCTACTTGTAAATCAGTATTTAATAAATATATATTAATAAAGTTGTTTTTGTTACCTACTAATAATATTTTATTATTAAAGTTAATTATATTTGAATAGTGTGTTTCTTCTAGTAATTTAGTAGCTTCTACATTAAAGTTTTTATCATATTTTATTAATTGATTATCATTAATAGTAATATAATTATTATTAACTTCAATGATATTATCTACGTCATTATCTACAGTAATAGTTTTATCGTATGTTAAAACACTAGCGTTTACCCTAGTTATTAAAAGAAATATAAATAATATTGTAGATATTAATATTCTTTTCATACTTCACCTATTCTATATATAATTATATATTATTTTGACAATTAAAAAAAGACATAAAATGTCTTTTTTATCTTTCTACATCGATATAGCATTCATGACCATTTAAATCATATTTTTCAGTTAGTTTATCTTTCTTAACGATATCTAATGATAATGTTTCATGTTTGATATATTCGTTGAATTTAATAACACAGTTATCAATATCAGTATCACCATTATAGTATAGTGTAATACGATCAACTACGTTAAAATCTTTATTCTTACGTAATTGTTGTACTTTTGATACCATTTCACGTGCAATACCTTCTAATACTAATTCATCAGTTAATGTAGTATCTAAGATAATGAAGTTATTGTTTTCCATACCAACATTGAATCCTTCTTTAGAAGAGATACGAATATCAACCATTTCTGGAGTAATCTCTTTATCTTCTCCACCAAGATTCATTGTAATACTATTACCACTTTGTAATGCATTAACTTCTTTAGATGGTAATTCTTCTAACTTAGTTTGGAATTCTTTGATTAATGAACCAAATACTTTACCAACTTCTTTGAAGTTAGGTTTAACTGATAAGTTCATATATTCATTTAAATTATCTACGAAGACAATGTTCTTGATATTTAATTCTTCTTGAATTTCAGGTACTAAGTCTTCGATTAGTTCTTTATTAGCACCATCTAGTAATGCTTCACTAAGTGGTTGACGAACTTTAATCTTAGCTTCTTCACGAACGAATCTACCAATTGAGATTAAACTTCTAACAAGATCCATTCTCTCTTCGATATGATCATTAATTAATTTCTTATTAACTTTAGGGAAGTCAGATAAGTGTACTGATTTTTCTCCTGTTAATTTAGTATAGATTTCATCAGTTAAGAATGGTACTACTGGAGCAATCATTTGGCATAAGCCAACTAATACTTCATAAGTAGTAATGTATACACTCTTCTTAGAATTATCAAGTTCTGATGCCCAGAAACGTTTTCTATTACGTCTGATATACCAGTTAGATAAATCTTCTGATACGAATTCAGTAACTGCTTTAACTACTTTATTTAGATCATATTCTTCATATGAATCAGTTACATATTGTAGTAATTTATTATATTTAGATAGTAACCATTTATCGATTTCTTCTCTTTTACTATATGATACATTACATTCATCAATATCAATATTGTCTGTATTAGCATATAGAGCAAAGAATGAATATGTATTACGTAGAGGGTTAAAGAATTTAGAATATACTTCTTTTAGTCCTTCTTCATCGAATTTTAATGGTGTCCATACTGGTGATACATATGGTAGATAGAATCTAATAGTATCTGAACCAGCTGATTCAATTAAGCTAAATGGTTCAATTGCATTACCTTTAGATTTATGCATCTTTTGACCATTTTTATCTAGTAATAATTCATTTACTAAAACATTTTTGTATGGTGATTTACCTGTTACAAAGACACTAATTACTAGTAATGAATAGAACCATCCACGTGTTTGATCAATACCTTCACAGATAAAGTCTGCTGGGAATTGAGATTCCCATAGTTCTTTATTCTCAAATGGGTAATGGTATTGAGCAAATGGCATAGCTCCACTATCAAACCAACAGTCGATAACTTCTTCTACTCTACTCATTTTTTTACCACAATGTGGACATTCAATATGAATATCATCTACATAAGGTCTATGTAATTCGATATCGGCTCTATCAACAGGTTCAATGGCACGATTAGCTAATTCTTCACGAGAACCAATCATTTCCATATGACCGCATTCACATCTCCATAATGGAAGTGGTGTTCCCCAATATCTATTACGAGAGATTGCCCAGTCATTCATATTTTCTAACCAGTTTCCAAAACGTTTTTCTCCAACGAATGATGGATACCAATTAACTTTATTATTTTCTTTAATAATCTTATCTTGAATTTTAGTAACAGCTAAGTAATAAGATGGTCTTGAATAATAAACTAATGGTGAATGACATCTCCAACAATGTGGGTAGTCATGTTTCATTTTTTGACTTCTAAATAGTTTATCGTTTTCTTTTAACCATTGTACTACTTTAAGGTCAGCATCAAAGATAAAATCACCTTTCCATGGACCATCTGTATAGCAACCAGCTTCATCTACTGGATTTAGGAATGGTAAATCATATTTACGAGATACACGGTTATCATCTTCACCAAAAGCAGGTGCAATATGAACGATACCTGTACCATCTGTCATAGTTACATAGTCATCACATACTACAAAGAAACCTTTTTTATCAGTTTTTAGGAATGGTAGTAATTGTTCATATTCCATGTATTCTAAGTCTTTACCTTTATATGTTTCTAATACTTCAAATTCATCACCTAGTACTTGATGAGCTAATGCTTCAGCAAGAATGAATTTATATCCTTTAGATTCAACTTTTACATATTTTTCTTTTGGATTAACACATAAACCTACGTTTGATAGTAATGTCCATGGTGTAGTTGTCCATACTAAGAAATAAACATCTTCATCTTTTTTCTTAAATGGAACTATTACAGTGTTAGCAGTATCTTCTTGGTAACCTTGAGCTACTTCGTGAGAAGCTAGTCCAGTTCCACAACGTGGACACCAAGGAACAATTTTAACACCTTCATAGAATAGTCCTTCATCAAAGAATTTTTTAAGAATCCACCATTCTGTTTCAATGTAATCATTTTTATATGTTACATAAGCATTATTAAGATCAATGAATTGACCCATCTTTTCTGTTAGTTTACGGAAAGCAAGTTCGTTTTCCCAAACAGATTCACGACATTTTTCATTAAATTCTTTGATACCATATTTTTCAATATCTTCTTTAGATGAAAAACCTAATTGTTTTTCTACTTGTACTTCTACTGGTAGACCATGTGTATCCCAACCAATTTTTCTTAAGACATTATATCCTTGCATTGTTTTGTATTTGCAGAATGTATCTTTTAAGAATTTAGCTACCATGTGATGTAATCCAGGATTACCATTAGCTGTTGCTGGTCCATCATAGAAAACCCATTTTTTGGCTTTAGCACGATTAGCAATTGTTTCATTATAAATAGCTTCTGTTCCACCCCATGAATCGATTTGTTTTTGCTCAACTTCTGCTACTGGATGTTTGTCTAATTCAGCAAATTTTCTCATTTTTTATTCTCCTCCATTTCAAAATTTAAATCAGATAAGTTATCTCCATCATATCCATAGTAATCATAGATACTTGATACATCTAAAGTAACTATATCTTCTTTTTTATATCCTAATTTTTTTAAGCAATCATATACTTCTTTTTCTGATTTACCTTCTACTTCCATGTATTCTGGTATCATAGGCCATTTATCTAAGTCTACTTCAACACCATCTATGATATATTGTGTACGTTTATTTTGTTGAAATCCTCTGTTTTTAAAACCTAGTGTTTCAAGTATTTCATTAGTTGTATTAAAATCACTTACTTCTATTTCTAATTCTTTAGTACCATCTATTGTTTTAGCTTCTAAATCTTTAATAGTAAGTGTTGTTGATTTACCATTAGTTCTTAATCTAAGCCATTTGTTTTCTTGTTTGGGTTTAAAATCATATACCATTCTTTCTTGAAGTGAATCAAACTGGAGAATGGCTCCTAAACTTTCTAATTTTTTAACAAGTTCATCATGGTTGATTTCTAAAACTCTAGCTTCGTATTCTGTTTTTTTCATAAATCCTCCAACTAAAAAAATTCATAAATCTAAGGGCGCAATATATGCGTGGTACCACCTTAGTTTATGAATAATCATACACTCTATCTCTTAACGCGAGTAAACGTTTATTCCTAATAAATTCAGAATAACACATTAGAAGTGATTTTCTATATACTTTTATTTCTCTAATTCACACCAACCATAGATTCTCTTTAAACTAGTCATATATAGACGTCTTCATCAATTGCTTTACGTGCTTTAATATACCACATTTTTTTTCGTGATGTCAATATTATCTGTTTTTTAAGTATTTATTATGGTATAATTCTATCATAGGAGAGTGAAAAAATGGATAAGAGTATTTTTAGAGAATACGACATTCGTGGGGTTTATCCTACTCAAATCGATGAGGAGGTTGCTTATAAGGTTGGTAGAAGCTACGGCTCTTATATACAAGAAAAATTAAAACGAACAATTTGCGGTTGCGGAAGAGATAATAGATTATCTAGTCCATCATTACAAGAGAAGTTAATACAAGGTATTACTGATTCAGGATGTAATGTAATTGATTTTGGATTGGTGACTACTCCAATGTTTTATTATGCTTGTTTAAAAACTAATGTAATAATAGGTATTATGGTTACAGCTAGTCACAATCCTAAAGATGATAATGGCTTTAAATTTAGTTTTGATCATTTAGGTACTGCTCGTGGAGATCAGGTATATGATTTTAGAGATTATACATTTGAAGAAAAATTCTTAAGTGGTAAAGGTGAAGTTACTAAGTTTGATCCTAGAGATTATTATAAGAGTTTTATTAAAGAAAACATAGATATGGGAGATAAGAAATTAAAGGTTGTATTAGATTGTGGTAATGGTACTACTTCTCTATTTGCTAAAGATGTATACTCTCAATTTCCTAATCTTGATATAACTATGATATGTGATGAAAGTGATGCAACATTCCCTAATCATCATCCAGATCCTTCTGTTGAAGCTAATAACAAGATGTTAAAAGATAAAGTCTTAGAAATCGGTGCTGATATTGGAATTGGTTTTGACGGTGATGGAGACAGAGTTGGCTTCATTAATGAAAAAGGTGAAATGATATATTCTGATATGGCAATGATTATTATAATTAGATATATCAATAGTTTTGTTAGTAAAAAAGAATATTTATTTGATGTTAAATGTAGTAAAGCATTAGAAGATGAAATATTAAAATTAGGTGGAAAACCTATTTGGTATAGAACTGGAGCATCTTGGACTAAGTATGGAACTAATAAAGATAAATTACCATTTGGTGGAGAATTCTCAGGACATATGTATTTTACAGATAGATGGCCTGGATTTGATAGTGGATTATATAATGGATTACGTATGTTAGAGATTTTAAGCCACACAGATAAAAAAATGTCCGAGTTATTAAATGGAGTCAATAAATACTATAGTACTGAGGAAGTAAGGTTCCATGTTGATGACGATAAAAAGTTTGGTGTCGTTGATAAAGTTAAAGAATATGTTAAAGAAAAGAATTATAAATATTTAGATCTTGATGGTGTTAGAGTTTTATTTGATGAAGGATGGGCACTTGTTAGAGCAAGTAATACTGGTCCTAATTTAACAGTTAGATTTGAAGCTAATACTGAGTTAAGACTTTCAGAGATTCAAAAAGAGTTTACAGATTTAATTAATAGTTTAATTCAATAAAAAAAGTTGGAATTCCAACTTTTTTATTTGTCTAAATATAATATATTCATATCAACATATCCATATATACCTGGTACTTTACCATTACTACAGAATTGCCAATATTTATATGGTCCATCATAATCAGTATGATCTGTATAATGAGCTAACCATACAGGATATGTTGTATCATACCATACTCTTTTTAAGTAGCTAGCACTACTATATAATAATCCGTCATATCCAGCATCATTTAGAGTATCTAAGAAAGCTTTAGCGTTCATAGATGTACTATAAAAGCTTTGATGGAAATTGTTGTAGAATGACCAGTTTTCCCAGTCATATGCAATAGGTAAATCTACTTTATAATCTTTTATTTGTTCAATTACCCATTCAGCATCTTTAATAGCGCTTTCTTTGCTATTAGCATATGAATAGAAGTATATTCCTACAGGAATACCTACTTTGTTAAATCCTTCTATATTTTGTTTAAATTTACTATCAACAAAGTATTCAGCGTTTATTCCTTTTGTACTTCCTACTCTAATGAAAACAAATTCAACACCAGAGTCTTTAACTGCTTGGAAGTCTATATCTCCTTGCCATGCTGATACATCTATTCCTATTTTAGTATTATCTGTTTTATATTCTTTTATTATGTCCGAAATAGGATTACTACCACGTGATGAGGAAGAGCTTCCTCCACTACTAGGTTTCACTACATTTAAGGTGAAATTTTTTTCTGTAATATTACCACTATTATCTGATGCAGAATATTTTAATTTATAAGATCCTACTCTATTAAGATTATAGTTTCCTATTATTTCACATTTAGGATTGTCATCATAATTATCTGCACATGTTATTTTTTCATATAAATCTTCTTCTGAAATACCAACTGTAACTGTTTTAGTGTCATTTAACCATAAAGTTGGTGGTGTTTTATCAACAATATCTATTTCAAATGAATAAGGTATAAGAATATTATCTTCATTAATATATTCAAAATGAACTTCTTTTTTACCTACTATATTAGTTTCAATAATATCATCACTTGTTAACTCACCATTAATTTCTTCTATAAAATCAG
>FLNX01005009.1_pt1 | contig 173122 bp, 128 predicted proteins | sample 1140341 | NCBI WGS metagenome assembly FLNX01 (sample SAMEA3878208, study PRJEB12797) | bioreactor metagenome | biome: Moose rumen | place: Sweden | collected 2011-10
GCTTCTAAGCTGAGATGTCCCACATTCATCAATATGGTTGTCACTTTCAAGTCTTCTTTGATTTTTTATTTGATTTAAAGTGCAAAAATAAAAAAATATCGTACCTTTGCAAAAAATATTGATAATTATGGATTTGAACATTTCTTATTGCTCCGACAAGTACCAATATACGATGGGCAAGTCGTTCTACGACAATGGGATGAAGGACAAACGCGCTGTGTTCAACCTCTTCTACCGTAAGGCTCCCGACACCAACAACTGGGCGGTGGTCTGCGGCGTGCGCGAGGTGTTGAAGATGGTGGAGGGTCTCGGCAAAGCCGACGAGAGCTTCTTCGAGCAGTTTCTGCCCGGCGAGGAATATGCCGAGGTTCGCAAATATTTCGCAACGATGAAGTTCACCGGCAACATCTATGCCATGCGTGAGGGCGAGATAGCGTTTCCAAAACAGCCCATCATCACCATCGAGGGCCCCATCATCGAGGCGCAAGTGCTTGAGACTCCTATGCTTTGCATCATGAACCATCAGATGGCGGTGGCTACCAAGGCGTCGCGTGTCACACGTAGCACCTACAAGCCCGTCAGCGAGTTCGGAAGCCGTCGCGCACATGGCCCTTGGGCTGCTATCTACGGCGGAAAAGCAGCATATATCGGTGGCTGCCAAAACTCTTCCAATATCGTGAGCGGCGCGGAGTTTGGCTTCCCTTCGTCGGGAACGATGGCACACAGCTACGTGACCTCGTTCGGTGCTACGGTGAAAGGCGAATACGAGGCGTTCGACAAGTATATCAAGACTCATAAAAACGAGGTGCTGGTGCTTCTCGTTGACACATACGACACACTGCGTTGCGGACTGAAAAACGCTATCAAAGCATTCAAAGCCAACGGGATAGACGACTCCTACCCTTACGGCTACGGCATCCGTCTCGACAGCGGAGACCTCACCTACCTCTCTATTCACGCCCGCGAGATGCTTGACAACGCAGGCATGAAAAACTGTAAGATATTCGCAACCAACGCATTAGACGAATATCTCATCACAGAACTTGAACGTCAAGGATGTAAGGTGGACAGCTACGGCGTGGGCGACGCCATCGCGACAAGCAAACACAACCCTTGCTTCGGCAACGTTTATAAATTGGTGCAAGTCGATGACATGCCTGTCTTGAAACGCTCTGAAGAAAGCAGCAAACTGATAAATCCGGGATTCCAGATAACATATCGTATCATCAGAAATAACAAATTCAAAGTCGATGTGACTTGTCTGAGAGGCGACACGCTTTCGCAAGCCATTGAGAATCACGGAGAAATAACTCTGCGTGATGAAAACGACAGATTGAAATCAACCACCTTCCCGGCCGGAAAATATGAATATCGTATCTTGCAGCCGCAGGTGATGAAAGACGGCAAAGTGATTCTTGAGGACATCCCGATTCAGGAGAAACGCCAATATTATCTCGACAATCTGGCGCATCTCGACGACACCGAGAAACGTCTCATCAACCCGCATTACTACAAATGCGACATCTCAGATGACCTATACGATTTAAAGGAAAGGCTCATCACCAATATCGTGAGGGAAATTGAAGAGTTTGAAAATGAATGAAAATAGCGTTCAACGCATTGTCATTCAATCCTAAGGTCTTGAATGCCTGTGACTTCATGCTCGCTGATGCCGTCAATGACCACTTTCACTGACTTAATCGGACGCTGAGGATAGCAGAACGCCCTGTAGCCATCAGTGACATCGTACACGAATCTGTCGCCGAGATAGTATTTCTCGCCATCGTACGAGTATTCGATATGTCCGTTCAAGATGCCATATACCGCTAAGGTGTAATAGCCGGTACACATCCCAATCGACTGACACTCAACAGGTTCGTCGAACGTGAATTTGATATAGTCGCCATCGGCAATTTCACGCGAAGTGAAACAATATGTGTTCAAGTCATAATCGACAAGCCTCTCAATATCCTCAAAAAACGGAATGTTTGACTCCACTCTTGTCGGCGGCTTCAAATAATGATGCGTCTCGATGTTGCGCGCGCCTCTTGCGATACTTGAACGGTATTTGTAAAATGTCGCAAAACGGTATCGCTCCGGGTTGTTCGTCTTTATAGGGTTGGTGTATCTGCTTGATTTTTCATCAGGCTCACTGCCGTCGTTGGTGTATCTTATTTGCAAGATGTCGTTTTCGGCTGATGCCACAAGTCTCTCCTTCTCATAAACCACCTCTGGCGGCGATATTCTGAACTTCCATCCCATCGCGTCGAGGCGCTCATATTGTGAGTTGAAAAGACGTTGCTTGAAGTCGCCGTAATCGGGCTTAGTCTGACACCATCCAATTTCCGACAAGGCTAAAAGCTTCGGAAATACCTGATAATCAACGAAATCCTGCACTCCTAAGCATTCCGACCAGCATCCGCCCTGAGGACCTAAAACGAGTTTCTTCTCATCATCGTTCAAGTTTACATCGCCTGTCGGGTCGAAGCTGTAGGCTTTTTCCAAAGAGGTGATGCCTGCCCATTTTAGGCCGCGTTCGTCATCGCTTTGTCTCATGTCGAAATACATGTATTGCGCTATCTGCATCACCGTCGGATGGCCTTCTTTCACCGATTTCATGGCTCTGTCGAGACTTGCCCAGGCGTAAACCACCGTCTCCGGGAGCAGCTCGCCTCCATCGATTATCTCATCCCAACCGCCCATGGTTTTACCGTGTTTCGCCAGAATCTGTTCCAGTCTTCTCACGAAATGACTTTGAGGCTCGTCGATTTCACTGCAAAGGGGGCATTCTCTCCATGAGTCTTTGTTTACTTCGTCGCCGCCGATGTGGAAAATCTTCGAGGGAAACAGTGCCGCCATCTCCCCGATGATGGTGTCGAGCATGGTGTAGTTTTCCTCCCTGCCGACGCACCACACGTTGTTCGACTCCCATTGGACGCTGTAATGTTTCCCTTTGGTCTTGCACAAAACCTCAGGGTAGCTCACGGCCACCGCCTTGCTATGACCGGGCAGGTCGATTTCCGGGATGATGTTGATGTTTCTGTCAGACGCGTATCTCACTATCGATTTTATCTCTTCTTGGGTGTAAAACCCGCCGTTTCGTTCCATGCCGGAGGCGTAAGCGGGCTTCAACAGCTCGTCGGCACCGCGCCATGCACCGATTTCCGTGAGTTTCGGATAACTCTTGATTTCCACCCTCCATCCCTGGTCATCGGTGAGATGCCAATGGAAATTGTTGATTTTATAATACGACAAGGCGTCGATAAACCTGTAGATAAACGCCGTGTCGAAGAAAGTGCGTGACACGTCGAGGTGCATGCCACGGTAATGAAACCGCGGGCTGTCGCTGATGCTCATTGTCGGTACCTTCACCGCATTGGTTTTATCACGTTTCCTGACGTCGTGTCTTGCATAGACATTGCTCGGCATCATCTGTAGCAACGTCTGTATGCCATAGAACGCGCCTTCTCTTGAGCCTGCCAGAATGCGTATGCAGTCGTGATTTACCAAAAGCTTGTAAGATTCTTTATCATCCTGATTATCAACGATTTCAATGCTGATATAGTTGCCTGCTCTTTTGTTGGGCTGAATCTTGAAGGCGCCTTTGCGGAATGCTGTCTGCAGATGCCGTTGCAGATACTCGGCGTTGAACGTGTTGTCATCGTCACCGCACACTATCACCGTCTTTCTGTCGATTTTGAAGCTCTCCCCTTTCGACACCTCCATCTTGGCCGGCTTCGGGACGATGTCGAGGTTGGCTTTGATTGTGGTGCTGTGAATATACAAAAACGCTATGATGAGGGCGACGATGAGCCTCTCTGATGTTTTCATCTTGTTCCATCTGAAAATCAACAAAATGACGAATAGCGCGATGATTATTTTCATGACTGTCTGTTTTTTTCTTTTGTTTCAGAGATTCTGCCTGTCAATTATGAAAAAAAGCCGCTCTATCGCGGCTCTTAATCATTTGATTTTGTTTATGAGTTCCGGCAGCATTCTGACGCAAGCCATCTCTTTCCATTTCTTCTTTGCCTCGATGCCGGGCATCCCGAAGTATGTGGTTCCAGGCTCGGTGTCTTTGTCGATTGCTGTGTAGGCGAGTACCGTTGTTCCTTCGGCGATGACGAGGTCTTTGTTGACCGCCGACATCGACCATATCGCCACGTTGTCTTTCACTGTCGAGACGCCACCTATGGCGCAATGTGCTCCGAGGAAGCAGTTCTTGCCGATCTTGGCATCGTGCCCCACCTGCACATGGTTATCAGTCTTGGTGCCTCTGCCTATCACGGTGTCGCTGGTCACTCCGATGTCGATGGCGCACAAGGCACCTATCTCCACGTCGTCCTCAATGACGACACGTCCGCATGACTCGAACTTCACCTGACGGTCGGGGCCGCGATGCTGGAAATAGCAGGCATCGGCGGCGATGACAGTGCCGCTGTTGATGATGACGTTGTCGCCGATGACCGTGTGGTTGTTGATGGTCACGTTGGCATGGATGATGCAGTTCTTGCCGATTTTCACGTGTTCCGCCACGAATGCGCCCGGCTGTATTATGGTGCCCTCGCCTATCTCGGCCTTTGGGCTTACCATCACCGTGGCCGGCTCAAAACGACGGTACGACAAGATGACCTTGTTGAAAGCGTCGAACGGGCAGTCGTGGACGATGAGGGTCTTGCCTTCAGGACATTCCACATCAGCAGTGTTGATGATGATGGTGGTCGCCGCTGAGTTCAGCACTCTCTGGTAATATTTCGGATGATCGACAAATGTGATGTCGCCGGCCTCCACCTCATGAAGCTCGTTAAGCCCGGTGATTAAACGGTTGGCATCACCTATGACTTCAGTCGCACCAATAAAGTCGGCGATGCATCTGGCAGTCGTTGCTGGTTCAATTCTCATATTATTCTCTTACTCTTTCTGTGTATTCCCCTGTACGGGTGTCAACTCTGATTTTATCGCCTGTGTTGATGAACAACGGCACTCTCACTGTCGCGCCTGTCTCCACTGTGGCGTCTTTCATGGCGTTGGTGGCGGTGTTGCCCTTCTCACCAGGCTCTGTATATGTCACCTCAAGGACAGTCTTCACCGGCAACTCAGCGAAAAGCACTGTGTCTGTCGATGTGTCGAAAACAACGTCGCAAACGTCACTTTCCTTAAGGAAATCGACACCTGTAATAAGATCTTTCATCAGAGGAATCTGCTCGTAGTCTTCCTGATTCATGAAAATGTAATCTTCACCTTCTTTGTAAAGATACTGATACTGACGATGTTCAACGCGGACATCCTCAAGTTTTTCACCGATATCGAAACGACGCTCCAATGTGCGGCCGTCAACCACGCTCTTCAGCTTTATACGCATGATGGTGTTGCCCTTGCCAGGTTTAACATGCTGGAAGTCAACGCAAAAATAAAGTTTGCCATCCATTCTGATGCAGCTTCCGATCTTAATGTCTTGTGAGTTAATCATATCACTTAATTTAAAGTTAACAAATCAAAAATTTCGGCGCAAAGATACAAAATATTTTTAAATTATAACAATATCTTTTAAAATTTCCTTCTCTGCCAATGAATTAAGCTTACCCAACAGCATCGACTTGGCATAAAACAGCTCGTTTCTCAGCGAATCGGCATCAACTTTTACGTAAAAAACGCCGTTTTTGATGCTTGTCTGCAAAGTGTGCGTGTTGATGAAGTCGCCTGCGACATCTTTCCAGCCGTCAAGGATTCTCTGCTCGTCCAAGGCGTCATCCCTGTGGTTGTCGTGATAAAACGCCTTTATCATCTCACCCAATGTCGTAAGATTATTGTCACTCATCGCTTGCCACCTTTCCCTGCGCCACTTCAAAAATCTTGTGGTTTACTTCAATGTTGTCCAACAGATATTGAATCCTTTGCCGTTGAGTGTCAGTGATAAACACTTGTCCGAAGTAATCGTTTCCGACAAGTTTCACTAACTGGGCGACACGGTTCTCGTCGAGTTTGTCAAAGATGTCATCGAGAAGCAGTATGGGCTTGAAACCCACTTTGTGATAGCTGAAATCGAACTGCGCGAGCTTCACCGCCACCATGAACGACTTTTGCTGCCCTTGCGAGCCGAACTTCTTAACCGGATGATTGTCAATGAGAAACAGCAAGTCATCCTTGTGGATCCCCACATTCGTGTACGACGAATATCTGTCTTTCTCAAGACTTTCCCGCAGCAGCAGCTCCATCGGTTTCTCATGCAACGCGCTGTCGTAAACGATGTCAACTTTTTCCGATGTGCCCGACACGATGTCGTAATATTGTTGGAAAATGGGCATGAAATCATGTATGAATGCCTTTCTTTTCTCGTAAATCGGGCCGGCGTACCTGATGAGTTGCTCATCCCAGAGTGCTAAGAGGCTGGCGTCGAAAAAACGGTTTTCCCAAAACTGTTTGAGCTGGGTGTTGCGTTGCGCCAACACCTTGTTATATTGCAGCAAATCGCCGAGATACACGGAGTCGAACTGCGAGATGACGCCGTCGATGAATTTTCTCCGCAAGTCGCTGCCGTCGTTAATCAAATCGCTGTCGTACGGCGAAATCATCACAAGCGGGATCTTGCCAATATGGTCGGCAAGACGCTCGTACTCTTTTTTGTTGCATCTGAACGACTTTTTCGTCGCTTCCTTCTGCACGCATGAAATCGTCTGGCTCTCGTCGTTGTCGGTAACGAAATCGCCGTGAATGGCGAAGAAATCCTCCCCGTGGAGTATGTTTTGCTTGTCGGATGTCGTGAAATAGCTTTTGCAGAAAGCTAAGTAGTAAATGGCGTCAAGAATATTGGTCTTCCCTGCCCCGTTGAGTCCCACGAAGCAGTTGATTTTCTCTGAGAACAGCATATCGGCCGACTCGCAGTTTTTGAAATTTGTCAGCTTTAACTCCTTGAGAAACATTTACTTGCCTTTCTTTGTCAATCTGTCAAGATTGGTTGATATGGTGATGTAGTTCGGTGAGCCATATATATGCATCTCCGACCTTGAGTAGTTTATGCTGAGTTGCCATATTTTTATCCCGACGCCGTATGAGAACCCGCACATGCCTTTCTTTGTGGGGGTCTGCAGATTCTGTCGCATCCCGTAGTTGTAAGCCGCTCTCAAGACGAGGTTCTTCCCGATGTATATCTCGCCGCCAAACACAAGATGTCTCATCATATTGTCGGCGAATTGCGCCGCTGAGCTTTTTTTCTTTGTGGTGCCTGTCAGCGGGTCGTAATTGCCCTCCAAATCAAGCGGGTCGTCGTAAGTGAGGTCCCATTTCTGGATGTTCTCGTAAACGATGCTGAAGAGGAACGGCATGTGCTCAAGCCGTTTCGAGACGCCTGCCGACATCCTGAACGGCAGTTCGTTACGGTCGCCTTCGAAGTTGGAATACAGCTCATAACCGATGTTTCTCGCTGTCAGTGAAAACATCCAGCCTTCGCCGGTCCTGTAGCAGCCTGCGACATCCACTGCCAAAGCGAATGTCTTGAAACGCTCATATTGTATGCCGGCGAACTTCACATTGGCACCTATGCTCCAATGTGGCGTCAGCTGGCGCCCCCAGCCTATCATGATGTTGTAATCCGACGGTGTGAACGTGCCGCCGTCAGCATTGCCATATTCATCGGTGTAGAGGAAATCGCCGAAACTGTGATAAAGCACCGTGCCGGTGAAAGTGCCTATATTACCGAAGGAACGGCCGTATTGCGCCATGCCATAGTTGATGTCTGCATAATAATTGACGTAAGATAACACCAAGGCGTTATGCATGTCGCTGTTAATCAACGCCGGATTGTATATCCCAAGCTCGATGTCGGAATCATATACCGATAAATCGGTGTTGCCGAGTGCCGCCACCCTCGCAGAACTCGTCATGTCGAGAAAACCATACGCGCCCTTCGACGTTTGTCCATGTATTTCAGCGACAAACATCGTCAAAAAACTCAATATGACTAATAATCTCTTCATATCTCTAATGGCTAACAGCTAATGGCTAATAGCTATTTCTCCAACAATCCCAATCCTTTTTTCTCGATTTTCCCTGCATCAGTAAGCTTCTTCGCGAGCTTATCGAGTATTCCGTTGACGAAAATCTTGCTCTTAGGGGTGCTGAAATACTTTGAAATCTCAATATATTCGTTCATCGTGACCTTCACTGGAATGAACGGGAAGCATACGAACTCGGTGAGAGCCATTTTGAGTATTATCATGTCCATCAGGCAGATGCGCTCTTTTTCCCAGTTGTTGGTGTTGTCGGCGATGAGTTTTCCGAACTCCTCGTAATGGTTTATCGTCTCGCGGAACAGCTCTTGGATGAATTCCTCATCGGCGTTGGCCTCCACATTCTCTGTCTTGTAAATCTCAGGCAGTTTCGTGTTGACGTCGAAGTTTTTCATCTTGGTGAAAAATTCAATCAGCATGGAGCTAACTAAATGATAATCATCGCAGAAGTATATGCTTTTGTCTTCATAGAAATCCTGCAGCACGTCAAGGTCGGCGAAATATTCGCTTATCATGGTGACGATGAATTTCTTGTCGCTCGCGAAGTTGTCGGTCTTGTCGGCCATGTATTTCTTATATTCCGGGGTGTCTTTCATCATGGTGTAGTATTTTTTCACCACATCCTGATGGTCGTCGGCCCAGTTTATCTTCAGCGCAGCCTCGTGTTTCTTGAAATCAACGTTGTCTTCAATCACGTTGAGAAGGCGGTTGTTCACATATTTCATGTTCGGATGCAGATCCTCGTATGTCGGAATGTATTTGTGCTTGTTCTCGGTGATTTTATTCTCCGCGAAGCGTTTTGTCTCAACGAGGAACGACAGCTGCCAGATGAACAGCTCGTACAGCTTGCCGATGCTCTCGAGCAAATTCTTAATTCCGTTGTTGATGTTGGTCTCGCCCGATTCGATATAGGCGTAAAGGGCTTGCAACACTTTGATTCTCAAAAACCTTCTGTTTAACATGGTTTAAAAAATTAAAAAACTTTTCAGACTGCAAAGATACAAAATTTATCGTTTCAGCAACATTCTGAATAAGATATTAAAATCTTTCTGTATGGTATAGTCGCGGGCGTACATCACGTTCAGGCGGCCGCGCGCCTCGTCGGACAGCTCTCCCTCGGCAATCGACGAAGGATTGTAAATGCCTTTCTTGATGTTTGGAAGACGTTGGACGTCAATGACTTCGGTAGGACAATAGCCCACCCATGAATAACGCCCGAACAGCACCTTGAAGCAGTCGCCAAGGAACTTGACGGGCTTGTTGACAAACCAAGCGGCGAATATCCAGAAAACGATGCCGAAAAATGATATGGAGAAGTCGAAAAGACGTTTTTTCCTTTTGTTTTGGACGGTGCTGATAGTGCGGATATCAACGGTATAGAGGTCGCCGCGCGTGTTGATGGAGTTGCTGCCTATTATCGACAAGGTGTCAACAGGCGCTATTTTGTAATCGAGTTTGTTGGCGTGCCATGCCACCATCTTGTCGATAATCTCCTGGTGTGTGATGTCCTTTGAGCAGAAAATTATCTCGGTGATCTTGTAAATGCCAATGATGTCAGGCACTTGCGCGATATTGCCGAGGTAGTTGTCAGGAACGTCTTTCTCGTTGTCGGGCATAACTAAACCGACGAAATCAGGCTTGATGGAGGTGCTTTTCAGCAGCCGTTCAACACGTTTTGTCTCATCGGGTCCACCAATCACTAAAAAACGTTTTTTGGCATTCTTACCATATTGAAAATCATGTAGTTTGAGTACATAACCTAAAGTTCTGCTTAAAGTCATTTGCAATGCCATCCAGATGGTCCCTAAGAGTATCAGGGCTCTTGAGAAACGCAGATGTGTGGGGAGCAGAGCATATAAAATCAGGATTATGACGCTGCCTATCAAGGTGCCGCCGACAGCCGGATAAATACGGTAAGGCTTGTCGTAACCGCCTACAAAATAAGATGTTACGAGCCATATCAGCAGATAAACCGGCAATATTATCGTGAAAAGCGGTGTCATGGGATATGAGCCGGTGCCGTCGTATATCATGTAATGCCCCCAGAAATAACTGATGGCGGCAAGACCTGCATAGCCTATCACTGCCTCGATGAGCGGCATGTAAATCTTGCCCAGAAACTGCGACAGCAAGGCGAGAAATGCCCTGAAATATATCGCAAGGTTGATGAAAAACGAGAACAGCCGCGCCCTGTGTTGCCCGAAATGCTTCTTGGCGAATATCTCCATCGCCTTGTAAAACACAAAGACATAGTTGACGCTGGTCTTCTTTGTGCTTTCTCCTTTATAATGTATGATGCGCGTCTCTGGGAAATAGTAGTTCTTGTATCCCGCCAAAGTGATGCGGTACGACAGGTCGATGTCCTCGCCATACATGAAAAACGTCTCGTCGAGAAGCCCGCATTTTTCAAGCGTCTCACGCCTTAGCATCATAAACGCGCCTGCAAGTATGTCAACCGAATTGACCTCATCTTCAGGCAGATAGCCGAGATGGTATTTCGAGAAACGCCGCGAATGCGGAAACAGCTTTGAAAGCCCGAAAATCTTATAGAATGCCGTCATCGGGGTGGGCAGACCGCGTTTCGACTCGGGCAGAAACTGTCCCTTGCCATCGACCATCTTCACGCCGAGACCGCCGGCATCGGGATGCGAGTCCATGAAAGATATGCACTTGCTGAAGGTGTCGTCCTCCACCACGGTGTCGGGATTGAGCAGCAGGACGTACTCGCCTTTCGATACCCTTATCGCCTGATTGTTGGCCTTCGCGAAACCCACATTGTCCTTGTTGGCGATGACTCTCACGTCAGGAAACTTCGTGGCAAGCATCCTCAACGAGCCGTCAACGGAGTTGTTGTCAACAACAAACACCTCTCCCTCAATGCCTTCCATGGCGCGACGCACTGAAAACAAGCATTGCTCAAGAAAATGCTCGACGTTATAATTGACTATGACGACAGATAATTTCATTACCATCTTTTAAAACGGCAAAAATAAACAAAATATTATTGCGACGATTTTTTATTTCATAAAATAATTTAGTTATCTTTGCGCTTTATTTGTATGATGGATTTTGACAAGAAGATACGGTTTGGCGTGATGCTCGACGGCGACACCCTCGAACAATGGCAGCTTGAATGTGTTAATCTGCTGACAGACAATGGCGTAGAGCTGGTATTGGTCATCAAAAACGGTGACAAGCACAAGCCTTATAAGTCGTTTGCCGACAAGCTTTTGCATTATCCGTACCGACAGATTTTGTTCAGGATTTGGCACAGGTATTTCTTCAAACCCGATGCGAAAAAGTTGACGGCATTTCGACCGGAGCGTGGCGGAGTGGAGAAATCTCCCGCTATAATGACTGTAATCCCAACAATCAAAGGCATTTCCACGTATTTTGATAAAGAAGACATTGCCGTGATCAAATCCTTCGGCCTCGACTTCATCCTTCGTTTCGGCTTCGACATTATCAGAGGCGAGGTCTTGAATTGCGCCAAGTACGGTGTCTGGTCGTTTCATCATGACGATGAACGTGTTGTGCGCGGCGGCCCGCCCGGATTCTGGGAGTTCATGCGGAAAATCCCGCAAAACGGCGTCATTTTGCAACAGCTGACCGATGAATTGGATAAAGGTATGATAATCAGTCGTTTACAGTTCAATACAGAGCTGCATTCCTATAAATTTCATCTCAACAAATTGCTGAAGGAATCGGCGTTTATGCCTTTGCAGGCCTGCAAGAGACTGATTGTCAACGGAAAAATAGAGCCTGAGCTGTCGCAGTCGAACGCGCCTATATTGCATCCGCCGAAGAATATGCAAATGCTCAGGTATTTCTGGCTTTGTTGCTGGAGAAAGGTGTCGTTCCATTTCAACTATCTCTTCCGACAAGAAGACTGGAATGTTGGCTATTATATTGATAATCAATCATCTCCGCATTGGTTGAATCCGCCAAAGTCAGACTATTTCGCCGACCCGTTTGTAATCTCAAATGAAGAAGACACCTATCTGTTTTTTGAATGGTTTTCAAACAAAAACGGGAAGGCAGACCTCGCCGTTGCCAAGAAATCGGAGAATTTTGAGGTTTATCATAAGATAACTGATTTTCCGGAGCATCGCTCCTACCCTTTTGTGTTTGAATATCAAGGTGTTATATATTGTGTGCCGGAAGCGAACAAAACAAATAAGGTGTCGTTGTACAAATTTGAAGATAATAAATTGACATTGGACTGCGATTTATTAAACGGCTGTTATGTGGATTCCACCTTGTGTCATCATGATGACGGCAAATGGTATCTTTTCACTACGCCACAAAAAGCGTCGCACACCCATCTTATGATATTTGTCGCAGACGAGTTGCGGGGCACGTATCGCCCTCATTTCAACAATCCCGTTAAGGTTGATTGCTCCGACTCGCGCATGGCCGGAAAGATACAAAAAATCGACGGTGATTTGGTTCGCCCGGGGCAAAACAGCACTCGTCACTATGGTGAAAGCATTACTTTAAATAAAATACTTCAACTTGATGAATATCAATATATTGAAGAAACAATAAAAGAGATAAAACCTGATGAAAAATGGAAGTATAACCGAGGCATTCACACCATCAACAGCGACGGTGGCGTTACTGTTTTCGACGCCAAACGGTTTGCTTTCAGCTGGCAAGGACTGTTGCAACAAATACGCCAACGCACTAAAGTCTAAGGTCTAAAAACAAAAAGATGTTAAAAAAAATATTCGGCACATTCGGAACCCGCGTCTTGAACGCCATCTGCAACTTCATAACGTTGTGGTTTGGAACGCATTATCTCGGTGCGGAGGCATGGGGCATCGGCGGCATAGTGCTTCTCGACGTGTCGCTGCTGCTCATTGGAGTGGAGTTTCTTGCAGGCAGCGGACTGATTTATTTCACGCCGAGGAAGTCGTATCGCACCTTGTTCAAGATTTCATACATCTGGAGTGCGCTTGTCGTGGCGTTCTACGCCCTGATAATATATCTTTGCTCGCTTGTCCATATCGATTTCACACAAGGTTTAGGCAGATTGTTCGGCATGAGAGCCGAGTTCATTCCCGAAGGCTATCACGGCATGGTTTTGCTGCTTGTTTTCATCTATAGTCTGCACAATTTCAACCTCACCACCCTTCTCGGAAAAGAACGCGTCGGGACGAATAACATATTGTTTATCATACAGTTCATCACACAGATGCTTTCGATGCTGTTCTACATCTTCGTGATTGGCATACGCGATGCCAATGCCTTTGTTTACTCGCTTCTCACGGGTTACATCGTAGGTTATCTTTGCGGATTGACGCAGATATGGCCATATCTGAGAGACGAAAGCTCTGATTCGATAACGCAAACCGTCAAAGAGATGTTCAGATTCGGGAGCATAATACAACTCTCGACTCTTGTCTCGACGCTCAACAGAAGGCTCAGCCTCCTGATAATCAAAAGCTTCTGGGGCAATGCACAGGTCGGTGTTTTTAACGCGGCATCACAAGTGTCTGAGTCACCTAAGATGATAGGACAGAGCATCGCCATGGTACAGTTCTCAAGGATTAGTAACTTGAGGGACAACGACACGGCGGCACGGCTGACACTACAGCTGCTCAAGATTGCCATGGTGCTTACAGCGGTCTGTATCTTCATAGTCTGCATCGTCCCGACAAGTGTATATTCATGGCTTTTCACTAAAGATTTTGCAGAGATGCGCGTCGTGATGATAGCTCTTGCGCCGGGAGTGGTGTTTATGGCGGCAAACATGGTTCTATGTCATTATTTTTCAGGCGTCAACATGCCGAAACACAACCTCTTCGGAGCCTTGGTCGGCCTTGCCGTGACAGTACCGTCACTTTATCTTTTAATACCGTCGTTCGGGATGGTGGGAGCAGGTATCTCGGCATCGTTAACTCATTTAGCTACAATCATTTACCAATGGATAGTATTCAAGAGAATTAACAAGACTTCTAACAAGGAATTGTTGATTACCAAGGAAGACATGGTGATGCTAAAAGAAGCTGTTTATGGTGTTTTTAAGCGATAGAAATAATGTATGGACGAACTTCATAATATTGACCATAATTAAATTTCAAAAACGACAGAACAACTCAAAAAATTTGTATCTTTGCAAAAAATAAATATGACAAAAGACGACAATAACATCAATTATGCCAACGATGACGAACACAATGAGATTGTAGGCGCGATGTCGGTTTTTTTAGATAACTGCCAACCTAAAGTAGGAATCTTTTGGTACGACATAAATGAAAACAATTTATTTGGCATTGAAAAAATTGATGCAGACAAGGCCGTTTTTGTGAACGGGAAAGCCACTGTCGGCAAGCTGCATAAGACTTATTGGCAGAAACAACATCATCGGGCAGTGCAAAAAAAAGACGTTACATCTATCTTTTACAATGAACATAACTACACCATGATTCCCCGTGGACGCATCTTTCTTGATGAAAAAGACGGAAAATTCTATGTTTATGTCGGTCACTGGCTTGCCGACGGCATTGATGGTCACCAAATTGATATTAATAATTTCCGCGAAGTGCTTGCCGATGAGTTCAATCTGCCCGACGATTTCGAGTTTGTAATCGACTATCACTGGGACATAGGTCACGGCTGGAGCGAGGAACTATTGTGATTTTTCTCAATTTTTCATTGACTTTCGAAAATTTTTTTGTATTTTTGCAGAAAGTTAATTTGAGAACATGGCGGAAGAAATTATTGACGATAACGTATTGGAAGACAACGAGTTAGACTTTACCACAAATGTAAATCCGGTCGATTACAACGACGATGCCATCCAGCATCTGTCGTGGAACGAGCATATCCGCAAGCGTCTTGGCATGTACATCGGCAAGGCGGGCGACGGCTCGGCTCACGACGACGGAATATACATCCTGTTGAAGGAAATCATAGACAACAGCATCGACGAGTTCAACATGGGAGCGGGCAAGACCATAGAAATCGACATCAACGACGGCAAGGTGCGTGTGCGCGACTACGGCCGCGGCATACCTCTCGCCTCGCTGAAAGACTGCATGGGACAGATGAACACCGGCGGAAAGTACAACACCGGAGCGTTCAAGAAGGCCGTGGGTCTCAACGGTGTGGGTGCCAAAGCCACCAACGCCGCATCATCATACTTCCGCGCACAGGCCTTCCGCGACGGCATGACGAAAGTCGTTGAGTTCTCAAAAGGCGAGCTACTGTCAGAGTCGGAGATAATACCCACCGACCAGAAAAACGGCACCGAGATAACATTCGTGCCCGACGCCGAGCTATTCGGAAACTACCATTTCCTTATGGAATACGTCGATGAGATGGTTTGGAACTACGCCTTTTTGAACAGCGGCCTTACCCTCGTCCTCAACGGACAGAAATATCAGGCGAAAAACGGTCTCCTCGACCTGCTGACACGCAAAATCGGCAAGCTCGACACCTGCGCCTACCCTATCATACACATCAAAGAAGGCGACTTCGAATGCGCGTTCACACATTCCAACGTCAGCTCCAACGAGGAATATTTCCCGTTCGCCAACGGACAATACAACCCTCTCGGCGGCACACATCTCAACGTGTTCCGCGAGGCTATCGCCAAGACAATCAGAGAGTTCTATAACAAAGAATACGAGACATCCGACATCCGCAGCTCGTTCATCGCATCGTTGGCAATAAAAGTGGATGAGCCTGAGTTCGAGGGGCAGACGAAGACAAAATTCTCGTCGAACTACATGGACAAGGAGAGTGAGACAACCATCAGGCAGTACATCACCGACATCATAAAACGGCATTTCGACAAGTTCCTGCACATGAACAGCGACGTGGCGGAGAGCTTGATGCGCAAGATAATACAAAACGAGAAAGAGCGCAAGGGCATGGCGAACATCAAGAAGCTTGCCCGCGAGAGTGCCAAGAAGGTGAGCCTCAACAACCGCAAGCTCCGCGACTGCCGAATACATTACAACACCAATCAGGAGAAACGCCTCGAATCGACGCTGTTCATCACCGAGGGCGACTCGGCATCCGGAAGCATCACCAAGAGCCGTGACGCACAGACACAAGCGGTGTTCAGTCTGCGAGGCAAGCCGCTCAACTGCTATGGCTTGACGAAGAAAATCGTTTACGAAAACGAGGAGTTCAACCTCTTGCAGGCAGCTTTGAATATCGATGAATCGATAGAGAATCTGAGATACAACAACATAGTGATCGCCACCGATGCCGATGTCGATGGCATGCACATACGCCTGCTGATGCTCACTTTCTTCCTGCAGTTCTACCCCGACGTGGTACGCGGCGGGCATCTGTACATCTTGCAGACGCCGTTGTTCCGCGTGAGAAACAAGAAAGAGACGCGCTATTGCTACACCGACGAAGAACGTGTCGATGCCATCAAGTCGCTCGGCGCGCATCCTGAGATAACGCGATTCAAAGGTCTCGGCGAGATCTCTCCCGACGAGTTCAGCTATTTCATCGGTCCTAACATGCGCCTTGAGCCCATCATACTGCGCCACGACATGACGATTCCGGAATTGTTGAAATATTACATGGGGAAAAACACCGACCAGCGTCAGAAGTTCATCATCGACAACCTGAGGGTTGAGGACGACTCGAATATTGACAAGTTAGAATGATAGTCAAGGCAAAGTTGTAAATTACTTTCAAAATTTGTGTAAATTTGCATCGGAAACAACATTTGAGTGCGTATTTGCCGAAGGGGAATTGCGTTGTTTGGAGAAGAAGCCAGAAAAGCGATTCAAGATCGTCGTCGGGCGCAATCGGTAAAGGTTCCACGCCGAGCCATATTCTCAGTTTCCGAAGTTTGCGGATACATCTGCTTCGCGTCGGCCTTACTCGCTTTATGCGTATATATGTCACTACGTTTGCTATAATTTTTTCTTTCATAATTTTTTAAATTTTTTGTTTGTATATTCAATTTTTTTGTATTTTTGCAGTCGAAAAAGGTTGTTTGCAACCACCCAAGCTTTAGCCGGTGGTCGATGCTTTCAACCTTTTTTAATATAATATTGCCGAGGTTCGCAAGTTTTTAGTAATCGAATACAATCTGTAAAAATGTCTGTCTTCAAAGGTGTTGTTATTTTCTTCAACACTCAGATAAAAGGTGTCTCCCGCACACTCACACTTGTAATAAAAATATTCAACTGCCCACATTTTCTTGTCTTGTTTAACATTTGGTTCGTGAGCCACCAGAGTTCCGTTTTTGAGTACTTTTTGAATATTGGAAGATATTTCATTCCAAAGAAAATTGGACGACTGAGCTATATCATTGGAGATATGACCTGTGGTTGTTGAATCAACAATCACCTCTATTTCTTCACCCCTTTTATCTATTCTTATGGGAGGTTTGCCTTGAAAAGAATGCACATTGCCAGCACTTTCCTTACGTAGGAAAGTGTCTCCTGCATAATGTTCCAACTTCTTGGACTTGGTGTTGCTGACCTGCTTGAAATACGTGTGTCTGCTGTCGGGGTCGTCAGGGTTCTCTGGTTTCTTGGAGCAGAATATTTCACCTGTCTCTGCCGGGTTGCCTGCCAGTCCGGGCGACCGTATGGCCCCCTTCTCGGTGCCGTAGTCGGCCAGTTGCTTGGAGGAGAGGCCGCGCGTGTCGATGGGGTCGTCGGTCTCCTCCCATTCGCACTTGCAGTTCCAGAGGGTGCCGGGGTCTCGGACGGTGACAACTTACGTGTTCTTGACGCCAAGTTGCGTTACTACACGCACATCGCCGACCCTGACAGCCTGAATGACACGGAATGGGCAATGATGGTCAAGGAACTCGAATGGGTAAGAAAGAAGAGGCTAAGAAGAGATTATCAATGCCAGAGACCCCAGTGATTCAGAGGTGAGGGATATGACAGAAAATGAAACGGATTTCCATCTTTAGACCGTTTGCGCTTGTTCTTTTTCATGCGTCTGTCGGCTTCAAGTATGCGTTCCTGCTCTTCTTTTGAAATCCTGCCTGTCGCAAGACGGTAAAACGTCACGACAACCACGCCGGCGATTAAGACGGCGATAAGAGCTAAAACTGCAAGCACTATGTAGATCAGGATTTTCATGATGCAAAAATAGACAAATTATCAATTCAAAAAACAAAAAAATGTCAAACACTGTTGAATTTATAATCAACCTTAACGGCAACGCCCACACTGGCATTGCGCAGCTGGACAAGGCTCTTGGAAAATTCAAAGTCCAAGCGCAGAGTGTGCCGAACCTAATGGAGCGCATCAACAGTGCGGCATTCAAGCTTAACAACATATTCCAGGCGGTGCAGAACACCGTCGGCAAGGTTGTAAGCGTGGCACGTGTTGTGAATTGCTTTCAAAATTTGTGTAAATTTGCATCGGAAACAACGCTGGAATATGGCAAGGGTAAGATGATTTTGTTGTGAATTGCTTTCAAAATTTGTGTAAATTTGCATCGGAAACAATATTTTAAGTGCGTATTTGTCGAAGGGGAATTGCGTTGTTTGGAGAAGAAGCCGGAAAAGCGATTCAAGATCGTCGTCGGGCGCAATCGGTAAAGGTTCCACGCCGAGCCATATTCTCAGTTTCCGAAGTTTGCGGATACATCTGCTTCGCGTCGGCCTTACTCGCTTTATGCGTATATATGTCACTACGTTTGCTATAATTTTTTCTTCCATGATTTTTTAAATTTTTTGTTTGTATATTCAATTTTTTTGTATTTTTGCAGAGTCCTTTTTTAGGGAGAAGCTTCGGCTCCACCCTGGACATGTCCGCTTCGGCGGACTTTTTTATTCTACATCAAAGATCTCTAACATGCCATCGTTTGTGTTTATCACACAATAAACTCTTTTAATATAATTTGCCGGATGCCTTCTTTCTCCTGTTTCTTTGTCTGTGTAGGATATATTTTTGAATTTGTCAATGCCTTCGACTATTTTTGAACTATCATACATGGACGGATCGTGGAAATATAAGCAAACAGCATCGGCAGGTTCTGTAACATAGTCTAAATGATTGAATTTCTTGAGTTGAATGTTTTTTCCCACAAGAACATTTCTGATATTTGTTGTCTGTTGGGTGACAGAAGCGATGTCCATCCTTTTTCCATTAAGATCCAAATCCAATGCAGGATCGACAATGTTCGTTTGTGGATTCTTATTTTTCTCGTTACACAGGACAACTCTGTTGCCCAAACGATATAAAATATCTTGACATTTTTCCTCTAATTGTGTACTTGTGAGTTGTTCCTTAAAGAATGTTTCTTCTTTATCTGCCGAATGCACTTCGTGTCCCACATGCGTGGCTTTCACGCCGCCAGTCTTCCAATCAAAATCCACATCCTTGTAATCCGGATTATTGTGCAGTGATATATACTCCTTATGGTGTTCTTCTATTGGTCGGAAGAACTCCTCCACAATTTCAGAACCATGCTTGCCGGCATTTTTCACATAAGGGCACTCATTCGTAAAAATCTCCCCTGTCTTTGCCGGGTTGCCTTCGAGACCACGGGAATGGATGGCGCCCTTGGCGGTGCCGTAGTCGGCCAGTTGCTTGGGGGTGAGGCCGCGCGTGTCGATGGGGTTGTCGGTCTCCTCCCAGTCGCACTTGCAGTTCTAAAGGTTACCGGGGTCGCAGATAGCGATGGAGGGCGTAAGCTAAACGCATAGCTGCGCTACTATATGCACATTGCAGACCTCGACAGTCTGACAGACCAAGATTGGGCTATGGAAGTCAGTGAACTTGAGTGGATAAGGCGCGAGGAGTCTAAGGCTAATAAAGTCTAATCCTCATTTATAGTAATATTGACATGAAAGCATGTGCCATTATTGATACCTTTTTTAATCCGTCTGTTTTTTTTCAAGCGGATGACACTGATAACAGGAAGTGCTATAATCAATAACAACAGTATAAATAAAACAAACAAAGCCTCCATATAATGAAATTAATCACGCTGCAAAGATAATAAAAAATGTCAATACGACAAAAAATTGTTGTAAATTGCTTTCAAAATCGATGCTTATCTGAATGAGAAATATGACGACTTTTTAAAAGGACAATGATGCGTAAAGTATTAGTTTTCATTGCATTATCAGTGATATTGTTGTCTATATCATGCCGAAAAGAGCAGAGATTCACCGACAACCCGTCGAAAAACATCAGCTTATCGACTGACACCATCGCTTTCGACACGGTTTTCACAAGCATAGGCTCCTCGACGAGGGTGCTGATGATTTACAACAAAAATTCCGAAAACTTGAAAATCAACTCGATACGTCTTGAACAAGGCAGCTCCTCCCCTTACAGCGTCAACGTGGACGGGCAATCCGGGACGATATTCAAGGACATGGAGATTTACGCTAACGACAGTCTTTATGTGTTCATCAAGGTGACGATAAACCCTAACGACGACAACAACCCGTTTTTTGTCAATGACCGCCTGATTTTCAACACCAACGGTAATGAAAAGGTGGTAAATCTGACAGCCTACGGGCAAAACGCACATTATATAATAGGTAGAAAAGGCATCTTCCCTGACGAGAACGGGAATTACACCAATTATTACATCGCTATCACCGACTCGGTAAACAAAGACGTGCATTGGACAGCTGAGAAGCCGTATGTCATTTATAATGTGGCACTTATCGACTCTGACGGCACGCTTACCATCGAACCCGGCACTCATGTGTATTTCCATGGCGGCTCCGGTTTGTGGGCTTGGAGCGAGGGACAACTCATCGTCAACGGAACGGCAGAGAACCCTGTTGTGTTTCAAGGAGACAGGCTCGAAAGCTTCTATGCAGACCAGCCGGGGCAATGGGACAGGATTTGGTTGATGGAGGCACGAGAAGGCCACGGACATAAGATAGAACATGCAATAATAAGAAACGGCTTCATCGGATTGCAAGTTCAAAGGATGTTTAAAAACAATATGGAGCCTGCGTATATCTCAAATACCGTCATTGAAAACCATACAGGAATAGGACTTTACGCCAACTGCTACAGCATTTTGATGTCTAACTTACTGATTGACAATTGCGGGTACTATTGTGCGGCGTTAACAGGCGGCGGGGAATACAGCCTCACACATGGCACAATCGCCAACTATTGGACAAGCTCAACACGAAAGGCGGAGGCGTTGTTTTTTAACAATTATTACACCGACCCCACAGATGGCCTGACATACGCCATACCATTAAACTGCGACATCGTCAACAGCATCGTTTACGGCAACAAAGACAATGAGTTCGGCACTGATTTCTATGCTATTCCCGACACCACATATCGTTTCAAAAACAGCCTGATTTGCACCACCCGTCAACACGAGGATGAAAACTATTATCAGTCATGTGTGTTCAACACGCAGCCATTGTTCAAAAACACTATGGGGTTCGATTTTCATCTCGACACCCTGTCACCTGCGATAGGCATCGGCAATCCTTGTTACACGCTCGGGCCTCTTGAGTTCGATTTGGACGGCGTGGAACGTGGCAGCAGACCTGATGCCGGAGCATATCAGTTTGTGCCTACTTTTTAGCGCGTTCACGGATGATATTGTAAACACTGGTCGTTTTGTTGCCAACGGCATCAGTGACGACAATTTCCATCTTGTTATTACCTATTTTCAGATTATCATCGACATCATAATACAGCATGTCGTTTTTCGCGTCGTATGCCCCGATGACCCATTTCCCGTTAAGGTAGATGTCGTAAGTGTTAATACCCGATTCGTTATCTTTTATCTTGATATTCAGACGTTTGCATTTTATCACTTTAGTGTTATTCTTGAAATTCACAGGAGAGACTTTAGGGCTGACATTATCAACCGCCAAGGCGAATGTGCCTAATACCCGCACCTGTGTGCTGACGACACCATCTTTAAACGTACCGCCTTGTGGCACAAATGTACCATCATCGGAAACCGATACGACATACAATTTGTCGGACGATTTATATTTCTCGGATGGTCTGATTTTCAATGTTATCTTTTTCTGCACAGGAATATCCTCGGCACCTAAGATATAAGCATAATCTGACGCTATGTTTTTGACATTGTCGGTTTGACGTGCCAAAACATATTCAAAACGATAAAAGGCCTTTGGTGGAATTACCGCCGTGAAACTGCCAAGATTCACCTCGACTTCATTTTTGCCATCGACACGATAATATGCCCTACTATATTGATTATCAGAATATTCATCCAAAGGCTTGTCGCCAACCAAAGTGAACTTCAAGGTAGAGGTGTTGCCGTAAAAATCTTTCACCACATATCTCATCTCCACCTTGTCGCCTTCTTTCAAAGTCACAAAACCGGATTTCTCGCCATATAAACCAAGTATGTTGTATTCATCGATTTCAGATCTGACATAACGAATCTTGTCATTATAAAATTTGCTATAGTCAATCAGGCTGTTGATATAGCGTGTCTCATCGTATGAAAAGCGTTCAAATAAAACGTTGAAAATCAGTCTGTTGTCAGCATAAAGCTCAATGGAATACACCCCGTTTTTGTTTGCCGAGCCATTTGCCTTGTCAACCGTTGATATCCCGAAGCTCACAGTGCCGTTCACCATTATCTCAGTATTATCTTTCGGGTCGAAAAAGGCGTTCTTATCCACACCGTTAACCGACGAATGCTCTGTCGGATACACCGCGAATCCGTTGATTATCGGCTTGACATCATCCTCGATTTTAAATCCGAACAGGAACGGGTTCATAGGACGTTGTTCGGCGTCGCGCAGTTCATAATGCAGATGCGGGCCGCCGGAGCCGCCGGTGTCGCCGCTATAACCTATGACATCACCCACTTTAACAGGAATCTCGTCCTTCTCAAGAAAAATGTTCTGTTTGAACGACCTGCTCTCAAACTGTTTTTGTCGTACATACTGACCTATTTTTTTGTTGAAGCCATCGAGATGAGCATAAACCGACATAAATCCATCATTATGAGTGATATACACCACGTTGCCATAACCAAATGGGGAGACACCGATCCTGCTTACGTAGCCGTCGGCGACGGAATAGACCCTATAGCCGGTCTTGCCATTCGTCTTGATGTCAACGCCGGCGTGAAATGCGTTGTTGCGCAACTCGCCAAAAGTGGCTGAGAGATACAACGGAATCTTCAAAGGATTGGGATAAACAGGATACCTGACATTGTCTTGTGCGGTCAACACATTGACAATCAGCATAAAACAAAACAAAAATTTAATTCTCATCTTCAATATCTTTGATGTACAAAGATAATAATTTTATTGAAAGTCGCGGCTCCAAATTAAAAGTTTTTTATTATTTTTGCGAAAAATAAAAACGATGTTCAAAAACAAGGAACAGCCCCTCCAGAAAGTATTCGTCATCCGTCTCGGACTGATGCTACTGTTGCTTGCATTCAGCAGATGGATGCTCTACATTTTCAACACGGGCAACTTCCCGAATCTCAGCGCAGGCGAACAGTTTAGGCTGTTTTTTGTGGGCATGAGGTTCGACATTTGGACGCTTATCATCGCCAACCTGCCGTTTTTGGTGCTTTATGGAATACCTTTTCAATTCAAATACAACAAGATTTACTGCAAGGTAGTTGACATTATTTTTATCATAACTAATTCAATAGCAATACTTCTCAATCTCATCGATGTTATTTATTACCGCTACATCGACAAGCGGATGACATCAGAGCTGTTTGGCTTTGCGCAACACACTGACGACAACCAAGGCGGTTTGATAAAACAGTTTATCCTTGATTTCTGGTACATCGGAATAGTATTTTTGGTGTTTTTGGTGATAATAATCATTTTGACAAGAAAGACAAGGGTCAAGCCCGTGGTTGTAACAAACACAACGCATTGGTACACAACACGTTCACTGATGTTTTTATGTTTGGTGGCAGCCTCGGTAATCGGATTGAGAGGTGGCTTGCAAAACAAGCCTATCAGCATCATTACGGCGGCAAATTACACCAAGACACAGAATATGCCCTTGGTGCTTAACACTCCATTTACCATCGGACGAGGCAATTCAGGCAACGTGTTGACTAAGATTGAGTTTTTCGATGACGATGAGATGGAGAGACTCTACACTCCTATTCATAACGAATTGACAGTCAACAGATTTATTGATAAAACAGCCAAAGATTACAACATTTTAATAATCATTTTGGAGAGTCATGGGCAGGAAATGCTGAGTTTTTACAACCAACGGCGCGAGTCAACCATCACGCCATTCCTTGACTCATTGCTTTCTATGAGCTTGAGTTTCAATGGTATGGCAAACGGAAGGCAGTCCATCGAAGCCGTCACATCAATAATGTCGGGCTTGCCGTCACTGATGACGAAAGACTATGTGGAGTCGCGTTATGCCGCCAACCGTCTCGACGGCATCGGCTCTATCCTGAAGAAACACGGCTACAGCACCGCCTTCTTTCATGGCGGCAACAACGGCACGATGAATTTCAACGCCTCTGCCCTATCTGCCGGCTTCGACAGCTACTACGGGCGCGACGAATACGGCAACGATAGAGATTATGACGGCACCTGGGGCATCTCCGACATGCCGTTCCTACAGTTTACGGCCGACAAGCTCAATGAGATGCGAAAGCCTTTCGCCGCCGGTGTTTTCACTCTGTCATCGCATCATCCGTTCAAGTTGCCAAAAGGCTACACATTGCCTGAAGGCGATTATGAAACCGACTTTGAGAAAACCATGCGCTACACCGACGACTCCATGCGCGAGTTCTTTGAGACAATGTCGCGATACAGCTGGTACGACAGCACACTCTTTGTCATCGTTGGCGACCATGTGAATCCTGAACATCATTACAACAACTACCTCAATGGTTACGGACAATATCAGATTGTGACGGCTTTTTATGCGCCAAGCTTCATCAAGCCGTTGAACACCAATGAGATGGTGCAGCAGATAGACCTTGGAGTAAGCCTCTTGGCGGCTGTAGGATGCAACGACACGATATTCTCCTTCGGCCACAATGTGTTCGACAGCGTGCAAGAGCCGTGTTTCATCAGCTATCTCAACAATATTTACGAATATTCCGACGGCAGGTTCCTGATGCAGTCCAATGGCAGAAACATCCTTTCCGTCTTTGACATAACTACAGACCCGTGTCTGACAAATAACATTTATACAGATAATGACACGACTTGGCAAGAGCTTGACAACAAGTTCAAGATGCGTCTCCAACAATATACCAACAGAATGATTAACAACAAGTTATATATCAAATGAAAGAAAAGATCTTGTTTATTGTCAACCCGATTTCCGGTCATCACGACAAGTCGAAGTTCCCCGCCCTTGTTGAGGAATTGATTGACAAGGACAAATATGACCACACCATCACCTTGACGGAATATGGTGGTCACGCCGCCGAGCTGACAAGGCAAGCCATTGACAATGATTATGATGTCATTGTGGCGGTGGGTGGTGACGGCACCATCAACGAGGTGGCCACCAACATGATTGGAGCGCGGCAGACTTTCGCCATTGTGCCATACGGCTCCGGCAACGGTTTGGCGAGGCATCTGCATCTGCCTTTGAAACCCGAGAAAGTCATCACCGAAGTGATTAACAAAGGGATGAAGTCGAAGATTGACACGGCGACAATGAATGGCGTACCATATATCAGCATCGCGGGAGTGGGCTTTGACGCCATCATAGCCGACCACTTCGCCAAAGACCCCAACAGAGGCTTTAAGACATATTTCAAGCTCATTTTCGAGAAATATTTCCGTTTCAAGCCGCAGCGATACCGTCTGGTGCTTGACGACAACGAGACGCTCGACTGCCGGCCGTTGTTCATCTCTTTCGCCAACAGCAACCAGTTCGGCTTCAACGCCACCGTGTCACCGAGTGCCTCACTAAACGACGGACTCCTCGATGTCTGCATATTCAAGAAGCCACTGTTGATCAACGTGCCATATATCGCGATACGTCTCATGACCGGGAAAATCGACAAGACAAAAGCCGTAGAGATACACAATGCAAAGAAAATCAACATTATCAGAGAGAATGAAGACATTGTCAACCTCGATGGCGAAGCCGTGATGATGCCAAAAGATTTCATAGTGGAGATTAATCCTTTATCATTGAATATTTTATTGCCATAAAAACATTAATAATATGATTACCAAATACTTACACATCTTAGAAAAACTGTTTCTCGGCATGCGCATAGAAACAGAGCTTGCTCAAGACCTTGCTCAAGGTGTTGCGCTCATTTCACTTTTGATAGTCTCGTTTTTGTTTTATTTCATTGCAAAACAACTGCTTCTAAAATTCGCGGGAAAGATAATCAAGAAATCAAGATTCAAATACGACGACTTTTTCCTCGACAAGAAATTGGAAAAACGCATCTCCATGCTCATCCCGATATACATGATAAAATCTCTTATCTATGTTGCCGCGCCGGGGCTTGACACATTGAACGCGTTCATTATTGTGATGACAAGGATTGCGGAGGTTGTGGCATACGCAGGCATCATTTATTCGATATTAGACGCTTTAATGGATATCTACAACTCCTTCGACGTGTCGAAAAACAAGCCTATAAAGGGTCTGATCCAGGTGCTGAAGATTGTGGTGACACTCATCTGCTCCCTGTTGATTATCGGCATTCTCACGAATAAGGATTTGCAAAACCTCTTCATCGGACTCGGCACTATTTCAGCCGTCCTGATGCTTGTCTTCAAAGATCCCATCCTCGGTTTTGTCGGCGGCATACAGTTGACTTCCAACGACATGGTGCGTATCGGCGACTGGATTGTGAAAGGCAATGCCGACGGCAACGTCATCGATATCGGTCTCACTACGGTGAAAGTGCAGAATTGGGACAACACTATCACCACCATCCCGACATACTCTCTTATCTCCGACCCGTTCATTAACTGGAGAGGCATGAGTGAGTCGGGAGGCCGTCGGATAGCGCGTTCCATCATCATCGACCTCGACACCATCAAGTTCTGCACTCCCGAAATGCTTGAGAGATATAAGAAAATCCAGCTCGTGAGAGATTATATCACGAATAAAGAGAAGGAAATCGAGGAATACAACAAGTTGAACCACATCGACACTTCCACCCTCGTCAACGGGCGCCGTCAGACCAACATCGGAATTTTCAGGGCTTATCTGTTCGCATATCTTGAACAAAACCCCAACTTGAACCACGAGTTGACAACGTTGGTTCGACAGAGAGACCCCACGGAGTTCGGTGTCCCCATGCAGATTTATTGCTTCAGTGCCAAAACCGACTGGCTCTCATACGAGGCGATTCAAAACGACATCTTCGACCACATTTATGCGGTTATCAATCAGTTCGACCTCAAAGTCTATCAAAGGCCTTCGTCGTATTCGATTAACATGTTGAATGACAAATAGACAGATTATTTCTTGTTCCAGAACGTGGGCGAGAAAATCAGCAGAACGGTGTATATCTCAAGACGTCCCATGAGCATGAGGAACGACATAAGCCATTTAGCGGCGACGGATAGGTCGGAGAATGTCGTCGCCGGACCCGTGGCCTTATAGCCGGGACCGATGTTGCTGAGTGCAGTCACCGTGTTAAACACTCCTTCTTGGAAATCGCATCCGCTGATAGAGAACACGATGACACCGGCGATACATATTATCACGTAAAAGAACAGGAAATTCAACGTCCTGAGAAGTATGTCGTTTGACACCACTTCTTTCGAGATTTTCACTGAGAAGACGGCGTTGGGATGCAAGAACTGCCTGATGGTGTTGCGGATAGATTTCAGGCACACCATCCAACGGATGACTTTGATGCCACCCGATGTGGAGCCGGCGCAGGATCCGCTCAGCATCAGAAGCAGTGTCGGGAAGAGGAACAAGCCGCCCCAAAGAGTGTAATCGTAATATGAGCCCTGGTAACCTGTCGATGACACTATCGTGACCACATGGAACAACGCGGCGCGGAATCGTGACTCGAACGTCGGTGCAGGATAAGCCGAGGTGTCGGTGGCGATAGTGGAAACACTTGGCGCATAATAGAATAAGATTGTTACAACAGTCACCATGATGACGAGAAGACCCACAAACCAACGAAGCTCCTCGTTTCTCGCAAAATATTTCACATCGCCTCTTGACAGGAAATAATACAACGAGAAGTTGATTCCCGACATTATCATGAACAAGACGCAAGTGTATTCGATGTAGCTTGAGTTAAAATACCCTATGCTTGACTGATGAGTACTGAAACCGCCGCTCGACATTGTTGTGAGGGCGTGGCACACCGCGTCGTAAAAGTTCATCGGTCCTGCCCAATAAGCCAAGACGCAGCATATGGTGAGAAACATATAAATAATGTATAGATGCCGCGCCGTGACAGCCATTTTGGGATGCAGTTTTTTCACGCTCAGGCCCGACATCTCCGCCGCAAACAGTGTCGTTTTGTTGGATTTCTTGTTCAAGGCCGGAATAATAGCGAGGAAAAGAACGATGATGCCCAAGCCACCCAACCATTGTGTCATACTGCGCCAAAACAGTATTCCATGTGGCTGAGAATCAATGTTATTCATGATGGTGGCACCTGTGGTGGTGAATCCGGACATAGACTCAAAGAAGGCGTCTGTGACATTGTCGATGGCACCTGTGAAAACAAACGGCAACATCCCGAAAATGGCAAACAGCACCCAGGTAACAGTCACGAGGACAAAGGAGTCTTTCATCGTCAGGTTGTCGATTTTCTTCACTCTGTCATCGCCTTTTTTGGCTTTCTCACGACCGGCTGACAGCAGTATGAAGCCGAAGATTGCTGTAATCATGGTGGATGCGAGCAGCGACACCACGTCTTTCTCGCCACTGTGTACATTGTAATACAATGCCACGCCCGAGGCTATCAGCATGAAGAACGCCTCAACGAGAATAAAGACACCGTAAATCTTCGCTTTCATTCTTTTTAATTATAATGCAAAAATACAAAAAAGTTCGTATTGTACTCATTAATTTTGTCTAAAAAACGCTTTTCATCCTTTTCATCGCCTCTTCTGCCACGCTTCTCGGACACGCGAGATTTATTCTCAGGCATTGTTCGCCTTGTTTTCCAAACTCCTTGCCGTTGTTGAGACCCAATCCCGCGTCGAATATCATTTTGCGATTAAGTTCTTGGTTATCAAGACCGTATGCAGAGAAGTCAAGCCACAACATATATGTAGCCTCTGCCTTATGCACCCTGATTTTCGGCAATTCCTTATGGATAAAATCGACAACATAATCAATATTCCCCTGAATATAGTTCAGCAGTTGTTGCAGCCACTCCTCCCCATGTTCCATCGCCGTCTTAGTGGCTATCTTGCCGAAGATGTTGCCCAAGTTCACTTCGGTACTGTCAACAAAATCAACGTATTTCTTACGCAGTTCAGGGTTTGCGATGATAATGGTTGATGTGGCCATTCCCGCAAGGTTGAACGTTTTACTCGCCGCATGCGCCGTGATGCAATGTTGCTCAATCTCCTTGGAGACGCTTGCCAAAGGCACGTGTTTAAATCCCGGCATCACCAGGTCACAGTGAATCTCGTCAGAAAACACCAATACGTTGTATTTCATGCAAATATCACATAGTCGTCTCAGCTCATCTTTGCTCCAGCATCTTCCGACAGGATTATGTGGATTGCTGAGTATCAACATCTTAGCGGTTTTTGCCTGTTTCTCGAGAAGCTCATAATCCATCACGAAACCATCCTCGGTGTCGATTAAAGGATTAAGGATGAGTTTGCGGTTATGGCTTTCCACTGCATGGAAAAACGGCGGATATACCGGCGGTTGAATTATCACCTCGTCGCCTTCTTTCGTGAGGCCCATCACCGCCATGTTGAATGCAGCCACGACGCCGGGAGTGTATGTCATCCATTCTTTTTGCACGTCCCACTGATGACGCCTGCGTATCCAGTCGGCAATCGCCTCAAAATACGCGTCCTCACGGAAAGTATAACCGTAAACATCGTATTTCGCCCGCTCAATCACGGCATTCCTTATAAAATCAGGGGTACGGAAATCCATGTCGGCGACCCACATCGGGATGACATCCGCCTTGCCGAATATCTTGTCTCTCAAATCATATTTGACACTCTCCGTGCCTTCACGATTTATTCTTTCATCAAAATTATACTTCATAAAAATCCTCTCAAATTATTTTCCGCAAAATTGACATTTTTTTTGATATGTAGAACATTTTTTTACAAAAAAAATATATTTTTGCAGACAAAACGTTTGTTTATGTCAAGAAGATATTTCTTATTGATATTCATCATATTGTCAGCCATGAATGGAGTCGCGCAGTCGGGTCTGTACGGTGTCGTCAAAGATGATGACAGCGGAGAGCTTCTCGTTGGAGCCGCCATTTACGTTGACTCGCTTCAGACCGGCACCACCACCGACTTCAACGGATATTACGACTTGCCGTTGAGACCGGGCAATTATAAGATAAGGTTTTCGTACCTCGGATATAATGCCTTTGAGACACGTGTCGAGGTTGACAACTCACGCAAACGCTTGAATGTCAAGCTCAAGATGGAGGCTCTGATGCTCGACAAAGTGGTGGTTACGAGTGAGAAGAGGGATGCCAATGTTCGCGAGCTTGCCATGAGTGTCCAGAAACTCGAGATGGTGAAAATCAGGAAGATACCGGCTCTCATGGGTGAGGTTGATGTCATCAAGGCGATACAGCTGCTGCCTGGTGTGCAGGCGGCGTCGGAAGGCTCATCGGGCTTCAGCGTGCGTGGCGGCTCGCCCGACCAGAACCTCATCACTATCGACGACGCGCCGGTGTATAACGCATCACATTTCCTCGGGTTCTTCTCGGTGTTCAACAACGACGCGGTGAAAGACGCCACGCTGTTTAAAGGCGACATCCCCGCTAGCTACGACAGCCGCCTGTCTTCTGTGTTGGATATCAAGACATTAGACGAGATACCGGAGCGTCTCACCATGACAGGAGGTGTCGGCATCATCACCAGCCGTCTCATGGTAAATGTGCCGTTCAACAAACAACGCACCGCCGTGATGATGGCCGGCCGCATGACATACGGAGGCCTGCTAACACCTTATCTGTTTAACAGCCTGAAAAACACACGACTATATTTTTATGACATCAACGGCAAAATAACTCACGTGTTCAACAAAAACAACCGACTCCAGATCTCCGTCTATAACGGTTATGACAAAATAGGCATCGTCAACATGATGAGCATAGGCTATGGAAACACCACCGTCACAAGCAGATGGAACCATATCTTCAACGATAAGCTGACATCAAGTCTGTCGTTTCATTTCACCGATTATAAATATGATATCGATGTGTTCATGAATCCATACGATTTCACCGTTATTGCAGGCATCAACGACTATTCCGGAAAATATGACTTCACCTGGCTTCTTTCCGACAAAATCACCGCGAAATTCGGTGCCGCCATTACTTTTCACAGATACAACCAGGGTGAGTTGCACGACAGGACAGGCGTCGTGGCCCAGTTCTTGGGCGTCAACAACAACGAAAAAGTTTATAGAAAAGCCATTGAATCGGCTTTGTATTACGGACATGAACATGATATAAGTCCTTTTTTTTCAATAAGATACGGATTGCGCTTGTCTATGTACCAAAATATTGGCAAGGAGACATTGTATTTGTTTGATGAGAATTATTACAACAACGACTCAATAGTGTATGGCGCAGGCAAGATTTTCAACACCGAAATCAACCTTGAGCCGCGTCTCGCCATGATATATCGTTTAAGCGCGACATCATCGGTAAAGGCTTCATTTTCAAGGACTGTGCAATATGCTCAGATAGCCAACAATGCCACCGGAGGCCTTCCCTTTGACGTGTGGTTCCCGTCAAGCCCCAACATCAAGCCGCAGAAATGCGACCAAGTCGCCTTGGGTTATTTCAGAAATTTCAGAGGCAACGACATAGAGACGTCAGCTGAGTTGTTCTATAAAAACCTCACCGATGTCATTGATTTTGTTGACGATGCGCAGTTTTACGGCAATCTGTTAATCGACGGCGAGGTGAGAGTCGGCAAGGGACGATCCTACGGCGCGGAGTTTATCATCAGGAAGAACTACGGCAGGCTAACAGGCTGGGTATCATACACATACAGCCGCTCATTCCGCACCGTGAAAGGCATCAGCCATGATGAGGAATACCGCTCGCCATACGACCGCCCGCACAATATCAGCATAGTGCTGAGCTATGAGTTCTCAGACAGATTCAATGTGTCCGCAAACTGGATTTATAACACCGGCCAGCCAGTCACATATCCCTATGGGAAATTCACAGATCACGGCTCAACTTACGCCATTTACAACGGCTACCGCAACCAAAGCCGCTATCCCGACTACCATCGCCTAGACGTTTCGCTTACATGGAAATGCAAGCCGCACGAACGCTGGCAAGGCGAATGGAACACCTCAATATACAATGTTTACGGGCGTCACAACACTTGGGCAGTGGTGTTCACCCCGGGAGAGAATAACACCATCGAAACGGAAAAGATGTATATCTTCTCTGTAATACCTTCAATATCATATAATTTCAAATTTTAAGACATGAAAAAGACAATCATATTATTATCAGCAATCATCGGACTGACGGCGTGCACCGAGAAAATGAGATTCGATGCTGTGGAAGGCGAACGTCTTGTTGGTGTAAGTGCCTCTGTCACAGACGAATACATCAGACATGAAGTCATACTGAGCTTTACCGAGCCGTTCTATGGAGGCAGCCCTGAAATGATTTCCAACGCAATAGTGTTCGTCGTCGATGACCTTGACACCGTTTGGTATGAGGAAAGCGACATGCCTGGCTATTATTACTCTCAAAACGAATATGCCGGAGTCCCTAATCACAACTATCATCTTTCCATCGATTTCAACGATGACAATGGGAGCCATCACTTCTATTCTGAATCGACAATGAACGAGAATGTTGAGCAGATAGACTCCATCAGAGTGAAGCCTTTCGTCTTTAACGCATTGGAAATCAAGGACATGCTTGGAGTATATCCTTATTTTCAAACGACCGACAATCCGAAGACATATTACATGACGAGGGTTAAAATCAATGGCAAGGACATTGGCGGAGACACTTTGACAATATGTTCACTTTTCGAGACTTACGGTTATGCGGGAATATATTTCAACGGGCCGTTTATGGCAAGCATTGCAGGCGAGTTTCCTGTAGAAGGTCTAAATCAGCTCGACAGCTTGCAGGTGTTGCATCCTGGCGACACCGTCACTATGGATTTGTGGTCGATACCGCGCGACTATGCGCATTATATCTCCGAGATCGCCTCAAGTGCCGGTACCAATCCGATGATGGGAACTCCCTCTAATGTGCGCACAAACATCTATCCAGAAGGCAAGGCAGTGGGGTGTTTCCATGCCTCATCATTGCGACAATGTTCCGTAATCTATTGATAAATAAATTATTATGCAATCATAAAAAATTTTAAAAAAATTGTTGCCATTAGCGGAATATTTTGTAATTTTGCAGCGCAATAAAGGGGGAGTCGCATAGCGGCAATTGCAACAGACTGTAAATCTGTCCTCGGATGAGTTCGGTGGTTCGAGTCCACCCTCCCCCACGGTGAGTTTAGAGTTTAGAGTTTAGAGTTTAGAGTTTAGAGTTTAGAGTAGGGAGCAGAGAGTAGAGAACAAAAAAATAAATTTTTGTTGCGGGTATTGAAAAAAGCTGTATCTTTGCATCGCGAATGGACTAGTAGCTCAATTGGATAGAGTCCCTGACTACGGATCAGGCGGTTGTGGGTTCGACTCCCGCCTAGTTCACAAAAAAAGCTGACGTAAACGTCAGCTTTTTTTGATTTCCACGCTGCTTGAGGCTTTGCCGCGTTTAGTGACTATTATCTGCGCAGGTATGCGCTCCTTGAGACTATCGACATGTGATATGATTCCAACCTTCTTGCCGAATTTCTTCATGTTACCAAGGGCTTGCACGGCCATCTCCAGACTCTCACCGTCCAAGGTGCCGAAACCTTCATCGATGAACAACATATCAACGTTGAGGTTTTCGTCGTTCAATGCCGCCAAACCTAATGCCAAGGCTAATGAAACAAGGAACGTCTCACCCCCTGACAGTGAAGAGGCACTTCTTAGCTCACCACCCATCTCCTTGTCCATCACCATGATAGCCAATGAGTTGGAATAACACGTAAGCTCATATCGCTGACTCAGTTTCCTAAGAAAATAATTAGCCTGGTCAAGCAGGATACGCATCGTATATGCCTGTGCAACGTCACGGAAATTGTCGGTGGCGGTGGTGCCTATGGCATTGGCAAGTTGAGTCCATAACGATAATTTGTTGGTCATTGCCTGTAAATCGTCTTTAGCAGCCTGTGCTGACGCGGTGTTTTGGGCATTTATCGAGAGTTTGGTGTGAAGCTCAGCAATAGTTGCAGTTTGCGCCGTCTTTAACTCCCTTAACTCCGTTAACTCCCTTAAAGTCTTCGCCATAGAATTTTCCACGGAATCATCACCAATTTGATTCTCAATCAGTTTGGCTTGTTCATCCTTCTCAATCAGATTGAAAACCACCTTTGAGAAACCACTGATAAGGTTGTTTTTGTCGATGTTGTCCCTGATAGCTATTTTACCGCCAAACTCCTCTACCCTGTCGATGCCTTCAATTCGCTTGATTCCTTTGGAAATATCATCAATTCCGGCGATTTCTGCACCGATATTAGTGAATTCGTCATTCAAACGTTTCCATTCATCGGAGAGTCTGTAAAGCATCTGATAAAAGCCGGCACTTGACTTACGCCATTGTTCCTCCCATTTCTCGATGACAATCAACGCGTTGGCATGATTTATCTTTTCAAAAACGTCTTTTGAAATCTGAGAGACAAGCTCATCACGATTTTTTATCTTTCCATCAATGTCAGCGATTTCATTTTTCAGCGTATTAGCTTTATTTTCAATGGCTTTGAAGCTTTTTTCTGCTTCATTTTTTATTTTCAGAAGTGTTTGAACTTGATTTTGAATGCCTTGAGCTTCAACAATTTTAGAATTTATTTCTTTTATCAACGCGTCCACTGCCAGAATCTTTGAATCGCAGTCTTTCAGACCTTTTTCGAGAATCACCATATCGTAAATCGGTTTGCCATTGCATTCCTTCGTCAGTTCAGCGTTTATTTTCATAAGCATATTCTGTTCATTGTCAATGCTTTGACTAATAAGTCGCTGTTCCCCTTCCGATTTGTTTTTGGCGTCTTTTGATTGCTCAAAATCATTTTTTGCCTCATTCCACGACTTCTCAATCGAGGCGAACAAGGAATCCACGACTCTCTCGTCATGATACTGATGAGAGGTGCTGCCGCAAAGCGGACAAGGTTTGCCATCCTCGAGTTTCGACCGCAACGATTTCATGTACTCGCCCACCATGTTTTTCTGAGCCTGATACTCCAGATCCTTGGCTTCATAGACTGATTTCTTTGCAAGATAATCCTGTTCAACGATATTGAAGTGATTCTTTAAGTTAATCAGTTCATTTGATTTATTTTCAATGACTTGTTTTTTATTGATATAATCTTCCAAGAGCTGTTTCACACGCAAATATTTGGTTTTTCTGCCCTCCTGATTAGCAAGTTCCGTTTTATGCGCGTTATAGTCGGAAATTAGCCTGTTGAGGTTAGCTTCCACAAATTTTGCATTGAATTTTTCGTAATCAGAGATGGTATCTCTCAGAATTTTTTCGGCATCTTTCAATTGTCCGTCAATCTGCAAGCCTTCCGACTCCACTAATGTCCTCTGATTTTGCAAAGCCACCTTCTCTTTTTTATATTCATCAATTTTCTTCTCACCCTTTTCTGCATCCTGTAAAATATTGACAATCAATGTAATTTGCTCATACATCGATTTATTTTCTGATTGATCGTCAATTTTGCGACCAAGTTCTTCGGCTTTTGACATCAACGTTGACTTTTCTTCCAGCATTTTCTTATAAGATGCCTGTAAATCAGCGAGTTGTAATTTATATTCGTCTATTTCGAGACGTAGTCTTTCAAGATTTTCAAGATTTCGGAGGTCTTGCTCAAGTTTTTTAGTTTCAAGTTCGTTTTTGTTCAACAGTTCACGGTTTTTAGCAAGCTCATCGTTCAATAATGCCATTTCATCAGCTGAAAGGATATTCTTATTCAACGAGTTATACAGTTCATTGGCTTTATCGACATCATTTTTTGCGTCGTTTTTCTTCCTTCCGACAATCTCGGCGATTTTCGAGTAAATCTCGGTTCCTGTCAGCATCTCGAGGATTTCCGTTTGCTTTGCTTTTTCTGATGTCAGGAAGGTGTTGAACTGACCTTGCGCGAGCATCACAGAGCGCACAAATTGGTCGTAGGTCAGTCCGACTAATTCTGTAATTTGTTGATTTACAGCATCAATTTTGGTTTCAATAACAATTCTTTCGTCGCCTTTCGTCACCTCAAGCTTCCGGCGGTTTGTCATGTCATATTTGCCATTACGTGTGCGGTGCATCTGCCAAGTGGCTATATAATGCTCGTTTCCTATTGCGAACCACAGCTCAGCCTTGCCGTCGTTGGTACCTTTCCGCAACACGTTGGTGGTGCTTTGCATATTAGTGATGCCGTTTTCAGTCTTCTCCTTGTTCTTTGTATTCTCGTAACGTGGTGATTTGTCGTACAATGCGAGCGTTATAGCGTCCAAAATCGTGCTTTTGCCGCTTCCCGTCTCACCGGTTATAAGGAACAACGGCTCGGCGGCCAAAACGCCTTCAGAGAAGCTTATTTCGGCGTTTTCGATTGAGTTTATGTTCTCTATTATTATTTTTTCTACTTTCATTGCAAATCTTGAGCCTCCTCGCACACTATTTTAAACATTTCCTTCAGCTCATCGGGCATCTCGCAGCCGTTTTTCTTCTGATATACTGAACAACCAAGCTCGAACGGACTCTTCGCCTTTAACTCATGTAAAGTCCTAACTTCTTGAAGCTCATCACCTTCCGCCTTGTCAGGAAAATAAGATTGTATGCCGCAAAACATGGCGTTGTGACCATCGAAAGCCTGCAACATCGCGGCGGTCTCTGTCTGTGTGAGCGGTTTGTCCGCTTGCACATGAACCCGCACGTATGCCTTATCATCAAGAATTTCAATGAGTTGCATCATGACAGTCTCAAACGGCAGAGCGTCATCGTAACCTTTTGGTTTGAAAGGGAAATCGACTATGGGAATCAGTGTTTTAAGCGGAACAACCCTCGTTTCGGCCTTCCCTTTCTCAATATTTACTGCTGCGACTGAATGCTGATAATTCTCATTGAACGAAATCGGGAATGGCGAGCCTGCATATCGCATATTCTCAATCCCTTTGATGGCCTGCGGAAAATGAATATGTCCGAAAGCCCAGTAATCGATTCCGTGGACATCTGTAAAGTCTTGAACATCAAGGGTTTCCAATTTGCCAATGATATCCGGGCTATGGCCTGTGATGTCAGCACTACGGACAGCAAGGTGTCCCATTGCCACAACACATTGATTATCAGTGTATTCCGGACGCCTTTTCAGATGTTCCAACAACTTGTCATATATATTTTGATTGCCATTCAGATAAGGGACTGCCAGAACCCAACCGATTATCTCCCCTTTTTTTGTTATAGGAATCTCTATCTTCGAGGCATCGAAATTCAAAGCATTATCAGCGGTAACAGTTTGATAATCAATCATTCCGACGACAGAGACATTGAAAGCCTCCCACAAAGGACGCGGTGCCTCAAGCCGAGATGGCGAGTCGTGGTTCCCACTGGTGATAATTATCTGTAAATCATCGTCAAGACGCGACAATTCAACAATGAAATTATAATATAACCGTTGGGATACTATCGTAGGAGTGGCGGTATGAAAGACGTCGCCCGAAACAACCATCACATCGGGTTTCTCCTTGATTATTATTGACTTAAGCTGTTCAAAGAAGAACTTATGCTCTTCCTCTCGGCTATAATTGTGAAAAATTTGTCCGATATGCCAGTCAGCAGTGTGTATTATCTTCATCGTATTGAAAAACAGGTTGTAAAATTACAAAAAATATTTCAATCGTATTATTTTTTTTTATACTTTAGCACCGAAATTTTAAAAATTAAAGTCAATGAGAAACTTTACCTTAACCATAATCGGATTACTTGCGCTGACATTCACTGCTTGCCGGCAAACCAAAACAGAAACCATTGATTATCAGGTAGTTCCATTGCCTAAAGAGATAAATTTGCAAGATGGGAAGCCCTTTGTGCTAAGCAAAAAAACCGTAATCACCTATCCGAGATTGCACAGGGAATTGCAAAATGAGGCCGAGTTGCTCGCAGATTATATGGAAGACATCTTGGGCTATCGTCCCGGTGTGAAATGCACCTACAATTACATGATTAATGCCATAAATCTTAAGATTGAGGATGGCGACTTCCGCAATGATGACGCTTATCAACTCATTGTAAATGAAAAGAATATAGAGATTATATCAAGTAATACTTCAGGTGTTTTCTATGGCATTCAAACGTTACGAAAGAGTCTTCCGATAATGGATGGCTACGACAAAATCACGCTTCCGGCGGTGACAGTCAACGACTGGCCGCGCTTTGCGTATCGTGGCATGCATCTTGATGTGAGTCGTCATTTCTTCCCTCTTGACTCTGTCAAAGTGTATATCGATGCGATGGCGGTGCACAATGTCAACAAGTTACACCTTCATCTCACTGACGACCAGGGATGGCGTGTGGAAATCAAGAAATATCCACGGCTTACTGAGATAGGTGCATGGCGTTCAGGCACTTTGATAGGCAAATCGATGGCATACGACAACATCCGTCACGGAGGCTATTACACACAGGAAGAGCTGAAAAACCTCGTGGCATACGCTGAGGCTCGTCACATCACCATCATTCCGGAGATAGACCTCCCTGGACACATGCTGGCGGCACTTGCGAGTTATCCTGAGCTGGGTTGCACAGGCGGCCCCTATGAAGTTTGGAGACGTTGGGGCGTGTCGGAAGACGTGATATGCGCAGGCAATGAAAAAGCGATGCAATTCCTTGAAAATGTGTTACTTGAGGTGATGGAAATCTTCCCGAGCGAATATATCCACATAGGTGGTGACGAGGTGCCGAGAGAGCGGTGGAAAGAATGCCCGAAATGTCAGTCTCAAATCAAGAAATTGGGCTTAAAGGGCGATGACAAGCATTCTGCAGAGGACTATCTGCAAAGCTATGTCATGTCACGCATAGAGAAATTCATTGAAAATCACGGGCGACATATCATAGGATGGGATGAGATGCTCGATGGAGAGCTTGCCCCCAACGCCACCGTGATGAGCTGGCGAGGCAGCGACGGAGGCTACAAAGCCGCGAAAATGCACCATAACGTCATCATGACACCCAACGACTACCTCTATTTCGATTATTATCAGACACTTGACACCGATGCCGAGCCTTGTTCCATAGGCGGATATAACCCCGTTAAGAAGGTGTATTCCTACGACCCTATCCCCGATGGACTGAGTCAAGACGAGGAAAAATACATTCTTGGTCCTCAAGCCAACATCTGGACAGAATATACCAGCGAGCTTAACATATTGTTATACAGGATGTTGCCTCGTATAGGCGCACTCTCCGAGATACAGTGGTGCTCGCCGGAGCAGAAAAACTACGAGGACTGGGTGCTGCGCGAATATCGCCTCACCAAACTATATGATTTGTACAAATGGAACTATGCCACGCATATATTCGACATCGACGTGCGTATCATCCCTAACGTTAAAGAGGGCTTCATTGAGATAAACATGTCGAAGCTGATAGATGGCGACATGATGTATTCCATTGACCATCAAGAGTTTAAAAAATACACCGAGCCGTTGAGGATTACTAAGAACTGTCATTTCGAGTGTTATGTAATATACACCGACGGAAGCAAGGGTTACACCTTCAGCACTGACTTCGATTTAAGCAAATCCTCGATGAAGCCTATTATTTTGAAGGAGCAGCCTCACAGGAACTACGCTTATAACGGTGCCGATGTGCTGATTGACGGCTTGAAAGGTGGCGGCAACTACCGCAGCGGACGTTGGCTCGGATTCTTCGGCAATGCCCTTGATGCCACCATAAACCTGTTAGAACCCACCGAAATCAGTGAGGTGAGGTTCAACTGTAACATTAACATGAAGGATTGGATTTTCAACGCCAAATCGGTGAAAGTGCTTGTCTCTGACGACGGTTTGCGTTTCATGGAGGTCTTCGAGCAAGACTTCAGCATGCTTCCTGACGACTTTGCCGAGAGCATTTACACCGTCAACGTGCAGTTTGAGCCGGTGGAGGCACTGTACGTGGAGATAGTCATCGAGCCATTCAATTGTCCCGAAGGTCATGCCGGATATGGCTATCCTGCCTGGGTTTTCGTCGATGAGATAAGCGTTTATTAAGCTTTAAGACACCTTATCGGGTGAGTCCCGTCAAGATGCCGCTCACCATCCAATGCGAGAAGCTCCCACCCTCGTCAGCACCTTGCGGGATGGCAACGGTAATGGTGTGATGCCCCGGTTTCAAGTCACTCAAGTCGAAATAAACCGGATTAGTGGCAGTACCCGGACACCATCCGGAGCGCGACAAATCTGATGACGAGACGCCGTTCCAGAAATTGCCCGAAACAGGGTTGTATTCTCTGTAAGTAGCACAGTCACAACGCCATGGGGTGTATTTGAACACTTTGTCGCCATCGATGATGATAGTATTTTCTTTCGGGTTGAACTCATCGCCGCCGCCCCAGCCTCCGTGACCTGTGGTTATATATCTAAGGCTAAGATTATCAACGCCTTCAGGAATATCAAACTCCACTGTCAAGCTGTCGGTTTCAAACAGACGGCCATAGTTCTGTCCCGACATCTCCATCACGTTGCAGGTGTTGAACAAAGGCAGGCTCCAGCGGTTGTTTTTCGACACATCGCCATCGTAATCCTGTGGATACGCCACCAAATCAAGCGAGATTTTATGTCCGCCGCCGTCGTAATTGCCAATGAAAGCACCAATCAAGACATCGCCTGAGAGCCTGTCGGAAAGCTCCGAAATCTCCATCTTGTAATATGACTCGTCCTCCCATTCAAGTCCGTCGATTTTCACCCTGTCATTGAAATGCCTCACGCCAAAAGGAGTGAAAAACCTAACAAGCTCCACGATGGGCATATAGTTGTCGGTCAGACGTATTCCCTGATACTTCTTACCATTTCTATCATATTGATATGGAATGACTTCAATGCTGTCAATTAAAGCATTACTTAAAGATAGTTCCTTATCCATCGGGATTACAAAAACCGAGCCTGTACGGTCGTATGCGTCGCCATTTGAGTGCTGACGCAGCTCAGCGAAAATCTGATAATGCTCAGGTAAAACCGGCAGATTAACACGTTTCACAACGATGGTTCCGTATGAGAAATGAATCACAGTGTCGAACGGAATCTCGCCTTTGAATTTTTCGATTTTTGCGAAATGAATCTGCTCGTCATCAAAAATCTTGGTCCGTATTATCAGCTTCTCCTTATTAATATTGTTCAGTTCTTTTCCTGTTTTTCTAATGCCAAGATTATCAGGGATTAAGCTCTTTTTCAGTTTTCTGTCTTTCTTAATTGATTTCAAATCCATGATACGGTTGCCGTTGATTGCCTGACGCACCATCACGCCTTTAAGATAGCCTCGTGATGTCACTGGCGACGCGTCATAGCCGGGAGTTTCAGTCATCCAAACCTCAATTGTGTTTGAATTTATCGATGTCTTATATTTTTTGCAATCATAACCATTCAGCTTCTCCTCGCCCACATTTTCAAACGATACATCATTGTTTTTCAATGGATAAGAATAAAAATACGATTCTCCGTCAGGATAATTCATCTGAAAATAAGCTGAATCGGCGTCATAGTCAACGAAAGTGAAGTCTGTTGACAAACCCTGAATCAATATTCCGTCGAAATCCTGTATATCGTTGATTTTCAATTGATTTTTATAACGCAAGACCTCACGGAAAGATGTGTCGCCGCTGTCAGAACCGAGCATATATGACTGATACACAAGGCGTTGTTGTGCAGAAACGGTGATTGTGGCGAATAACGCCAAAATTGATAACATGTGTTTCATGATGAAAAATTTTTGCAAATATAAAAATATTTTGTAAATTTGCAGTGTTGTATTGAAAAATTTAAATTTCAGTGATATGAAAAGATTATTTTTACCTATCGCATTGATACTGTTGATATTACAGTCATGCGGCAATGACTCAAAGCCCAAGGCACCGGTACGCGATAAAATAAAATTGAAATCAGACGTTCTCACTCCCGAAGTGTTATGGAGCATGGGACGCATAGGGGAATACTCGGTATCTCCTGACGCTCAGAACGTTGTGTACAATGTCTCAGACTATTACATTGACGACAACAAAAGTTTCACTCGCATCTACATCATGGATTCTGACGGCAAGAACGTAAAATGTCTCACCGGCGGCAGTTTCAGCGAATACAGTCCTGTTTTCACGCCATCAGGCAACATCGCGTTCATGACGGCTGTGTCGGGCGACATGCAGTTATGGGAGATGGACATCAACGGCAAGAACCGCAAGCAAATCACTGATGTTCAAGATGGTATCACAGGATTCAAGTACAGTCCGGATGGCAGTCAGCTTGTATATTCCGCCGAGGTCAAGATGAAAGAGACCGTTGCCGACATCTATCCCGACCTTCCGCTGTCGTCGGGAAGAATCAACAACGACCTGATGTACCGTCATTGGGACCAGTGGGTTGACACATACAGCCATTTGTTTATATCAAAAACAGGTAATGAATTGATTACCAATGGTAAAGACATTCTTTTGGGCGAACCGTGGGAGTCACCGGTCAGACCATGGGGCGGCATGGAGCAAGTCGCCTTCACGGAAGACAACAGTGCCATATTGTACTGCTGCCGCAAGAAAGAGGGGAAAGACTATGCGACATCAACAAACACTGACATTTACAGATACGACCTCGCGAGTGCACAGACAGCCAACCTCACAAAGGGCATGATGGGTTACGACCTCAACATGTCGGTGGCACCTACAGGCAACATGATGGCATGGGAGAGCATGGAACGTGAAGGCTATGAGGCTGATAAACAACGACTTTATGTGATGAATCTCTCCAACGGCGAGAAAACCGACTACAGCATCGGCTTCGACCAAAACTCCACCAACTTGATTTGGTCAGCTGACGCCACGAAGATTTATTTCATCAGCGACACCAAGGCCACTGACCAGATTTACGAGCTCAACCTCACCACCGGCGACATACGTCAGATAACAAGCGGCAAACACAATTTCGTATCATTGGCTGTCGCGGGCGACAAACTCATCGGCGGGCAGCAGTCGATGAGCCGTCCCACAGAGCTTTTCAGCATCGACCCGGCGACGGGAGCCTTTAAACAGATAACTCATGTCAACGACAACATTTTCAAGCAGTTGACCACTGCGTCTGTCGAAGAGAGGTGGATTAAGACCACCGACGACAAGATGATGCTCACATGGGTCATTTATCCGCCACATTTCGACAAGAAGAAGCAATACCCCACCCTTCTCTATTGTGAAGGCGGTCCGCAGAGCACTGTGAGCCAGTTCTGGTCATATCGTTGGAACTTCCAGCAGATGGCGGCCAACGGCTACATTATAGTGGCTCCCAACAGACGCGGTCTGCCCGGTTTCGGTCAGGAATGGAACGAGGAAATCAGTGGCGACTACGGTGGACAATGCATGAAAGACTATTTGTCTGCCATTGACGCCATGGCACAGGAGCCGTTTGTCGATGAAAACCGCCTTGGTGCTGTCGGCGCAAGTTTCGGAGGATTCTCTGTGTATTGGCTCGCCGGTCATCATGATGGACGTTTCAAGGCTCTCATAGCCCACGACGGCATGTTTAACCTTGACGCTCAATACCTTGAGACTGAGGAGATGTGGTTTGTGAACTGGGATTTGGGAGGACCTTATTGGGACAAAGACAACCCTGTGGTGAAATGGTCATACGCAAACTCTCCGCATCTCTTTGTTGACAAATGGACCGCTCCGATTCTTGTGATACACGGCGGTTTGGATTACAGAATCTGCTTCACGCAAGGCATGCAGGCCTATAACGCTGCTGTTTTGCGCGGCATTCCGGCTGAGTTCCTATACTTCCCCGATGAGAACCACTGGGTGTTGAAGCCCCAGAACGGAATATTGTGGCAGAGAAGATTTAAGAATTGGTTGGATACCTATCTGAAATAGCCATTAGCCATTAGCTATTAGTGTTTTTAGTGAATTGACAAAATTATTGATGTCGTCTTCTGTAGTGTCGAACGAGCACATCCAGCGGACGACATCATTGTCAATGTCCCAGTCGTAGAAGAAATACTGTTTCTGAAGCTCGGTCCACACTTTGCGAGGAAGCTTCACGAAGACGCCGTTAACCTGCACGGGATACACCACCTCCACCTGCGGGACGTCCTTGACTTTATTGTATAAAAGCTGCGCCATACGGTTGGAATGCTCTGCGTTTTTGCGCCATAATCCGTCCTTGAGATATGCTTCGAATTGCACTGCGAGAAAACGCATCTTTGAGCACAGCTGAAGCCCTTGTTTGCGGCGATATTTGTAGTCTTTAGCGAGTTCAGGATTCAGAAACACCACCGATTCTCCAATCATCAAGCCGTTTTTGGTGCCGCCAAACGAAAGCACATCAACGCCGGCATCAGCAGTCATCTCTTTAAAGGTGCGGTTCAGAGCCACTGCTGCATTAGCCAGCCGCGCGCCATCGACATGAAGATACATGCCGTATTCATGCGCCAAGTCAGCTAATGCCTTGATTTCGTTGATAGTATAAAGCGTCCCAAGCTCTGTTGATTGCGTTATCGTTATCGCTTTAGGCTGCGAATGATGCTCAAAACCAAAGCCATGCAGACGTGTCTTCACCAATTCCGGTGTAAGTTTGCCGTCAGGGGTGGCGATAGTAAGCATACGACATCCTACTATGCGCTGGGGCGCGCCACATTCATCAACATTGACATGAGCCGTCTCTGCACAGATCACAGCCTCATGCGAGCGTACCATCGCGTCTATGGCCAAGGTATTGGCGCCGGTGCCGTTAAACACGAATGACACAACTGCTTGATTACCAAAGTGTTGCTTAAACAATTGTTCCACACGAGCGCAATACTCGTCATCACCATAAGCCAAAGCATGTTCCACATTGGCCTCGGTGATAGCTTTCAAAACCTCAGGACTGATGCCCGAATGGTTGTCACTTCCGAATCCTCTTTTCATCTTTAAATCCTATTAAACAGCAAATAATTGAGCCGAGCAATCCCACATATATTGAATCGACAGGCAAAGATACTAATTCTGCGAATACGAGACATGCCGTTCCGAAAATAATTGAGGCGAAGACCCATTGGGACTTGAATCTGCCTGGGAAAAACAATGCCATAGTGAGCGGCACGAAGGTGGCGGTTGTCCTCAGACCCATCGACAAAAATCCCAAGTCGTTGATATAACGTCCTGAGAATGAGGAGGCTATGATGACGGCTATAATCTGAATCATCACTATGGTGAGGCGCGACACCGTGAGGTCTTTTTTAGGTTTGAGTACGTCTTTCACCAAAATAGTGGAAATTCCCAACGTCAAGCCGGAGCCGCCAATGATGATGGTTATCAGCAGTGTGCCAAGCACTAATCCGCCTATGAATTTCGGCAGATGGTTGGTGACGAACATCGGGAACGCCTGCGCTGAGCTTGTCATCACAGCGACACCTTGCGGGATATCTTTCCCCATGACTATCAGGGTGTTAAGCTCTTCAACAGTGATATAATGCGCTCTCATATACATGCCGACAAGCACGCAAGCGAAGCCTATCGGGATGGAAATCAAAGCTGAAATCATGGCACCTTTGCGCGCCACGCTGTCGCTTCTCCCCGACCATATAGCCTGCGCATAGGTCTGAGTTGACAGCACGCCGAGAATCACCGAGAGGCACGAACCCACGTCTTTTGAGACCCCTCGGGCAAATATATTCTGGTATCTCGCATTGACGTCGCCCATAGTGTCGAATCCTTCAACAGATTGAATATCAGTATGTAACAAGATATGATTAATGGAACTCATCAAGCCGGAATAGCCTTTTGAGAGAGCTAAGACCACCACGCCTGCCAACAATGCCGACAGGCATAGAAGTATGATTTTCACCACTCCGCCTATGCCTGCACTCCATAGTCCGCCGAAGACCACATACAGCGTCATGATAACCGCGGCAATCACCGCAGCCACCCAGAATCTCAGGGGGAAGAGCGTCATCAACAATGCCGACGCCGACAAAACCTGCGCGATGATGCTGATGAACATTCCTACAGAACACAGCACAGAGCCTGTCATCTCGGCTTTGCGACCGTATTCTTTTCTCACAATTTCAAGCAAAGTGGTGCTTCCGCTACGTCTCAGAGGTGCGACGTAGCCAATCGCAAGCACTACACATCCGAGAGCCATCCCCATGGTGAACCACCAGGCCGAAATACCGAAGCTGAACGCTAACTGCGCTGTGCCTACCGTCGATTGTCCGCCTACCAAGGTGCCGATGATGGCTCCGGCCACAACCCATGTCCCGGCCTTGCCTCCTCCGGTGTTGAAGTCGCTGGCGTTATTGACTTTTCTAACCGAAAGAATACCAACCGTCTCGATTAAAACAACTGCTATAATCAGTCCGAGAATATGATAAAACGATATTGACATTTTCATTTGAAAAAACGATGCAAAATTAATAAAAAGACTTTAGACTTTAGACGTTAGACGTTAGTTTTTTGATAAAATTATTTAAAGATGTCAGACCTTTATTTTTTTGTATTTTTGCGGTGTAAAAATTTAAGAAAATGAAAAAAGTATTATTAATCATCGCGGCGATGCTGATGTTAGGCGGATGCTGCAAGGAAACAACAAACAAAACAGCCATGAATACTACAATGGAAGACCTTCTGACACGTCGAAGTGTACGTACTTACACCGACGAGATGCCTCCTTTTGAGGTTATTGAAGAAATCTGCGAGGCCGGAACATACGCCCCGACGGGAATGAACAAACAATCCCCTATCATCCTTGCGGTGACAAACCGTGAGGTACGTGACCGCATGAGCAAGCTTAACGGTGCAGTGTTCGGTCTCGACAACGACCGTGACCCATTCTACGGCGCGCCTGTGGTTTTAGTTGTTCTCGCCGACACCACGGCATCTTACACCTGGAAGGAGGACGGCTCTCTCGTGATGAGCAACCTGCTCAATGCGGCACACGCCAAAGGACTCGGCTCTTGCTGGATTCACCGCGCCAAAGAGGTGTTCGAGACCGAAGAAGGCAAAGCCATCCTTCGTGACCTCGGCATCGATGACACGAAATACGTGGGAATCGGCAACTGCATCCTCGGCTATGTGAGAGGCGACTACCCTCAAGCCAAGCCAAGAAAAGACAACTATGTTTATTGGATCAAGTAACGAAAGAAATTATTATTTCATATTCGTCTTATCCGGCCACTCCGGTACTGAAGGCTCTTGAGGCCAGCTCTTCATCTGTTCCAGAATCACCTCGATTGCCTTATCCAATTGGGCGTCAATGCCATTAAATTCATCGTATGGGTTGTTATCGACAACTATGTCGGGGTCAACGCCATGACCTTCGATGATCCAATTACCGTTTTGGTCGAATGGAGCGAACTCCGGACGGTTCAGCGTGCCGCCGTCGATGAACGGCAAGCTGCCGCGGATGCCCACTACGCCGCCCCATGAACGTGTGCCTATGGTGGTTCCAATCTTATAATGCTTGAACTGCCATGGGAACAAGTCGCCGTCTGATGCTGAATATTTGTTGAACAACAGCACTTTAGGGCCATTCATCATCTGGTTGGGCTTGATTTCTGCCGCACTGCCGTTGCGTGTCACCGTCCACATCGACGCCTCACGTCGCAGACGCTCGATAATCATCGGTGAGACGTTGCCGCCACCGTTGCCACGGTCATCGATAATCAAAGCTTTCTTGGTGAGCTGAGGATAGAAATATTTTACGAACTCGTTCAAGCCTTCCGGACCCATATCAGGGATATGAATGTAACCCACCTGGCCATTTGTAGCTTCGTTCACCTTCTTGATGTTTTTTTGCACCATATTATAATAATATAACGCATTCTCGCTTGCTATGGGCTTCACCACCACTTCACGCGCACCTTTTTCCGAAGCCTTGTCGTTCAACGAAAGCACCACAGCCTTACCTGCCTTGTCAATGAGAGCCTCATAGATGTTCGTCATGTCTTTTGTAGGCACGCCGTCAACAGCCACGATGAAATCGCCTGCCTTGGCGTTCACTCCTATCTCCTCCAATGGCGAGATGGCGTTTTCGTTCCAGCTCTCCCCTTTCAGTATCTCCTTGATTTGATAATAACCGCTACCATCACGTTCCATTTCGGCACCAAGCAGACCAGTCTTGAGACGACGCACGGGGTCGCGGTCGCCACCACCTGTATAGGCATGTCCGATGTTAAGCTCGCCAATCATCTCACCTATAAGGTAGTTGACGTCATTTCTGTCGCCGCAATACGGAAGCAAGACAGAATATTTATCATGGATAGCCGGCCAGTCGTTACCGTGCATGTTAGGTGCATAGAAGAAATCGCGCATCTGGCGCCACGCCTCGGTGTAAATCTGCGCCCATTCCTCATGCAGGTTAACCCATTTCTTCATGTTTGAGAGGTCAACGGCATCTTTATCCATGCCTTTGGTCTCACGTTTCGGAGCGTTGATAACCATATACTTGCCACGACTTCTTACCATCATTTTCTTGCCGTCGGGAGTAAGGGTATAACCATTGAAATCACCTATTTTGGCAGCTTCTTTATCGTCTAAATTATAGAAATAAAGTCCGCGTTTGTCGCCCCAAGTTGAATAATAAAGCCCGTTCTCGACAGCCTGAAGGTTATAATAATATGCCACATTCATATCCGGAAGCGGCACTACGCGGTTCATAATGCCCTCAAAATCAATCTTTATCGGCTTAACATCATCTTTCTTAGGTTCTTTTTTCTTGTCTTTGCCTTTCGACGGATGCTCATCTTTCACCTCGTCTTTGTCAATCGACACCTCGTCATTTTTTGCCATAAATGGCGACGGAGTGTCTTTCTGCAAGGTCACAAGATAGATACGGCTCATCTCATCGTATGAGAAATTCCACTCCACATTGCTGTAATTGGGTCTGAAATCTCGTTCTGAGGTGAAATACAGATATTTTCCGTTCTTGTCGAAAGTCGGGTTTGATGAGTTGAACCAGGTATCGGTTACCGGTTCAGTCTTCTGATTATCAACATTATAGATAAAGATACGGCTAAATTCAGACATATTTGAATTGACGAATGCTATCCATTTGCTGTCGGGCGACCAGGTAAAGTTTCTTATCTCTCCCGCTTGGCTTCTCGCTATTTCGGTGACTTTCTTAGATGCCACGTCAATCATCATGAGGCGGTTCATTTTGTCGTACCAAACTATTTTCTTGCTGTCGGGCGACCATGCCGGCTGATATTTGTATGTCGCCGAAACTCTTTGAGGGTCAGTGAGTTGTATCGCATCTTCCTTTCCATCCTGTTTTTGGATGTACAGCTCGTCGTCGCCGGTGCGGTCGGAGATGTAAGCTATATATTCACCGTCCGGCGACCATGCCACGTTGCGGTCATGTACACCGTCGGATTTGGTAAGATTTCTTGTAATCCCTGACTCCACAGGCACCGTCCAGATGTCGCCGCGACCACTCAGAACGAGGCGTTTACCGTCGGGTGACACATCAGATGAGGTGATGTATTTCGATGCGTCAACATATTTTGTCCTTGCGTTGATGCCGTCACCGATGATTTGCACCGGAATCTTGTGTATTGAATTGTCTTTCAAATTTAAACGATACAATTCACCGCCGTTTTCATAAACGATGTCACTGTCGCCGAGCGAAGGATATTTCACATCATACAAGGTGTAGTCAGTGACTTTCGTAAGTTGTTTGTCATCAAGGTCATAGCAGAAGATATTCATAGTTCTGTCACGATCGGAGCAGAAATAAATCTTGTTGCCCGCCCACATCGGGAAGATGTCCTGAGCATCGTTGTTGGTGATGTTTGTAAGCTCTTTGGTGTTGAAGTCGAAAATCCAGACATCGTCAGCCATGCCGCCACGATAATATTTCCAGGTACGGAACTCGCGCATCACACGGTTGAACGCAATCTTCTGACCGTCAGGCGAATAGCTTAGCCAGCCGCCTTCTGCAAACGGCAGTTGTTCGCCCAATCCCCCGTTGATGTCAGCCACGAAGAGCTGCCCCACGAAATCATCCCAAGTTATTCTGCGTGAACGATATACGATGTGTTCGTTGTCTTTCCACGTCATAACGATATTGTTAGGTCCCATGCGGTCGGACAAATCATCACGGTCGAGGGTGGCGGTGAATGTAACACGTTGAGGCTCACCACCATTGGCGGGTATCACGTAAACCTCGGTGTTGCCGTCATATTGTCCTGTAAACGCGATATGTCTCCCGTCGGGTGAGAATCTCGCGAAAATCTCAAACCCGTCAGGGTCGTTGGTCAATTGCCGCGCCACTCCGCCGTTGATGTCAACAGTGTAAAGGTCACCGGCATAGCTGAAGACCACTTGGTTTCCGTGAATAGCCGGGAAACGCAGCATCTTCGCCTCATTCTGTGCTTGTGACGACAATGCGCCAAACACAAACAACATACTGATAATCAATGATTTAGTTTTCATGATATTAAATTTTAAAATTTTATTATTTTTCATCATTTTCAGTGACAAGCGGAACACGTTTTATTTTTATTTCATCACCAAGATAAACGAGATAGCCCTTAATCTCTTGATTTCCATTCATTTGCATCAACGCAGACATATAGTCTCGCAATTGGTTAAAGTACTCGTCATGTTCTTTGCCGGTCTTATAATCAATCAAAATAACGCCGTTTTGAGTCTCCGCATATCTGTCGGGACGTATTATTCTGCCATCGTGAGTATGAATATCCATCTCGTTTTTCACGATGGCGTCATCAGAAAACGCAGGTTTAAGTTCCGGAATATCAGTCACTTTACGGAAAGTGTCGAGAAGTTTCAAAGCCTGTTCCTTGTCGATTGTCCCGTCGTTGACGTAAGGGCGCAACGCTCTCTCGGCGTCGTCGATTGTCTTGATATGCGACAGTATCTGATGAACTAAAGAGCCCCATTCATCCGGCATGAACGTGCCTTTTTCAGCCCAAATCATAGTCGGGTCAGGGTCAACCGTGAGTTTTTCAAACCAGTTGATTGTAGCAGGAAGAGTGTCGTTGTCTTTTGACTCTAAAATCTCCACACCATTGTTTTTTATGGTTTTCTCTTTGATATTCAATAAGGTAGCAGTGATATTTCCATAGTAATACGATGTCATCTCCTCGCCTTCCACAACTTCAAATTCATTTTTTTTCACAAAATAATCGTCAAAGCCAAAGTCTTCACCATCATCTCTAACATGTTGAATATCAAGATTATCCAAAAAGAAATCAGTAAAGAGGTTATAACTGTTGTCCGATTTCTCCGAAGGTTTTTTATCGTTGGTATAGACAAAAAGCATATCTTTGGCACGTGTCATAGCGACGTACATGATGTCGAGCACATCGAGTTTTGTCTTGTTTTCCTCGTTTTTCACAAGATATTCATATTTAGTGCCAAGGAGTTTTTCTTTGGATAGTTTCAACAAAAAAGCGTCGAGATAAGGGATGCCTTCAGTGTCTTCATTATCAGCGCATTGCATCCAAATCTCGTTTTGGGTGAACTTTGCGTTCAAGGCAGTGTCGGCGTATGGATATAGCACCACCTTGAATTCCAGACCTTTAGCCTTATGAATCGTCATTATGTTGACGCAGTCGAGGTCACCTGTGATTTGCACCGCAAGTTTCGATTTTTTCTTATCCCAAAACTCCAGAAAATCACCGATTCCTGCACTATGACGGCTCTGCCATTCATAAATCATGTTCATGAAATATTGCAGGAAGACATCTTCTAAAACATTGAAATTGTATGACTTACATATTTGGATACACAAGTCATAAATGTTGTATGAGGCATTTAAGGCATTAAATCCGCTTTGCGGAGCGTCTTCGCATCCGGTCTTCGCCGAATAGAACCCTAAAGCCATTTTTGTCACCGGATTTTTGTCATCGACCATGAGACTCAATGTGTTAACAATCATCTGAACCTTGTCGGATGACTGCAACAGCACCGATTCGGCCGACAGCACCTCGATACCGTTTGCGACAAGATGATTTGCGATGTCGGCACCGTCGTTATTGGAACGCACCAATATTGTAATATCCTTATAATCAATGCCTTGACTATGCAAATCGATAATTCGCCTTACTATTGCGTCTTTGACTTTATCCTTGTAATCGGCGGTTTTCATTTCGCCGTGAAACACCTCCACCGACACGAAACCGTCAGGTTTTTGAGTGTCGTAAATTTGCTCGGCATCATTATAAACATCCGTGAAGTTCAGGAAACGCCCAGCAAAGCGGAAGAAAGTGTTGTTGAACTTGATTACATTTTTTGAGGAGCGGTAATTAGTTCCGAGCGTCATTTTTTGCGCTGAGTTTTCAAACTGCGCCTCACAACGCGCTCCGAACTCACCTTCGGGACGTTTGTAAATCCTTGGCAGCTTGATGATTTGCTCCACCTCGCCGCTACGGAACCGGTAAATGGACTGTTTGGCGTCGCCTACAATCATGTTCTTGTTGCCAAACGAGAGGCTGTTTTCCATCAACGGGAGGAAATTCTGCCATTGTAGCACCGAGGTGTCCTGAAACTCATCAATGAAATAATGCTTGTATTTCTCGCCTATCCTCTCGTATATAAAAGGCACCGAGCAGTCGCCCAGAATGTCGGAGATGCGCTTGTTGAACTCAGAGATATGCACCTGCGAGGTCTCGGCTACAAACTCCCTGATAAGCTCAAAGATATGGTTACGCAAGACGTACAAATACAAGTCTTTTTCAATGATTTCAAACACTAACTTCTTTGAATACAACGACTTATATTGTACAACTGCGTCGGCATAAACCGCAACGATGGAACAATCGGTGATATGGCTTTTTGCATCGTTCCAGCGTTTCTCGCCGCTCAGAATCTTGTCGATGGTGGCGGTGGTGACAACGCTTTTCCCCTCCTGAATCTTCTTTTTCACCGACGGCAGTCCTGTTTTAGCCTTGCCGTTATAATCAATGTCGGTGATTCCAAGACGATTCTCTTCTGCTTCTATATCTTTGACAATCAACGATAAAGCTTCATTTATCCTTTCGTTTTCAGTATGGACATATTGCTTTATTGTTTTATATTTTTCTTCATCCAAGTCGATGAAATTCTTGTAGTTGCCTTTACGGTAGGCGTCTTCTGAAAGTAGTTTCTCGATATATTCGCCGATAAGTTTTTTGACGTTCCAGGAGGTCTCCTCCGAGAGGTTAAACTCCACAAATTCCGACAGGATCTTGGTTATGAACTTGTTTTTTCCAATCTCGTCGGAGAGCCTTTGGATTATTTCATCGATAAGGTCGTCGTTATCGAGAATCACCGAGTATTGTCCGGGCAAATCGAGTTCCCGCGCGAAGCTGCGTGAAAGCCGTTGCACGAAGCTGTCGATAGTACACACAGCCATATCGCTATAGTTATGTAAGATACTGATATACAGTCTCTTAGCCCGAATTATAAGTTCACTCTCCTGTATTCTCAGCTCATCCAAAAGATACGCCCTCATTTGTTTTATGTCGCCATCTGCGGAGCCTTCACTGATGCCGAGAAGGAAGCGTAAAATCTTGGCTTTCATCTCGTTAGCGGCTTTATTGGTAAACGTCACAGCCAGAATCTCGCGGTAAGCGTCGGTATTATCGCCCAAACACAAGGTGAGATATTCCTTCACTATGGTGAAGGTCTTGCCGGAGCCTGCCGAGGCTTTGTATATTTTGAAAGGCTTATTTTGAGGGCTGTTCATTGTTTTTTCTTGTCTTTTTCTTGTTTTTCTTATTTGATGTGAACACTTCCCTCAAATTGTCGAAGCTTTGTGAGAATGAGATACCAATGCCTTGCGTGAAGTCGGAGTAGTTTTCAAACGAATAATAGTAGTAATTATTTTTGATATTTGTGTGATTATAAGCCTTAAAGCTCCATCGTTTCGACAAGCGCCATGTCAAATCGACATCACCGACGATATTGTTGGCGTTGCTTGCGTCGCTCTTACTGCCTCTTATGACACCGAAATTGCCTTCAATGGTCAGACGGTCGTCAAAAAGCTGTGTTGACAGCGACACCTCTATCTCTTCGTTAGTGAGCTGGTCGTTAGGCGTGTAGTTTATACCTATGTCGAAATCCTTTGACAGCATTGACAGCAGGTTGCTCAGCTGTGATGTGATGACGCTGTAGCCCGCCGTGGTGCCGATTCTGCTGATATTGCTTTCGGCATTGTAGGCGAACGAGCCGAACATCATGAGTGACAGCACTTGTTGTGCCATCACCCCTTGGTTTGTGGTGTCAATTACTGAAAACACAAGGGTTTTGGTGTCTTCTTTCACGTTAGGAAGCTCAAGTCCGAATGTTATTGTCGGATTCATCAGTTTGTCGGACAGCCTTATGATGCAGTCAACATTGATATTGTTTGTCAGGGCGGTGGAGTCAACGGCGGCGGTGCCGAGCGAGGTTAGCGACGACTTTGTCCTATAAACGCCCACGATGTCAACATCCGCGTCGGCGGGGTCGCCGGTCCAACGCAATGTGCCTCCGTTACGCAGCGTGAATGTCCGTTTCATCATTTCGAGAGAGAAATTAAATGCGCCGCTCGTGATGATATAATCGCCACGAAGCTCGAAATCGCCTGACGCCACACCTATATTAACATTGCCGTTGCCTCGCGCATTGATGCTTCCGATGTTTTGAGGCAGGTATATATTCATGACGGCGTCGGAGTTGACAGCAGCGTTGAGGTTTAGTGTGAACTCTCGCTCATCGTCTTCTATCTCCGGGACTATTGCCTCCACGACGGTATCCGACACTTCTGTCGTTTGCACGAACACCACAAAATCGTTATCCACCGAGGCAGTGCCGGACAACGGTATCTCTATCAGGGTGCCTTTTTTCGACACCGCGTCGATGTCAAGGATGACGTCGTTGGCGGGTCCGCTCAGTCTCACGGTGCCGTCGGCGACAGCCGTGCCGTAGAAACCATCAGCCCTGTCAGCAGGTATATTCAGCGCGAAGAAGTCGTTGCATGTCATGTCCAAATCGAAGCTGAAATCCTTAAAATAGTTATGGTTTATTACGCCGTTAAGTATCGCCACGTTGCCTATGGTGTCGTTGAGTCGGATGCTGTCAAACACTATCTTGTTTTCACGCAGACTGACTTTATCGGACAGCGAGTAATAAGTATTCAGGTAGTTAATCTGGCAGCCTGCGTTGTTAAATTTCACGTCGCCCACACATACAGGCTCCGACAAGGATCCCGCAATTTTTATTTTGCCGCTTGCGAGTCCGCTGACGCGCGACACAGCGGAGGTTAAGAACGGTGACAATGTCCCGAGTTTGAAGTCGTCGATCATCACATCGAAACGCAAATCATTTTTACGCTTACGCGGATAATAATAACCCATAAGACCCGCCGTCTCGTGCCGATCGTCGCCCGACAAGCTGTTATACACATCTATGTTGATGAAGATAGACTCGTCGGGGTCGTGCCATTTCGCGGTGGCTCTCACCTCGCCTATCTCTTGTCCGTTGAGGTAACACCGGTCCAGATTGATGTCAGACGAGAACGAGAAATTCTCATTAAGACCCGAAAAACCGACAAATCCGTTGAGTAAGCCGTCAAAATCAATTTTGTTTGCCGCAGTGATGAAATCGAAATCGGAGAAATCGACATTATGGAACTGTGCATACAAAGTGTCGGAATCATCGTTTGGAAACATCCCGTGTACGGCGATTTGCTGACGGTCGGTATAGAGCGTCAGATTGCTGAATTCCGTGCCCGACTTCCTGAAATCTATGCTACAGTCGGGATGCAGATGCCACACCGTGTCATTAATCCTGATGCTTTCCGTATCGAGCGACAGCACCCCTCCCGACGGGGCATGCGGCACAAACACGGACTTGATGTCAAGTTTATTGTGGTCATCCTCGTCATCGTCGTCCCATTTCAGGTTAATGTCAACCTTGTCGTCACCGAAACGCGACAAAAGCATGAAGTTCTCAATGCTTATCGGGTCGGGGTTGTTTTCTGTGGTGTCACGTAAAATGATATCCTCTATGATGACTCTCGACGTAAACTCATCGAATTTAGCGGTGTTTTTAATGTCTATATTCTTGAATTTCAATCCATTAAGCCACACTTCCGGTGATTCTACGGCAGAACCGTGATAAGCTATGCCGTCGGTGTAAGTGGCATTGACGGTCGTGCCTTTGCCGATATAAAGAGAGGGGGCAAACAGCTTTGTCAGCGTCCTCGTATCCTTAAAATTCATCGACAGCCAGAAGTCTTGTTTATGATTGTCAGGCACGGTGTTTTCAAACCATCCGGGCATATTCACATATCTCTTGGCGGTGTTAGCCAAGGCATTGCCCAATGTCTTGAAGTTGACGATTCCTGCACTGTTGAAATCGAAGAAATCGCATTCAACGTTTATTTCCTTGACACCGTTATTCATCTGCACACTCGCATTGAAATCGTTCATCACGAACTCTTCCCCGTTGAAATACTTCAGCTTGTCGATTTTCAGCGAGCCCGTGATATTATCAATGTCATTACCGCTGAAATCGCAATGTATGTTCGATGACAGAATCATAATGCTATCATTATCAAGGAGATGCAACTTAACAAGGTCAATGTGTCTTATTTTGGAATTGATGCTGTAAGTGGGTGTTTCGCCATGCAAATCGGCAATTGACGAAAGGTTGACTTGCAGATATGGATGTTTAATTTTTGTCTGCGCTATAAATCTCTGGTTTTCAAAAACACCATTTATATTTAAGTTATCGAATTTGTTACCATATAATTTCAGTTCGGAAACATGTACATCTGCTTCAAAATCAGTATCTTTCACCTCAAGGCCATTGCCGTACATATCAATTTGAAAAGATGCCGATGCACCTTCGTCAACGCCAAGCAAGTCCTTGAGAATCATATTGTTGACATCAATTTTAAAGGCATAACCTGAATTTTCGGTGATATTTAGATAAATGTCCGCGTTAATGTCGCCCATCTCCGTCAAGGCGGAGAACTGTGTCTTGAAATCTCTGGGGTAGCCCTGATAACTGCCTTTGAGAGTATATCTGCCAATCGCACCCAGCATGTCAGGAAGCGGGATTGTACCTGATTCTATCGGTATCGCGAAGTTTTTCGTATCCTCGTACGACGACTCCAGACTTCTCAGGTTCATATCAATGTAAGTGTCAAAGAATTCTGGCAATCCTATGAAAGTAATATCGGCGTCGATATGTGAATTGTCAGCGAAGTCGGCCACGAAGTTCTTTACGGTGAAATCGCTCACCGTCCCGTCATAATAGGCGGTGAACCGGAATTTGTCGGGCATTTTATCGAGAACCCATGAGAAATATCTTATATCGCTGAGTTTCAGCACCGATGGTCTGATGTCGCCTATAATACGCACTGAATCGACAAAAGAGTAATAAGCACTTGAATTGTTATACTCAAGGCGGAAGTCAAGGTCAACTTTCGACTCGTTGGTCTCAAGAATCAGGTTGTCAATATTAAGTGATTTCTCGCAAAACAGCACGTTGCCGCTTGCTTTGTCAAGCACCAGTCCGCATTTGTCAATCCCTTTGAGGGAATGCACCTCGCCGAGTACGGAGTCCTGCCGCACCTCCAGATTGCTGAAAACGCCGTATATGCTGTCGATGTCGATATGTGAATAGTCCATACTGAGCTTTTCGGGATGGTCTGTGTTTTGGTTCCAATATATCACATGTCCGTTGTCAAGTGTCATCTCGTCAACCTTCAGATGGAAGGCCTTTTTGTCATTTTGTTTTCCCTTATTGTTTCCGACTTCGAGATACGACAGCATGTCATTCAGGTTAAGTTTTTTGTCACCTTCATATTTCACAAGTCTTCCGAGGACGTCTTTAAAATATATTCTTTTTACTCTGATGTCGTCGGGTCTCATTGTGGGGCTGAATTTCGCGTCGAGTCGGCCCACGAAAAACATAGGGTATCCGTCCAGGTCGTTGATTTGCATATCTTCTATGCACACCTCAAGTTTTTCTGTGATATAAAACGTCCTGATTTTCACGTCGGTATGCAGTCGTTCCGACAGCTCGCCGGCGAGCAGACGAGCCATCATACTCTGCGCGGTGACGTCACGGAAAGCCGCCACGAGGCTTGCCATGAGAGCAAAAATTATCACAAAGACAATTAAAATGCCGTGTATAATATTCTTTTTTGTACCTTTGCGCATTCTTTTTATGATATGAACGAATACATTTTAGCCATCGAATCATCGTGTGATGACACCTCTGCGGCTGTCCTCAGAGGCACGACAGTCTTGTCGAATGTCATTGCTAATCAAGAGGTTCACCGCCAATATGGGGGTGTCATACCCGAGCTTGCGTCGCGTGCGCACCAACAGAATATCATCCCTGTTGTTGACGCCGCAATTAAGCAAGCAAATATACAAAAAAAACAAATAAGTGCAATTTCTTTTACGCGCGGACCCGGACTTTTAGGTTCTTTGCTCGTAGGCACCTCATTTTCAAAGGCTTTCGCTCTTGCGATGAACATCCCAATGATTGAAATTAATCATACCAACGGGCATGTTTTGGCACTTTTTGCGCAGGAACCTGACGCTCCGACGCCTGTCCCGACCTTTCCTTTTCTCTGTCTGACGGTGTCGGGCGGTCACACCCAGATAATGAAAGTCAATGATTATTTCGACCTTGAGATTTTGGGCAAGACCATCGATGACGCTGCCGGCGAGGCCTTCGACAAGACGGCGAAAATCATGGGGCTCGGATATCCCGGAGGTCCGATAATCAACAGGTTGGCCAAAGAAGGCAATCCCGATGCGTTTCATTTCAGCAAGCCTCACATCCCGGGTTATGACTACAGTTTCAGCGGACTGAAGACGAGTTTCCTTTATTTCCTGCGCGACAAACTCAAGGAAAACGAGAACTTCATCGAGGAGAACAAAGCCGATTTGTGTGCATCCATACAGAAAGATATCATCGACACGCTGATGAAGAAGCTCATCAAGGCGGCCAAAGACACCGGCATCAGGCAGGTCGCGATAGCCGGCGGCGTGTCGGCAAACACAGGGCTTCAGGAGGCCTTGCAAACCGCCGGCAAAAAGTATCACTGGGAGGTGTTTATACCGAAATTCAAGTTCAGCACCGACAACGCGGCGATGATTGGCGTGGCAGGCTATCTCAAATACCTGAGAGGCGAATTCGGCACCCAGGATATGACACCGTATGCCAGGACGGCTTTGAGATAGTTGAGAGTTGAGAGTTTAGAGTTGAGAGTTTAGAGTAGTTTTTAGTTGAAAGTTGAAAGTGTTAATTATTGAGTATGAATTGGGAACAGTTATTATCAGCAAAACGTGAATCTCGGGCACAGAGTGTAGCCGACATCAGAAACGAGTTTCAGAGAGATTATGACCGCATCATCTTCTCCAACATCTTCCATCGTCTGCAAAACAAGACTCAGGTCTTCCCTCTGCCAGGCGCTAAGCTCGTGCATAACCGATTGACGCACAGCCTCGAAGTGGCAAGCGTCGGACGTTCCATAGCACGTAAGGTGTCGAAGTTCCTCATCGAGAAATACGGCAACGACTTCCACGAGGTGATATACGATATCGACACCATAGTGTCCACCGCTTGTCTCGCCCACGACCTCGGCAACCCGCCTTTCGGACACTCCGGCGAGGAGACCATAAGCAGCTATTTCAAATACGGCGCAGGTAAGTCAATGCAAGGCGAAATCCCTGAGTGTCAATGGTCTGACCTCGTCTCTTTCGAGGGTAACGCCAACGCTTTCCGACAGCTCACACACCAATTCGCAGGCCGCAGGGAAGGCGGTTTGTCGCTGACATACGCCTCGCTGGCGACCTTGATAAAATACCCTTATCCGTCATTCGGCAAAGGCGAGAGAAAGAAATACAACGTCTTCAACAGCGAGATAGGACAGTTCGTCAAGGTGATGGAAAGCTGCGGAATACCTCGTCTCGACGGCACAACGCCGATATTTGCGCGCCATCCGCTCTCGTATATGATGGAAGCCGCCGACGACATCTGCTACCTCGTCTTGGATATGGAAGACGCCCATAAACGCGGCATCATACAAACCATCGACATCGACAAGCATTTCACGGCGTTTTTCGACCCCGACAGACCGGAGGAGTCGTGGTTTTTCGAGCGCCGCAAACATATCTTCGACACCGTCTCCGACTCCAACGAGAGAATGGCGTTCCTACGCGCGACGGTCATCAACAAACTCGTCGATTGCGTGTCGAGAGTGTATATCGAAAACTATGACGACATCATGGCAGGGACGTTCAAAAACAGTCTCATATCTCATCTGCCCAAGCTTGAAAAAGACGCATTAGAGGAATGCAGAAGCTTCTCTGTACCAAACATTTACAAGCATCCATCGGTAGTAAAGATTGAAGTCACGGGCTATAACATCATCGGCAACCTGATGAACGAGTTTATGGATGCCATTTTGCACCCCGACAGCGGCTATCACAAACGCCTTCTGTCAATCATCCCCGACCAGTTCAAGACAGGAAACGACGACCTTTATTCAAAGATACAAGTCGTACTTGACTACATATCCAACATGACCGATTTGTACGCCGTGCAACTTTACAAAGACCTCCGAGGCATTGAGTGACGAAGGGCTTTTTGTAAAAAATATTGACTTGATTTTTTTTAATATCAAAGAAAAAGTTATTTTTGCATTTGATATGATTTTTTAACCATAAAAACAAAAAAAAATGTGCGGAATAGTAGCATACATTGGAAAAAGGGACGCTTATCCCATCCTGATAAACGGGTTGAAACGTCTTGAATATCGTGGTTATGACAGCGCGGGCGTGGCGTTGCTTAACGATAACGACGAGCTTAATATTTATAAGACAAAAGGCAAAGTCTCTGATTTAGAGAGCTTTACGAATGACAAGGACATCAACGGGCACATCGGCATCGCTCACACACGATGGGCGACTCACGGCGAGCCTAACGACATCAACGCGCACCCACATATCTCGCGCTCAGGCAATATCGCCTTGATTCACAACGGAATAATAGAGAATTATCTCACAATAAAGAAAGAGCTTCAGAACCGAGGATATGAGTTCAAATCCAGCACCGACACCGAGGTGTTAGTCAATCTCATTGAGGATGTGCAGCTTACGCAAAAAGTCGATTTGTTTGAGGCGACGCGTATAGCTCTGAACCATGTGAACGGCGCTTATGCCATCGTCCTGATTGAGAAAGGCCATCCCGACACACTCATCGCTGCAAGAAAAGGCTCTCCTATGGTCATCGGCATAGGCGGCGACGAGTTCTTCATTGCCTCCGATGCCACACCTATAGTAGGAATGACATCACGGGTGGTTTACATTGAGAATGAAGAAGTTGTGAAGGTGAGACTTGGTGAGGAGCTGCATCTCAAGACCATCGACGACGTGGAGATGACGCCTTACATACAAGAGCTTCAGCTCAATCTTGAGTCTATCGAGAAAGGCGGTTTCGACCACTTCATGCTCAAGGAGATTTACGAGCAGCCCACCACAGTACGCGACACCATGCGCGGGCGTCTGCATGCCGACCTCGGGAAAATCACGCTGGGCGGCATCTTCGATTACGAGAAGAAGATTCTCAACGCCAGAAACATCATCATAGTGGCATGCGGCACCTCATGGCATGCCGCTCTCGTCGGGAGCTATCTCATCGAGCTGTACGCAGGCATCCGCGTGAAGGTGGAATACGCCTCAGAGTTCCGTTATCGCACCCCCGTCATCTTCCCTGACGATGTGGTGATAGCGATATCACAGTCTGGCGAGACGGCCGACACCTTAGCAGCCATTGAGATAGCGAAAGACAAAGGTGCCACTGTCCTCGGGATATGTAACGTCATAGGCTCCTCAATATCACGTGTCACCGACGCAGGCATCTACACTCATGCCGGTCCAGAAATAGGTGTCGCCTCCACAAAGGCGTTCACCGCCCAAGTGGCAGTACTTACAATGCTTGCAATACATATTGCGGAACTCAACGGTCATCTGCCTAAGTCGAGAATCATGGAACTTATTCATGAGCTTGACCTCATCCCGCAGAAAATCCAGACCACCTTGGAGAGAAGCGACATCGTGAAAGACATAGCCGAAGAGATGAAAGACTGTCACAACGCCATCTATCTCGGACGTCTGCAGAACTATCCGGTGGCTCTCGAAGGCGCACTCAAACTGAAAGAAATATCTTACATCCATGCCGAAGGCTATCCCGCCGCAGAGATGAAACATGGTCCTATCGCATTGATAGACAACGACATGCCTGTTATCTTCATCGCCACCAATAAATCCACCTACGAGAAGGTGGTGTCGAACGTCCAAGAGGTGAAGGCTCGTCACGGAAAGATTATCAGCGTGGTGACCGAAGGTGATATTTTGGTTAAAGAGATGTCGGATTACGTCATCGAAATCCCTGATACTGAATGCACTTACGCGCCATTGCTGGCCACCATCCCTCTTCAGCTCCTCGCCTATCATATAGCGGTAAAACGCGGTTGTAACGTTGACCAGCCGAGAAATCTGGCAAAATCGGTTACGGTGGAATAAGAAATGAAGAAAACTCTCTTTGTTATATTATCACTGCTCGCCGGCATGATGGCTTATGCGCAACAAACCGTCGTGAAAGGGAAGATTACCGATGTGGAGACCGGAGAGACCCTTCCGATGGCGACAGTCACATATGTCGCTGAAAACAAGACATTTGGCACCACGAGCGACTTAAACGGCACCTATCGTCTCGAATCAGACAAGATTTTCGATTATGTAGTCTTCCAATACGCAGGGTACAAACCTTACAAGGTGAAAATACAACGTTTCACCACCCAGACCATCAACGCGAAGCTGGAATCGGAGAAGATTTCCTTGCCTAAAGCTGAGGTGAAGGCAAAACGCAAGATAAAAGAACGTTACAAACGCAAAGGCAACTCGGCCATTGATCTCATACGCAAGGTTCAAAGAAACGCCGAGAAAAACAGCCTGTCGGGTTTCGATTATTATCAATACGACGAATACAGCAAGTTAGAACTCGGACCGTCAAACCTCATCGACAGCCTTCAGAACCTGCGGATTATGAAAGACTTGCAGTTCGTGTGTGAAAACGTACGGCATTCTGAGCTTACCGGAAGAAACTACCTCTCTATGTATTTCGTGGAGACATTGTCGAAGACGTATTATCGGAAAGACCCGTATTTCAAAACCACCGAAGTCACCGACACGAAAGACGTGTTGGTCAGCAAGTTCTTGGATTTCAACTCCATGGAATCAGTTATCGACAACTGGATAGGTTTTGTCGATGTGTATCAACGCAACATAAGACTGTTCAACAACGAGTACACCTCCCCCATGTCACCGGTGGCAATCACTTTTTATCATTTCTATATCGTTGACACTGTTAATATTGAAAACGAACCATGCATAGTGATGTCGTTCACACCTGCCAACCAGATGGACATGGGTCTCTGCGGCAGTCTTTGGATAACCAACGATTCATCATTTATGGTGAAAAAAGTACAGCTGCAGATACCACGACATTCAGGTACCAATTTCGTGGAATCGATGATGTTTGAGCAAGAATATCAAAGGCTTGGCAATATGATGCTTCCCACACGATACAGTCTCATCGCCGACATTTACTATTTAGGTGTGGCACTGCACGGCAAACGATCGGGTGTGTTTTCCAATATAGAGATAAACAAGCCTCAGCCTGACAATTTCTACTCTAAAAAGCCTGAAAAGATACGCAGCAATGGCTTTTACGAGCATCGTGACGATGAAGATTATTGGAAAGAACGGCGTTTAGACAGCTTGTCAAATCGTGAGAAACTCATCGCCGAAAACAACGAAAAGCTCAAGCAATCATGGAGGTTCAGGCTACTGTCAGGCACTGTCTTCGCCTTAGGCTACAACTACATCGACTGTGGCAAGCTTGACATAGGACCTGTGTTCAACATGTTGAGCTATAATGACATAGAAGGCTGGCGGCCACGTTTCGGAGCCAAGACGAACACTAATTTCCACAAGCATATCTTCTTGGAAGGTTTCATGGCTTACGGAACAAAGGACAACAAACTCAAGTACCGCGGACAAATCATGTACTCATTCAACGACAAAGTCAACAACCAATGGGAGTTTCCGATGAACCTGCTGACGCTGTCGTATGAGCACAACACCAACGTGCCACGCATAGGCACTTTCGGATACAGTTTCAACGAGGACACCGACCGCCTCGGAAGGTCGTTCAACCGCCAAAGCAACTACAAGATGATATTCATCGACAAAGTCAGGCTGAGTTACGATTACGAGACAAAAAACCAGATTGGGCTGAAGCTCTTCGCTGAGTATCAGGAACAAAGACCTCTCGGAGAGCTTGTGTATCAAACCATCGGAGGCAAGATATACGACCCGTTCACCACCAACGCCATCGGTTTTGAGCTGCGTTTCGCCAAAAACGAGAAGGTGTATCAAATTCATCAGTACCGCAGACCGTTGGCAAGCTCCGTGGCACCGATAGTCACCTTGGGTTACAGCTACGGCGGCAAGGTCTTCGGCTCCGACTATGAGTATCACAAAATCCAGATGATGTTAAGCAAACGCTGGTTCTTAAGCGTGCTCGGCATCGCCGATTTCAACTTCACCGGCGGCGTAGTCCTCGGCGAGGCACCTTATCCCATTTTGTATGTGCATCGGGCAAACCAAGGCATTTATTACGACGAAAAAGGGTTCAACCTTATGAATTATTATGAGTTCGTCAGTCAGTATTACATGCAGGGACTGTTCGACTACACCTTCAACGGATTCATCCTCAACAGGATACCTCTCATCGGCAAGCTGAAGCTGCGTGAGGTGCTGTCGGTGAAGGCAGTATGGGGCGGCGTCTCCAGCGAATGCGACCCTTCAAACGGAAACGAGAAACTTTTCAAGTTCCCCACCGGTCCCGACAACGAGACCCAGACTTACACTTTTGATAAAGAGCCATATATCGAAGGCGGAATCGGAATCGCCAACATATTCAGTGTCTTGAGGATAGACTATGTGCGCCGTTTTAACTACCTCGACCACCCTGAAGTTGACAAATGGGGACTGTTCTTCTCCCTGAAGGTGAAATTCTAATCAGATGATGAGGTCGTCGAGCCTCACTTTAGGCACATAATGCACGCCGTCAACGCGATAATATGCGCGGCTTTCATCAACAGAAATGGTTTTAAGCTTGATGTTTTCCGCGCTTTTTCCAACCGCCAATATCGCGAGAGGCTCGTGACTCAACGCAAAATGTTCTACGATATTCACCTTGTTGAAGGCGCGAATCATCACGCAACCAAGCCCCATCTCGGTGGCTTTCAACGACATGCTCTGTAACGAGATGCCGAGGTCAATGTCGATGATTTTCGTTTCCGGAGCCGTGGCACATACGATGATAAACGCCTCAGGCTCAGTGCCTTCGTAAGGCAGATGCAACTCTGGCAGCATGCCGCCGAGTTTGATGTTTTTCAAGACAAAATCGGCATCATCCCCCTTTGTCACAAGTTTGAAACGCAAAACTTGTTGGTTCTTCCCAGACGCAATCTTGGTGTTCACCTTGACAATGCGCTCAAGCATGTCGCGTTTTACGACAAAATCTTTCTTATATCCGCGACAACTGCGGTTTTTCTCGAACAAGACATCTAAAGAAATATGTTTTGCCGTCGATCTTCTTGAATTTGATGAAAATTCTTCCATGCGTTTTTCTAAATATCCGTCTGCCATTGTCTTAATAAGTTTTAGTAATTCTCTCTTTCCGTCATTTCGACTGAAACGATGCGGAATGGAGAAATCTTTAATAATTTTTGCAAAATTAACAAATTTTCAGTTTCATCTGACATTTTTTAATGTAATTCATAAAATTGCGACTTTTAATGGGTAACTTAGAGTAATTCAAGAATGACATTAAAAATTTATTAGAGAAAAACATTTTTTATTATTTTTGCATGTTTTAAGAATCATGAAAATTAAAATAATTATAATATCAGTTTTCTTGCTATTTGTCAATATCATTGCCAAAGCACAGGTTTTCAGCGTCAGCGGCACCGTGATTGACAGCGTCACGCGGCAGACATTAGCGTTTGTCAACATCATCGTCAACGATGACGGCACTTTCGGCACAAGCACCGACATTGACGGAAAATTCAGCATCAAAAGCAAGCATGAGATTAAGACTTTGACATTTTCCTACGTCGGATACAACAAAAAAACTGTAAGCGCCAATTTGTTGACCGAGACATCGAATAAGATATTCCTTCAGCCGGAGATGTATGAGCTTCAAGAGGTTACGGTGTATGCCGGTGAGAACCCCGCACATCGTATCATCGATAACGTGGTGAAAAACCGTCGGCGAAATAACCCCGAACAGCTTGATTATTACTCATATACGATTTACGACAGGATGGTTTTCACCGTCGATACCACCGAAGTCACCGACTCCATGTTTGTCGATTTCGGCAAAATAGTGCGCGACAACGACCTGATGGTGATGGAGACCGTTTCCGAGATTTATCATAAAAAACCTGATAAAAACAAGCGTGAGATAAAGGCCAACATCGTCTCAGGACTGAAAAACCCGATGTATTTCTTCGTGCTTGACGGCATGCAAAGCTCACATTTTTATGACGAATTCATCACTGTTTACAAGAAAAACTACGTCAACCCCATCACTCCGGGCAGCAAATCGCGTTATTTCTTCGGTCTCGAATCGACCATGCCGACCATCGATGGCGACACCTTATATATAATATCGTTCAAGCCGCGACGCAACACCACATTCGACGCACTTAAAGGCGTGATGACCATCACATCCGACGGCTGGGCTATCGTCAACGTGAAAGCTGAAGCCGCCGACAAAAGCAACACCCTCGACGTGAAAATACAGCAGCTTTACTCCAAAATCAATGATTCCGTGTGGTTTCCGGTACAGCTGAACACCGATATCATATTCATTAGAATGCTCGCCTACAACAATTATATGGAAATTGGAATGGGACAACCCGAAATAAGCAACACATCGCTCAACGGCATCGGGAAAAGCTATATCTCAAACATAAACATCACCGAACCCATTGATAATAAAAAGTTTGGCTCAACCGACATCGACCTTGCCGAAGATTCGGGAATGAAAGACGAGACATACTGGAGTTATTATCGCAATGACAGTCTAAACGAAAGAATATTAAACACTTACAGGCTGGTTGACACTTTGATGGATGACATGGTAAACGAAATCGGCATCGACATGGACGACCTCATGGATGCCGCGAACACCATCCTCAAGGACGGCTCCATACCTTGGGGCAAATTCAATGTCGGGCTGTCAGATTTCATGAACTATAACATCGGAAACAAGTTTTACCTCGGTCTTGGACTCTCCACTAACGAGAAACTGTCGAAAATCTTCAGAATTGGCGGCTATTTCGGCTATTGGTTTGGGCCTAAACGCCCCAACTACGGCGGCAATTTTGAGATTAAGTTCAACAAAAAACAAGATTTCGGACTGCATCTGCGTCTCGACCACCGTTACAACGTTTTAGGCGATTATGACCTTATGAACGGCGGCAATAACCCTCTAAACGAGAGCAATTACAAGAATTTCTACATCAAGTGGACCACTCTGAACACCACGGCGTCGGCTGAGTTGTCAACGCGTTTCGCCAAGGTCTTTAAAGGCTTTGTGAGATTCAGCATCAGCGATAAGCAGATGTACGATTGGTATTCTTACAACCTTGGCGGACGCAGCTACAGCGGCACTTTCCGCATCACAACACTCGATTTCAGGGTCAGAATAGCACCTGGCGAGCGATATATGCTCGCCCCGAAAGGCCTCACCATCGTGCGACAAGGCAAACCTATAATCTGGCTTTCTTACCAAAAAGGTCTGAAAGATATTCTTGACTGTCCGTTTGACTTCGACAAGATTCAAGCGCAGCTAACATATTCATGGTTAACGCGTTACATTGGAAAATCGACAGTCACGATACAAGCGGGATATGTCTTTGGCGACGTGCCTGTGTTTGAGAATTTCAACATTTTCGCCAGCAACCACGGCTTCGCACTCTATGCCACCGAAAGTTTCGCCACCATGCAAATCAACGAATTTATATGCGACAGATTCGCTTTGCTTTTCTTTACTCATAATTTCGGTAAGTTATTCAAAACCAAACGATTCAATCCAGAGTTTATCTTCGCGACCAATATCGGATGGGGCGACATCAGCGAAGTGCACAGACACAGCGGTTTGGAACTGAAAACCATGAAAGACGGATTTTATGAAAGCGGTATCGTTATTGATAACTTATTGAAAATCAGCACTGCAAGTTTGGGCTTCGGCACATATTACCGTTATGGAGCCAATTCTTACGACAAAATTGGAGACAATTTCTCCTTCAAGCTCAAACTCTCAATAAAATTATAGTTTTTGATAAAAATCCAGCAAGCCATCTATAGGGTTTTTCAAAATTTTCTCACATGTAATATTATGATTTTCAAGTACTTGCAATAAAATGTCTTGAAAAACAAATGCTATTGAGCCGACAAAGCCGAACACGTCATTTCGACCGGAGCCGATAGGCGTAGTGGAGAAATCTCCTGCAATTGAACCGTTGCTTTGTTTGGAAGAGATTTCTCCACTCCCTTCAGTCGGTCGAAATGACGATAAGAATGCCTCAAAACATTCAGATACTATTGTCTTAATATATTGATTATCAATATTTTCACTTGCAAACTTAGCAAATTCAGCCAAATATCTTGAAGGCGACTCGCCATGGTACACGTTTTCCAACAGCGTTGCCCTGTCAAGATGATATTTTTCATCAAACTTCACGCGCAATCCGGCGGGCATTATCTTATAATAATAGTCATGCACCATACGTTTTCCGATATGACATCCACTGCCTTCATCGCCAATCATAAATCCAAGAGAGACACGGCTTTCGGTGATTTTTTCACCATTGTATGCACATGCGTTCGAGCCGGTCCCCAAGATGCAGGCCACACCCGCTCTTCTGCCAAAGAGAGCATGACAAGCAGCCAAAGTATCAGGATATACCTCTATGTCATTGATTTTGAACACTATAGCCATTATCATCGCCACTTTATTCTGATTAGCCTCAGTACCACATCCAGAACCGTAAAATAAAATCTTATCAACACATTGATTGTCAATGATTTCCTTGGCCTCGCAAATAATTCTACGGATAGTTTCATTATCAGTGAAGTTTGGATTGAAACCATTGGTTACAAATCGTTTAGCGACAACTTTGCCATCTAAAACAAGCCATTCAGCTTTGGTTGAACCGCAATCGATAATCAGCGTCATGTCTAAATTTTTCTGCAAAGATAAAAAAAACTTCACACCTATTGATATATTTGTTACATTTGCAGCTCAAAATAATGTCAAACTAAAAAGTGCGTAGCACGTTACTTTCACTATGGGAAGAAGTATGAGAAAATGGCGTGTTGAGGACTCGGCAGAGCTTTACAACATCAACAATTGGGGTATTAACTATTTCTCTATCAACGAGAAAGGTCATGTAGTGGTGACGCCGCGAGAAGGCTGTGCCTCCGTTGACCTGCGTGAACTTGTCGATGAGTTGCAACTCCGCGACGTGTCGGCTCCAATGCTGATTCGTTTTCCTGACATCATTGACACACGCATTGAGAAAATCGACTCATGCTTCAAGGAGGCGGCCAAAGAATACGATTACAAAGGCAAGAACTTCATCGTTTTTCCCATCAAAGTCAATCAGATGCGTCCTGTTGTCGAGGAGATCGTGAGTCATGGTAAGAAATTCAACATAGGTCTGGAAGCCGGTTCTAAGCCCGAGCTGCATGCCATCATCGCATCGAACACCGACAGCGAGTCGTTGATAATATGCAACGGCTACAAAGACGAGAGTTTCATCGAGTTGGCGCTTCTCGCTCAGAAAATGGGACGCACAATCATCATAGTTGTCGAGAAAATGAATGAGTTACGTCTCATCGCCAAGCTCTCTAAGCAACTGAAAGTGACGCCAAAAATCGGCATCCGCATCAAATTGGCGAGTTCAGGTGCGGGCAAATGGGAAGACTCCGGCGGCGACGCCTCCAAGTTCGGGCTCGCACCGTCGGAATTGCTTGAAGCTCTTGAGTTTCTTGAGAAAAACAACATGATGGACTGCCTGAAACTCGTGCATTACCACATCGGAAGTCAGGTCACAAAAATCAGAAGCATAAAGATTGCCCTGAAGGAGGCGGCACAGTTTTACGTACAGCTTCACAAGATGGGCTTTAACATTGAGTTTGTTGACGTTGGCGGCGGTCTCGGTGTCGATTACGACGGCTCCCACTCAGCCAACAGCGCAAGCTCTGTCAACTACACCATACAGGAATACGTCAACGACGCCATCTTCTCCATAGTGGACGCCTGCGACAAAAACGGTTTGCGGCATCCTAACATCATCAACGAATCGGGACGCGCGCTGACGGCACATCACTCCGTGCTGATTATGGAAGTCCTTGAGACTGCGTCGATTCCGACATGGGACGACGATGTGGAGACTGTAGATCCTGACGACCACGAGCTGATTCACGACCTCTATGAGACTTGGGAGAATCTCAGCAGCAAGCAGTCGTCGATGCTTGAGACTTGGCACGACGCCCAAGAGATAAGAGAAGAAGCGCTCGACCGTTTCAACATGGGGCTTGTTGACCTTAAGACAAGAGCTAAAATAGAACGTCTTTTCTGGTCTATAGCACAGGAAATCAATCAGTTGGCATCTCAGCAGAAACGAGTGCCCGATGAGTTGCTCGCCTTGCCGAAACTGTTGGCCGACAAATATTTCTGCAATTTCTCAATGTTTCAGTCACTGCCTGATGCCTGGGCCATCGACCAGGTGTTCCCTGTTATGCCAATACACCGTTTGAACGAATATCCTGACCGTGAGGCCACTTTGCAGGACATCACTTGCGACTCCGACGGCAAGATGACGACCTACGTCACAGGTCACAGCTTGTCGCACAATCTGCCGGTGCATTCTCTCACAAAAAACGAGCCATATTACATAGGTGTGTTTCTCGTGGGTGCCTATCAGGAGATTTTAGGCGACATGCACAACCTCTTCGGCGACACCAACGCCGTTCACGTCTCTGTTGACGAAAAAGGTTATTCTATCGACCAACTCATTGACGGCGAGACAGTTGCAGAGGTGTTGGAATATGTACAATACAGTCCGAAGAAACTTGTCAGGACCGTTGAGTCATGGGTGACGAGCTGCGTGAAAGCAGGCAAAATCACCGTTGAAGAAGGGAAAGAGTTCCTCTCTAATTACCGTTCAGGACTTTACGGATATACGTATTTAGAGTAAAGTTTAGAGTTTAGAGTTTAGAGTAAAACGCGAAGGGATGTCATGAATGACATCCCTTCGCGTTGTGTCGGGGTAGCAGGATTCGAACCTGCGACCCCCTGCTCCCAAAGCAGGTGCGCTAGCCGGACTGCGCTATGCCCCGATAGCATCTCGCGGAGAAGGGGGGATTCGAACCCCCGGTAGCCTTAGGGGCTACGACAGTTTAGCAAACTGTTGGTTTCAGCCACTCACCCACCTCTCCAGTCTTCTGCGGCTTAGCGGCTGCAAAAATACAACAATTTTCAATACCTTCAAACATTTTTTTTAATTTTTTTTATTTCATTTTTTCGATGTTGATAATCATAAATTTATTAAATTTGCAAAAAATAATTTCATCATGAGAATACGCAAAGTTTTATCAGTCTTAATCATTGCTGCGGCGATATTTTCAAGTTCTTGCTGCTCAAATAACGAAAAACAGTCAACACAAAAAGCCAAAAACGTCATCCTGCTTATCGGTGACGGCATGGGACCGGCTCAAGTTTATTCGCTAATCATGACAAGTCATGAGAAGACCGCTTTCCAGCGTTTCCCCTACTCCGGATTCTCGATTACGAAATCCGCATCAAATGAGATTACCGACTCGGCGGCAGGCGGTTCAGCTGTAGCTAACGGCAACAAAACAAAGAATTATATGGTGGGCATGACATCCGACAGCATCCCTGTCCCAAGCATGCTTGACATTTTCGCCGAACAAGGCAAGAAGACCGGTGTTGTCGTCACCTGCGCCGTGACTCATGCGACACCCGCGTCATTCATAGCTCACAATATCAACAGAAAAAACAACGAGGAAATCGCCCTTGAGATTTCCAACAGAGAGAATCTCAATGTTCTCTTCGGCGGCGGCAAGAAATATTTCACTGAGCGCAAGGACAAGCAAGACCTCTTGAACAAGATGTGGGATAATGGGTGGAACATCTATGACTCGCTTTCGCAGATTGAGGACAACAACGCGAAAACCATGGTGCTGACATGCAACAAACACATGGTCAAAGCCCCGGACCGCGGCGATTTCCTGCCGAAGGCAACGGCAAAAGCCATCGAGATGCTTGACAACGAAAAAGGCTTTTTCCTCATGATTGAAGGCTCGCAGATTGATTTCGCAGGCCATGCCAACGACTCGGCGACTCTCGTCGAGGAGATGCGCGATTTCAACAATACACTCAATGTGGTCCTTGACTTCGCCGAGAAAGACGGCAATACTTTAGTGGTCGTCACCGCCGACCACGAGACAGGCGGCCTCACTTTGATTGACCCCGATAGGAAATACACCCGGACCGACTTCAAGTTCAGCACCACGAGTCACTCCGCGGTGTTTGTGCCGGTGTTCGCTTACGGCCCTCAAGCCGCACGGTTCTCAGGCATACAAGACAACACGGAAATATTCAATAAAATAATGACAATTGCTAATTAAAAAAAATCATATAATAAAAAGATGCCGGAGCCATCAGGCTCCGGCATCTTTTTTGATGAATAAAGTTTTATTTTACATACATTTCGCGGAAATTGTCAACTCCATCCTGCGACAGTTCCACCAAAGTTGTCGTCTCTCCCATGTTCAAGCAAATGTGGTTGTCATCCGCATAAGAGAACATCGGAGTAATTGTCTCACCTTGTTTCACAAACCAAACACCATTTTGAGTGATAAACTGAACCGTCTCATCACCTTTGGTGATTGTGTAACCATCTTCATTTGCCTCAACCAAGTATTTGCCATTTTCTGTTTCGATAACTTCTGTGTTTTGTGCGACAATTTTTTGACCCGTCCAGAACTCTATGCTGTTGATTACAAACGCATCTGCCACGACGGACAGTTCATAAACAGGGAGAATGCTGAATGCCAAGAAAACAATTTCGTTGACAAACGGGCTGCCAACTGATTTGTTCCAGTTGTAAACTTTGTTAGTTAAACCAAACGAACCGATGCATGATGACAAGAACAATGTCGCTGCCAATGCAATTGATAAAAATACCTTTTTCATGATTTTAATTTTTTAATTAAACGTTTATTTTTGGGGCAAAATTAAGAAATTTTCAAATATATTTCAAAAAAAAATTAATTTTTTTTCACTTATGTCAAAACTTATATATATCTTTGCATTTAAATATTATAACTAATTTAACATTATAGTATGAAGATTTTTATAGCAAAACTTTCCACTAAAACAACAGCAGATGATGTGAAACGTCTTTTCGAGCGTTTTGGCACCGTTTCGTCGTGCAAGGTCATCATGGATCATGAGACGAACCGCTCAAAGTGCTATGGTTTCGTTGAGATGCCAAACGACAACGAGGCTTATGTTGCCGTGGTGGAAACCAACGAGATGGAGTTTATGGGCAGTGTCATCAACGTAAAAAAGTCGAAGCCACAGCCTCTGTCAACGAAGAGATAAACGCAACACATTGAAAGACAATCATCTGAGAGAACGCAAATAATTTTTGTGTTTTTGTTATCATTTTGCAAAAATTTTGTATCTTTGCAGTCGCAAAATGCAATGGTCTGGTAGCTCAGCTGGATAGAGCAACAGCCTTCTAAGCTGTGGGTCTTGGGTTCGAATCCCAACCGGATCACCTGAGCAACGCCTGGCACAACAGCCGGGCGTTTTTTGGTGAAGACAAAAATAATTAAAGATATGTTTCTGCAACTACACAAGGAAAACCCCAACCCTCGTCATGTAAAAATGATAATCGAGTGCCTGAATGATGACGGCGTCATAATATTTCCGACCGACACCATCTACGGCATCGGATGCAGCATCAAAAGCAACAAAGCATTTGAACGCATCGCACAAATCAAGGGAATAAGAAAGGAAAAAGCACGTTTTTCATTCATATTCAACGATTTAAGTCAGCTGTCAGAGTTCACGAAACCGATAAGCAACGAGGTGTTCAAACTGATGAAACGCAACCTGCCGGGTCCGTTCACCTTTATCCTTGAGGCAAACAACAACATCCCGAAGATTTTCCAAGGCAAACGCAAGACCATCGGCATCCGCATCCCCGACCAGCCTGTCATAACAAATATCGTCAGAGAATTAGGTTGCCCGATTATGACGACTTCCATCATCGATGAGGATGAAATATCTGGATTTATAACCGACCCGGAGGAGATAAATGAACATTACAAAGACCGTGTTGACATCATCATTGACGGCGGATATGGCGGAAACAAGGAAAGTACTATCGTGGATTGCACTGATAATGAGATACTTATAACAAGACAAGGCAAAGGTGTTCTCGAATGAAAATTTTTGAAAATTTTTGTCAGAGCAATTGAAAAAAGCAGTATTTTTGCAGTCGCAATTGAACGCATCAATTACCAATGACTTGGTAGCTCAGCAGGTAGAGCATCACACTTTTAATGTGGGGGTCCTGGGTTCGAGCCCCAGCCAGGTCACAAAGCCTTGAGTTTCACTCAAGGCCTTTTTTATACCTTATTAATATTAATATATCCGCCTATCTTGAAAAAATCAAACCATTTTTATCAAATTGAAAAGCTGATTTTTTTGACAAACACCATTACTTATTGCATAACAACGACTTACAAAAACTGCTGATTTTCGCTTTTTGGTCAAAAGGTAATTTATTGCTGTCAAAATCTATTTTTTTACACACACATAACAATAAAATAAGTATCTTTGCACGTTTTATTTTCATTAAAAAACGACAACATTATGTATAAAAAAAGTGTTTTTTTATTATGTCTCATTTTGCTGATGTCAGGCGTGAAGACACGAGCACAACAGACGCAGGATTCGCTAATCATCAGTCTCGACCAAGCCATTGAAATCGCTCTTGAAGAAAGCAACAGCATAAAAATAGCAGACCTCACCATCGAGAAATCAGGCTACTCGAAGAAAGGCACATACGCTGCGTTGTATCCGAATATCTCGGCATCGGGAAGCTACCAGCGCACCATCAAGAAACAGGTGATGGCGATGGACTTCGGAGGCAATGCAATGGAGATTGAAATAGGCAAATGGAACAACGTGAACGCTGGCGTCAGCGCGGCCATGCCACTCGTCAACGCTCAGCTGTGGCAGTCGCTGAAACTGTCGGCTCTTGATGTGGAGATAGCCGTCGAACAAGCACGCTCATCGAAGATTTCCATGATTGCACAGGTGAAAAAAGCATATTACGCAGTGCTGTTGGCGCAACAAGCATACGATGTTTATAAAGACGTTTACGCCAACGCCACCAAGAACTATGAGCATACCGAACAGCTTTATAACGCCGGTAAAGCCTCTGAGTATGAATATCTTAGGGCACAAGTCAATGTAAAAAACACCGAGCCCAACCTCTATAGCTCACTTATGGCGATAGACCTCGCCATCTGGCAACTCAAAGCCGTGATGGGCATCGACCTTAACGCAAAAATAGGAGTGCAAGGCAACATCGACGAATATAAAGACGAAATGATGGCATACGACTTGTCAAGCAACATGAATCTGGAAAACAACACCACTCTCGCACAGATGCGCCTGCAAGACAAACAGCTCGAACGCACCATCAAAATGACGAAATATCAGTACATCCCCACCCTATCTGGCTCAATATCATACAATTACATCGCTATGGGCGATGACTTCAAATTCAGATGGAACCCTTATTCCGTTGTCGGTCTTAGCTTAAACATCCCGATTTTCGACGGATTCTCAAAACACAACAACATCAAGCAATACCAAGCTTCAAAAGACATATTGCAGCTCACGATGCAAGACACTGAACGCAACCTTCAAATCGCATTCAAAAACTATGAGAACCAGATTGCGACGTATATGAAGAACTATTCAGCCGCTGAATCGACAATGGAGATGGCGCAAAGAAGCTACGACATCGCGGAAAAGATGTACCAGCTCGGCAAGGCCACGCTTCTTGAGCTTAATGACGCGCAATTGGCGTTAGTGCAAGCGCAACTCACTAAGAGTCAGGCGGTTTACAACTTCATGGTAACCAAAGCGGCTATGGAGGAATTGGCAGGGAATGAGGAGTGAGTTTAGAGTTTAGAGTTTAGAGTTTTGAGTTTATAGTTTTGAATAGATAATTGAAATAATGAAACATTGAATATGAAAAGATTAAGCACATTTTTAATCGCGTCGGCAGCCATAGTGATGATGTCGTGCGGAGAGCAAAACCAGAACACGCAACAGGCAGTGGAAGAGAATCCCAAAGTCACCGTCACCACGGTCAACGCAGAGTATGTCTCGCAACTTCAGACATACCCCACCACCATCGAGGCAGACATAGTGAACAACATCGCGCCACAGTCGGCGGCACGTATCAGCAAGATTTATGTGGAGATTGGCGACAAAGTGGAGGCAGGACAGACGCTCGCCCTCATGGACGAAGTCAACCTTGAGAAAGCAAGGCTGCAGCTCATCAACGACTCCATCGAGTTCGGACGCATCGAGCAGCTTCATGAAATCGGGGCGACATCGCAATCCGACTACGAGGCGATGACGTTAAAATACGATGTCACCAAGAAGACTTATAATAACTTATTGGAAAACACAGTATTGAGAAGCCCTGTCTCAGGTGTCGTGACAGCCCGCAACTACGATGAAGGCGACATGTATGCCATGACGTTGCCACTGTTCGTGATACAGAAAATCAATCCGGTGAAGATGCTCATCAACATCCCTGAAAGTAAGTTCTCGCAAATCAAGAAAGGCATGGAGGTGAGTATCACCACCGACGCCTACGGCGACAAGGTCTTCAAAGGTGTCGTTGACCTCATTCATCCCACGATAAACGCCTTGACGCACACCTTCTCTGTCGAAGTGAAGTTCGCCAACAACGAGTATGCCCTTCGTCCCGGTATGTTCGCGCGTGTCACCGTCAACTATGGCGACAATTTCCGTGTGGTGGTTCCCGACAGGGCTGTCTTGAAACAAGTGGGCTCCGGCGAACAGTATGTCTATGTCCTTAATGAAGACGGCACCGTGACTTATTCGGTTGTTGAACTCGGACGCAGAATGAACGACAGATACGAGGTCATCAGCGGATTGGACGACAACGCCACCGTCGTCATGACAGGACAGACGAGATTGAAGAACGGTATCGCCGTCGATGTTGTCAAATAACTGAATAAAACGAAGAATCATGAGTTTATATAGAACATCTGTAAATCATCCGGTTACCGTATCACTGATATTCATAACAGTGATGATTCTTGGTATATTCGCATTGTCAAAGCTGTCAATCAACCTCTTCCCTGACATGGGTTCCAACGCCATCATTGTGATGACATCGTATTCGGGGGCCAGCGCGGAAGACGTCGAGACGAATATCACCAAGACCTTGGAAAACACCCTCAACGGAGTGAGCGACCTGAAGCATCTGTCATCGTCATCGAAGGAAAACGTGTGTGTCATCACACTGCAGTTTGAATATGGCATCGACATTGACGAGGCCACCAACAACGTTCGCGACAAACTCGACATGGTGCGTCAATATCTTCCGGATGGAGCCGGCAACCCAACCATCTTCAAGTTCAATTTGGAAGACATGCCCATCATGTTGCTTTCTGTCACCGCCAAGGAGAGTCTGTCAGGTCTCGACAAGATTCTTGACGACAAGCTGACGACACCGTTAGCTCGTGTGTCGGGTGTGGGCACCGTCTCAGTGTCAGGAGCGCCGAAACGTGAGATTCAGGTATATGTCGATCCCAACAAACTTGAGGCGTACAACCTTACCGTTGAGCAGATTTCACAAGCCTTGGCATACGAGAACCGCAACACTCCTGCCGGAAACATCGACATTGGCTCAAACACCTACGCCGTGCGCGTGGAAAAAGAATTCAAATCAGCCAAAGAGATGCTCGACGTGGTGGTGGGTACCTTCCAAGGCACACCAATATATCTTAAAGATGTAGCCCGCGTGAACGATGGCGAGCAGGAACGTCTGCAAAAGGTGTTCTCAAACAAGATTCAAGGTGCCATGGTGACAATACAGAAACAAACCGATGCCAACTCGGTGAAAGTCTGTAATAACGTCAAAAAAGAATTGAAGAAGATAGAGAAAACTCTTCCGTCAGATATCACAATCAATATGATTAATGACTCAAGCGAGAGTATCATCAACACCATCAACTCATTGAAAGACACCATCTTAATTACTTTCCTTGTTGTGATGTTGGTGGTGTTCATCTTCCTTGGCCGATGGAGAGCCACAATCATCATCGTGCTTTCAATCCCGATTTCCCTCGTTGCCTCTGTGGTATATCTTTTCGCGACGGGTAACACGTTGAATATCATATCAATGAGTGCCTTGACCATTGCAATAGGCATGGTTGTTGACGATGCCATTGTGGTCTTGGAGAACATCACGTCACATATTGACCGAGGGGCGAAACCCAAAGAGGCCGCCGTCCACGCCACACAGGAGGTGTCAATCTCTGTTATTGCCTCCACTCTCACAATGTTGGCGGTGTTCCTGCCTCTCACCATGGTAAACGGTGCTGTCGGAGTGTTCTTCCATCAGCTCGGCTGGATTGTCAGCATCATCATGATTGTGTCAACATCGGCAGCTCTCACCTTGGTTCCCATGATGTGCGGAAGGACATTGAAAAAAGACCCGACGACACATGGTTGGCACAAGATTTTATTCACACCTATTAATAAAGGTCTCGATTCATTAAGCCGCGGATATGGTCGCCTCATCAATTGGTCCGTGACACACCGCACCATGACGATACTCATCGCCGTCATTATTTTCGTCGTCACCCTGATGACCACCTTGCCGGGAATGAAGACCGAATACATGCCGAGCATGGATGGCGGCCGTCTGAGCATCAGCATCGAGCTGCCCGTGGGCACCCAAGAAGACATCACAGGTCAGCTTGGCGCCGAACTTGCCGAGAAATATATGGCAATCATACCGGAAATAAAAGTGATGAACTACCGTTACGGTGTCGCCGACGAAGAAAATGCCTTTGCCTCGATGCAAAGCAACGGCACACATATACTCTCCATGAACCTCAACCTCGGAAGCAAGAACACTCGTAAGAGAAGTACACAGGAAATAGCGGAGATTATCCGTAAAGACCTGAAAAACAACGCTGTAATCAAGAAATACAATGTCTCAGAAGGCATGGGCATGGGTTCGACATCAAGCGTGAAACTCGAAATATACGGCTACGACTTCACCACCTCCGACAGAATAGCGAAGGATTTGGCGGCAGACCTTGGAGAGCGTCCGGAGATTTCGCAGGTGCTAATCAGCCGTGACGAATACAGCCCCGAAATCCATGTTGACTTCGACCGTGAGAAGCTGATGCTCAACGGCATCAATGTCACTACGGCTTCCATGTATGTGAGAAATCGCATCAACGGCTCGGTGATGACATATTTCCGCGAAGACGGTGACGAATATAACATCCGTGTGCGTTATGCACCTGAGTTCCGCAAAAACTACGAGGATATTGAGAACATCGTGCTTTACGGTTCATCGGGACAGGCGGTGCGACTCAGTGAAGTGGCTAAGATTGTTGAAGGTCAGACCCCTCCCACCATCGAGCGTAAAGACCGTGAACGTATAGTGACGGTGACAGGCATTGTTGCCAAAGGCTATGCTTTGAGTGATGCCGTGGCAGTGTCTGAACAAGCTATCGACAACGCTGACGTCCCGGCGGAGTTTATGGTGAAGATAGCCGGCGACTACGAAGACCAACAAGATGCCTTCAAAGACATGTTCACACTTATCTTGTTGATTATCATCTTGGTATATGTTGTGATGGCATCACAGTTCGAGTCATTGCTCGACCCATTTGTCATCATGTTCTCGGTGCCGTTCGCCATCACAGGCGTTCTCATAGGGCTGAGGGTACATGGCATGGCTCTCGGCGTTATGGCTCTCATCGGCGTCATGATTCTGATGGGTATAGTGGTGAAAAACGGCATCGTGCTCATCGATTACACCAAGCTTTGTCTTGAACGCGGCATGGGTGTCAACGAAGCCGTGGTGACGGCGTCGCGCCAGCGTCTGCGTCCTATCCTCATGACCACGCTCACCACAGTCCTCGGCATGATTCCCATGGCGGCCGGCACGGGCGAAGGTGCCGAGATGTGGAACGGCCTCGGCGTCGTGGTGGCATGGGGATTGTCGGTGTCATCACTCATAACACTCGTGCTCATCCCCACATTGTACGCCGTGTTCATCTCAAGAAGACTGAAACGTCAAAACAAGAAAATAACGAGACAACTCGCAATGGCCAACTAAAAAAGACTTTTAATATGACAGCAATATTCATCGCCTACAACCAGGCATATTACGAAGAAATCTCCGAACTCCTTGAAAAACAAGGAGTTCGCGGATTCACCAAATGGAATGAAATCACAGGAAGAGGCTCTGACACAGGAGAGGCGCATTATGGCAACCACACTTGGCCCACCTTCAACGACGCCATGCTCACCTTCGTCGATGACGAAAAAGTTGACAGCATACTTAGCTCGCTGCATGAAAACGACATTCAGACACCCGAATTGGGTCTGAGGGCGTTCTCATGGAAAATCGACAATATGATATAAGCTATTTCTTCCTTGGTTTTCTCGCTTCAAAGCGATAAATGCAAGTATGATGATATTCCTCACCCGGTCTCAGCACCGTGGTGGGGAAATTCGTATGATTCGGGCTGTCGGGATATTTTTGTGTCTCAAGGGCGAACGACTCATGTTTGAGCAAAGGCCTGCCATATTTTCCCATTGTTTTGCCATCGAAGAAATTACCGCTATAGAACTGCATGCCCGGTTGGTCGGTAAGCACCTCCATATATCGTCCTGATTTCGGCTCATACACTGTGGCGGCAAGTCCCATCTCGCCGAAAGGCTTGTTCAACACCCAGTTGAAGTCGTATCCGCCGCCGTTCTCCATCTGCGGATGATATTTTTCAATATCCCGCCCTATCGCCTTGGCCTCAATGAAATCCATAGGAGTGTTTCTTACGGGAAGGTAAGTCCCCTTGCAGATGAGTTTGTCGTCAATGACGGTGATGACATTGCCATTAATCATCAGCTCGTGGTCAAGGATAGTGCCGTTGCCTTCACCTTTGAGGTTGAAAAACGAGTGATGTGAGATATTACAAACCGTAGGAGCATCGGTAGTCGCGATATAATCGACACGAAACTCGTTGTCGGGAGTCAAAGTGTAAGTCATGGTGATGTCAAGGTTGCCCGGGAAGCCATCCATGCCGTCAGGCAATACGGTATTCAACACTATAGCATTGTCTGTCAATGACTTGACATCCCAAACTATTCTATCAACGCCGAACTCGCCACCATGAAGGATGTTGCCGTTGTCATTTTTGAAAAGCTCATATTTCTTGCCATCGAGGATGAATGAGGCGTTACCGATGCGGTTGGCATAACGTCCGACAGCAGCTCCGAGGTATCTCTCACCTTTGTTGTTGACGTATCTGTCGATATTTTCATATCCAAGCACTATATCTTCGTAACTGCCTCTGTAATCAGGCATCCACAGCGACACCACACGCCCGCCGTAATTAGTCACCTGCATAGTCAAGACACCATTCGTCAAAGTGTAAAGAGACACTTTCTTGCCATCGATTTCAGTATTGAAATCATTGACATTCAACAATTTAACTTCATTTTTCATAGTACAACCCGTTAAAATCACAGCACCGAGTGCCAACATCAATATTTTTCTCATATTATAAAAAATTATTGTGCAAATTTACAAAATATTTACAACATAACATTATTTTTAGTAATTTTGTGAGCATGAGAGAGGGTAAATTAATAAGGAAGCACTACGAGGGGCGTATCCGATGGGAGGCGGTGATAATATATGTCATCGTGATTGTCGTGTTGGCTTTCATGATTTATTACATCTCTAATCTAAAGCAAACTATTCTGCATCAACGAGTTACGATTGACCGCAACGAAATGGTGCTCAATTTCACCAACGAGCTTATTCAACATGTGAATGAGGCTCAGGCGCAGGCACAGCTATACACCGTCACCGGAAATCGCAAAAACCTCATCAGTTTTAACAATCATCTGAAAACAACAATCGCCTTAAAAGACTCTATTGTTTTATATTCGCCCGACGACACCGACAACAAAAAGATTTTAAACGACATCATACTATTATTAAATCGCAAAGAAGTGATTATCAGGGAGATAACGCATCAATATGATTTATTCAACCCTTATGATGAGATATATAAAATCATAACCGATTACAAGCCGAAGGAGAAAACCACGCGCATAGTGGCTGTCTCAATACAAGACACCATCGTCAAAAAAGCCGACAAACAGAACTTTTTCCAGAGGCTGTTTTCCGGCGACATTCCCCGCGACAGCGTGATATTCGTCACGACGACAAGATACGACACCATCACCGAGGAGCTGCCAGAAAACAGGATCGACTTGATGGAAGGCATAAAAATTTACACCGACAAGGGCAAAGATGAATACCTTAGACGGCTTAAAATCATTGAGAATCAATATCAAAGCTTTATAAAATCAGACCAAAATATTTCTGAGGAGATTTTCAACCTGCTCATTGTGCTTCACAGGCAAACGCTCACTTCGGTGATGTCGGCCATTCAATACAGCGAGTCGCTGATTCAAGACAGCCTAAACTATTCGATATATGGCGGCACATTCGCCTTATTATGTATATTGCTGTTTATATTATTGATTTCCAGAGATATAAAGCGTGTCTCAAAAGCCAGAAAAGCGATGGAGGAAGCCCAACAGCGTACCGAGGAAATCATGGAAAGTCGTCACAAACTGCTTCTTTCGGTGTCGCACGACATCAAAGCGCCACTCTCCTCTATCATCGGTTATATCGAGCTGATGGAAATGGAAAAAAGGACCGAGTCGGATATACATCGTCTCAACTCGATGAAGTTCTCGTCACAACATATCCTGTCGCTGTTGTCGAATCTGCTCGATTTCTCAAGTCTTGAGCAAGGGAAGCAACACTTGCAACGCATAAATTTCAATGTTTCGGAGATGTGCGACGAGCTTGCTGACATGTTCAGGCCCATTGCCGAGAACAAACAACTTAGGTTTTTCTACCATAAACACATCTCACAAGAGCTTTGTGTCAACTCCGATGAGCTGAAAATCAAGCAAGTGGCAAGTAACATCATTTCCAATGCCCTGAAATACACCATTGAGGGCGAGGTGCATTTTGGAGTGTATCTCATCAACAACAAATTGGTTTTCAGCGTGATAGACCAAGGCATAGGCATACCTACCGAGAAGATAAATGAACTGTTCAAGCCGTTCAGCAAGGCAGACAACAATCCCGGACTCGCTGAAGGCAACGGCTTCGGGTTGTTTGTCGTAAAAGGCATGCTTGAGATTCTCGATGGCAACCTCACAGTGATGTCAGAGCTTGAGAAAGGCAGCCACTTCGAGATTAGCATCCCTGTGAAAATTGTAGAAAGCAAATCATTAGAAAAAATTAAAAACACTGATACTGAAATGGTTAACACTATCAAAAAACTCAACATTCTGCTCGTTGACGACGACAACAGCCTTCTTTCCGTCATCGTCGCCATGCTCAACAAAATCGGGCACAACTCCGACATCTGCCGCTCTTACATAGAGTTCAACAGGTATCTCAACGAGCTTGACAGATACGACCTTGTCATCACCGACAGGGAGATGGGCACTTTCTCAGGCAATGATGTCTTGAAAACCATCAAATCCGTTGACAAGAACAAGAAAACCATACTCATGACGGCGCGTGATGAGTATTCTGAGAATTTCGCCATGTCGGAAGGCTTCGACGGCTATTTAAGAAAACCATTCAGCATAAAGGAGTTGGCACTTCTTCTAAATGAAAACTGGGTCGAAGAGGAAGGTAAAAACTGTGAATATTCGGAAGATTTCCCGACATTATGTGAGATGTTCGACAACGACAGCAGTGCCATTAGTGACATTTTGCAGACCTTTGTCGATGCCACGGCCGACAACCTCGTTGTACTCAACAACGCCATCACCAACCATGATTTCGAGAAGGCACGTGCCGTATGCCACAAGATGCGTCCGATGTTCATCCAGTTAGAGCAGAAATCCGCGCAATATCTGATAGACATCGACAGTCGCCGTGGGGAAAACGCCGAGCCTCTCCCCGACTGGGAGGCTAAAGGCATAGCATTTATGAATCAAGCCGATGAGCTGTTGGCGATGTTGGCCGACAAATACGACATCACTTAGTCGCTGACTTCCTCGCTGTGGCGGCCACTTCTCTTACGTTCAATCTCATCGAGGATAATCTTGCGCAAACGCAGACTCTTTGGCGTCACCTCAAGATATTCGTCATCGCGGATATATTCCATATACTCTTCAAGCGACATCCTGACCGGCGGGATAAGCACTATTTTATCGTCAGAGCCTGATGCCCTAACGTTGGTGAGATGCTTTGTTTTGTTGATATTCAACACTATATCGTTTGAGCGTGTGTTTTCTCCGATGACTTCGCCCATATAGACATCTTCATTGGGTTGGACGAAGAACTTACCTCTGTCCTGCAGTTTCCACAAGGCGTATGGCACCGCCGTCCCGGTCTCCATCGCGATGAGAGCCCCCACCTCATGAGTGTCCATCTCGCCTTTCCAAGGCTCGTAGTCTTTGAAACGATGCGACATCACCGCCTCGCCTTCTGTCGCCGTGAGCATGGCGCTTCTCAAGCCGATGAGTCCTCTCGCCGGGATGTCGAAATCGAGATTCATACGGTCGCCCTTAGGCGACATGTTGGTCATCTCGCCTTTATGCTGTGACGCAAGCTCAATGACACGACCGGCGAAGTTTTCCGGCACTTGCACGTTCATAACCTCTATAGGCTCGCATTTCTTGCCGTCTATCTCCTTTAAAATGACCTTAGGTTGACCGATCTGGAACTCATAACCCTCACGGCGCATCGTCTCAACGAGGATGCTGAGATGCAGTATGCCGCGTCCGTAAACCATCAGAGAGTCAGGCGAATCGGTGTCTTCAACCCTCAATGCCAGGTTCTTCTCCGTCTCTCTGTAAAGACGTTCACGCAGATGACGTGAGGTCACGAACTTGCCTTCTCTGCCGAAGAAAGGCGAATTGTTGATGGTGAACAGCATGCTCATTGTAGGCTCATCGACATGAATAGGAGGCAGGGCTTCCGGGTTCTCGAAATCGGCCACGGTGTCGCCTATTTCGAAGTCCTCGAGACCCATCAAGGCGACGATATCGCCTGCCATCACAGGCTTTTTAGTCCTTTCCTTGCCGAGACCCTCGAAGGTGTACAGCTCCTTTATCTGGTTTTTCTCGATAGTGCCGTCGTGTTTCACCAACGAGACGTTCATTCCGGCTTGCAAGATGCCGCGTTTCAGACGACCCACGGCGATACGACCCACATAAGAGCTGTAATCTAACGAGGTGATGAGCATCTGCGGCGTGCCTTCCTCATATTTCGCCTCCGGAATGGTATTGATTATCACATCCAAAAGGTAAGACACATCGTTAGTGACATGTGTCCAGTGGTCCGACATCCAGCCTTGTTTCGACGAGCCGAACACTGTCGGGAAGTCAAGCTGGTCGTCACTTGCACCGAGGTTATACATCAGGTCGAAGACGGCTTCCTGTGTCTCCTCCGGCGTGCAGTTAGGCTTATCGACTTTATTGACGACGACGATAGGCTTCAGTCCAAGTTGTATAGCTTTTTCGAGCACGAAACGTGTCTGAGGCATAGGGCCCTCGAAGGCGTCAACTAAGAGCAGGACGCCATCCGCCATATTAAGCACACGTTCCACCTCGCCGCCGAAATCGCTATGGCCGGGAGTATCTATAATGTTGATTTTCACATCTTTATAACGCACCGAGACGTTCTTGGACAAGATGGTGATACCTCGTTCACGCTCAAGGTCGTTGTTATCTAAAATCAAGTCTCCATTACTTCCCTTATCTTCCCTGAAAAGCTTGGACTGATACAAGATACGGTCAACCAAAGTGGTTTTTCCATGGTCCACGTGAGCTATAATCGCAACATTACGAATGCTTGTCATTTTATGTATTTATTTGATAATCAATAAGAAAACCCGATTTTTCAGCATCATTGACACAAGCTGAAAAATCGGGTGCAAAATTACTAAAAATATTATTATGCCCAACAATAAGTTTTATGAAATTTCAAACATATCACCATCTCGATTGCTTTTCGAAATAGCTACATGTTCCTTGTCTGAAATAGAGCGGCATGCCAATGCTCAACATCACCTCTATGCCTCTGTTGAAGCGGTATCCGGTATTATTGTACGCATACACATTCAGAGGTGTCGAGCCATCCTCTGTTTCTTTTGGGGAGAAAGTGTTAAGCAGTCCATTATTATAGCCGCCTTCCACTTTGATGAAAATCGAGGTGTTCTTCATATTGATGTCGAACCTGAATCCCACGCCCATGAGTATGCTGAAGTCGTATTGGCTATGGTTTGCCGACCCGATGTCGCAATGGGCTTCTTCAATTTCAAGATATTTTTGCTCCAGACTGATGGTGCCGCCCAAGACATATCCGAAATCGGGAGCCACAAAAGCATATGGCTTGAAAGTGTTTGACACCAACCAATAAAACTGGAACGGCACTCTGAAATCGATATATCGGACGTTCATCTTATAATTGATAATGTAATCGACATCATATTCATACGATGTCTGAGTGCCTCTTTGTATAAATAAAAACTCGGGTGATATCGACAAGAATCTCCTGACAGGTATTTCTATATACACGCCGGCTGCGGGTCTAAACCCGAAATCATGCTCTATTTTCACATTACTGTCGGTATATAGCATCTTACAGATATTCACGCCGCCTTTCAGACCAATCGACACTCTTTTCGACACCAAAATGCTGCCGTCGTTAAGTCTGATCTGCCCATAAGTCACTCCGCATACACATAGGAGGAACAGCATCAAAAAAGCTTTTTTCATAATAGCGACTTCAATTTAATTATACCAATTTATTCGTTCTGCCAAGCCGTTTTCGGAACCGTCCTCATAGATAAAGAAGGTACCCACCGGCCAAGGCTCATGCGGACCATATCCCAACGATTCATCATCGACTTCCATAATGATACTTGCATATTTCAGATTATATATGCCGTCGTCTTTAATGCGTCCGGTATATATGATGCCTCTCGTATATTTTATCTCATACCAACCATAGTCAAGAGATTTTTTCTCCTGATAATAGACGGTGAAATTCGAGTTTTTGCCAATCACATACACAGTATCGGTTTGGGTCTCGTTTTCCTCGAAATGGATGAATGTCGCCATCCTGTTGTGCTGTCCGATGAATTTTATCTTTACATCAGGCTCCACGATACTCACAGGCCAATGTGCCGCATCAACAGACGAGCATTTCCTTTTCTTGGGGGAGAAGATATATTCGCCCTCGATATTCGGCGGAATATGACCGCTGGTATATCCGCCAAACTGTTCGTTGAACTTGCCGATTAGCGTGTCAGGTATGACATTTATGATATTTTCAATATACTGTTCCTCACCAAGCAGAACGATGGTAGTGTCATCATTCTTCGTACAATTGGTTATCAGCATTGCCGACAACAGCACAGCAACAGCGGAACCGATTATTTTTTGTATCTTTTTCATGGTTTTATTTATTTATCAACAACAATATATCTGTAGTATCTGCCCTTATCAGCATCGATTGTAATCAGATATGTACCTCTTGGTATATCATAGAGATTGAATACCACACGATTTGATTTCTCACATTCCTTTCGTGCGATGAGTTGTCCCCAGATACTCTGGACTGTCACGCCGGTGATATCCTCTCCATCGATAACGAACTTGCCATCTGTCGGGTTCGGGAATATCCTCACATCCTCTTCGTCGATGTCATAATCACCGTAGAACTTGGCTGTGACAGGTTTGATTAAGGTGTCGTAATTACACATATTACCTATCACCACCATCAATGTGTCGGTAAATTCCTGGAACACCCACAGCTCACATGTCGTTCCGATGCTGTCTGTGCTGGTGTAGTACCAGTTGTTAGGTGTGGCAAGGAATTTCCAGGTATATTTCCTACAATTCTCAACCGAGTCGATAGCATAGACATAGTGGCCGGTTTGCAGGTTGGTGGTTGCCCAAACTGTCTCTTGTCCGCTGATATAGGCATCTTCGGCAAACTCAAGTAGTGGCAGCACTTCAAGCACAAGATGTACTATACTGTCGCAACCGTGAATGCTAAGGAGATTCAGGGTGTCGTAATTTGTCCACAAAGGAGGCATTTCAAGATAGAAGCCAAGCGTATCATAATTATCGCCTTCGCATATCGAGTCGTAGATGGTTATGTCATACACATCGTAAACATACAGTTGCAGGAACACCGTGCTGTCGCATCCGTGAATGTCGGGATAAACAGTGTCGTTTTCATAATATCCGACCGCAGGATTGTCATAGATGAAATTATTGGTCATGTCATAATATGACTCACCATAGCATATACTTTCGACAAACACAGTATCGTGCAGCTCATGCACATAGAGAGCCATTGTTACGATACTGTCGCATCCGTATATGGTCAACTCTTCATTCGTCTGGTAGTTAATACCAGGCTCCGGATTGTCGAATACGAAGCCATATCCAATGTAGTTCTCGCCAAAGCATATCGTGTCGGCCAAATAAATATCGAACACCGGATTAACCTGAAGTTGCAGATACACCGTGCTGTCGCAACCGAAAATATTCGATTGGAATATGGTGTCGTAATACATTCCCGGAATCAGGGTGTCACCATAGACAAATCCGAGGCTGTCTAATGATTCACCCTCGCAGAGGTTAATATACAACATGGTGTTATGCACAGGATTCACTGTCAATTCAAGATAAACAGTGCTGTCGCAACCATAGATGTTAGGCATGACCAAGCTGTCGTAGTACGTTCCCGGCACCAAGTTGTCGCTAATATTAAAGCCATGCAAGGTGTAAGGCATGCTTTGGCATATGGTGTCAATGAACAAGGTGTCATACACCGGATTCACGGTCAATTCAAGATAAATAGTACTGTCGCAGCCATAGATGTTAGGCATGACCAAGCTATCGTAGTACGTTCCCGGCACCAAGTTGTCGCTAATATTAAAGCCATGCAAGGTGTAAGGCGTGCCTTGGCATATCGTGTCAACCACCGTCATCTCAAATATAGGATTGACCATCAGTTCGAGATAGATGATGCTGTCGCAACCATAGATATTCTGCAAGAACAAGGTGTCGAGATGCAATCCGGCGGTTAGGGTGTCGCCGTACTCGAAGCCGTATTGTGCAAATGACATATTCTCGCAGATGGTGTCCATGAACAAGGTGTCGTGTACCGGATTCACAGTCAATTCAAGATAAATAGTGCTGTCGCATCCGTAAATATCAGGCATGACCAATGTGTCGTAGTACATTCCCGGAGTCAATGTGTCGCCGAACTCAAATCCAAGGCTGAACAATGTGTCAAGGTCATCGCCTTCACAGAAATTGACAAACAACGTGGTGTCAAGCAAAGGACGCACATGGAGTTGCAGATACACCGTGCTGTCGCAACCATAGATGTTGGTATATACAGTGTCATTTTCATAATATCCGACCTCAGGATCTTCATATATGAAATAATTCAAACTGTCATAATATGACTCACCATAGCATATATTTTCAATGAACAATGTTTCGTGTATCGGATTGACGGTCAATTCAAGATAAATAGTACTGTCGCAGCCATAGATGTTAGGCATGACCAAGCTATCGTAGTACGTTCCCGGCACCAAGTTGTCGCTAATATTAAAGCCATGCAAGGTGTAAGGCGTGCCTTGGCATATCGTGTCAACCACCGTCATCTCAAATATAGGATTGACCATCAGTTCGAGATAGATGATGCTGTCGCAACCATAGATATTCTGCAAGAACAAGGTGTCGAGATGCAATCCGGCGGTTAGGGTGTCGCCGTACTCGAAGCCGTATTGTGCAAATGACATATTCTCGCAGATGGTGTCCATGAACAAGGTGTCGTGTATCGGATTGACGGTCAAAGCAAGATACACAGTACTGTCGCAACCGTAGATATTCTGCAAGAACAAGGTATCGAGATGCAATCCAGCTGTCAACGTGTCGCCGTACTCGAAGCCGTGCATGGCGTAGTCCATGTTCTCACAGATGGTGTCCATGAACAAGGTGTCGTGTATCGGATTGACGGTCAAAGCGAGATACACAGTACTGTCGCAACCGTAGATATTCTGCAAGAACAAGGTGTCATAATAATCTCCCATCATCAAGGTGTCGCCGTATGCGAAGCCGAGGCTGTCGTATGACATGCCTTCACAGATGGTATCTATGAACTGGATTTCGTGCACCGGGTTGACTGTCAATTCAAGATAAATAGTACTGTTGCAACCATAGATATTATGCAAGAACAAGGTGTCAAGATGCAGACCGGCTGTTAACGTATCACCATATACGAAGCCGTGCATGGCGTAGTCCATATTCTCACAGATGGTGTCTCTGAACAAGGTGTCGTGTATCGGATTGACGGTCAAAGCAAGATACACAGTACTGTCGCAACCATAGATGTTTTGCAGGAACAAGGTATCGTAATAAGTTCCCATCACCAAGGTGTCACCGTACTCGAAGCCGTGCATAGCATAGTCCATATTCTCACAGATGGTGTCCATGAACAAGGTGTCATGTATCGGATTGACGGTCAGAGCGAGATACACTGTACTGTCGCAACCGTAGATGTTTTGCAGGAACAAGGTATCGTAATAAGTTCCCATCACCAAGGTGTCACCGTACTCGAAGCCATGCATGGCGTAGTCCATGTTCTCGCAGATGGTGTCCATGAACAATGTGTCATGTATCGGGTTGACTGTCAAAGCGAGATAGACTGTACTGTCGCAACCATAGATGTTTTGCAGGAACAAGGTATCGAGATGCAGACCCGCAGTTAACGTATCGCCGTACTCGAAGCCGTGCATGGCGTAGTCCATATTCTCGCAGATGGTGTCCATGAACAAGGTGTCGTGTATCGGATTGACGGTCAAAGCAAGATACACAGTACTGTCGCAACCATAGATGTTTTGCAGGAACAAGGTATCGTAATAAGTTCCCATCACCAAGGTATCGCCGTATTCGAAGCCGTGCATGGCATAATCCATATTCTCGCAGATGGTATCAATGAACAAAGTGTCATGTATCGGATTGACGGTCAAAGCGAGATAGACTGTACTATCGCAACCATAGATGTTTTGCAGGAACAAGGTGTCGAGATGCAACCCGGCGGTCAACGTGTCGCCGTACTCGAAGCCGTGCATGGCGTAGTCCATGTTCTCGCAGATGGTGTCAATGAACAAAGTGTCATGTATCGGGTTGACGGTCAAAGCGAGATAGACTGTACTGTCGCAACCGTAGATATTCTGCAGGAACAAGGTATCGAGATGCAGACCCGCAGTTAACGTATCACCGTACTCGAAGCCGTGCATGACATAGTCCATATTCTCACAGATGGTGTCCATGAACAAGGTGTCGTGTATCGGATTGACGGTCAAAGCAAGATACACAGTACTGTCGCAACCATAGATGTTACTTAAGAACAAGGTGTCGAGATGCAAACCCGCAGTTAACGTATCACCATATGCGAAGCCGTGCATGGCGTAGTCCATATTCTCGCAGATGGTGTCCATGAACAAGGTGTCATGCACCGGGTTGACGGTCAAAGCAAGATAGACCGTACTGTCGCAACCGTAGATGTTACTTAAGAACAAGGTGTCGAGATGCAATCCGGCGGTCAAGGTGTCGCCGTACTCGAAGCCGTGCATGACATAGTCCATATTCTCGCAGATGGTGTCAATGAACAAAGTATCATGTATCGGATTGACGGTCAAAGCAAGATAGACTGTACTGTCGCAACCATAGATGTTTTGCAGGAACAAGGTATCGAGATGCAGACCCGCAGTTAACGTATCACCGTACTCGAAGCCGTGCATGGCGTAGTCCATGTTCTCGCAGATGGTGTCAATGAACAAGGTGTCATGTATCGGATTGACTGTCAAAGCGAGATAGACTGTACTATCGCATCCATAGATATTCTGCAAGAACAAGGTGTCAAGATGCAAACCCGCAGTTAACGTATCGCCGTACTCGAAGCCGTGCATGGCGTAGTCCATATTCTCGCAGATGGTGTCTCTGAACAAAGTGTCATGCACCGGGTTGACTGTCAAAGCGAGATAGACTGTACTGTCGCAACCATAGATGTTTTGCAGGAACAAGGTATCGAGATGCAGACCCGCAGTTAACGTATCACCGTACTCGAAGCCGTGCATGGCGTAGTCCATTTGTGTAAATTTGCATCGGAAACAATATTTTTTTAAATTTTTTGTTGTTTGTATTAAATAGTTTTGTATTTTTGCAGCGCGGGGGGGTGTACCGAAAGGAGCCTCCCGTTCCGTTTTTATCTCATTTGATATGTTTTATCCCCACATACAACAAAGACAGATTCAAAGTCTTTAAAACCACTTCCGAGTGTATTCCTTAATCCAGTTGTAAATTGCTTTCAAAATTTGTGTAAATTTGCATCGGAAACAATTTTTTTGTTATCTTTGCAGCATGAAAACAAGGAGGAACAAGTCATGGAATACACCATCGTGATCGAGAAAGATCCCAAAACAAACACCTACACAGGTCAATGTGTTCAAGTTCCTGCCGCCATCAGCCAAGGCGACACCTACGAGGAACTGATTGAGAATATGAAGGACGCCATAAACCTTGTACTCGGATATTACAAGGACAAAGCCGCCGCAGATAGTCGCGGACACCGCGTGTTCTACCGCAAACTCAATCTTGCATGAAAAGAAAATTGTTCATTGCGCACTTGAATAGAAACGGCTGTGAGCTTTTGCGAGAGGGTGGCCGGCACACGCTTTTCCGCAACACGAAAAGCGGCTTTATCTCGGCCGTTCCGCGACATCCCGACTTCAACGACATCACCTGCAGGAAAATCTGCAAGGAGCTCGATATACCTTATCCGGGTAAAAATTAACCTTCATTATTAAAGACTTCCCCAAAAATTTCCAGTTTTTTCAACTTTTTCATGACAATTCAGTTGTGAATTGCTTTCAAAATTTGTGTAAATTTGCATCGGAAACAACATTTGAGTGCGTATTTGCCGAAGGGGAATTGCGTTGTTTGGAGAAGAAGCCAGAAAAGCGATTCGATATCGTCGTCGGGCGCAATCGGTAAAGGTTCCACGCCGAGCCATATTCTCAGTTTCCGAAGTTTGCGGATACATCTGCTTCGCGTCGGCCTTACTCGCTTTATGCGTATATATGTCACTACGTTTGCTATAATTTTTTCTTTCATGATTTTTTAAATTTTTTGTTTGTATATTCAATTTTTTTGTATTTTTGCAGAGTCTAATATTTGGGTAGGGCTTTCGGGCCGTATCAACTTTAGACTTACCCGCCTCGGCGGGTTTTTTTATTCCACATTGAAAACTTCAAACCTTCCATTGCCTTCGTTGATTACACAATAAATGTGCTTAATTCGGATGACATGATATTTCAGTTCTCCTGTTTCCTTGTCTCTGTATTGCATTTTCTTCATTTCCTCAAATCCCTTGGTTACTTTTTCGGGACTGAACAATGAAGGGTCATGAAAATAGAGACAGACGGAATCAGATTCTTCTATCACATAAGGGAGTCGGTTGTATTTTCTAAGTTGATGGTTTTTGCCTAACAGATTATTTCGGTAGTGTTCCTTTGGTTCCGTAACGGAGGAAATATCCATTCTTTTACCATTGAGAAGCAAATCGAGGGCGGTATCGGGTTTACCGGGCACGCTTTCAATGCCCTCCTCACAAAGAATTGCACTGTTACCGAGACGGAAAAGAATATCCTGACAATAATTTTCCAACTGGTTGGGAGTTAAACCAAAATATCGACTTCTATCGCTGGATAGATTGGAATGCCTGACATGCGTTGCCTTCAGTCCACCATTTCCCCAATCAAAATCCACATCCTTGTAATCCGGATTATTGTGCAGTGATATATACTCCTTATGGTGTTCTTCTATTGGTCGGAAGAACTCCTCTACAATTTCAGAACCATGCCTGCCGGCCTTTTTCACATAAGGGCACTCGTCAGTGAAAATCTTCCCTGTCTTTGCCGGGTTGCCTGCCAGTCCGGGCGACCGTATGGCCCCCTTCTCGGTGCCGTAGTCGGCCAGTTGCTTGGGGGTGAGGCCGCGCGTGTCGACGGGGTCGTCGGTCTCCTCCCAGTCGCACTTGCAGTTCTAAAGGTTACCGGGGTTGCAGACAGCGATGGAATGCGTAAGCTAAACGCATAGCTGCACTAATATATGCACATCGCCGACCTCGACAGCCTGAATGACACGGAATGGGCAATGATGGTCAAGGAACTTGAGTGGGTAAGAAAGGAAGAGGTTAAGGCAAACAAAATATACTAACACTTACCTTGGGCAACATCAGTTATATTGGAGTTGCCTTGATTCCTGAAAAGCTTCCTCAATCTTTTACGTTCTTTTTTTTCGGCCTCCCGTTCCTTGACTATTCGCTTGGCTTCAGCTTTTAAAGACTCGTACTCGGCGGCAGCGGCGTCATCCGTGCGAATGCTTTTAATCCAACTGACAGTCATGATAATCAAACAACAGATCACAAGGCCTAATATAATATAAAAAATTGTCATAACGGTGCAAAGTTACAAAAAAGAATAATACGAATAACATTTTGAAATAAAAAATGGCAGATAATAAGGTTGAATTTATCATAAACCTTAACGGCAACGCCCACACTGGCATTGCGCAGCTGGACAAGGCTCTTGGAAAATTCAAACTCCAAGCGAAGAGTGTGCCGAACCCAATGGAGCGCATCAACAGTGCGGTATTCGAGCTTAACAACATATTCCAGGCGGTGCAGAACACCGTCGGCAAGGTTGTAAGCGTGGCACGTGTTGTGAATTGCTTTCAAAATTTGTGTAAATTTGCATTGGAAACAATATCCCACCAAACTCACACCGTTACAGATTGCAGAGCAAAGACACGCTGCAAGAACGCCTGAATATATTGCCGAAATCACCAAAAAAGCTCAAGCAAGACAGGATGCTATCAATATGGCAAAGCGTTCTTTGGGTGATTTCAGCGGTTTTGATGACAGCTACACCTCTACCCTATCAGATGCCTACAAACACGCCAACTGGGACGTTGTACGCAAAGAGGCTGCCAAATTGGAGCAAATCAAAAAGGACATCATCAAAGCTGCTAATGATGTCATGTCATTACTTGATGGCATATCAGATGTTGACACGGCCATCATCAAGAAAGCACTTGCAGACGGCAAGCTGCATCAGATTATGACCGAAAAGGACAATTTAATAAACATCAAGACCGAAATAGAATCGCTAACTTACCTTGATGACCCGATAGTTGCCGCCAAACAATTCTCAATGGCTGATGCCAAAAGTGTCAATGCGGCTGTTGAAAAGAAACTTGACGGCTGGTCAAGCCTATCATTGGCAGACCAAAAGAAAAAGCTGGAGTTTGAAATAAGCTGGGTTGAGGATAACAAAAAATATGCAACATGGGAAATAGCTCAAAACGCATATAAGAAATGCTTATCAGTTGTCAATGAAAAGATAACAATAGAGAACCTTAATGCTCAAAAGGCAGCTCTTAATGGCTTCAAGACCCATTCTTCGGTGTATCACCAGCTTATTAAGGACTTTGATGATGCAATGTCGGCAAAAGACTACACAAAAGCCGAAACACTCATCAATCAGGCAACAGCGAAAAAGGATGAACTGACACAAAAAGCGTTGCTTAAACCTGCCAAACTCACCAATGAGCAAATCAAGCAGATATTGTCTGATGTCAAAGCCAATAAAAACGATTTTGATGATGCGTTTATCCAACAGTTAGAAGATGCCGTTGCAAACAAGCATTGGAAAGATGCAAGGGCTTTGGCAGAAAAAGCACAAGACAAATTAAGCCCATTCGTCAATTCCGCATATACTGATGAAAGGAAAAACAATGCTGTATGGGATAAAGGCGACGGCTCATTGGCTGCAAAGACATTACGTGATTCTGCAAGTCACGATTGGTTAGCAGCCTTTGACGAAGAACGTGACAGGATATATGAGTACACACGCCACTATTGCAATATCAACGAACCATTGACAATGAGGCGATATTCAGGCAGTCAGACAAAAGATGAATTTTTAGACCGTGTTGCAAAGATTGAATCGTATATTGACAGGTCATCATTGCCTTGTGACATGTGGTTTCAAAGAGGTGAAGGCGGTGGCATCAGGGTTATTGAATCACTTTTGCGCTTTGCTGGCGAAAAGGTGTCATTTAAAGATATTGTTGCAGACCCTCAATGCTTGGTTGGAAAGACATTACATCAGGGTGGTTTCATGTCCGCTGGCAGTCAAAAAGGCAAGGGATTTAGCGGCGAAGTTATATTAAACATATACGCACCAAAAGGCACGAAAGCAACGTATGCAGAGCCTTTTAGTGCGTACGGCAATGGCGATGGACGCAGCTGGGATGGTCACAAAGAATTTTCATCATTTAGCAAAGAACATGAAACGTTGTTCCAGCGAGGCACTAAAATGAGAGTGACCAAAGTTGAATGCAGATATGGTCAATATTATATTGACGTTGAGATTATTTGTCAAGAACTGAAAGATTTGAGTTACGTACCTGATAGCTACATAGGTTATTAATCTTTTGCGCCCTCAGATGGCAGCTTATCTTTCTCATAATGGTCGCTTGCAATCTCAAGGTATTCTTCAATCAATGCGTAAAACTTTGATATAGTGGATTTTATATCGAAAGCCGTTTTACCCCATGATGTGAACATTACTGTTACAAGGTTGTTGGGGATACCTGGATATGATTTACCACCCACCCTGTAATAATATGATGCCTCACCACCTGCGACACCATCTGATGTCACATATACACGTTCCATATCCCAAAACCAATCATTAGGATATACATCATAAGGACACTCTTTTTTTCCATTATAATACCTGCAATTTTTCAGCAGTTCTTTCTGTTTATCAGTTAATTTTTCCATATTTAATGTGTTTCAATCATGTTGTAAAATCTATCTATTATTTGTCTAAACTCATTCGGCAAATAAGACATTGCCATTTGTTTCAGGTTATCCGGCACACCATAATAGGCTTCAGCTATACCGCCTGTTATAGCCGCCAATGTATCACTGTCACCGCCCAATGATACGGCGTTTCTGATGGCATCCTCAAAGTCGGTGCTGTCAAGGAAAGCAACAATAGCTTGTGGCACTGTACCTTGGCAGGTTTCGTTAAACATGTTGTTTGGTCTGATTTCATCACATGTTGTTTGTAAATCATAACCATATTGGGATTGGATTACATCACGCAGTAACTCTTTGTTGTGTTCGGTTCTCGCAATGTACATGGCATGAGCCACCGACACTGCACCTTTGATGCCTTCAGGATGGTCGTGTGTTATTGATGCTGTCACTTCGGCAGTTGACAGCGTGGCAGATAGAGTGTGGTATTTCAAACCAACTGGAGACACCCTCATGGCAGCACCGTTACCGAAACTGTAATAAGGCATCGGATTGGCATCACGCAGCCATCGTGCAAATGAGCCGCCATAACCGCCTTGTGGAAATGGGTATTTTTTACCATAACTCTGCATGATACTAACGAGATGGCGCATGTGGCTTGATGTCATTAGCCATTCAGCCACCGCCACTGTCATGATGGTGTCGTCGGTAAACGAACATCCATCTGAAAACAGTGGAAAATCCTTTGTCTTGATGTTGTTAAACTCATACTTTGAGCCTACTATATCGCCAATTATCGCTCCTAACATAAACACTTATTACTTATTTATCAACAAATTGCAAATATACAAAATTATTCAATACCTTTGCGGTGAATTTCATGTCAGCATAAAACTCTGTGTTTTTATCTTAATGTCACTTGTGAATTGCTTTCAAAATTTGTGTAAATTTGCATCGGAAACAATCTGGTCGGGTTTCGGTGTGACCAGTCATAAGTTGTGAATTGCTTTCAAAATTTGTGTAAATTTGCATCGGAAACAATATCGGGTTCCGCACAGGCACACCGAAGTTGGTTGTGAATTGCTTTCAAAATTTGTGTAAATTTGCATCGGAAACAATACCCCTCTGAAACCATTCACCGATGCCAGTGTTGTGAATTGCTTTCAAAATTTGTGTAAATTTGCATCGGAAACAATAACTTCAGCACCTGACGCTTTCCGGCTTGGGTTGTGAATTGCTTTCAAAATTTGTGTAAATTTGCATCGGAAACAATTTCTGACAGAGCTCCCTTTTCGACAGGTTGGTTGTGAATTGCTTTCAAAATTTGTGTAAATTTGCATCGGAAACAATGCACCATCTTGTTGAGTATTGTGCTTCTCTGTTGTGAATTGCTTTCAAAATTTGTGTAAATTTGCATCGGAAACAATGGTGCCATGTATATTGATTACAACGACCTGGTTGTGAATTGCTTTCAAAATTTGTGTAAATTTGCATCGGAAACAATTCGGGAACAACTGCGGAGATAACTCATTCGGTTGTGAATTGCTTTCAAAATTTGTGTAAATTTGCATCGGAAACAATGATGGGCTACAAAGAAATATGGTCGCGCCTGTTGTGAATTGCTTTCAAAATTTGTGTAAATTTGCATCGGAAACAATACGAAAGAGGAGTTCATCGCACACGCCACGTTGTGAATTGCTTTCAAAATTTGTGTAAATTTGCATCGGAAACAATTTTCGGATCCAGAAGAAGGAATTCCTCTTCGTTGTGAATTGCTTTCAAAATTTGTGTAAATTTGCATCGGAAACAATATTTTCACGGTGCAGGTCTCGCTTTCAACTGTTGTGAATTGCTTTCAAAATTTGTGTAAATTTGCATCGGAAACAATGCAGCAGAATTTTTAGAAATGGAAAAGGAAGTTGTGAATTGCTTTCAAAATTTGTGTAAATTTGCATCGGAAACAATTGGTTGCCATAAAACTTTTAAGCAATGAGTGTTGTGAATTGCTTTCAAAATTTGTGTAAATTTGCATCGGAAACAATTCGCCTTCGTGCGCAAGACAACCGACATTGTTGTGAATTGCTTTCAAAATTTGTGTAAATTTGCATCGGAAACAATCAGGGACATGCACGCAGCAACGGCGATTCTGTTGTGAATTGCTTTCAAAATTTGTGTAAATTTGCATCGGAAACAATAGTAATAGCGTGAGTATACAGTCGGGAGGTGTTGTGAATTGCTTTCAAAATTTGTGTAAATTTGCATCGGAAACAATTTAAAATATGTCGTAGTGTATGGCGAATTTGTTGTGAATTGCTTTCAAAATTTGTGTAAATTTGCATCGGAAACAATCTTCGACCGCTGGCGTATCCCGCACGACGAGTTGTGAATTGCTTTCAAAATTTGTGTAAATTTGCATCGGAAACAATGCTTCGCTAAGTTGCTGTGTTCTGCTGTATGTTGTGAATTGCTTTCAAAATTTGTGTAAATTTGCATCGGAAACAATGCCGTAATAGTTGCCGTTTTCATCCATGATGTTGTGAATTGCTTTCAAAATTTGTGTAAATTTGCATCGGAAACAATCTGCCTGTATGTCGTTGCCGTAACAGGCACGTTGTGAATTGCTTTCAAAATTTGTGTAAATTTGCATCGGAAACAATACTAAAGAGGAATTCATTGCACACGCCACGTTGTGAATTGCTTTCAAAATTTGTGTAAATTTGCATCGGAAACAATCCATGTACTTCATTTCCACGATATTTTCGAGTTGTGAATTGCTTTCAAAATTTGTGTAAATTTGCATCGGAAACAATCCATTGTGCCGTTGGGATCTAAATTTGCGCGTTGTGAATTGCTTTCAAAATTTGTGTAAATTTGCATCGGAAACAATTTCCTGCTTGACGCTGTATTTGAGGCCGCGGTTGTGAATTGCTTTCAAAATTTGTGTAAATTTGCATCGGAAACAATTTTTTCCTGCACTTTCAAATGAGCGTCCAGTTGTGAATTGCTTTCAAAATTTGTGTAAATTTGCATCGGAAACAATAGGTGATATTTTGGTTTCCACCAACCTATAGTTGTGAATTGCTTTCAAAATTTGTGTAAATTTGCATCGGAAACAATGACATGTTTTCGCGGAATCAAGTCCCATTCGTTGTGAATTGCTTTCAAAATTTGTGTAAATTTGCATCGGAAACAATGTGCAAGTTAAGAGAATTTTGGGCATTAGAGTTGTGAATTGCTTTCAAAATTTGTGTAAATTTGCATCGGAAACAATGCCGGGCTTGTTGTCGATGGTCGTCACGGGTTGTGAATTGCTTTCAAAATTTGTGTAAATTTGCATCGGAAACAATTTTCTTTCGTAAAATGTAATTTCTTGCGTAGTTGTGAATTGCTTTCAAAATTTGTGTAAATTTGCATCGGAAACAATTTTACTCCTACACTATCAAATTCTGTGCCTGTTGTGAATTGCTTTCAAAATTTGTGTAAATTTGCATCGGAAACAATTAAGCTTCAACTTCGGCATTTACAGAAGGGGTTGTGAATTGCTTTCAAAATTTGTGTAAATTTGCATCGGAAACAATCTATGGCGATTATGTAGCCATCCTGGTCAGTTGTGAATTGCTTTCAAAATTTGTGTAAATTTGCATCGGAAACAATCAGCATCTATTTTCTTAATCTCAGATTTTAGTTGTGAATTGCTTTCAAAATTTGTGTAAATTTGCATCGGAAACAATAATATGGAATGGATATCTTTTTTAGTAGTAGTTGTGAATTGCTTTCAAAATTTGTGTAAATTTGCATCGGAAACAATGATGTACGCTTAGTATAATAATAAGGTGTTGTTGTGAATTGCTTTCAAAATTTGTGTAAATTTGCATCGGAAACAATGCCTTTTGTACCAAATTTGATTACCCAATGTTGTGAATTGCTTTCAAAATTTGTGTAAATTTGCATCGGAAACAATTGTTGACTTTCAACGATATAGTTAAATGTCGTTGTGAATTGCTTTCAAAATTTGTGTAAATTTGCATCGGAAACAATACATTTAAGGTATAAGAGAAGAGTACATTGTTGTGAATTGCTTTCAAAATTTGTGTAAATTTGCATCGGAAACAATTCTCGCAGATCCAGCTATATTGACACGATTGTTGTGAATTGCTTTCAAAATTTGTGTAAATTTGCATCGGAAACAATGCATTTTCTTGTCGGATTCGATAGTTTGTAGTTGTGAATTGCTTTCAAAATTTGTGTAAATTTGCATCGGAAACAATACTCGTGGCACTACCACCTCACGCTGTTCCGTTGTGAATTGCTTTCAAAATTTGTGTAAATTTGCATCGGAAACAATTCTCGCAGGTCAAGTTACATCGATACGATTGTTGTGAATTGCTTTCAAAATTTGTGTAAATTTGCATCGGAAACAATTGGAATGCTCAAAATAAGTATAATGAGCAAGTTGTGAATTGCTTTCAAAATTTGTGTAAATTTGCATCGGAAACAATTGATAAAGGATTTAATTATTTCCGTGAAAAGTTGTGAATTGCTTTCAAAATTTGTGTAAATTTGCATCGGAAACAATTTCTGTTGCTTAGCGATGCCATAACCAGCAGTTGTGAATTGCTTTCAAAATTTGTGTAAATTTGCATCGGAAACAATCCACAGCTATCAAATTACACATGATGACCTGTTGTGAATTGCTTTCAAAATTTGTGTAAATTTGCATCGGAAACAATTTCGTACACGATATTTCTATGTGCCAATGAGTTGTGAATTGCTTTCAAAATTTGTGTAAATTTGCATCGGAAACAATAGCTCGAGCAAGCTGGTGTTAGTCGCTTGCGTTGTGAATTGCTTTCAAAATTTGTGTAAATTTGCATCGGAAACAATGCGTGCCTTGTCGGAGGCTCAGGTGCGGCGTTGTGAATTGCTTTCAAAATTTGTGTAAATTTGCATCGGAAACAATTTAAGGTTCAACTTGGTCTGCTCGCAAACCGTTGTGAATTGCTTTCAAAATTTGTGTAAATTTGCATCGGAAACAATACAAGCCAATGGTGAACTACAAGGGTTGCGTTGTGAATTGCTTTCAAAATTTGTGTAAATTTGCATCGGAAACAATACGTCCGGCAGCGCATCACTATACACATTGTTGTGAATTGCTTTCAAAATTTGTGTAAATTTGCATCGGAAACAATATGTTGTCAGTGCCAATAGTGGTTGACGTAGTTGTGAATTGCTTTCAAAATTTGTGTAAATTTGCATCGGAAACAATTTTTGTTTCCATGATCTGAATTTTTTTAATGTTGTGAATTGCTTTCAAAATTTGTGTAAATTTGCATCGGAAACAATGTAGAATAGTGGAAGATATACCGCCACGAAGTTGTGAATTGCTTTCAAAATTTGTGTAAATTTGCATCGGAAACAATTCAGGACAGTAAAATGGCTTGTTCATACCAGTTGTGAATTGCTTTCAAAATTTGTGTAAATTTGCATCGGAAACAATTTATCATATGTTAAAGTGTCAAAGATTGTAGTTGTGAATTGCTTTCAAAATTTGTGTAAATTTGCATCGGAAACAATTGTGGTCTACCGTCTTTAGAACCATATTCAGTTGTGAATTGCTTTCAAAATTTGTGTAAATTTGCATCGGAAACAATATAAAGAAGACCAAGTATTAGCCCGTCTTCGTTGTGAATTGCTTTCAAAATTTGTGTAAATTTGCATCGGAAACAATTTGAAGGTCGCGATGAATAGACCGTGTAGGGTTGTGAATTGCTTTCAAAATTTGTGTAAATTTGCATCGGAAACAATAGATTTTTGTTAGCGGCATCAAATTCAATGTTGTGAATTGCTTTCAAAATTTGTGTAAATTTGCATCGGAAACAATACTATCACTATTAGTAGAATTATCGGTAAGTTGTGAATTGCTTTCAAAATTTGTGTAAATTTGCATCGGAAACAATTTTGAATCCATCTTTGCCAACTGCTGCTGCCGTTGTGAATTGCTTTCAAAATTTGTGTAAATTTGCATCGGAAACAATCCGCTGTTGGAGCTAATAACCCCATAACTGTTGTGAATTGCTTTCAAAATTTGTGTAAATTTGCATCGGAAACAATGGCGAGTAATGGCAGTGCCGAAAAATTTATGTTGTGAATTGCTTTCAAAATTTGTGTAAATTTGCATCGGAAACAATATATGGTATAAAAAGGGGTTATATAAATATGTTGTGAATTGCTTTCAAAATTTGTGTAAATTTGCATCGGAAACAATACCTGCCATGTTATGCATACACTATTGCAGTTGTGAATTGCTTTCAAAATTTGTGTAAATTTGCATCGGAAACAATTCAACTTTTTATTATTAGAAAAAAAAATGGGTTGTGAATTGCTTTCAAAATTTGTGTAAATTTGCATCGGAAACAATCAAAAATCGTATATAATTTCCTACGGTAAGTTGTGAATTGCTTTCAAAATTTGTGTAAATTTGCATCGGAAACAATGTAAAGATGGTATTACTGTAGTACCTGATTGTTGTGAATTGCTTTCAAAATTTGTGTAAATTTGCATCGGAAACAATATTTCGTACTTGCGAAATAAATGACGTGTTGTTGTGAATTGCTTTCAAAATTTGTGTAAATTTGCATCGGAAACAATTTAGACTTTGAATAATAAAAAAAAATATGGGTTGTGAATTGCTTTCAAAATTTGTGTAAATTTGCATCGGAAACAATACAATCCATGCAATCGCCTGATTCACAATGTGTTAGACATTGTTTCCAAAACAAAAAATCCGACTCTACGTGTGCCGGATTTTTTAATTTTACCCCACATTTTGATTTCAAAACAACTCCAACTGCTGCCCCGGAGTGCCGGTGGGCTCGACTTTTTTGTTGTGAAATATCTCCATGCTGCCAAATTGCTTGTCAGTGACACACATTATCCCCACTTCGCCAAGCTCCGGCAACGACATCTTCACCCTTTTGATATGAACCTCGGCATTCTCCATGCTCGCACAATGTCTCAGATATATCGAAAACTGAAACATCGTGAATCCGTCGTTCAAAAGCTTCTTCCGAAACTCAGCAGCAGCTTTCCGCTCTTTTTTCGTATCGGTCGGCAAATCGAAAAACACCAAAACCCACATAATCCTGTATTCGCTGAAACGGTCCATCAGATATCCATTGTGGGATAAGTTATCTTTCGCGCTTCTCCAGAGAAACATTTGCACAGCGACGATGTGGTCTGTGACGCCGCAATCATCATCGGACTGCGTTGCCCGCCAATGACGACCTCTGTCACGGGCAATCCCAACAGCTGTCGTTTCAAATCGGTGCCAAGCTCTCCGTAATCGGCTCCGCTCCGCATGATGTTTATCACCAGCTCGTCAACGTATGGCCTGTAAGGTTCCATGATGTCGTCGGCCAGACAAAAGGCGTTATACCTGTTGTGATGATGGATTCCCAAAGTCGGCAAAAGTCCGCTTGCGACCAAGGCGCGGGCCACAACTGCTCTGACGACGGCATATCCGTAGTTTAACAGATTGTTGGGCATCTCCCCTTCCCTATCCCTAGTAAATCCAGGCAAATTCGGAAATATGTTTTTCCAGTAATATGCCGCCGCGCGTCCCTCAAGATTATCGCTGTCACCGCTTTTCACATCATTAGCCCATGCAAACATACACCCGACCTCAATGCCACTCAACCTTTTCAAAACCGAAGCCTGATTTCGGATTTTAGCCTGCACCGTCTGCTGCCAGAGTTGTTTTTTCAATGGTAGCGACGCGTTTATCTGGTTGTTGAACCGCTCACTCTGAATCGTGTTGCCTTCGATTGGCAAGAGCAATCCTGACGGCATGTGCTTTTCATCGCAGGTTATTACAGCACAGTTGTTTTGCAACAATGCGTCCAACGCCACGTTTGTGATGGTTATCTGACGGTCTTCGAGTACCACCACGCCGATGTCTTCAATTGGAACGGTTTTTGTCACCTCCTCTTGGGTCACTTTGTCGGTTTGTTTGACAACAAGTTGGGAGTTCTTCGTCGAAAGATACGCCGGATTGCCGAAAAATAGGGTGCGTTTAATCATCTGATTCTATTTCCAGGGTGGTTTGTGTGGGTAAATAATTATTGGGGTTCGAAACACTACGACCAAGTTCCTTTTCGGTTTCTTTTCTGGCCACTCCAGCTACATTTCCGCCTCGCTTTGCAATCTTTCTGCTCTCCTCAAACGACTCAGGGGCTTCTTTTTGGGAGATTTCCGTTGTGACGCGCTCGCCAAGCATGGTGAAAATCAGCTCCAGGTCGTCCATGTGGTCGCGCAGGTTCTGGTTCTTCTTGGTCAGGCCTTTAAACTCTTTGTATTCCGAAGGTGTCATGCCAAAGGTGGCTTTGGATATTTCAGCGGTAAGAATGGCATAATCCTGTTCCAATGTAATGCCGCGTCGTTTCCATTCATCGGTAAGGTTTTGGCGGATGGCCATACCACGAAGCCGCTTGTCGATCCAATCTTTGGGATAGCCTTTCTTCTCGTAGAGTTCCTTCATACGCTCTTGGGCCAGTTCGGGGTTCTCGATTTCGAGCAGGCGCTCATAGCCAACCGTAGCCAACCACTGCTTGAAAGGCTCGGCTTTGGGCGACGGGATGGACTGAATGATTCGGAACAGGCCTTTGACGTTGGCCGCCAAAGTTTTGCGTTTTTTTCCTGTTTCTGTGAGCATATCTACCTGGGGACAATTTGTCCCTAGGAACGATCCTAATGCTTCGTCGCGTTTACGCATCTTCTTTAGATAGTCAGTTGGATTAATGGAATCCGTCAATGCGGCCACCACATCCACAACGGAGAAGTACCATTGCTCCTCCTCGTCGTTCCATTCAGAACGGATTTTCTTGTCTTGGAATAGTTTGATGTTGGTCATAGTTTTTCTTGTTTTAGTATTCGCCAATAGAAACAATCTGTCCAATGTGGTTTACACGGACTTTGAGGATATTTTCAATACCATTTAATCCAAAACGCTTCCATGTAATACCTTTCAATTTCGCATTGTCTTGCACCGTTGTTTCCAAGTGATGCCTAAAGAAATAATCTTTGTTTGTCATTTTTTGCACCCTAAACAGATTTGGACTTATCGCGGCATAGTTTTCAGGGTTCTTGTACCAAGCCTCATCGTGTTCCAATGGGTTGAATGTCATATTACCATCGGCATCGTAGCGCGGGAAGACAAAGTATTCGTTTTGCTTCATGGTGAACAGGAACTGCCAGCCTTCCTCGCGTTTGTACTCTTTGTCGATTATTGGCAAATGCTGCATGGCACGTGAAGTAGCCTCGTAGAACGAAACTATCTTTTCGTCAAGCTCATACATGATGTTGCCGTTTTCATCGAGTGCAGGTTGGCCGTTCTTGTCCAATTTCGGCTTACGGTAAATAGCTACGTGATGATTATTACCGGTATTCACAAAATCGATTGGCTGTTTATTGCCATTTTCATCAAGCAAGAGATTGCCATCTTTGTCGCATTTGTCGTGCAAAGCTTCGGCATTGCTGATGCCCGTAATGGTGACACGCTTGATAGCAATACCCTTCTCCTTGTTGAGCCAGATGGGATTTTCATCGAGGTTGGAAAAGGCTTTCTTCGCATCGCCACCAAATTCTTTCAGTCTGTCTTCCAGAATTTTGCGGATACTCACGTCAACTACTTTGTCCAACTTCAAGTCAGGCGAAACCTCTTTCCTGATGGTGTAAATCGTCTCAAACCCAACAGTCTTTACTTTTTCCGGTACTTGGGCGGTATGCAACTCATCGAGCCAAATCGGATTTTTGTCCAATGCGTTTTTGCCTGTAAACGCCTTCTTAGCATCGCCGCCAAATTGGTTCAGACGAGCCATCAACGCCTCCCGATAGCGGTTGCTTGCCACCATATTTATCTTCTCGGCATCGAACGAGGCATTGACTTTTTCCTCTTTGGTGACATATCGCTTCGAACTGCCATAGATGGTTTCCAGATGCAGTTGCCCGCGCGGGGTGAGTTGCACCTTTTTGTTCTTGCCCGATTTCTTTTTCGTGACGTTCACGTTGCGCGTCACCACCTTGTTTTTCGCTTTGATTGAAATCAAGGTGTTCTCCAACTGTCGTTTGGCTTCGGCACGGAACTCGTTGAGAGGCATTGGCGGATTGAAGCGCAATTTGCCACGGTTGTCGCGATAGAGTTCCTTTTTCTCGATGGCATAAACAGCCTTGGTCTTGTCCTCTTTGTTCAAATCGGCAAATTCAACCATGTCAAGGTCAATCCAATCGTCAACACCTTTTTGCACACGAGCGTTCAAATTGTTCAGATACTGAATGAATGAGCGTTTGGTGAAAGCAATCGTAAGTGCGTCCATGGCGTGGTGGCGATGGTCATTGCGCTTTGTCCAATCGTTGATTCGGCGTATCCTTTGCCCGTCTCGGCCTTCGATGATTTCGGTCAGCCCCAATTGGTTGTACTTGTCCCAGTTGAGTTCCTGCATAACGTCAACCAGCTGCCAATCCTCCCGCAGGCGGTCGGTTATGCTGCCTGTTGTAGGCAAAACAAAGCGCACAAGCTCTTCCAGAATCTCACGGGCTTTCTTGGCTATGTATTGCGAATCGCGCAAGTCGCGGTTGATGAAGCCGCTCGGAATGTCAGCTTCTTTCATCAGCAGTTTGTCGTGCTTTGTCTTGCTGATAACTTTGTCATCCAACAACTTGTCAATGCGATTCTTGTAATCGCCATTGGCGAAATCTTCGCCATATTTTGTGGCTACAAAATCGAAAGCCGTAGTGTTCGACTTGTCCAGATTGGCTTGACGTGCTTCCAAAGTTTTGTTTGAGAATGAGTCGTCGAATAGTTTTGCCTGCGGAATGATATGTTCAATATCGAACTCTTTGCTGAAGAGTTTTTCGCGTGGTATGTAAGTGTCGGTATAGAGTGTGTGGTAACCGTTATTCTTCAGCTCCTCATATAATTTGTAGCGAATAATGTCGTTGCGACTCACATGCGACAGACCAAATTCATTTTGCAGTTTCTTGACCAATTCCTCATGCAGACGAGTTGTTTCGTTGATAGACTTCGTGAGTTCCTCGCGCTCCTTGGCCGACTTCTTCAGTTCGCGAGCCAACTCGATACGGATTTCATCGGGTTTGCCGTATTCCTCTATGATGCCATTGACAACATTGACCATTTGGTTCAAAATCTTCTCAACAACGGGGTTGCGCAGACTGTTGCGCGGAAGAAGTTCCAACTTGTCTTTCAGCACCTTGTTTTCAATCTCCTCCTTGGTGAGCGACTGCTTTGAATGGCGATAACCTGCATATTCGCAAGCCACGCTGTAGTCGTTCCCGTCTTTCAAATGCGGCAATATCTTACGTATAGCTTTGGTGCTCAGACTACTATAATCGCCAGCCTCCTTGAAAACAACATTGGCAAGAACCGTTGCGTATTCCTTTTCAAAGCCAAACGTACCGTGCAACTTTTCAATCAATTTTTCATTGCCAATGGATGAATTGTCACCCTCAAACGAGTACAATAGATGCCACAGTCGGAACATTGGTTGCTGCTCAAAATCTTTTCCTTCAAGGTCGGAATTGAAGGTCAGAATGCGAGTGTCAATACCTATCGTATCGAAAATCTCAGAAATGCTTTGCTGCATTTCTTTTGCTGATTTTTTCTGTAAATCTCCCACATCGTGTCCGCTCATTTCGGCAATGGCTTGATATGCCTTGAACAACTCGGCTTGCGTGCGGTTGCCGTCCAACTCCTTGAAGTTCATGTCAACTTCTTTCTGATGAGGGAAGAGCATTTTCAGTGCTTCAGCCTTCGACAATTTCTCTTTGTAGTTCAACTCGGCAAAAAGAAGCTCTTTTTCTTCAGGCAACAACCAGCGCTTGCCATAATTATAGTCTTTGGAGTATCCAAATAGGTCCTGTTGCTGATTAGGTATTATCATTCCCGACACTTCAACGTCATTCAGCCGCTGCCAAATCTTGAACTCTTGGAACAACGGCGATGACTTTGGGCAGACACGCAATCCGATGGTTTTCTGTCTCTTCTTGCCATCGACTTCCACTTCTATTTGCCGGCTCTCGAACTCGCAGAACGAAATCAATCCCTTTTGCGACTTGAGCGGACGCTGGTAGAAAATCACCACATCGCGAATCTCTTTCTTGAGTTCGGCGGTCAACTCCTTATGAAATCTAGCCTGCGTTTCCCAGATGGTCTCAAACTCGTTGAGGTAGTCCTGCCGATAGAAGACCTGATTCTTCAGGCTGTAGTTCGGATTCTTGTCCAACTGCGCCATTTGGTATTGACCGACTGTCTGATGATTGAAATATAGTTCCTTGCTTCGGTCGCTGATGTTGCCGAGATAACCGCTTGCATTGCTGATTTGGCCGTTGATTTCTTGAAGTACGATAGCCAATTCCTCCAATCCAAGTTGTTCGGAAAGAGCCTTGCAACGCCATTGGAAATTTTCAATCTTCTGCTCAAAGCCTTTTGTAGTGCGTTTGATGCCGACAATGCCGAATGGTTTGGCGCAAATCGCCCATGTCTGGCTTTTGTTCTTTCCTTGCAATTCGTCTTTCAGTCCGTCAGTGAGCTGGTCGGGATAAAAATGCTTCTGTATGTTCCAAACCTTGTCGAACTCAGCCTGCAAATCGGAACGGTAGAAATCGGGAAGATACTTTTTGCCACCTTTAAGCAACTCCAGCGACAACTGACCGGGCATCAAATTCTCGTTGTAAAGGCGTTTGGCAACCTCCATGCCGTCAATCAGTTGCCCCTCCTCGGTCGATTTCGCCTTTCGGCTGCTCTTGTAGCCACGTTTCTTGTTGATTTGCAAAAGCACACGCGCAAATTCCTCCAACGAAATCTCGTCAGTGGCAGCCTTTGCACGCAATCGGTATGTCTCAAAGGTTGTGCGATTGCCATTTTCCGATAAAATGGTGTCGTTAGAGATAAAACCACTGGATTTCAGAATCTTAATTAAGTTTTCACGACGCAGCTTATAGCGTTGCAAATTGCGACGCATACTGCGTTTGAGAGTGCGGTCGGCATTAGTTGTAATGCTTTTGCCTTTTTCAAAATTAGTCAGTTCGTCAACAGTGAGCGGATTTACCCTAACTCCCAGTTTTACGATAGACGATTGTTCGTCAGCATTTTCAGCTTCATTCACCACCGCCCAGCCGATGCTGTTGGTGCCGAGGTCTAATCCCAGAATTTTTTTCATGTGCTTTAGTGTATGATTTCAAAGCACAAAAATAAAAAAAAGTTATATATTTTCAAAATATATAAAAAAAATATTGTATTTTTGCAGAACAAATTTTGAAGCAATTCACAATAAGGATTATTCCGTTGTGAAAACATTAAGGCCGCCCTCGTCCTCAACGGGGGCTCTTTTACTCTAAGGTCTAAAGTCTAAAGCCTTCACAATATCCCTCGCAATCACACTCTCCATTCCCCTCATTTCCGCTGCCTTGTCGCCTGCCCTGCCGTGCATGAAAACGCCGATAACTGCTGCCTCTTCGGGTGTATAACGTTGCGCTAAAAGCGACAAAATGATGCCCGTCAAGACATCGCCGCTGCCTGCCGTCGCCATGCCGGGATTGCCGGTAGAGTTGAAGAAACATGCCCCGTTGGGGAATGTTATTGAGGTGTTGGCTCCTTTCAAAACGATTATAATGTTGTATCTTTGCGACATTTCTCGTTGAAGCTCAATACGTTGCATAGAGTTATCGGTCTTCCCGAACAAACGCTCGAACTCCTTCGGATGCGGCGTTATAATCGTGCGCTCAGGCAAAAACGCAAGCCACGTCTTGTTTTCAGAGATGATATTCAATGCGTCAGCATCAAGCACTAACGGTACTTTTACATCTTGAATCAGACGTTTCAAGGCCTTGGCTGTCTCATCGGCTTTCCCAAGACCCGGACCAGCTCCTATCGCGTTAAATGACTGTAAATCTGGCACTTGCGAGAAACAGTTTTCCGATTCATCAAGGCTTGTCATGGCTTCCGGAAGATAAATCTGCAATGGCAGCGTCGCCGCTTTCGGCAGATGTGTCGTCAACAGCCCGACACCCGACCGCATACATGCTTCGGAGGCGAGAAGCGCGGCACCTGTCTTGCCGGTGGAGCCGGCAATCAACAAGGCGTGTCCGTAAGTGCCTTTGTGTGAATGCTTTCCGCGTTTATGCAGCAATGGCATTACGACATCTGCCGTGGTGTAAAAATTTTGCGTCTCCACTTTCTCAATGAAATCAGGATGGATTTTTATGTCGAGGACTTCCCATTTACCCACAAAAGGCTCGTTCTCGGGATAAAAAAACGCCATCTTCGGAAACTGCATCGACAGGGTGTAATCGGGTTTGAAAATGACGCTGCCCGCATTGACAGCATCGCCGTTTAACCCTGACGCTATGTCAATTGCGATTCTAATAGCTTGATTATCATTAATATGACTAATCATATCAGCCGCCAAACCTTCTAATGGCCGCGACAGTCCGGAGCCGAACAAAGCGTCGATCACAATGTCATTATCCGAGATTTTCGGAAAATCGTCTTTAGAGAAGATGCCAAACATCGGGACCTCGGGAATCTCTTTCAGACGTTCGTAATTAGCCTCGCAATCGTCACTGAAACGCTCACTAACATGGGCGATAAACACTTGAGCGTAAATGTCTTGCGTGGCGAGAAGCCGCGCCAAGGCAAGCCCGTCGCCACCATTGTTGCCCATGCCGCAGAAAATTTTTATCGACACTTCCTTTGATTTTATTTTCCTCATCAGCCAGAAATAAATCTGTGTGGCGGCGCGTTCCATCAAATCGACAGACGAAACAGGCTCAGTATCAATGGTATAGGCATCGGCCTCACGCGCGGATTTAATGTTCGGAATCTTCATGGTGACAATTTTTTCGCAAATTTACAAAAAAGTTTTATGTCATTATCAAAAAATCTAAAGTCTGACCTCTAAACTCTAAAGTCTTTTTCGTATTTTTGCGGCATGAAAAAAAATAGGCAACCTCTATATATCGAAGATGTAGAAATCATCGACGCCGGCTCCGAGGGCATGAGTATCGCCAAGCCTGACGAGAAAGTGGTGTTCATCCCTTTCGGCACACCTGGTGATGTCGTTGACATTCAAGTATTTAAGAAGAAATCCAATTGTTTCGACGGAAAGATTCTCAATATCAAAAAAGAATCCGACAAACGTGTGAGACCCGTCTGCCAACACTTCGGACTCTGCGGCGGCTGTAAATGGCAACACCTTGACTATCAATGGCAACTGTATTACAAACAGAAACAGATAAAAGACAACTTCGACCGCATCGGGAAGATTGAATACCCTGAGATGATGCCTATTTTGGGCTGCGAGAAACAGTTTTTCTATCGCAACAAGTTAGAATACAGCTTCTCAAATCGTAAATGGCTCACCGACGGCGCCCCTGCCGGCACCTATGGTGAGGAAGACTGCAAAGGTTTCGGCTACCATCTGCCCGGCCTCTTCGACCGTGTCATCGACATCGAGAAATGCTACCTCCAAGCCGACCCATCGAATGATATTCGATTGTTTATCAAGGACTTCACAATGAGACACAAGCTTTCATACCATAATGTGAAGGCTCACGTCGGCACCATGCGCAACGTCATCATTCGCTGCAACGGCAAAGGCGAGTTTATGGTCATCATGGTGATAAATGAGGAAAACGAGGTCGTGAGAAATGAACTCATGCCCGCCCTATCGGAGAAGTTCCCGCAAATCATCTCGCTGATGCTCGTCATCAACAGCAAGTTCAACGACACAATATCCGATTTGCCGTTCGAGTGCCTCAAAGGTGAGCCGTATCTGGTTGAGACTATGCAGTCGCCGCTTCCGGGATTCGACGACCTGAAGTTCCGTGTGGGACCGGTGTCGTTCTTCCAAACCAATGTGTATCAGGCTGAAAGGCTTTACAAAGCGGCTTTCGACCTCGCCGACGTGCAGGGCGACGAGCTGATGTATGACCTCTACACTGGCACCGGCACCATAGCCTTGTATTTCTCCCGTTTCGTGAAACGGGTGGTGGGCATTGAATATGTTGAGGAGGCTATCGAGGACGCAAAAGTCAATGGGCAGTTCAATAATATAACGAACACGAGTTTCTTTGCCGGCGACATGGCGAAGGTGCTCACCGACGAGTTCATCACTGAGCACGGCAAGCCCGATTTCATCGTGACGGATCCTCCGCGCGCTGGCATGGCGGACAAAGTCATCGAACAGCTCAAGAAGATTAAAGCCAAAAAAATTGTATATGTGAGCTGTAACCCTGCCACGCAAGCCCGTGACTTACAACTACTTGACGAGTTCTACGCTGTCAAAGCCGTGCAACCGGTGGATATGTTCCCGCACACTCAACATGTCGAAAATGTGGTGCTGTTAGAGCTGCGATAAATAATTGATTATCTCGTCGATATTCAAATTCTCGCCTTTAACGGTAAAATCAGCCTGCTCATAATATGGCAGTCGTGAATTGTAATGATTTTCAACATATTGGCACAATTCTTCCTCCGATTTTCCATACACCAACGGGCGTTTGCGTTTCGCATTCAGGATACGATGGAACGCTGTCAGCGGGCTCACTTTCACGAATATCGTCGTGCCGTTGTCTTTCATCCACTGCATGTTATCAAAAAAACAAGGCGTGCCGCCACCAGTGGAAATCACCACATGGTGCATCTCACCTGTATTTTTCAATATCTCGGATTCAAATTTGCGAAAATAGTCTTCACCATATTTATCGAAGAAATCCTGCACGGAGATATGATATTTCTCCTCGAACAAATCATCGGTGTCGTATGGTTCATAACCTAATCGCGTCGCCAGCTTCCGTGAAATCGACGACTTCCCGGAACACATATACCCGATGATGTATATTCTATCTGATAACACTAACGTTTGCGTTGCATTTGTTGTTGCTGTTTCTGCATTTCTTCGAGTCGCTTCTGGAATGCCGATTTCTTCACCGGTTTCTGTTTCGCCATCTCGATTTTCTTGCGAAGCTTCTCCTCATTTGTAAACACTCTGAAGAGGTACATCTGCAGGAAAGTGATGATATTCACCAACATATAATAATAGCTCAAGCCTGCCGAATAACTGTTGAACAAGCCGAGGAACATTATCGGCATGATGTACATCATAACCTTCATTCCCTTCATGCCCTGCTGGTTGGTCGATGCCATCTGCTTGTTGTTGATATAGGTGTACAGTATCGTCGTGACTGTCATCAGCAAGGTGAACAAGCTCACATGGTCGCCGTAGAACGGGATGGTAAATCCGAGGTCGAGGATGCTGTCGTATGTCGAGAGGTCGTCGGCCCAGAGGAACGGCTGCTGACGGAGCTCTATACTCGCTGGGAAGAAACGGAACACAGCCCACAATATTGGCAACTGCAGCAACATCGGCAAGCAACCCGATGTCGGACTGGCACCTGCTTTCTTGTAGAGGTCCATCACCGCCTGCTGTTTCTTCATCGCGTCTTCTTCTTTCGGATATTTCTCGTTGATGGCATCGATTTCAGGCTTCAACACACGCATCTTAGCCGACGACTGGTACGATTTGTATGCAAACGGCATCAGACACAGCTTTATGATGATGGTCAGCACCAGAATCACGATACCGTAGTTCCAGCCATAGCTGCCGAGCCAGTTGAACACATTGACGACGAGGTATCTGTTAATCCATCCGACGAGCTTACCGCCGAGAGGTATCTGCTTGTCAAGACCGATGCCGTATTTGTCCATGATTTTCAAGCTGTTAGGACCAAAATAGAACTGCATCGGCATCTCATTGGTCTCGCTGAAACCGTCAAACGGGACATCTACGGTTGCATACATTGTCTTGAGATAACGTGGATTTTTTGTTCTCACATCAGTCTTCATGCCCACCACTGCCGAGCTTAAATTGTCCTTGGCTATCAATGCATAGCTGAAGAAACGCTGCTTGAACGACAGCCACTTCAGGTTGGAGCGAATGTCTTTCTCGCCGTCTTTCTCCCCTCCTCTGTCACCGCTCAACGACTCGACATCGCCATTGGAATATCTGTAGTAAACATTGGAACCGTTGTAACGGTCAACGGCCTTCTCTTGTTTCAAAAGGTCAACATACCAGTCGATGGTGACGAAATTGGTGTTCGAGGCGATGATATTTCTCATATTCACCGTCTTGACATCAAAATCGACCATATATTCGTCCTTCGTGACGGTATATGTAAACTCAATGTATTGATTCGGATTCAGCTCATCTGACAGATTGTCAGTGAAGGCTTTGAAGCTGATAATCAACGGGTTGTCCATCACCACTATGTCGCCGTCACCGTAATATTTCAAGCCGTTGATATACGGCTCAAAGTACAAGTCGAGGGTGTTGATGTTTCTGTTTGAGGCAAAAAACGAAAGATTGAACTTTGTGGTGTTCTCGTCAAAACTTATGAGCGGCAGCGAGTCCCACGTCTTGTAGTCTTTCAGCTCCACTTTCTTGACGAATGCGCCTTTCGAGGTAAGTGTCATCTTCAAGACGTCGTTTTCGATGGTGAGAATCTTCTCCTCGCCTTTTGTCGCTGAGGTGAAAACCCCATATTTGTCGCGCAGGACGGCATCCGTCATCTCAACATTCTCGTTTTGTGCCACCGTCTGTTGCTCGACGGCCTTTTGAGCTTCCGCAAAACGTATCGAATCTTGAATGTAACGCGCTCTATTTGCTTGATATATAGAGTCTTGGACATGTTTCTGTCTTTCTATCTCTTCCTTCGACGGTGTCATCCAGACAAACCATCCGATAAAAATTCCAATAATAAGGATAATTCCAATAACCGAGTTTTTATTCATAGTGAAATATTTTCGATAATAAGGCGCAAAAATACGAATTTTTAGTCATCGTTTAGCACATTCTGCAAACTTTTTTTAGAACGGGACCTCAGTTTCTTGAGAGCCTTGTCTTTTACCTGCCGCACGCGTTCACGTGTCATGTCCAACATATAGCCGATTTCCTCCAAGGTGTATGGATGCTCGTTTGAATCGAGACCGAAATAATAAATTATCACGTTTCTTTCTTTTTCAGAAAGTATTGATAATGAGCGTTTTATCTCATCTGACTCCATTTGGGAAATCAGCTGTTTGTCGGTATCGTAGTTGTCTTCAGGCACCAAGGTGTCGATGAATGTCAGGTCGTCGTCATCGCTGACGGGGGCGTCCATTGACACTTCTTTGGAGCTTATTTTCAGTATGGCCTCGATTTTCTCTTCAGTCATGTCAAGTTCGTCGGCTATTTCCTTAATGGTCGGTTTACGCTGGTAAAGCTGTTCAAGATATGACACGGTTTTTTTCACGCGACCAATGAAACCCACTTGATTCAGTGGCAGACGCACCATTCTTGACTGCTCGGCTACTGCCTGCAAAATGGCCTGACGAATCCACCAGACAGCGTATGATATGAATTTGAAGCCTTTCGTCTCATCGAAACGTTGAGCCGCCTTGATAAGCCCCACGTTGCCTTCATTAATCAAATCGGCGAGGCTAAGTCCTTGGTTTTGATATTGTTTTGCGACAGATACAACAAAACGCAGATTAGCTCTGACCAATTTGTCAAGAGCTATCTGGTCTCCCATTTTTATCTTTTGGGCGAGTTCGACCTCCTCCTCCGGGGTTATCATCGGCTCTTTGGCGATGTCGGCAAGGTATTTGTCAAGCGCACCCTGTTCCCGATTAGTTATTGATTTTGAAATCTTTAGCTGTCTCATAACCATTGTTTTTTATCATTGCAGATAACTCGTCAGAGTAACCTTAATAACCTTTTCTTTTTCTCCGCGTTTTATTTTAACATCCACGACGTCGCCCGGACGATATTGCCCCAGAGTGCCCATCAGCTGTGCGCGTGTATCTATGGTCAACCCATTGATACTCAAGATAATGTCATCTCTTTTGATGCCTGCTTTCTGTGCCGCGCCACCGTCGAAGACCTCAGCCACGTAAACACCTGACAAATAGTCAAGACCCTTGTAATCGCCCAACTCTTCGGTTATCTCCATCATTGAGATGCCGAGATAGGCGCGTTGCAAAGAGCCGTATATCAAGAAATCCTCGACCACCTTCTTTGCGATATTTGATGGTATCGCGAAAGAATATCCTTCATAACTGCCTGTGCGTGAGGCTATTGCGGCGTTGATTCCAATCAAGTCGCCTTTAGTGTTCACCAATGCGCCGCCACTGTTTCCAGGATTTACGGCAGCGTCGGTTTGGATGAACGACTCTATGGTTCCTTCACCTAAAATGTTGATATTCCGTGCTTTGGCACTCACAATGCCGGCCGTGACAGTGGATGTCAGGTTGAAAGGGTTACCGACGGCAAGCACCCACTCGCCAATTCTCACCTTGTCGGAATCGCCGAAAGAGAGATATTCAAGATTGTCGGCCTCCACCTTGATAAGCGCGATGTCGGTGGTCGGGTCGGAGCCTATTATCGTCGCCTCCCTCTTGTGCTTGTCGTTAAACGTGACCTCTATTTTTCTTGCGTTTTCCACCACGTGGTTGTTTGTGACTATGTATCCGTCTGGAGAAATAACCACGCCGGAACCGAAACCAACTGACACATTGTCAGGCACTTGTATCCTTCCGCCATATATTTGCTCGAGCAATGGCCCGAAAAAATCATAGTAGCTGTTGCCTCTTGTCACGATTTCCGCGCGAATGTGAACCACCGTATTTATAGATTTCTCCGCAGCTTCCGTAAAATCAACCTGAGCCCTCAAAGTGAGAGCCATACACATTATTCCGATTATCAAAAAAAACCTTTTCATTTTACTGAGTTTTAGTGTTATTTTCATTTTAACGCTAAATTTTTAAGATTCTTGTATCGTTTCTCAAAAATTTATACTATTTTTACAACAAAATTCTTGCCAAACTTCAGTCATTGGCGAATTATTTGGTAAATATTATGCAAAATACTGATTATCAAGGAATTAAATTTAGCAAATATCATGGCGCGGGCAACGATTTTGTCATGATAAACGCTGTGGAAAAGCCTGTCATTTTGTCGGATGATGAGGTGAAGGCGATTTGTGACCGACGAACCGGCGTGGGTGCCGACGGATTAATCATGGTTTTGCCGTCCGAAAAACATGATTTCAGGATGAAATATTACAACTGCGACGGGCACGAGAGTACTTTCTGCGGCAATGGTGGCCGATGTGTGGCAGCTTTCGCCGTCGAAGAAGGATTGGCATCGCAAAATATTGAATATGAGGCTGTTGATGGCTTGCATAAAGCTCTTGTGACTAAAAATTCAGACAAAGAATACATGGTGTCCGTCACGATGCGCGACATCGGGAACTATGATTTGAGCGATGAACGGCTCATAATCGACACAGGCTCACCGCATTATGTCACCAGAGTCGGGAATCTGAAAAACTATGATGTTAGAAAATATGGTGCCGCAATCAGAAACGACAAGACCATCTCCGCAGACGGTCTCAATGTCGATTTTATGGAAGTGATTGACAATCAATATTATATAAGAACTTTTGAGCGTGGCGTAGAAGATGAGACTTTGGCATGCGGCACCGGTGTGACAGCCTCTGCGATAGCGGCGGCATTGTGGTACGGCGGCAACAATATTGACATCAAAACGACTATAGCAACCCTTAATGTGAGGCTTGAATTGTTTGGTAAATCAATAAAAAACATAATATTATCAGGTCCGGCGACTCATGTTTTCGACGGATTTTGTATCTTTGCAAAATGATGTTTATAAACAATGACATGGTATCTTTGCGCATGGCGGAACCCGATGATGCCGACAAAATATGCAATTGGGAAAACGACATGCAGGTGTGGCGCGACAGCGAGACACGCGTCCCCTTCTCGTTGCATCAAATCAAGGCGTTTTTATTGAATAACAATGACTTGATGAGTGAGCGACAACTCCGTTTCATTGTTGAAGACGCAAAAACCAACGACTCTGTAGGTTGCATCGACATCTATGACTACGACGAGTTCAACTCACGCGCCGGTTTCGGTATTTTGATAGACAAGAAATATCGGGGCAAAGGATATGCTAAAAACGCAATAACATTACTTTTGGATTATTGTTTTAACACATTGTTACTCAATCAGATATATGTCTTGACTTTGGCAACGAATGTGGAAAGCAACATCTTGTTCGAGTCGCTGGGATTCGAGCGGTGCGGACTTAAAAGACAATGGTATAAAACATCACAGGGATTTATCGATCAGGTTGAATATCAATATATTAACAAAAAATGAGAGGCTATAAAACATATCGCGACCGAAAGAGAAAAAATGGCAAGCTGCGCATTGTCATAATGATAGTTTTGGTGATAGCCTGTGCCGTATGTGCTTTTTATGCAAGAAATTATCTTTATATCTCAAGACCTATCATACAAACGGCAGAAGGAAAAGATGTGTCGCTTTATATCCCGACAGGCTCTGATTATCAATATGTTATAAATGAGTTATCGTCGCTTGAAGTACTTAAAAACAAAAATGCCTTCGAGTGGCTCGCAAAAAAATCACATTATAGTGAGAATGTGCATCCAGGCAGATATGTCTTGACTGACGGGATGAGTAACCAACAGCTAATCAACATGTTACGAATGGGATACCAAACGCCTGTGAAAGTCAGGTTTCACAATATTCGCACCGTTGAGCAGCTTGCGGGACGCATAGGCGAGCAGATAGAGGCCGACTCATTATCAATTATCACGGCTATCAATAACAATGCTGATGTTGATGCAACTACTTTTATACCAAACACTTACGAGTTTTATTGGAATACAGATGCCGATGATTTCATCGAAAAAATGGTGGCAGAACATAATCGTTTTTGGAACGAGAAACGACTGACGAAAGCCAACGACATCAAACTGACGCCTCGGCAAGTCAGCATCTTAGCGTCAATCATTGACAAAGAGACGACCAAGGTCTCGGAAATGCCCACAATAGCAGGCGTATATCTCAACCGTCTGCGAAAACGCTGGCCGTTACAAGCCGATCCGACACTCATTTACGCCTTGGGCGACTACAGCATCAGGCGCGTCCTTGACGTGCACAAAAAGATTGATTCGCCATACAACACCTACAAATACGCAGGTTTGCCGCCGGGACCTATATGCATACCCTCGATAGCGGCAATCGACGCCGTCCTGAACGCGGAGAAACATAATTATTTCTATTTCTGCGCCAAAGACGATCTCTCGGGATACCATGTGTTTGCGAAAAACATCACCGAACACAACAAAAACGCCGAGAAATACAGAAGAGCATTAAACAAAAACAAAATATACAAATGAAAGCATTCAAGGCATACGACATCAGAGGTGTCTGGGGTACCGACCTCAACGAGGAGATAGCATACAGAATAGGTTATTTTCTTCCGGAAGTGTTGCCCGCCAAGACTTTTTTGGTGGGCAGAGACATGCGGCTGTCGTCAGACTCAGCCTTCGCTCAGCTGACTAAAGGTCTTAACGACCGTGGCGTCAATGTTGACAGCGTGGGACTCTCCACTACCCCGCTAATATATTGGACTACAGCGAGATACGGCTATGATGCCTCGGTGATGATTACAGCGTCGCATAACCCGTCGAACCATAACGGGTTTAAAATCAGCGCGAGAGATGCTAAACCTGTTGGCTATGACACCGGACTGAACAAACTTGAGAAACTTGTTGAATCGGACAAAAAAACCGTTGTGGCGGCACAAAGAGGCATTACAAAAGACATCAACGTATATGCACAATATGTTGATTTTCAGACACAGTTTCTTGGTGACATCACTAATTTGAAAGTCGCCGTCGATTGCAGCAACGGAGCCGCCAATATATTCATCAAACAATTGCTTGGCGACACACCTAATTATATTAATGACACTCTCGACGGCCGCTTCCCCGGGCATGAGCCAAACCCGTTAGAGGCTGAAAATCAAGAACAAATCAAGGAAATGGTGCTGAGACATAAATGTGATATCGGTCTCCTTTTCGATGGTGACGCCGACCGCATCACATTCATTGACGAGAAGGGACAGTTCATCTCTCCTGACCTGATTATCGCTTTCTTAGGTAATTATTTCCTTGGCGAGAAAAAACAGAAAGGCATTGTGCTTCAAGACATTAGGTCGTCAAGAGCCATCCAGGAATATCTCGGGAGGCTCTATGGTGCCAAGGTCGAGACATGGCGTGTGGGACGCGCCTATGCAGCCCTGAAACTCCGTGAGCTCGACGGATGCTTTGGAGGCGAGCTGGCCGGACATTATTACTTCCGCGACTTCTACTACTCTGATTCAGGAATAATGGCAGCCATGTTAGTGCTACGATTGTTGTCGCAATTCAAGGCGAATGGTCAATGTATGTCGCAGATTATCAAAGAAATATCACCTTATCACAACTCCGGCGAGATTAATTTCACAATAGAGAGGAAAAAAGAAGCCATGGATGCCGTGCGCGATTATTTCATGAGTGTCGAGACACCTGAACGTTTCCTCGATTTCGACGGCTATCGTCTTGATTATCATGACTGGTGGCTTAACATCCGTCCCTCGAACACTGAACCATATTTGAGATTTTTAGCTGAAGCAAAGTCGGAGGAGAAGTTGAATGAAATTGTGAAAACGGTGAGGGGATTGTTAGCCATTAGCCATTAGCCATTAGCCATTAGCGATTAGTTGGGGATTATAAGAAGAAATGAAAAAAATCACTGTTATATTATTGATTTTCAGTACATTATATGTATCGGCACAAGATACTCTGAGAGACGACGCGCGCGTGAGGAGGAATGTGAGCATTGTGCTTGGCACAGAGGCGGCATTGTATGCCGCGTCCATGACAGGGCTTTATTTCGCATGGTATGCCGACTATCCTCAATCAAAATTCCATTTCTACAACGACAATGGCGAGTGGCTGCAGATGGATAAAATCGGACATGGGACGACATCGTATCTCGTTGGTTTATATGGCTATGAGCTGCTTCGTCATGCAGGTCTCGATGAGCGACGTTCCATATGGTTTGGAGGTACTTTGGGCTTGATTTTCCTCACAAGTGTGGAGGTTTTCGACGGTTTTTCCGACGGATGGGGCTTCTCTTGGGGCGACATGGCTGCCAACACCTTAGGCTCGGCCATGTTCATCGGTCAACAGTTGCTCTGGCATGAACAACGTGTCACCTTGAAATACTCATTCCATACTACAGAGTTTCCGGATTATCGTCCGGATTTGTTAGGGTCAAATTTGATTCAACAAACGATAAAAGACTATAACGGACAGACTTATTGGGCTTCATTTAATATCAAGTCGTTGTTTCTCAATAAGGAAAGCAAATTCCCTGCGTGGCTGAACATCGCCGTGGGCTATGGTGCCACCGGCATGACAGGTGCTTTCGACAACACGTTGGAACACAATGGAGAACCTATCCCACACTATGACAGAGTCCGACAGCTCTATCTCTCTCCCGACATCGATTTCACGAGAATCCCGACAAACAATAAATTTTTAAAATATACGTTTAAAGTATTGAATATCTTCAAGATGCCGCTTCCTGCGATAGAATATAACTCGAAAGGAGATTTTGCGTGGCATTGGATTTATTTTTAGGTATGCTTTTGATTTAAAAGGTAGATATTATGAAAAAGACATTGTTTTTTACAAGTTTGACGGCATTGTTTCTGATGCTCAGTTGCGGTCCCAATCCGGAAAAATCGAGGCTTTATCTTGACAAAGGCATTGATTATCTTTTTGCTTCGCAGTTTGACGAGGCCATAGGGTTTTTCGACAAGGCCATCGAGTGTGATGAGACCAACTTTGAGGCTTATTATTATCGCGGATGCGCTTACAGCAACAATTTCAGGAACGATATGGCATTGAAGGACTGGAACAAGGCAATCGAGCTAAAACCCGACTACCCCAATCCATATTTCAACATCGGATTGATTTACAAAATGCACAACGACAACTCTATGGCGTGTTATTATTTCAAATTAGCCGAAAAATATGGTCGTGAGAATATGACAGATTACGTGAAATTTTGCGATTATTACGAGTGACATGGCTGAATATTCTTCCATTTTGTTAGAAAAGGCCGTTGATGAGCTTGCCAAATTACCCGGGATAGGACGAAAGACATCCTTGAGGCTCGCCTTGCATCTCCTTGGCGAGGAGAAAGTGGTCACTGATGCGCTTTCAAAATCGTTGCTCGACATGCGCAACAATATCGTTTTGTGCAAGAAATGCTATAACATAAGTGATAGTGAGTACTGTTCGATATGTTCTAATCCTAAGAGAGACAATGGTTTACTGTGCGTTGTTGCCGACATGCGCGATGTGATGGCCATCGAGCGCACAGGCTCTTACAATGGAGTCTATCATGTGCTCGGAGGTGTCATCGACCCGATAAACGGCATCTCACCCAATGATTTGAGAATCAAGGAGTTGGTTGACAGAAGCTTTAATGAGAGTTTTCGGGAGATAATCTTGGCGTTGCCCGCCACCATCGAAGGCGACACTACTAACTACTACATTTCCAAGATGTTAACACATTTTGAGGGACAGGTCACCGCGATAGCTAAAGGCATCGCCGTAGGCGATGCCTTGGAATATGCCGATGAGGTAACTTTGGGACGTTCGATAACAAACCGGATGCCGTTCAATCGCTAAGGATGTCTTACATTTGACGTAAGATGCGGCAAATATTTTCGATTTCTATTTTATCACCTTGTAAATCAGCTCCTCTCCGGGACGGGCGAGTCGCATGCGTCGCCGTTGCTCATCAGAGAGTTCGTAATAAATCCTGTCGGCATCGACGGTGAAGCCGGCTTTTTCCAGCACTTGCGCATAGTCACGGCCGAACTGCCTGACATGGTCGTATTGCCCGAAACAGCGTTTGCGTTCTTCAGGGTCAGTGATCGTAAGGTCTTCCCAGGTGTCAACATCAGGATTTATCGGGACCATCAGTATCGCCCAGCCGCCGGGTTTCATGACGCGTTTTATCTCAGAAAAAGCCTTGTTGACATCATCGACATGCTCCAGCACATGGTTGCAAATCACCACATCATATTGATTATCAGGCAAATTGATATGTGTCACATCGAGATGAAGGTCTGCTATTGGCGAATCGAGGTCGGCGGTGGTGTAATCGAGGTTTTTCAGGGTTTTAAAGCGTTTAATGAAGGGCTGTTCAGGCGCGAAATGCAACACCTTCAGATTATCGGTGAAAAATCCTGTTTTCTCGTGAAGATACAGCCAAAGCAGACGATGACGCTCAAGCGACAGACATCGCGGACACATACGGTTTGCCATCGCCACTCCGTAACCGTAAGGCAAAAACTTCCGGAAATGTCCGCCACACACCGGACATTCCACCTTGTCACCGATGTAAAACGGACGTATCAGGAAACTGAACAGCCCGCTGAGGCGAATCAGCGTCTGACGCGGGAAAATCCTTGTAAATAAAGCGATTAACTTTTTCATAGTAATTCTCTTAAGGCAGCGGTCATACTTGACCATGTATATTTCTTTTTTTCGTCACGAACACCTTCCGCAAAGACATCGTATCTGACGTTTTCATAAAAATCAACGAGAGCGTCGGCTATCGCAATGGGCTGAGGCTCAACAACATATCCTACTTTGCCGTTGGGGATGATTTCCTTCAGTCCGCCGACATCAGTCACAAGAACCGGTCTCTCGAAATGATAAGCCACCTGTGTCACACCACTTTGCGTTGACGATTTATAAGGCTGCACGATAATATCAGCAGCATTAAAGTAATACTTTACATCAATATCGCTAATATATTTATTTTCAATTATAACCAATTCATTCAGCCCATGTTGTCCAATCTGTTGGAGATAAGGCTTAGGGTCATCGTAAAACTCACCGGCGACAATCAGTTTCACCTTGTGTTTGCGAAGCCGCTCGTCAGCAAAAGCGTCGATGAGAAGGTCAAGGCCTTTGTATGCGCGCACGAGACCGAAAAACAGCATATAACTATAACTTTCGTCGAGATTAAGATGTCTTATCGCCACCGTTCTGTCCATCGTCTCTCCATAGTGGTCGTACAACGGATGTGGTACGAAACACTTAGGTTTATCTTGATTGTCAAGCGATTTCACATCATCAAGAACCGACTGTGACAGTGCCACGAAGCCATCCATTGACTTCACAAAATATGGAGGCAGAATCTTGTCGAGAATCGATTTCTCATGTGGTATCATATTGTGTATCAATCCAATACACTTCGTATGACGGTTCTTCTTTATCAATCGCGCTATCTTGCCGAAACATGGAGCGAAGAACGACATCCAATAGGTGAAAACCACGATATCGGGATTCTTCTTGCGTAACTCCTTCCCCACTTTTATCCAGTTCAACGGATTGACACTGTTCACTTTACGTGAAATCTCAAAGCCTTGCGGAGCTTTGGCGTCAGAATATTGCGTCTTACCCGGAAAAAGGAATGAAGGATACTGAAGCTTAAACGTAACCACTTCAATATCAACACCTTCCCTGACAAACTCCGTAGCAAGTCTGTCGGTGAAAGCCGCAATCCCTCCACGATAAGGATACGAAGAACCCACAATGACAATCTTCATCTATTTTGTTTTTAAAATCTTTACTCCTTACTCTCAACTTTCAACTCTCCACTCTCAGCACTCTTCTCCACAACTTTCGCCTTATACCCTATTTTCTCAAATGCCTTTTGAAGCTTTTCGATGTCTGTCTTCTCGCTATCATATTGAATTGTAACGAGTTTTGTCTTCAAATCAGGGTTGATAGCCTTAACACCTTTTTCAAAACGGATGTTGTTTTTGATGCGGTTCACGCAGCTTTCGCAGTGCATCTCAGGCTCTGTTGAGAACACCACTTCTTTCTTTGTCTGAGCGTTTGCCAAGACAGCCATAAACATCGCGAACACTAATAAAACTAATTTTTTCATATTGTTGTCATTTTGTCATTTTCCATTTTACTCCCGCATACACCATGATGCCGTCAATCGGACCCCAGATCATCGTGGCGTCGAAGTTGTCGCCCCAAGGGTCATGACAGCCAACGATAGGGTTTTTCTGTTTGAAACTTGTGAGATTCTCCCCACCCACATAGATGTTACCCCAGCGGAACCATTTGGTTATCTGTGCGTTAAGAATCTGATAAGGTTTAAAATCGCCGTATGGCTCCGGCATTCTGCCTCCGCCGTTTAACTGCAATGTGACGTCGAACTGCCATATCTCAAGCGGGGTTTTGTACGAAGCCGTCAGCAAGCCTTTGTAACGACTTGTCAAAGGCTTCTCCCGAAGCATCCCGTTGATAGTTGTACGCACATCGTTGAGTCTGAAAGCTACCAAGAGTGAGAAGCCCTCGAAAAACGGGTATTTCGCATCGATTTGCAGCGTATGCGAGAACGATTTTCCGTCAAGGTTGTAAAAACGCACCTCGTGAGCATCACTGTCGAGGTCGGTGACGACCTGATTCATGAAATCGGTGTAAAAATATTCCACGTTGATATTCAAATCCTTATGAAAGATTTCAAAGTCAAGAGACACACTTGCGCCATAGTTCCACGCCTCCTCCTGTTTCAGATTGTCGTCAACAATTATTTGACGGCTACTTGCCAAAAGGTTGTGGTTCTCGAGCATAGGGCGTGACGTACGATAGCCTTTACCTGCCGAAAGACGCAGTTTCAGGTGCTCATCGACAGTCCATTTTGCATGGGTGCGAGGTGTGAAAAATGCACCATAAATATCGCTGTAATCACCACGAAAACCTGCCATAAGCACAAGTTTCTCGTCGAGGTTGAAAGTGTATTGCGCATAGGCACCGCCCACGTTTTCGTCATTCAGGATGTCAAACCCATCATGATTGAACGACAATCCTGCCGAGAGGTTGTGCCGCGGCGTGAAATCGGTCTCGAAAAGCAGCTGCGCGTATGCGTTGTTCTCTTCAACGTCGTATCGCCTCAAACCATACAACGCATTCATATTATGATACGAACCCGACAAAATCAGAGCTACATTAGTGTTGTGCGCGTCGTCGATTATGAAGGCGTTTTTCAAAAATCCTTCATAGCGTTCCGTCCCGATATCTATCCTATACAATTGATTGTCAATGAGTAAGGTTTTAGAATGATTATGTGCGTCCTCCATCTGACCGCCTGTCCTGTCTTCTTTCAAGGCTTTCACGGCGGCTTGCATTATATAATGGGGTGTACGGTACATCCAACGGTTCATCACGTCAAACTGCTGTACTTTCGGCATATCCATGAAGCCGTCGCCGTTGCCGTCATGCTCAAGGAAGGCATTCTCGTAATGCGCTAATAATCCGCTACTTAGCTTGTCATTAAGATGCAGGTTCCCTTCAATATTCGACTCAAGTTTCAGCCGGCTGTCGAGATAAAGATTCACATCGAGTGTCTCTTCCGACTGAGGCTTAAGGTATTCCACATTGATTTGTCCTGTCACCGACTCATAGCCGTTTTTCACTGTGGCGGCGCCTTTCGACACCTGTATCGACTGCATCCAGGGTCCCGGTATATAGCCGAGCGCAAATGGTGCTGCGGCGCCTCTGAATGCCGGCACATTCTCCGTCATCATCTGCACGTAAGTGCCTGACAATCCGAGGAGTCTTATCTGTTTGGCACCGGTGGCGGCATCGGTGTAGTTCACGTCAACAGATGGGTTGGTGGTGAAGCTCTCGCCGAGGTTGCAGCAGGCGGCGCGCACCAACTCGGTGTTGGAAATTATCTCGATATTCTGGGCTCCTTTTGCTTTCATAATGCCCGGTCGCGAGGCTTTCACAACAACATCGTCCAAGTCAACGCCGGCAATCATCGTAATCTCCACAAAGTCGGCGCCGTTCCATAGGGTGGTGTCGTTTTTATAGCCTACATACGTCGTAACTATCTCGTTTACATCAGGTTGTGATTCTAAAATGAATTTACCGTCACCATCGGTCATCACGCCGATATTAGTGCCTTTCCACACAACATTGGCCGCCACAAGTGCGTTGCCTTGGGTGTCTTTGACGACTCCCATGACCTGCGCCACCGACGAAAACGCGCTCAACAAGGCGAAAACCGATGTCAACACTGACTTTTTCATTTCAATTAATCAGCAAATCATTTGTTTCTTTTCAAACCTATTAACTTTTCAATTATCTCATTAACCTCTTTGGAAATTTTTGATAAGTATATGATTGTCAATCCTATGACCAATAATATTACGGTTCTCAAGACTGCCTCCACAATCTCGCCAATCATTCCGTCTCCAAGAAGGCTGATTATATAGCCTGCGACATATCTCGTTGATAACCAATTTAATACAAACATAACAATCATCATGCCGATTACGACCAACTCCTTCCATGAAAATGGCGATATTTTTGTTTTCCAAATTATCATCGACAGCAGAAGCAGGTAATAAATTGAGAATGAAATGATTGACGACCAGGCCGCACCGGTCATTCCTAAAATCGGTATCAGCTTGTTGTTCAATATGATAGCTATTGTTGTCAGAATAGCAGTGAACACCAGTTGAAGGTAATACCATCTTGAATAACTTAGAACGGTGACGCCGATATTTAGCGATGAATTGACCAATTTCGCAAGTCCCAACAGGAAAAACACCCATTTTCCGTCAACATATTTGTCGCCATTCGGTAGCAGTTCGAAAAACAAGTCGATGTTTATCCATATGATGAAAAACACTAATGCCCCGGCAATAAGCTGGTGCAGTGAGACGCTCTTGCACATCATGGAAGCACGTTGAGTATCATTGTCTTTCATCGACTGCGAGATTATCGGGCGAGAAATGGCCGACAAAGAGCGGTAAGGCATCTCCACCAGATTAGCCATATACGCCGCTATGGTGTAAATTCCGGTGATGGCAAGTCCCATTTTGGCTGAGATGAAGAAAGTGTTAAGGCTCGGGATGATGTTGCCTACGACGGCCGCCACCGTGAGAAACAGAGTGTAAAACAGGAAATCCTTGCGCAGCCATTTCGACACATAGCCTTTCTCAATCTTAAAGGAAATTCGAGATAAACTCAGTAAATATATGATATTCAAAAGTGTAGCGACAAGATAAACCAAACATAGCCCTATCACCATACCGTCCAAGCTGATGACGCCTGTGATGTATAAGATATAGTCGCCGAGGGTGAGCAGCCTCACTCCCACTTCGCGGACAAATTTCGGCACCACGATGCGCATCAACAGGTTGGCGTTGGTCTCAAACACCGTCATGTACATCATGAAAAACGCCATGGGGATGACGAGGTACATGTAATCGACAAACAGTGGTGATTCATTGCTGAACTTGTTGATTATGAAGTCTTTAAAGACAAAAAACAGTGTTGTGAAAACAACAAAGCCGATTGCAGGCACGATGATTGTCCATCCGAAGAAGCCATGGTCGCGGCTGTCACTGTCCTTGAAATACGGATAATAGCGCATCGCCGAGGTGTTGGTGCCTAAAGCGGCGAGTCCCGACAAGAGCAATGCCGCGTCTGCCATGACACGGGTGAGACCTATCTCCTCCTGCGTGAGATATTTTGTCATCACGAAGAAGGTGGTGATAAACCCCACGGCGACGCCGATGTAGTTCATCAACGTGCCTTTGATGCTCTGTCGTACTACTATGCCCATCTGTTTCTCAAGATATTTTTGATGAAGTTGCGTGTCGGATAATTCTCGTCATTGAGGACGTGATATAACTCCCTCATCAACGGGAAACATTCTATATCCAATTGGTTGTCAAGGATTTTATTATAGAAGACATCCACTGCTATCCTGCCTTCGAGAACCACGTCCTGACCTATGCTCGCGTTGAAGAATCCTTTGCCGATAAGCAGTCCGAGTGTGCGGTTGCGGCTCATGTCGTTGAGTGCGGTTAGTGAGAAATCGCCGAAGCCACAGTATTTGTACATGGTGCGTTCCTCGCCTCCGAAAAATGTCATCAGCTGACGCATCTCATTGAGTGCCATGGTGATAAAGATGGAACGCAGGTTCGCCGAGTCGAAGTTGGCATCGACGATGCCGATGACTATGGCGTAGATGTTTTTCAAGATGGAGGCGTATTCAACGCCGGTGACGTCAGTGGTGAAATCGGTGCGGATGACGGTACCTTCAAATATGTCGGTGATTATCCGGTACAGCTCCTCGTCTTTTGACGCCGCCGTCAGACCGGTGTCCTGGCGGTTGATTATCTCGCGAGCGAAAGAAGGACCTTTCAGTGTCACAAAAGGATTGAAAATGAATGATTTGATGCTCTCCGGAATGATGTCATCGCCGTTGCCGAAGCCTTTTGCCAGATTTATCATAAGAGCCTTCGGATTGATGTAATCCTTGTTTTCCTTCAGGTAGCCCACCACGGCCGTCGAGGGAATGGCAAGAAAAATTACATCGGCTTCATGCAGGACGCTCTTGTCACCGGTGGCGCGCAGGTTTTCATTAAGCCTGCATTTCGGGAAATAAGAGGTGTTGACGTGCATGGTGTTGACCATCTCAATCACCTCATCCTCAATGGATAACAGAAATATCTCATCTTTATTTCTCGCTGCGAGAACATCGCCTATCGCCGTCGCTATGGCACCGCTTCCGATAAATACAATCTTTCGCATTATACAAAATTTTTGCAAAAGTACGAAAAAAAAGTTTAATAGCTTAATAGTTTAACGGTTTATTTGTTTTTTCCGCCAACAACTTATTTTCAGCCAAGAATATCGACGCGTCAAGCTCATAGCCAATCATCACTATGATACAGTTTATGTAAATCCACATCATGAAGATGATGATACCGCCGATGGAGCCGTAGAGTGCGTTGTATCTTGAGAAATTGACGATGTAATAATTAAATCCGACGGTTCCCACGATGAAAAGCAGGGTAAACATTATCGTTCCAGGTGTAAACAAGCGGAATTTCCAGTTTTTATTGGGGTTTCCATAATAATAAAGCACCGAAATGGCCACAAGCAACGCAAACACTATCAGAAGCCATCTGAATATGTTTATCAGAGTGATAATGAATGTATTATAAAAGTGTATCTTATTGAAAAACCAAGGCAGCACGTCGTTTCCGATGATTATCAGCACCACTGACAGTATCAGAAGCAGTCCGATGAGCAGTGTGACGAGCAAGGCTCTGGTCTGCATTTGGATGAACGACATCTTTCCCAAATGGTTGATGCCCATGTCGAATCCGCGAAAGAAGGCGCGGACGGCTCCCGAGCTGAAGTAAAACGCCATGATGATACCTATCGACATCAGGGTGTTATGCTGTCGCGACATTATCTCGTCGATGGCATACACCACCCTTCCGGCGATATTAGTGGGTACAAACTCCTGGATCATGCCGACTATCATGTCGCGGACACCTTCGAGAGGGAGATATGGTATGAAGGTGAAAAGCACCATGACGGCGGGAAACACGGCCAAAATCACGTTGAATGCCACCGCTGCGGCGCGGTCGGTGAGGTAGCCCTTCGAGAAACCGTTGATGAAATACCACAGCACGTCGTAAATAGGCTTGCCATGAAACCCGGGCAGCGTGATGGATTTCAGCCATCGCACAGCCTTAACCTCCAAATATTTGGCTTTGCGCCTGTATTTTCCAATGTTGATTTTCATTGCCGATATTTAAAAACGCAAAATTATAAAATTTTTACTATCTTTGCAGAAAAATTTTTTGATATGGAGAAGCTCGTCTCACATCCCGGTGTAGTGGTTGGAATCAACGACAAAGACCTTGAAATAGAGATACTTAGCGCAAGCTCATGTGGCTCGTGCGGCATAAAGTCGGCATGCGGCATGTCGGAGATGCAGGAGAAACGTGTGACGGCGCCCAAGCCCTCAGACAAGGAATTCGTTGTGGGTCAGCCTGTCAGCATCGTCATGAGCACTAAGATGGGCAACAAAGCGGCTTTGATAGCATATTTCATCCCCTCTTTGATAATCATCATGGTGACGGTTATCTTATGCGGCTACCTCAAAGACTGGCTCGCAGCTCTTATCGGCATAGGGTCTTTCGCAGTTTACTACCTGATTGTTTATCTGTTCAGAGACAAGCTTTGGAAGGAGTTCCATTACGAGATACGATGAGGATTTCATAAAAATGAATCGTGCTGTTTTTTCAAATTTACGCAATAACGCAGGCTCAAATATCGGCGTCGTAAACGAACGATGAGGACTGCGAGACATTTCGCCATTTTTGACCATATTTCATATAAAACGCCCGCTTTGTCTTTCTTTATTAACGACTTGCATTTTTTGTAAAATTTTCCTTGTATAATTAATATAAATTCAGTAATTTTGCATCGCTAAAAATATGTTTTGTTTTATGAGTAACATTTTACTATGGTCCCTTGTGATTCTGGGAATTTTAGGAGGAGTGGCGGCGGTGATATTGTTCTTCGTCGCGAAGAAGTTCAAGGTTGAGGAGAACCCTCTCATCGACGAGGTGGAGTCGGCATTGGCCGGAGCCAACTGTGGTGGCTGCGGTTTCGCAGGATGCCGCAACTTCGCCGAGGCATGTGTGAAAGCCGCTGCCGAGAAAAGGAGTCTCTCCGGCTTGAACTGTCCCAGCTCCGACATGTCGAAGGTAGCCGGATTGCTTGGGCTTACCGTCACCGTTGCCGAGCCTATGATTGCTGTGGTTCGTTGCAACGGCACTTGTGAGAACGCACCGTCGAAGGTGCATTATGAAGGTGCCGACATCTGCGGCTTTGCCAACACCTTGTATGCCGGCGAGAACGGATGTCCTAACGGATGCTTAGGCTTGGGCGACTGCGTGAAGAAATGCCAGTTCGACGCCCTTCACATCAATGCCGAGACGGGTCTTCCCGAGGTTGACGAGGACAAATGTGTGGGCTGCGGCGCCTGCGCCAAGACATGTCCTCGCGGCGTCATCGAGATTCGCGCCAAAGGCAAGAACAACCGCAGGGTTTATGTGGCGTGCAACAACATCGAGAAAGGTGCCATCGCCATGAAGAACTGCAAGGTGAGCTGCATAGGCTGCCAGAAGTGCTTCAAGACATGCCCGTTTGAGGCCATCGAGATGCGTGGCAGCCTCGCCTATATCGACTTCACCAAATGCAAACAGTGCCGCAAGTGCGTCGAGGCATGCCCTCGCGGAAGCATCCATGAGGTGAATTTCCCGCCAAGGAAACCGAAGGTGGAGACACCTGCGGAAGAGAAAACAGCAGAAAAAATTGTACAACCAAACGAAAGTAAAGAATAACGTATGAATCCGATTAAGACATTTCCCAAAGGTGGCGTTCATCCGGAAGAGAACAAGCTTTCGTCGGACCAGCCCATCATAACATTTGAGATACCCAAACAGGTCATCATCCCGCTCGGACAATGCCTTGGCGCGCCGGCAGAGCCTATCGTGGCGAAAGGCGACAAGGTGAAGGTGGGACAGCTCATCGCCACGGCGAAAGGCTTCATCAGCGCCAACGTACACTCGTCAGTGAGCGGCACTGTCAACAAGATCGACGAGGTGATGGACCACACCGGCTATCGCAAGCCCGCCATCTTCATCGACGTGGACGGCGACGAGTGGCTCGAAGGCATCGACACCAGCGACACCTTAATAAAAGATATCACACTCTCAAGCGAAGAGATTATAGAACGCATCAAACAACACGGCATAGTGGGTCTCGGCGGCGCCACATTCCCCACATATGTCAAGTTGATGATACCGAAAGACAAGAAGGCCGAGTACGTCATCATCAACGCGGCGGAATGCGAGCCTTACCTCACCTGCGACAACCGTCTGCTGCTCGAGAAGCCATACGAGTTCCTCGTGGGTGTGAAAGTTATCATGAAGGCTGTCAACGCACCAAAAGGCGTGGTCGGCATCGAGGTCAACAAGATTGAAGCCGCAAAGAAACTCGACGAGATCGTCAAGAACGACAGCTACTTCGAGGGTATTGAGATTCAGCCGTTGAAGACGAAATACCCACAGGGCGGCGAGAAACAACTCATCAAATCGGTCACGGGACGCGAGGTGCCGTCAGGCAAGCTGCCTATCGAGACAGGCTGCGTGGTGGTCAACGTGGCTTCCACATTCGCCATCTACGAGGCGGTGCAGAAGAACAAACCATTAGTATATCGTGTCGTCACCGTGACGGGAAAATCGGTAAAGAAGCCGTCGAACTTCCTCACGAGGATAGGGACACCTGCCAATCTGCTCATCGAGGCGGCCGGCGGACTCCCGGAAGACACCGCCAACCTCATCAACGGCGGCCCAATGATGGGTAAGTCGGTGAGCGTCACCACCTTCCCTACCATCAAAGGCACATCAGGCATCTTGATGCTCAACGTGAGAGACGCACAGCCCCGCAAGGTGAGCAACTGCATACGCTGCGGCAAGTGCATGAGTGCCTGCCCGATGGGGCTTGAGCCATATCTGCTTAACCGTCTGGCACGACAGAACAACTTCGAGGAGACGGAGAAACACAATATCATGGACTGCATAGAATGCGGCTCATGCGAGTTCACGTGTCCTGCCAACATCCCGCTCGCCGACTATATCCGTTACGGCAAGACGAAGACAGGACAATTAATACGTTCACGTAATCAGAAATAGCTATGAATCAGTTGACAATATCAGGTTCTCCTCATGTTCACGGAGAGCTAAGCGTTAAAAAAATAATGTACATGGTGATTCTCGCCCTCATGCCGGCGTTTGCTGTCTCAGTGTACTTCTTCGGATTTAACGCAATCCGAGTGACTTTGATTTCAGTGGCGACATGTGTGCTCACTGAGTTCTTAATCCAGAAATATCTCATGAAGGGCGAGTGCACCATCAGCGACGGCTCCGCCATCCTGACAGGTATCTTGTTGGCTTTCAACGTGCCGAGCAACATCCCGTGGTGGATGGTCGTGGTCGGCGGCATCGTCGCCATAGGCATCGCCAAGATGTCGTTCGGCGGCTTGGGCAAGAACCCGTTCAACCCGGCATTGGTAGGCCGTGTGTTCATGCTCATCTCCTTCCCTGTCGCGATGACGACATGGCCGGTGCCGAGACAAAACTTCTGGTCGGTTGATGTGATTACCGGTCCTACCACTTTGGGTCTTCTCAAAGAAGGCGGCGCGGAGGCAGTGAGCAACATCAACTACTGGGACATGCTCATCGGCAACACCGGCGGCTCTTTCGGTGAGATGTGTGCCATCGCCTTGATAATCGGAGGACTGTTCCTCATCATCATGAAGATAATCGACTGGCAGACGCCTGTCATCATCATCGCCACGGTGGCGTTGGTGTCGTGCATCTGCTGGCTCATCGACCCTGGCACATACGTCAACCCGTTGTACCACATCCTCAGCGGCGGCTTGATGCTCGGAGCCTTCTTCATGGCCACCGACATGGTGACATCACCGATGACGATAGCGGGCAAGTGCATCTTCGCCTTGGGCGTGGGTCTGCTCACCATCATAATTCGTCTGTGGGGTCAGTATCCTGAAGGGATGTCGTTTGCGATTCTTATCATGAACGCAGTGGTGCCGCTCATCAACAAAGGTTTCAAACCAAAACGTTTTGGAGTGTAGTTGTTGAATCTTAAAATTTTGAAATTATGGCAAAGAAAGAATCAACATTAAAGAACATGCTCATCGCCCTGATGGTCATCACCATAGTGTCGGGCGGAGTGCTCGGATATATCTACGGCCTTACGAAGCCTGCCATCGACCAGGTTGAGGCCAATAAGAACATCAAAGCCATCAACGAGGTTTTGAAGACAGATGTCGCAATAGCGAAGACAGAGACCATAGTCATTGACGACTTGACGTACAACCTGGCGTTTGATGCCGACGAACAATTCATCGGAGCGGCTGTCAAGACTTATTCCAAGAACGGTTTTGGCGGCAGAATCGAGCTGATGGTCGGCATGCTCGCCAACGGTAATATTAATAAGGTGTCGGTTTTGTCGCAGACCGAGACACCCGGTTTGGGTGCCAACATGGTCAACGACAAGTTCAAAGGACAGTTCGACGGCAAGAACCCCGCCACTTTCAGGCTGAAGGTGAAGAAAGACGGCGGTGATGTCGATGCCATAACAGCCGCGACAATAAGTTCAAGAGCCTTCTCTGAGGCCGTGGACCTGGCCGTGAGAGGCTTTGAGTCAAACAAAGACCAATTCATGAAAGGAGGAAACAATGAGTAACTGGAAAACTTTCACCAAAGGATTTATCAAGGAGAACCCTATCCTTGTCCTTTTGTTAGGATGCTGCCCTACCCTCGCCACCACGACGAGTGCCATCAACGGAATGTCAATGGGACTTGCGACAACATTCGTTCTGATAATGTCGAATTTGGTAATCTCATTACTGAAGAACTTCATCCCCGACAAGGTGCGCATCCCATGTTTCATCGTGGTCATAGCCTCGTTTGTGACGGTGGTGCAGTTAGTCATGCAGGCTTATGTGCCTGATATCTATGAGACGTTAGGTCTGTTCATCCCGCTCATCGTGGTGAACTGCATAGTGCTTGGACGCGCCGAGGCCTTTGCCTCGAAGAACCCAGTGTGGCCGTCCATCCTTGACGGTGCCGGCATGGGCTTGGGCTTCACCTTCGCCTTGACGGTACTCGGCTCAATCCGCGAAATCCTCGGAAGCGGCAGCATCTTCAACTGGAGATTCCTGCCTGAAGACGCGCAGACGATCCTCATCTTCGTACTCGCCCCGGGAGCCTTCATCGCCTTGGGTTATCTCATCGCAATAGTCAACAGATTAAAGAAAACTAAATAACAAAGTGCCATGAAAATCATAATAATACTTATTTCGACAATATTTGTCAACAACGTCATTTTGGCGCAGTTTCTCGGAATATGCCCGTTTTTAGGCACTTCCAAGAAGACATCCACCGCCGTGGGCATGGGTGCCGCCGTCATCTTCGTACTCGTCCTTGCCACCTTAGTGACGTATCTGTTAAACAAATACCTCTTGGTGCCACACGGACTGGAGTTTTTGCAGACCATAGCGTTCATCTTGGTCATCGCCGCCTTGGTGCAGATGGTTGAGATTATCTTGAAGAAGATAAGCCCGTCGCTATACACCGCCTTAGGTGTGTTTTTACCTTTGATTACCACCAACTGCTGCGTACTCGGCGTCTCTTTGAAAGTCGTCGGCGAAGGCTTCATCTACGGCAACAACGTGGGAGAGGCTGTCATTTACGCGGCAGGTATAGCCATCGGCTTCGCCTTAGCGTTGATAATATTCTCCGGCATACGCGAGCACATCGACTTGATGGAAGCCCCGGAAGGCACCAAAGGCACGCCTATCGCATTGATAACAGCAGGCATCTTAGCCATGGCGTTCATGGGATTCGGAGGGCTGGTTTAGTTACCGGTTATAAATTAGAAACTAAAAAATGTTGAAGTAATAACCATTAAAATTAAATAAATGAAAAAAAGCAACTTTCTAAGATTAGTCATTTTGGCATTTTTGATGCCGGGCTTTACATTCACAATCATGGCTCAGGAGGTACGCACGTTCAGTTTCAACCATGAAGGCAAGAACGGCATCGAGCTTAGAGGACAGACAAGAGGTAATGTGGCACTCACGTACAACATTGATGAGATGAGTCTCACATCCTTCTTTTACAACGGAGAAGAGATGCAGTCGGTGGGCATTGCCGACATCAGCCTGCCCAACGAGAAAGGCCTGCCCAATGTGCCGAGCTACAGCCGCACCATCGCCATCCCGCAAGGAGCACAAGCTGTACTCAACGTGAAGAGCTATGAACAGCAGGTTATCAAAAATGTCAATATTGAGCCGTCGTTGGGCATCCAAGATGAAAATTCGGAGCCTGACATGAACTTCACAAAAGACATGAAGGTGTATTCTGAAGACGCCTTCTACCCTGCCGACTTTGCGTCAATAAGCGCGCCATCGTCAATACGTGGGGTGGATGTCGTCAACGTGAGCATCAGCCCTGTGAGATTCAACCCCGTCACGAAAGAAGCCGTCGTTTATCATAACATCGAGTTTGAAGTAGAATTCATTGGCGGCAACGGACATTTCGGTGACGACAGCTTCCGCTCGCCATATTTCGACCCTATCCTGGCACAAAACATCCTGAATTACAACTCATTGCCGGTCATCGACTATGAGGCGAGGATGCAACAGTGGTTGCGAGACGGTGCTGACGGTGCGGAATACCTCATCATCACGCCTAACAACGACGGATGGGCAGAGCCGGCACAGAGACTGAAAGAATATCGTATGAAACAAGGCATCATCACCGAGGTGTATCGTCTTGACGAGATACCGGCCACGACAACCACCATGATGAAGACATGGTTCCACAATGCCTATAACACCTGGACAATCAAGCCGGTGGCGGTGCTTCTGTTTGGCGACCACAACACTAACATGAGTCAGGGCATTCCTGCAGAGGAGGTTTATCACTCACCAAGTTACGGAAACTGCATCACCGACAACCAGTATTCTGATGTCACAGGCGACTATCTTCCTGAGATGATTTTCTCACGTCTGGTCGCCGCTGACGCCACGGAAGCCGCTATGCTCGCCGATAAGCAGATAGAGTACGAATATACCAATCCCAATATGGATGCCAGCACATACAATGTGCCGATAACGGCTCTCGGATGGCAGACAGAGCGCTGGTTCCAGCTCTGTTCAGAGGTGGTGGGCGGCTATTTCCGCGCACACGGCAAGAACCCTTACCGCGTCAACTGCATCTATCAAGGCACGCCGGGTTCTATATGGTCGTCAGCACAAAACACAACAGATGTGGTGTCGTATTTCGGACCGTCTGGCACCAACTACATCCCGCAGACGCCCGACCAGCTTGGTGGTTTCAACGGTGGCACACCTGAGCAGATTGTCCAGGCCATCAACGCGGGCACCATGCTCGTGCAGCATCGTGACCACGGTTTAGAGACAGGCTGGGGCGAGCCGGCTTTCCGTAACACACACGTGGCACAGCTTACCAACGTGGGTAAAATGACATTCGTGTTCTCCATCAACTGCGAGACAGGTATGTTTAACCTCTCTTCGGGACCTTGTTTCGCCGAGGCTTTCATACGCCGCACTTACAACGGACAAAACGCCGGTGCCGTGGGTCTCATCTGCCCGACGCATGTGTCGTACTCTTTTGTCAACGACGCCCTTGTGTGGGGTATCTATGACCATTTCCAGCCGGAGTTTATGCCCACTTTCGGGCCTTACGCTCCTAACGAAGGCAACTGGCTGCCGGCTTTCGGCCTCGTGGCAGGAAAACACTTCCTATCAACGACATCATGGCCATATAATACCGACAACAAATATATCACATATCAGATGTTCACCGCACACTGCGACGCTTTCCTCCGTCTCTACAGCGAGGTGCCGCAGACTATGACGGTACAGCATCAAAACGTGCAACTCGCAGGCCTGCAGACATTCCAAATCACTGCGCCGGAAGGAGCCACGATAGCTCTTACAAAAGGTGAAGGCGAGAATCTTGAGATAGTGGCCGTGGCAGAAGCTACCGGTAGCATCCAAAGCATAGAAATAGCCTCACAAGTGCCTCCAACAGTACTAAAACTCACCGTGACGGGTCAAAATTACCTGCGCTATGAAGCTGATATTGACGTCATCCCCGCTGACGGACCATATATCATAATCAACGACTATGCCCTCAGCAACGAGGCGACACAACTCAACTTCGGTGACAACTCGGGACTTAGCATCCAGCTTAAGAACGTGGGTAACGCCCAAGCACCGGCCGGCTCGATGACACTCACATCAGAATCAGAATATGTGACAATAACAAACGGCTCTGTCGAGTTCAATGCCATAGGCTCTGAAAACACCATCGATTTGTCAGACGCCTTCAGCTTCACCGTATCTGATCAGGTGCCTAACAAGACAAATATCGAGTTTGTGGTGACAATTACCAGTGGCTCAGACACTTACGAAAATCATATCATTTTGAAGGCCTACGCTCCCGTCTTCGAGATAGGTAATGTTACAGTCATAGAGCTTACCGGCAATGGCAACGGACGCCTCGACCCTGGCGAGATGGCAAGACTCAGGTTCCCTGTAATGAACAAAGGCAACGCAGCCTCATGGGAGACCTACGTGTCATTGGAAATCAACAACCCGTTCATGGAGATTACCAGCGAGCCAACGCTTACCATCAACAGCATCGGAGTCAATTCGTCGGCGAGTATCGAGTATGATATATATGTTGGCGGAGCGCCATCAGGATTTCTGGCCGAATATGCTTTATACGCAGAATCAGGCGTTTACACGGCCTCAAGAGATTACACATCTAAAATCGGCCTCAATGTCGAAGACTTCGAGTTGGGCGTGTTGGACGCCTCGATGTGGACCAACGACATGAATTATCCTTGGACGTTTGTGACTGACGACCCATACGAAGGCAACTATTGCATCAAGTCGGGACAAATAAACCACAACCAGGAGACATCAGTCACCATGTCATACGAAGCCGGCGCGGCCGACTCTATAGCATTCTATTACAAGGTGTCGTCAGAATCTAATTACGACAAATTGTATTTCTATATCGACGGTCAGGAAAAGAACAACTGGTCGGGAAACATTGGGTGGACAAGAGCACAATACGCTGTGACAGCCGGCACTCATACCTTCATGTGGAAATATAAGAAAGACACCAGCGTATCAAGCGGCAGCGACTGCGCATGGATTGACTTTGTGATACTTCCTGTTGACATGAACCTCAGCGTCAGCGCGGGTGTTGATATCAATATATGCGCCGATGAAAACGCACAACTCAACGGTTTCGCCGCTAACCAGACATCTATGGAATGGTCAACCGACGGAGACGGCACTTTCGACGATGTTACCATCATCAACGCGGTCTATACACCTGGCAGTCAAGACATTGCAAACGGTGCGGTGACTCTCACCCTGACAGCTTATCAAGACACCGAGATGTTGTCAGACAATATGGTGGTCACCTTCATCGAAGAGCCTGTCGTTGCAGGCGAGACCGAATATCTGCAGTTTGATGTCGAGGCATTTGAAATCGGACTTGAGATTGACAACTTGGGTAGATTCATCGGCTGGAGTACCTCGGGAACAGGCTCATTCAGCAATAGTCACAATCTGACGACGATGTATCATCCGACAGACGACGATTTTGAGGCTGTTGACATCGTTCTCACAGCCACCTATACAGGATGCGGTTACAAGACATACGAGCAAAATGTCGATGTGCACTTCTCACATCTCGATGTCAACACTCCTGATGCCACTACCGTCAGCATTCATCCTAATCCGACAAAAGACATCATCAATGTTGTTGTCAACAATATCTCATCAGATGCCTATATGACGATTTATAACGCTGTGGGTCAGGTGGTTTACACTTCACAAGAGAGCTGTGACAACGGTTTGAATATCACAATCGACCTCAACGGACTTTCAACGGGAACCTACATCCTTCAAGTGAGATGTGATGAGGGTTTATGGACTAAAAAGATTGTTAAGAGATAACATTTTTTGACAATGGAAGGAATACCGGCATTATTCTCCGACTTGGCGCTGATACTCATCACGGCGGGTGTCACCACGGTGATATTCAAGTGGTTGAAGCAGCCATTGGTATTAGGATATATCGTGGCCGGATTCCTCATCGGACCTCATTTCACGTATTTCCCGGTCATCAACGACACTAACAGCGTTGAGACGTGGAGCGAAATAGGAATGGTGTTCCTTCTGTTTGCCATAGGCTTGGAGTTTTCCTTCAAGAAACTGAAAAAGGTGGGCGGCCCTGGCGCTATCATGGTGCTGACAGAGCTTATCATAATGTTCACCACAGGCTTTTTTGTGGGAAAACTCTTCGGATGGCAAAAGATGAACTGCATCTTCCTCGGATGTATGCTGTCCATCTCCTCCACCAGCATCATCGTCAAGGCTTTTGACGACTTGAAGCTGAAAAATGAGAAATTCACCACTCATGTCATCGGGGCTTTAGTGGTGGAAGACCTCGTGGCCGTCATACTTATGGTAATATTGTCCACATTGTCGGTTGGCAATACCTTTGACGGTGGAGAGTTAGTTCTGAGCATGGTTAAACTGATGTTTTTCCTGATCATATGGTTCGTCTTCGGCATCTATCTCATCCCGTCGTTCCTCCGTCTGATACGAAAATTCATGACTGAAGAGACGCTTGTCATCATAGCGATAGGCTTGTGTTTCATGATGGTGATGCTCGCCAACTATGCCGGATTCTCCTCGGCTCTCGGCGCCTTCGTGATGGGCTCCATCCTTGCCGAGACGCTGGAAGCCGACATCATCCACAAACTTATCACCCCGATAAAAAACCTCTTCGCCGCCATATTCTTCGTCTCCGTCGGAATGATGGTTGACCCGAAAATCCTTTTAGAATATACATGGCCGGTTGTCATCATCGCACTTACCGTGATGGTTTTCAAGACGTTAAGTGCCACGGCGGGAATGCTTATCTCAGGAAGGGACATCCATACCTCGCTGAAGGCAGGCTTCTGCTTCTGTCAGATAGGCGAGTTCTCATTCATCATCGCATCGCTTGGATTGAGTTTCAAAGTCATTGACGAATACCTCTACCCTATCATCGTCACCGTCTCGATAATCACAACGTTTTTCACACCTTATATAATACGTCTCGCCGACCCCTTATATAACTGGCTCAACCCACGCATCCCTGAGAAATGGAAGCAGGCCATGACAAATTATTCCGAAGGGTTTAAGGTCAACGATAACACCACCTTGACATTCAGGACTTTTGTCATCAACCAGTTTAAGAACATGCTCATCTACGGCTGCATCATCTTAGCTCTTGCCCTGATATGCTTCTCGGCGATAGGTCCGTTCATTGTCAATCACATACATGGCATCTGGGGCGGACTGATATCCATCGCGGTGACGTTGGCGGTGTTGTCGCCTTTCATCTGGGCGATGGCGTTCAAATACAAAATCTCACTGACAAATTCCCGCCTGATAACGAAAAATATCTTTGAACGTCATGTGATTGCCATCATTTTTGTTTTGAGATATATCATCGCAATCACCATAATAACCTACGTAATCAGGCATTTTTTAAGTCTCAGTTTCTTTGCCGCCCTCGGAATAGCCGTCGGCGTATCCATAATTCTCGCCTTGTCGAACGGCATCATGAAGTTTTATGAGAAATTGGAGAAAGACTTCATGGAGAATCTCAACAAACGTCAGAAACAGGCGTCGTTTATCGTTCCGGAAGTGCTTCAGCAGAACTTCCATCTTGAAAAAGTCGTGGTCAGTCCCTTAAGCCATATCGTCGGCAAACAGCTGAAAGACACCGCTTTCCGTCGAGATTATAAGGTGAGCGTGGTGTGTATCGAGCGTGGAAAGAACATCTATGATCTGCCCGATAAAGACATGGCGTTTTATCCCTACGACATCGTGACACTGGTTGGAGACGACGAAAACATCAACAAACTACGGCCGATAATCGAAGTGGAAGACTCCGAGTTGATAAGAGAACGACAAGAACACGACATGAGTCTGCATTCGGTCAAGTTGTCAGAACAAAGCTCGATATGCCATGTCTCGCTGCTCAACTCGATGTTCAAAGAGAAATACAACGCAATGGTCATTGCCATACAAAGAGACAATGATTATATCCTAAGTCCTTCGGCATCAACGATTTTCAACTGCAATGATGTCGTTTGGTTCGTCAGCTCTGCTGAAGCCGCTAAAATGATTATTCAAAAAGAAGGTATATAAAAAACAATTGATGCAATGAAAAAATCACAGACATTCCTCAAAATAATGATGTCATTGGTCATGATGATGTCGGCATTAACGGCATTTTGCCAGACGTTGGAAGTCGTCAACAGCACGAAATCTAACCTTGAGTTAAGTCTTCGCATCGACAAATACAGTCTTGAGGACAGTTATCAGGACGGTGTTGAGGGACAATCCATTGTGTTAAGCGGCATTTTCCTTCCCAACGTCGCCGGAACGCCTGATTTACCTGTCGTTTCGCGTTATGTGGCGATACCACGAGGTGCCAATGTGTCGGTGAACGTCATAAACAAAGTCACAGAGACGCTCTATGACATCGACCTCATGCCGGCTCCCGCGCTGCCGTTGGACAACAACGACACCCCTATGCAATATATCCGCGATGAGCAGATTTATTCAACTGACGCCTTCTATCCTGCAGAGCCTATAATCACCTCTAAGCCATTGAAAATCAGAGATGTTGATGTCGTCATCATCAGCGTGACGCCATTCCAATACAATCCGGTCAGCAAAGAGCTTGTCGTCACGAAAGAGCTTGACCTCGAAGTCGAGTTTGAGGGAGGCAACGGTGTTTTCGGTGGTGATCCACGTTATCGCAGTGCTGCATGGGACCACATCATCCGTGATATGGTCATCAACGAGAGCATCTTGCCTGATGCTGATTATCAAAGCATTATAAAAGATGCGGCACAACATCGTGATACAGGATGCGAATATCTCATCATCACGCCCGACAACCCTGAGTTCATCCAGCTCGCCGACAGCATCAAGCTGTTCAGAAACCAACAAGGCATACTCACTGATGTGGTGACGGTGTCGGAATGCGGCGGCAACGACCAGACAGCCATCCGCAGCTATATTCAGAATGCCTACAACAACTGGGACATCCCTGTCTCGGCGGTGCTTTTGCTTGGCGACCATAACACCGACGGCACGCTGGGCATAGTCTCATATACGATGAACAACCATCCTGGCGGCGAAGGCTATAACCCTTATATCTCCGACAACAGATACGCTGACGTCAATGGAGATCATCTTCCGGAAGTAATCATGGGACGCATCACCGGACGCAATTACGAGGAGATGTATCACATGATTAACAAGGACTTACAGTTTGAGCGTCATCCTTCCACCAATGCGCGTTTCTATAACAGGCCTATAACAGCGATGGGATTCCAGCTCGAAAGATGGTTCCAGCTATGCTCTGAGGTGGTTAACGGTTTCTGGGAATATGGGTTGGGAAAACAACCTGTGCGAGTCAACGCCATTTATCAAGGAACGCCGGGCAGCAGCTGGTCGTCGGCACAAAAAACCAACACTATCGTCAACTACTTCGGCCCCAACGGTTTAGGCTATATACCTCAGACGATGTCGCATCTCACCGAATGGAATGGCACCGGCAATCAAATCAATGAGGCGATAAATGCAGGCGCATTCATATTGCAGCACCGCGACCATGGTGCCGAGGAGCTGTGGGGCGAGCCGTCATACAGCATCGGCTATATCAACCGCCTCGTCAACCCCGACCTCACTTTTGTGATGTCGAACAACTGCCTGACCGGTCGATTCAACTACGGCGGTGTCAACGGCGCATGCTTCGCCGAGGCGTTCCATCGTCATCAGTACGGCGCGTTGGGCATCATAGCAGCCACACAGGTGTCTTATTCTTTCGTCAACGACGTGTATGTCTGGGGTGCTTACGACAATATGTGGCCTGATTTCATGCCTAACTTCGGCACCCAACACCCGACGGATTTCATACTGCCGGCCTATGCCAACGCCTCGGGAAAATTTTTCCTGCAACAGTCAAACTGGACTGACGACTATTGTAAAGAGATAACATATTACCTCTTCCACCATCATGGTGACGTATATATGAATCTTTATACCGAAATGCCGCAAGACCTTGATGTTACTCTTATTCCAGTCATCGTGGAAGGGTCAGCGCAATTCGAGATAACAGCCACGGCTGATGCCACTATATGCCTCTCAAACGGCAATGAGATAATAGGTCTTGCCACGGCGACAGGTCTGCCGCAAATAATGGAGATAACACCACAAAGCCTTGGAAATGGGGTGCTTCTGACGGTGACAAAACAAAATTATTATAGATATACACGCAATATCGCCGTAATACCTGATGAAGGTCCTTACCTCATTTTCAGTAACTGTGAGTTAAATGACCAAAATAATAACAACCAGCTCGATTTCAACGAAGAGGCTACTTTGAATGTCGCGATTCATAACGTTGGCTTTGAAAGCATCGAAAATGTTGATGTCGAATTGACATCAGAATCGCCATACGTTATAATCAATTCAAATACAACGACATACGACTTACTCGAAGCCAATCAGATTGTAAATAAAGAGAACGCTTTCTCCATAAAATTGACTGATGATGTCCCGGACCAGACAAAAATAAGGTTCCATCTTTCGATGAACAGCGAAAATCGTTCATATTCCGACGATTTCGTCCTTATTGCCAATGCCCCTGATTTTTGTGTCACTAATCTCTGCATAAAAGACGCTGACAACAACATAACAAACAGGTTATATAAGGGCGAGTCGGGTTATTTGACTTATACTATTAAAAATCAAGGACATAGCCTGAGTAATAGCATCAACAACAACCTTAATATAGAGGCTCCTGTCATAACGTATCAGGAACAAGACATCACCATCGATGGCCTGGCTGCCAACGACAGCACATATGTCACTTTTGTGGTAACGGTGCTTGACAACTCGCCGTCAGGTGCCATCCTCGATGGAATCATGACAACAAGCTCTAACGGCTATCAAAACGTTTATCAATCGGAGATTATGCTCGGAAATTGCACAGAAGACTTTGAGGATGAAGACTTTAACTCTGATTTTACTTGGAATTTATCAAGTCCGGTGCAATGGTTTAGAGACGACAACGACCCATACGAGGGCAATTATTGTTTCACCGGACTTTCGTCATCTACAGGAAGTACCTCCAAATTCGCGTTCTCAGCTGTTACTGAGATTAACGACATGGTTTCTTTCTATTACAAAGGTTCCGCCAATGACTCCGATGAATTCAAGTTCACATTGGACACTGAGTCCTTTATGCTGAACGGCGACGAATGGCAATATTTTGAAATGCCGTTAAATGCAGGCACTCATCTCTTTAAATGGTCATTCGTAAGAAAGAGTCATGCTGATGAAGGATCGGCATCAATCGACTTCATAAATATGCCGCCGACACACATCGAGTTCCTTGATGTTTCTGAAGTATCTGATGACATCCGAAATGTCACGGTGTATCCGAATCCAGGTAAAAACGAGTTGAATGTCGTCGTTTCAGATTATAATTTCGCAAAATTGCAAATATTTGATTTTCAAGGCAGAATGATTATTGAAAAGGAAATCAACGATATTATCACCACGATAAATACTGAGAATCTCGCAACAGGATTGTATTTCTGGAAAGTGGGCAACGAAACGGGGAAATGGATAAAATCAAAATAAAAAAAGGTCTGGATATACATCTTGAGGGCACTCCATCAAATGAAATGGAATGTTTTGAGCCGACTTTATGTGCCATCAAACCTCTTGATTTTATTGGTATCTCACCCAAAATGCACGTCATCGAGGGTGATGAGGTGCAAATAGGTTCGGCCCTGTTTCACGATAAAAACAATGAGAGAATTTTATTCACTTCTCCTGTCTCCGGCAAGGTGAAAGCCATAGTGAGAGGTGAAAAACGCGCCATTTTACGTGTCGTCATCGAAAATGATTTCAAGAACGAATCCATCGATTTCGGGGCGGCAAATCCCAATACATTGTCTCGTAATGAACTGATTGACAAAATGTTACGTAGCGGTGTATGGCCAATGCTTCGACAACGTCCTTTTGCCACTATAGCCAATCCCAATGATGCTCCCAAACATATCTTTGTCTCTATGTTCGACACAGCACCTTTGGCAATAGATAATGATTATATCATTGAAAATCAATTTGATGCGATAAAGACAGGCTTGCAGGTGTTGTCAAGGTTTACTGATGGTAAAGTTTATATGGGTATCAGGCATAATTCATTGATATGCAAAGAGTTATCTAATCAGGTCGGGAATGATGATATAATAGCGGTCGAATTTGACGGCAAGCATCCGGCAGGTAATATCGGCACACAGATAAATGCCATATCACCAATAAACAAAGGTGAAGTCGTGTGGTATTGCTATCCCTGCGATGTCATGACAATCGGCAAATTGTTCCTCACAGGAAAATACGACAGCACCCGCATCATCGCCACATCAGGCTCGGCGATAAGAAACCCGCATTATTATACGACTAAAATCGGAGCCGACATATCTCCTATATTGAATGTTGACGAAAACAGCCGTATTATAAGCGGTAACGTGTTGACAGGCAGCAACATAACTGATGACAGATTCCTTGGTTACCATGATTCTCAAGTCACTGTGATACCGGAAGGCGACAAATACAAACTTTTCGGATGGATTCGACCGGTTTTCAAGCGTTTCACCGACACCAACACTCATGGCGACACACGTCCTTACATTATGACAGGAAAATTCGAGAAGGTCTTTCCGTTCGACATCTACCCTATGCAGCTCATCAAGGCTTGCCTCATCAAAGACATCGATCAGATGGAAGAACTCGGCATCTATGAGATTGACGCTGAAGACTTTGCGCTTTGTGAAGTCATCGACCCGTCAAAAACGCCTATTCAGCAAATCATCCGTGAAGGACTTGAATTTATTAGAAAGGAGACGAACTGATGGGATTAAGGAACTATATTGATAAAATCAAGCCAAACTTCGAGACGGGCGGGAAATATGCCAGGTTTCACTCGACTTTCGAGGCTTTTGAGACGTTTTTATACACCCCTGACAAGGTCACGACGAGCGGCTCGCATATCCGTGACACCGTGGATATGAAACGCAACCTGATTACTGTCGTGATAGCACTGATTCCTTGCTTCCTATTCGGGACATGGAACATTGGATACCAGCATTTTCTGTCTTATGGTGAAAGCGTAACATTTTGGCACACATTTGGTTACGGACTTTTAAAAATCATCCCGCTCTACTTGGTGAGTTACATCGTAGGACTGACAATTGAATTCGTCTTTGCGGAAATTCGTCATGAAGATGTAAATGAGGGCTATTTCGTCACCGGATTTCTAATCCCGCTCATCATGCCTGTCGAAGTGCCGCTCTGGATGCTCGCCCTCGCCGTGGCTTTCGCGGTAATCATAGGGAAAGAGGTCTTCGGTGGCAGCGGCATGAATGTGGTGAATCCCGCACTCTTGGCGAGGGCGTTTCTGTTCTTCTCCTACCCCTCCAAAATGACAGGCGACAGCGTGTGGATAGCTGATAAAGCTGACGCTTACACAGGCGCGACACCTCTCGGAACAATACTCAACGGTGGCGGAGTCAACGAGCTTCCCTCATTGACGGATATGTTTGTGGGCACCATCCCCGGAAGCATTGGCGAGACATCTAAAATAGCTATCTTGATAGGTGGTATTATACTGATAATCAATGGATTGGCAAGTTGTAGGATAGTCGTTTCAACATTCTTGGGCGCGATCTCCATGGCATTGGTTTTCAATGTCCCGATATGCCAACATCTGTTGATGGGCGGTTTCATGTTTGGCACTTTCTTTATGGCGACTGACCCCGTGACTGCAGCTCAGACTAACCCCGGAAAATGGATTTACGGCTTCCTCATCGGAGCAATAGTGATGCTCATTCGTGTGGCAAATCCCGGCTATCCAGAAGGAATGATGCTCTCAATACTGTTGATGAATATTTTCGCGCCTCTCATCGACTGGTGCGTGGTGGCTCTCAATATCCGCAGACGCAAAAAACGCTGGGCTGCGGCGGAAAGGAGGTCGAAATGAGCGACAGATATATCTTCCGTTATATCACAATCCTTGTCGTGATAGTGTCGGTGTTGCTGTCCGCTGCCGCGATGTGGCTCCAACCTTACCAGAAACGCAACGAGCTTAACGAAAAACGTGTCAATATCCTGAAAGCGGCCGGAATTACTGATGTTAACGACAATAATGCGGAAATTCTTTTTCAAAAACATTGCACCGCCAAGCATGATGGCAACCTTCCTTATTACGTCATTGATGACACAATCACCGTCATACCAATGCGCGGCAACGGCCTGTGGGGACCAATATGGGGTTACATAGGCTTGTCTGATGATTTTGAGACAGTCGTGGGTGCCGTCTTCGACCATAAATCAGAGACACCTGGCCTGGGTGCCGAGATAACCACCGACGGTTTCCAACGACAGTTCTCAGGAAAAGAACTTCAAAAGAATGGCAACGATTATTTCGTTGAAGTCGATGCCATTGCAGGCGCGACACGCACTTCTGACGGAGTGAAGTTGATGATAAAGAACACTTTAGAAGAATATAAGACAATTTTTGAATGCAATGAGTAAGAATTGGAATCTGATAACGGCTCCTTTGCGCAAAGCCAACCCGGTCACAGTGCTGATATTGGGCATCTGCTCGTCGCTGGCAGTCACGGCGAAACTTAAGCCCGCCATAGTAATGGCATTGTCAGTGACGGTGGTGACAGCCTTGTCTAACCTCGTCATCTCATTGCTGCGCAAAGGCATACCATCAAAAATTCGTATCATCGTACAACTCATTGTCGTAGCCGCCTTGGTGATTTTAGTGGACCAGTTTCTGAAAGCCTTCATGTATGATGTGAGTAAGCAACTGTCTGTTTTTGTGGGTCTTATCATCACGAATTGCATTGTGATGGGGCGTTTGGAGGCGTTTGCGATGTCGCATAACCCTTGGGAGTCGCTCCTCGACGGCGTAGGCAACGGCTTGGGCTATGGCTCGATTCTCGTCATAGTGGCGTTTTTCAGGGAGATTCTCGGCTCCGGGACGCTGTTAGGTGTTCAAGTCATACCTCAAGGACTGTATGATTTCGGATATATCAATAACGGCTTGATGATATTACCTCCTATGGCATTGATAATCATAGGGATAATAATCTGGCTACAAAAGTCGGAGGAGGAGAGATGATGGATACATTAGGCATTTTCTTCCGCTCGATTTTCATCGACAACATGGTCTTCGCATACTTTCTCGGCATGTGCTCTTTCCTCGCCGTCTCAAAGAACGTGAAGACATCATTCGGGCTTGGTGTGGCCGTAACCGTAGTGCTGGTTATCACTGTGCCGGTGAATTATCTCCTCGACAAATATATCCTCTCAGAAGGCGCGTTGTCGTGGATAAGTCCGGCATTTGCAGATGTGTCGCTCGACTTTCTCAGTTTCATCATTTTCATCGCCATAATAGCAGCTATAGTACAGATTCTGGAGATGGTAATTGAGAAATACAGCCCTACTTTATATAACGCCTTAGGGATTTTCCTCCCCTTGATAGCCGTCAACTGTGCCATTTTGGGAGCCAGCCTCTTTATGCAGGAAAAACATTATGTCACTGTAGGTCAATCACTTGCATATGGACTTGGCTCAGGGATAGGTTGGCTTGTGGCAATTGTCGGCATGGCGGCCATAAGAGAGAGAATAAGATACTCGAAGATACCGAAACGTATGCAAGGCACCGGTATCGCATTCATTATCACAGGTTTAATGGGAATAGCTTTCATGGCTTTCCTCGGAATAAATATCTAAAATGAGCACATCATCAATCATATTAACAGGCGTCATTGTGTTTCTCATAGCGGTGCTGATTCCGGTGGCGATACTTATTTTCGTGAAAAAACGTCTCAGCCCCAAAGGTGATGTCAGGATTAGTGTCAACGATGAGCGGGAACTTGATGTCACGCCGGGCGGCACTTTGCTTCAGACTCTTGCCGAACAACAGATTTTTCTGCCATCGGCTTGCGGCGGCAAAGGCAACTGTGGCATGTGCAAATGCCGAGTTTTGCAAGGTGGCGGCTCCATTCTGCCAACAGAGAAAGGTTTTTTCAGCCGTAAAGAGCAACTCGACAACTGGAGGTTGGGATGCCAAGTTAAGGTGCGCGAAGACCTTAAAATATTCATAAACCCTCAGATATTCGGCATCAAAAAATGGGAATGCACTGTCGTGAGTAACCGTAACATCGCCACATTTATCAAGGAATTTGTGGTGCAATTGCCTGAGGGCGAACGTCTTACATTCCAGTCCGGGAGCTATATCCAGATTGACGTGCCAAAATGTGTTGTCAATTACAATGACATTGCAGTGGACGAAGAATACCGTCAGGACTGGGAGAGATATCACATGTTCGACCTGATCATGCGCAACAACGAGCCGCAATTCAGGGCATATTCCATGGCAAGTTATCCTGCCGAAGACAACATCATCAAGCTCAACGTGCGCATCGCCACACCTCCATTCGACAGGAAAAACGGCGGTTTCATGAAAGTCAACCCCGGCGTTTGCTCATCATACATATATTCGCTTAAGCCCGGCGACAAAGTCACAATAAGCGGTCCTTACGGTGAGTTTCATATCAAAGACACTGAACGTGAGATTATCTTCATCGGCGGCGGCGCGGGAATGGCCCCAATGCGCTCGCATATCTTGGATTTGTTCCTTACCAAGCACACCAAGAGAAAAATATCGTATTGGTATGGAGGACGCTCCTTGCGTGAGCTTTTCTACACCGACGATTTCAAAAAAATCGAGGATGAAAATACAAACTTCAAGTTCAATATCGCCTTGTCATCACCTCTTCCTGAAGATAATTGGAGCGGATATGTCGGCAACATCCATGAGGTGTTGTTCGAGAATTACCTAAAAAACCATCCCGAGCCTGAAGAAATCGAGTATTATCTGTGCGGCCCGCCGATGATGACTAACGCTGTGCTTGCCATGCTCGACAATCTCGGTGTACCGAAAGAAAATATCCTTTTTGATGATTTTGGTGCCTAAATTTCACCCCAAGAAGAATTTTTTTCACCCCTAAAATGGATATTTCACCCCATTTTATGTATTATTTTTAATTCATTCACCCCTAAAATCGGCATATTCATCCCTAAATAGGCGTTTTTATCCCATTTTTCACCCCATTCATCCCTTTATTTTTTGTGGGTTAAAAATATATTTAATTTTGTGGCGATTTAAAAGCTAAAATGATGGAAGAGAAACGCATTTTTGACATTCTTACGACCTATTTGAAAAAGTATCCGAAACAAGACATCGCTCTTGCTAAGAAAGACAATGGCATTTGGAGAAAATACAGCATACAAGAATACGTCGAAACCACAAATATCATCAGCTATGCCTTGATAAAATTGGGAATCCAGAAAGATGACAAGGTCGCGATAATAAGCAGCAACAGTCCCGAGTGGAATATTTTGGACATGGCCATTCAGCAAGTCGGTGCCGTCACAGTACCTATCTACCCTACTATCAGCAAAGAAGACTACCGCGTGGTGATCAACAACAGTGAGGCTAAGTTTGTGATGGTTGAAGGATTATGCGTTTTGAATAAGATTGAGGACATCATCAACGATATACCTTCTTTGAAGATGATTTACACTTTCGTAAAACGTGGCGACCACCCTATTTGGGACGATTTGCTCGCATTAGGAAGGGAAAATCCGAATCCTGAAGAGTTAGAGCGACGGAAAGAGTCGGTGGGGAGCGACGATTGCGCCACCATCATATACACTTCGGGAACAACAGGTACACCCAAGGGCGTCATGCTGTCGCACGCCAATATTCTCGGACAAATCGAGAATCTGCGCCAGACACCATCACCCACCTCAAAGCGCGCGTTGAGTTTCCTCCCGATATGCCACGCCTACGAGAGGATGTTAGTCTATCTGTATCAATATCTTGGGATGTCAGTTTATTATGCTGAGAGTGTCGCCACCATCGCCAATGACATGAAAGAGATACATCCCACCATGATGTCATGCGTGCCTCGTCTGCTGGAGAAGATATATATCAAGGTGAAACAATCCGGACAAAAGCAAAAAGGACTTTCAAAGGCGATATTCTATTGGGCGATGAACATCGCCGACAGTTATACCGTTGACGGACGCAGTTTGTTCTACAATCTCAAACGTTGGATTGCCGACAAGCTCGTTTACCGCAAGATTCGCAAGACTTTAGGTGCGGAATGTTTCGACATCGTCGTTTCCGGGGCGGCCAGCATACAAAAGAATATCAGCGCGTTCTTCTCCGCCATCAGGATGCCTGTCTTTGAAGGCTATGGCATGACGGAATGCTCTCCCGTGATTTGCGTAAGCTCGCGACTGCTTCATGCGAGGGAAGCGGGGTTTGTGGGGCCAGCATTGCCGGGAGTGGAGGTGAAAATAACGGAAAACGGTGAGATTATTTGCCGCGGACACAATGTGATGATGGGTTACTACAAACAACCTGCGCTGACAGCAGAAGTCATCGACCAAGACGGGTGGTTCCATACAGGCGACCTCGGGGAATTCAACAAATACGGCAGTCTGCGCATCACAGGACGCATGAAGAACCTTTTCAAGACATCGTTGGGCAAATATATCAACCCCGACATTATAGAGAATAAGTTCACAGAATCAGGTTTCTTCGAAAACGTGGTGGTGTTCGGCGAAAACGAGAAATTCGCCGCCGCACTCATCGTGCCCGACTTCTCTTTTGTGAAGGACTGGTGCGCGAAACACGACATTAAATTCACTACCAATGAGTCAGTCATCAATCTTAAGGAGGTGAAAGACCGTCTTGTGAAAGAGGTGCAGAAAATCAACAGTTTCTTCGGCGACACCGAGAAAATCAAGCGGTTCAAGTTCATCTCCGACGAATGGAGCACCGCCAACGGCATCCTCACCCCCACTCTGAAAGTGAAACGCTCAGTGATTCTTCAGAAATATCAAGATGTGATTAATAGGATGTACCAAGGAGGAGACTGACTTCCACCCTTCTGTTTTTAGCCTTGTCAGACTCGTTGTCGTTTGGCGCGACAGGATGTTCGGCGCCATAGCCGGCGACGCTAATCCTCGAATCGGCGACACCTCGGCTCACAAGAGCGTTTTTCACCGACTCGGCACGCGCCACCGAGAGCTTGAGGTTATGCTCATCAGTGCCACTGTCATCAGTGAAGCCGGAGATGTGAATGTTCACAAACATATTGTCTTTCAGATAATTAGCAAGAGAATCAATTGAAAGATACGACGATTCCATAAGTGTGGAACTGTCGAACTCAAAGTGTATGTCTCGCATCACGAAAGGAGTTGTGTCAATAGTTGTCGGTACGTCAACTTCTTGAAAATCAAAGATATATATGTCAAAACCGCCAATGCCGCCCTCACGGTCAGATGAGACATAGCATTTTCTGCCGTCGGCACTCACTCTGAAACTAATCTCGTTTTTGCTTGAATTTATCGGCTCGCCGAGGTTCTCAGGTTCGCCCCATGAGCCATCAGACAATCTCCTGCACATGAAAATATCATATCCCCCCATCCCATCATGACCTTCAGAGGCAAAATATAAAATGGTGCCTTTGCTGTTGACAAAAGGACTCATCTCTCCAAACCTTGTGTTCGTCACGCCAATGGCTGTTGGGACGCTCCATTCCCCCTGTGAGTACCTGCTAAAATAAAGGTTGCTCTTATATTGCCGAGTGTCGCGGACAAAGTAAAGCTCCTTGCCGTCGGCACTGAGATATGGCTGTGACTCCATAGTGACAGAGTTGATTGGTTTTCCAATGTTGACAGGGGTAACCCATTGGTTATCAATATAATCGGAATAATAAATATCACCTCTGCCTAATCCATCGGGATAATCGATGCCAACAAAATACATTCTTTGCAAATCGGATGTAAAACATGCGGCTCCGATACCACGGTCGTATAAACAATTGATATTCAATGGTTTTGCAGGCATGAAATTGTCATCGACTATCTCCGATGTATATACGAACTCCGTGATATTTCTTCGTGTGAAAACAATGCCTTTGCTTTCAGGAAGTATGTAGTTGATGTATTCGTCGCCTTCAGTGTTAATATTGCCTCCAAGATTTTGAGCATTACCCGACAAAGACGAAAACGAAACTATTGTCAGTCCTAATACACTGACAATCAATATCTTACTATAGTAATTTGTAGTTATGGCTATTTTCTTTTTTTCGCTTGCAAAGTATTGTACAGCAGTTCCACTATTGTCATCGGGCCTACGCCGCCCGGCACCGGAGTGATTTTTGACGCCACTTTCACCACCTCATCGAAATCGACATCACCTTCAATGTGATAGCCTTTTTCTGTTGTAGGGTCTGCGATGCGATGTATTCCCACGTCGATGACTACGGCACCCGGTTTCACCATGTCGGCTTTGAGGAACAATGGCTTACCGATAGCCACCACTATAATGTCGGCCTGACGTGTTATCTCCGCGAGATTTTGGGTCTTGCTGTGGCATATTGTCACGGTAGCGTCGGCACCTTTACGCGAAAGCATAACGCTTATTGGTGTTCCCACGATATTTGAGCGACCCAGTACCACCACATGTTTCCCGGCTGTCTCGATGCCGCTGCGTTTCAGCAGTTCCACGATGCCGGCAGGTGTTGCAGGCAAGAAACAAGGCTCTCCGAGTTGCATCAGACCGATATTGAAAGGAGTGAAACCGTCAACATCCTTTTTCGGATTGATGCTATGTATGACCTTGGTCTCGTTGATATGTTTCGGCAACGGCAACTGTATGATATAACCGTCTATTTCTTCGTCATTATTAAGAAAATCAATGAGTTTGAGAAGCTCTTCCTCTGTGGTGTTAGACGGCAGACGGTAAACAGAGCTTGTCATGCCCACCGACTGGCAGGCTTTCTCTTTTGAGGCGACGTACGTCTTGGAGGCGCCGTCTTCACCCACTATCACCGCAGCGAGATGCGGTGCATCCATGCCTTTGTCAAGCATTTCGGCCACCTCAGCGGCTATCTCTTTTTTCATGGCATCAGCTATGGCCTTGCCGTCGATGATTTTGTTTTCTGGTATATTCATAATTTTAAAGTTATTCAGTTGTTCAGTTGTTCAGTTGTTCAGTTAAACTGACTAACTATCTTCTGCGTTTCGTTTGTTGCATCATCTGCATCATTTTCTTGGCGCCGCCGGTTGAGACCATGCGCATCATCTTTGATGTCTCTTCAAACTGTTTGATGAGTCGGTTCACCTCGCTGATGTCGTTGCCAGAGCCGAGTGCTATCCTGCGTTTACGGCTTCCGTTGATAATCTTAGGGTTCTCGCGTTCTTCCGGTGTCATTGAGCCAATAATAGCCTCTATGCTCTTGAAAGCGTCGTCATCGAGGTCATCGTCTTTGATTTTGTTCATGCCCGGAATCATATTAGCGAGGTCTTTGATGCTTCCCATCTTCTTGATTTGTTGTATCTGCTTGAGGAAATCGTTGAAGTTGAACTCGTTTTGCGCAAGTTTCTTCTTGAGTTTGGCAGCTTCCTCAGCGTCGAATTGCTCCTGTGCCTTCTCCACGAGTGACACGATGTCGCCCATGCCGAGGATGCGGTCGGCCATACGTTGTGGATAGAAGATGTCTAAGGCATCCATTTTCTCGCCGAGACCCACGAATTTGATAGGTTTCTCCACGACGGTGCGTATCGTGAGAGCCGCGCCACCGCGTGTGTCGCCATCGAGTTTGGTGAGTACCACACCATCGAAGTCGAGGCGGTCGTTGAAAGCCTTGGCGGTATTCACCGCATCCTGACCTGTCATGGCATCGACCACAAACAGAGTCTCCTGGGGCTTCACCGTTGACTTGATCTTTGCTATCTCGTCCATCATCTCCTCATCGACAGCGAGACGACCAGCGGTATCGATGATAACCACGTTTTTGCCGTCTTTTCCAGCCTTCGCGATGGCGTTCTGGGCAATCTGCACCGGATTTTTGTTGCCGTCCTCATAATACACCTCAACGCCGACCTGTTCGCCAAGCACCTTCAATTGGTCGATGGCGGCAGGACGATACACGTCGCATGCCACAAGCATCACGGTCTTGCCTTTCTTGTTTTTCAAGAAGTTAGCGAGCTTCGCTGAGAAGGTGGTCTTACCTGAGCCTTGGAGACCGGCTATAAGCACCACTGCGGGATTACCTTTTATATTAATCTCTGAATGCTCGCCTCCCATAAGCTCAGCAAGCTCATCATGCACTATTTTCACCATCAGCTGGCTTGGCGACACTGACGTGAGAATCTTCTGGCCGATAGCCTTCTCCTTGATGTCGTTGGTGACATCTTTTGCGATTTTATAGCTCACATCGGCGTCAAGCAGAGCCTTGCGCACCTCCTTAACTGTCTCAGCCACATTGATTTCGGTGATATACCCTTGTCCTTTAAGGATTTTAAACGAACGTTCTAATTTCTCGGTTAAGCCTTCAAACATATCTATATTTATCTAAATTTTCCGAACCGCAAATTTACAATTTTTTTTAATACCTGTTAAACAAATCGAAATGATATTGCATATAAGCCTTTCCTTGTCGTGTCAGGCTGTCGGATTGCTCCTCAGGGAATGTGTTTTTCAACACGTTATTGTTGCTCATTACAAACTCTCCCTCGTCTGTCTTCCAACCGAGACCATTGTTTAACTCAAAGAACGCGAAAGGCTTATAACAAGTGTTGAATACGTTTTTACTCCAGAAAAACTCATCATGACTGACGCCAAGTTGCGATAGAATCGTTGCCGGAATATCGGCGTTGCCGCATATCTTGTCAAATGTTGTCCCACGCAGTGAATCAAGCAGAGGCTCACCATATATCAATAATGGAATCCTATGATAATCAAATGATTCCATTGGATGGTTCTTGTAAGATGGATGACTGTGGTCGGCCATGAAGAGGAACAAAGTGTTGCTGTACCAAGGCTGTTGTTTTGCCCTGTCGATGAAGAGTTTTATGGCGATATCGGTGTATTTTGCCGAGTTGACATACACCTTCTCAAGCTGAGGCCATTCAAGTTCATCAAAAATCTTTGGATAATCGTAAGGCGAGTGCGTGCTCAGGGTGAAGACAGTGGTGAAGAACGGCTCAGGCTGTTTGTTGACCTCCTTGGCCACCCATGGAAGCATATCGGTGTCCTGAATGCCAAGTTTACCTTTATGAAAACGCTCTGTCACGTCATTGCCTTCAACGACACGGTCGAATTTATTATATCTCAAATACGACAGGATATTGCCGTAATTAAGTTCTCCCCCGAAGTAGAAACTTGAGTAATATCCAAGAGTATCAAGCGATTGCACAATCGATGGAATGGCATAATACTTCTCTGGATGGTTGGTGATGGTGGTCACGGGAAGACCCGGGAGACCGCCTAATATTGAGGCGATGCCTTGTTGGGAGCGGTTCGCCGAGGCATAAAAATTGGTGAACAGCAGCCCGTCTTTCTCAAGGTTATGGAAGTTAGGAGCAATGCTTGGATCACCGCCCAGCGACTCGATAAGGTCGGCCGACCAGCTCTCAAGAAGCACTATAAAAATGTTAGGACGCTCAGTCTTCAGTATGTTAACCGTTGATTCACAATCAGTTTGATGTGTCTCCTTGGTAATCTCCTCCGCCTTATGAACATCCATAAAGTTGAAATGGGCCTTATCGCTGACATTGATGTCGTTGGTGATATTTTCCATAAGGTTGTATGCCGGGTTCACCGTCATGATATTGACAATCTTATAGTTACTGAAATAACCCGAGCTGGTGGAGATTGGTATTTCATTGAGACCGCCACGCATACCTATGAACATTAGTCCGAATGACAGCACGAAAACGACGGCATACATTACCGGATGAGCCTTGTCACGAACATAATCGCCATTGGATGGCTCTATCCATTTCACGTACCACCAGCAGAAAAGCAGCGTGAAACAAGCCCATAGTGAGATAAGAAGGACGGTTTGCTGCGTTGAGGCTGTGTTTATCACCTCGGAAGGGTTCTCAAGATATGCCAACGCCTTGACACTCAGCTTGGTACCCCATTCGCCGTAGATGCCGATCTCACCCATCACGATGAGGATATAAACCGCGATAATGATGTAGAAATACCAGCGTATCCAGCGATAGCTGACGTTGCGGTTAAAACATGTCAAGATGAAAATTATCAGAGCCGGCAGCGGTATCATGAAGCAGGCGGTCGAGATGTCGAGAGGCAGAGCCTTGAAGAATCCGCGAATGATTTCGAGGAAAGGCACTTGGTCAACGGTCACGAGATGCCAGTAGTTCACGATGAACACCACACGCATGGTGGTGAACATCAGCAGCAAAAACAGCAGTATCTTGACCAAATATATGACAAATCTTTTCATAGCTTATTTTTTTGCAAAGATACAATTTTTTTCATCACTCGATGGCGAGAAATGACAAATCTCTGTGCAATTTATGATTTCAATCAGTATTTTCGTCAAACAAATTCAGTTGATTCTCACAGTGATATAGTTCTGGCGGGACACCATATTCGTAATGCGAGATGAATCGCTCAATGTTCTTTTTTATCAGCTTGATTGGCGTCGTTTTACGCGCCTTGCAGTAGTTTTTGAGTGATTTGTACTGCCCTTGCGACAACTTGAACGTTATCGCATGATACTTGTAGTTTCTACGGTGATGTTTCTTTTTCATAATATAGTTTTGAGAGTGGGGAGTTGAGTGTGGAGAGTAATGTCATTATTCCGACCCGACTCTCAACACTTCACTCTTACACTTATAAAAGTTTCTTCGCTTCATCAAGCATCATCTGAGCAAATCTGTCGGCATCGGCTTCCGTCTTGCCTTCGGAATAAACGCGTATGATAGGCTCGGTGTTCGATTTACGCAGATGCACCCAGCCTTCGGCGAAGTCAATCTTCACGCCGTCGATGGTTGTAACCTGCTCGTTTTTGAATTTGTCGGCGATTTTCGCCAAGATTCCGTCAACGTCGGTCTGAGGTGTCAGCTGTATCTTGTTTTTCGACATGAAATACAGTGGGAATTTCTTCTTTAGTTCAGATACGGTACATTGATTTTCAACGAGATATGTCAGAAACAATCCCACACCCACGAGAGCGTCGCGTCCATAGTGAATCTCAGGATAAATCACTCCACCGTTGCCTTCGCCGCCAATAACAGCATGCACCTCCTTCATCTTTGCCACCACGTTGACCTCGCCCACGGCGGCTGCTGAATATTGTCCTCCGGCGGCAGTGGTCACATCGCGTAAAGCACGTGTGGATGAGAGGTTTGACACGGTGTTGCCTTTCTGATGCTCAAGGATGTATGATGCCACTGTCACGAGGGTGTATTCCTCGCCGTACATCTCACCTTTTTCATTAATAAATGCGAGACGGTCAACGTCAGGGTCCACGACGATGCCGAGGTCGGCACCGCATTCCTTCACTTTGGCGCATGTGTCAACCAAGTTGACCGCCAGCGGCTCAGGGTTATGTGCGAATCTTCCTGTCACCTCGCAGTTAAGCTCCACGATATTCTTTACGCCCAACTTCTTGAGTAACAACGGAATGGCGATGCCTCCGGTAGAGTTTACGCCGTCAACGACGACTTTGAGGCCGGCTTTCTCGATGAGTTCTTTCTTCACGAGAGGCAGTCGGCACACCATGTCGGCATGACGTTCAATCCAGCCATCCGCCAAGGTGTAAGAGCCTATCTCGTCGATTGGCGAGAACTCGTATTCATCTTTTGCTGCTTTTTCGAGAAGCCATTTGCCGTCTGCCGCATCGATAAATTCGCCTTTGTTGTCAAGAAGTTTCAAGGCGTTCCACTCTTTCGGGTTATGCGATGCGGTAAGGATCACGCCGCCGTCGGCTTTCAGCTCGGTGACAGCTATTTCCGTTGTAGGCGTGGTGCTAAGCCCGATGTCGATGACGTCGGCACCCATCGCCTGCAAGTTGCCGCATACCAGCCGGTTGACCATCGTCCCGGAGAGCCGTCCGTCGCGACCTACCACTATTCTGGGACGCTTGACGCCGCCACGCCTGATTAAACAAATAAACGCTGATGTAAGCTTTACAATATCAATCGGAGTAAGTCCGTCGTCCGGCCTGCCGCCTATAGTGCCGCGAAATCCGGAAATTGATTTTATCAATGGCATAATTCAAAATTTAGTTCTGCAAAAATAATAATTTTTTTTAGTCTCGATACATTATCTTCAGTTTTTGGTCATTTTTTTTGGCAAAGTGTGAAAAATAAAGTCCTGACAATAAAAACTTTTCATTTTTACCACAAGTGATATAACTAATTTTCGTATTTTTGCAAAAATTTAGGATATGTTCGACGACGACAATTTTTTGGATGACGACATGGACGTAAAGGAGCTTGTTGACCGTTTTGAGGAGATGGTCAAGGAGCATAGGTCATGCTATTTCGACGCCGATGAGTTGAACGTCATTTTGGAGCATTATCTGCGTCATAACAACGTAAAGAAAGCCAACATGGCTGCCGACATCGCCGTCAGATACCATCCCAACAATCCGCTTGTCAACATCATCAAGGCGAAGCAGTTTTTGGTGAACTCGAAAGCTAACGAGGCTCTCAAGACCTTGAAAAACGCTGACATTGACCGCAACGACGCCGATTATCTGATAACTTTGGCAGTGTGTTATTCCGACTTGGGTGAGCATCAGAAAGCCATCAACGCCTATATGAAAGCCGCCAAGGAATTTGATTTCAAAGATTGTGAAGACATTTACAACTATATCGCGGAAGAGTATCAGTGCTTGAGCGACATGGAAAATGCCTTGAAATTCTTGAAGTTGGGGTTGAATGGTGCCGAAGACATTGAGAATCAATATTTTGAGATAAGAAACTGCTACTCGGTACTGCAAAAGATGGACGAGGCTGTTGATTTTTTCCGTCATGAGATAGACCTTGACCCCTACAGCATAGCGGCATGGATGGCACTCGGCAACTGCTACGGGCGCATGGGTATGCTTGACAACGCCATCGAACAATTCGAGTATGCCATCGCCATCGACCCGCATTATAAAAAAGCCTATATCGACATCGCCACGGCATATAATGAGCTTGACCGTTTTCAAGACACCATCGACTTGGTTAACGAGGCGTTGAGATACAACGCGGAGACGGCATTGCTATTGTGCCTTTATGGTGAGGCTAAAGCCAAACTCGGCGACAAAGAGGAGGCTTTACGGTTTTTCAAAAAAGCCATGGGAATGGATGACAGTCTTCCTGAGGCGTATGCCGGAATCGGATTTCTGCTCAGCGACGAGGGCGACCCGCTGTCGGCGATAAAATTCCTTCAACATGCGCACACCCTGTCACCGTACAACACCGACTATATGTATGTCATCGTTGAGGAATACAACAAGCTTGAGGATTACGACAACGCCATGAAGTATGTCAATGAGATTCTGGAGTTGAATCCTTACGATGAAAACGTTTACATCGCCATGATGGAGTGCCATGTCCTCAAGGACGACCCCGAAAGGGCGATGGAGGCATTGGAACGCGGTCTGCTCATCCTTCCCAACAACGCGCCTCTCCTCTATCGCAAGGCATTTCTGTATTTCGCCCAAGAAAAAGACGAGTCGGGACTGCTAACGCTTGAGATGGCTCTTGACTCTGATTACAACGGGCATATCGAGTTCTTGAATTTCGATGCGGAGAACCTGACGAGCAACCCGAACATTATGGATTTAATTGAAGAATACCGGAAAAAGCAATCATGAAAAACTACTTTTACATATTTCTCATCGCCATGGTGCCTCTGATAGAGTTACGTGGTGCTCTTCCCGTAGCCTATGGCATTCACGCCGCCAACCCGGACTTTAACCTGCTGTGGAGCTACGTCATCATTGCCATCGGCAACATGCTGCCGGTGCCTTTCATCTACTTGTTCGCCCGCAAGGTGCTTGAATGGGGCAAGGGCAAAAAGTACATCGGCGGTTTTTTCACATGGTGTCTCCAAAAAGGCGAGAAAGGCGGTAAGAAACTGCAAGCCAAAGCAGGCAAAGGCCTTTATTGGGCATTGGTTCTTTTCGTTGGAATACCGTTGCCCGGCACAGGAGCGTGGACAGGCACACTCGCAGCGAGTTTCTTAGACATGGGATTCAAGAAAAGTGTCATAGCCGTCGTGGGAGGCGTGGTGCTGGCAAGCGTCATTGTGGGCGTGGTTTGCACTTTGGGTTTTGGCGCAATATTTGGAATAAATTAAAAATGCAATACTACGGACTCATCGGACACCCATTAAGCCATTCATTCTCAAAGGCTTATTTTGAAGACAAATTCAAAAACGAAGACCTCGACTGCTTTTTTGTGAACTTCGACATCGAGAAGCTCGACAGCATCAATGACATCCTTATCCAATATCCTGATTTACATGGTTTTACGATAACACATCCTTATAAAAAAGAGATTTTCAGATACCTTTATGACATCGACGATAACGCCCGACAAATCGGGGCAGTCAACGTTGTAAAAGTCGATAATGACGGACATCTCATCGGATATAACACCGATTACATTGGTTTCCAAGGTGTCTTAGATGAGGCTGTAGATAGAAAAATCATCACCAAGGCATACGTTTGCGGCACCGGCGGGGCGTCAGAAGCCGTGAAATTCGTCTTGCAAAGAAAGAATATCAGTTTTGATGTTTTGTCAAGAAAAAACGACTCATATAAGTGCCTCAATGAACACGGTTTCCATGACAACGAATTGATTGTCAATGCTACACCGGTTGGTATGTATCCAAAATCTGAAGAGATGCTCAACTTGCCATACGCCACGGCAAACAATAGCGACGTATTCATCGATTTGATATATAATCCGGAAGAGACGATGTTTATGAGAGAAGCCAAAAAACATGGTGCAAATGTGTTCAACGGATTGAAAATGTTGAAGTTACAAGCAGAAGCGGCATGGAAGATCTGGCGTGGTTAGTTGAGAGTGGAAAGATGGAGTTAAAGTTTTAGTTTAGATTATGGAGTTTATTAGTAAGATAGTTAAAGAGTTTGGGGTGACGTCAAGAGTCGCCGGAAATGTGATTATGTTGCTTAGTGAGGGCGCGACGGTACCCTTTATTGCCCGTTATCGCAAGGAGATGACCGACACCATGAACGAAGAGACGTTGTTTGAAGTCAAGAAACGCCTCGAACAGCTTGAAGAAATAGAGAAACGCAAGGAGTTTGTGTTGAAATCGATAGCCGAGCAAGAGAAACTGACGCCTGAGCTTGAGCGACAGATAAACAACGCCGAGACGTTACAGGACGTGGAAGACCTTTACCTCCCCTACAAGCCGAAACGCCGCACTAAGGCTGAGATAGCACGCCAGAAAGGTTTAGAGCCTTTAGCGAGACTCATCATGTCGCAGAACAACAACGACGTGAACGGCATGGCGAAACGCTTCATCAACAAGGAGAAAGACGTGAACAATGAAGACGAGGCCTTGAAAGGTGCCTGCGACATCATGGCAGAGTGGATCTCCGAAAACATCAACGGACGCAACAAGATACGTAAGATTTACCATAAGGAGGGTGTCATATCATCCACCTTGGTGAAGGGCAAGGAGACCGAGGCGCAGACCTACAAACAGTATTTCGACTTCAACGAGCCTATAGCCAAAGCACCTTCACATCGTATCTTGGCGTTGTTTCGCGCTGAGGATGAAGGACTTCTGAAGGTGAAGCTCAGCATCAACGCTGACGATGCCCTCAACGTGCTTGACAATATCTTCCTGAAGAACGACAATGCCTCCACCGACTTGGTGCAAGACGCCATCGACGACGCATGGAAACGTCTGCTGGAGCCGTCTATCGAGACGGAGATACGCGCTATCTACAAAGCAAAAGCCGACGAAGTGGCGGTAAGGGTGTTCGCGGAGAACCTCCGACAGCTGCTCTTGGCGGCACCATTGGGCAAGAAACGTGTCCTTGCCCTCGACCCAGGCTTCCGTACAGGCTGTAAGGTGGTGATTCTTAATGAATTTGGAGCTTTGATACATAATGAGACAATCTACCCTCACCCACCACAAAACGAACATGGCAAGGCTGCGGCTAAGATAGCACATCTGGTGCAGGCCTATAAGATTGATGTCATAGCCATCGGCAACGGCACCGCCGGACGCGAGACCGAAGACTTCATCAAAAGCATCCGTTTCGACCGTGACATCACCGCCGTGATGGTCAACGAGAGCGGCGCCTCGATATATTCGGCAAGCAAGGTGGCGCGCGACGAGTTTCCCGACTACGATATCACGGTGCGTGGCGCTGTGAGCATAGGCCGTCGCCTCATGGACCCGCTCGCGGAACTTGTGAAAATAGACCCTAAGTCGATAGGTGTCGGACAATATCAGCACGATGTCAACCAGAAGATGCTCGGCGACGAGCTTAACACCGTTGTCGAGAGTTGCGTGAACGCCGTGGGTGTAGAGCTTAACTCCGCCAGCGAGCAGCTGCTGTCGTATGTGAGCGGCGTGGGACCTCAGCTCGCAAGCTCCATCGTCAAATACAGGAACGAAAAAGGAGGCTTCACTAACCGTAAACAGCTGCTTGAAGTGCCGCGTCTCGGCAACAAAGCCTTTGAACAATGTGCGGGATTCCTGAGGATTCATGGGGCAAAACAGCCTCTCGACGCCAGCGCGGTGCATCCGGAGAGTTATCATATCGTTGAGAAAATGGCGGGAAAACTCGGTGTGAAAGTAGAGGAACTCATTGGAAATGAAGAACTTATAGCTAAGATAAATCCCAAAGAGTTCATCGAGAAAGACTTCGGAATCGAGACAATAAACGACATCATCGAAGAGCTTAAGAAACCAGGCCGTGACCCGAGAAAGTCGTTCGAGGTGTTTGAGTTCGACAAAAACATCCGCACTATCAATGACTTGAAGCAAGGCATGCAACTCGTGGGGATCGTCACCAACATCACGGCGTTCGGCTGTTTCGTGGATGTCGGGGTGCATCAGGACGGACTCGTACACATCAGCGAGATGTCGAACAGCTTCGTCAACGACCCGAATCAGGTGGTAAGACTTAACCAGAAGGTGAAAGTCAGGGTTCTCGACGTTGATATCCCTCGCAAACGCATTAGTTTAAGCATGAAATAAAATAAATTCATAACAGCGACGTTATGGATTTAAAATGATACTACATGAAGAAAAGCTTTATCATCGGCATAGTGCTTGCTTTGACAATGCTGTCGAACATCGCCAAGTCACAGATTTTCTTGGGAGAAGCCTTTGTCGGGTACAACATCTGCCAAGTTGACGGCGACCAGATTATGGGCTATTTTCAGCCGGGCATCAACGTTGGAGTAGGCGTGTTGACGCCTGTTTGGACGAAGAACAATTTCAGCCTCGAACTGTCGATAGAGGTGCTGTACAACCAGAAGGGCGCCAAACAAGGCAGGAAATATTTCGACCATCAGATAGACCCTGTCACGGGTGTTGAAATCACGGGAGAATACAATCTTAAGATGAGATATGGCGAAGTACCCTTCATGGTTTATTTCACCGATAAAAAACTCGTCTCCGCCGGTGTCGGCGTCTCTTACGCCCGACTGATGGGACTGTCAGAATATGAACACGGAGTAAAGACTGACGTCACCGCTACAAGTGGCGAATTTAACCAAAACGAGTTCAATATCTTGGCTGATGTTAAGCTCCGCATCTATAAGAGATGGAAGCTTGGTGTCAGATATTCCTATTCATTAAATTCGATAAGGACACGTGAATTTTTCAACACCGAAGGTGAGTCGCAAGGCATTTTTAATCAGTATAACAACCTCTTCACCTTCCGCTTGACGTATGTGTTCAACGAGAAGCTCGAAACTCTGCAACGAGAAGAGTACCGCTACACGGGCGATAACCCTAAATTCCATGACAAAGCTGTCGCTCGGCAGTTGAAAAAACTTCAACGCAAACAGGCAAAGGAGAAACAATAATAGTCTTTAGACTTTAGACGTTAGACTTTAGACGTTAGTGGGTTATTCGATGACAGTGACGAGGTTACGTAGTTCTTTCATTGTCTCGATGTGTCCGTTTTTGTCAACATAGCCGAGGCCAGGAAGCAACAGCTCGATGTTTCTGCCGTCATCATAGAACTCCATCAGGGTGTTTTTGACACAGTATTCGGTTGCTATTCCACTGATAACCAAGTTCTTAGTCGCAACCACCTCATGCAGCTGCCGTCCGTCTGGACCCACTGACTCGAATCCTGAATACTGTTCTTTGTCAACTTCCTCGCCTTTACGGAAGATGTTTCTCTGCGGGTCAGGGCGGTTTGCCGGGTTGATGATGTCGTTGTAGAACGCCTCGTGGATAGTTCCACCATGTGTTCCCTGAACGCAATGTACCGGCCAGATGCCGCCGTAATCCTTAAACGAGCTATGGTTAAATGGGTGATAGTCAGTGATGTAAAACACCTTCTCGTCCGGATGCGCATTGATGTATTTTACGACTTCATGCACTGCATTTTCAGCATTACCGCAGGCCAAGGTGCCGTCGATGAAGTCGTAAAGCATGTCAACGATGAGATGCGCCGGGGCGTCATGATTTTCCTCCACGAAGCTGTAGTTCTTCCCGTAGTCGAGATGCTGCTGCAAGAAATCGCAAGGATAATTGACTTGATAATCAACGACTTTACCGCCTTTCATTACAGGGACAATCTCAGGATTTATGAATCCGCCGTAAGGCTTCAGTCCAAGAGCCTGGTAACGTGCCTTGACCTCTTTATGAAGTTCCGGATTGATTTTCACGCCATAAGTCTCGACGAGATATTTTCCGCCCTCATAGTCGCCCTCCGACTTAACACGTTGAATCTCAGCGAGAAGGTCACCAAACAAGCCACGTAGTTTCTCGTAGTCATTGATGACGAAATACGTCTTGCCGTCGCGTACTTTTTTCTCTATGACATTGTCTTTCAAGCCTTTTTCATAGCACCACCAGCTGATGAGGGCGCGGTCTTGCATATGAGCCTCTGTTATGTCTTTGCCGAGTTCTATACGCGCGAGCTGACTCATGAGACCGTTGCGGATGAAGTCGGCGTACTGTGCCTTATAGCATTCCATATTAGGAAGGATGCCGAGCTCCACCATCTTAGGGTCGGCGCAATAATACAGGCCGAAGAGGTCGGCGCGTGCTTCTTCGAGAGCCGAGCTGTACTCTTTCAAGGCGTTGGGTTGTGTGGTGGGCAGCAGCTGTCCCGAGCCGTGACCGAGACATTCATGCAAGTCGGTGTGCAACACGTCGGCTATGCTGCTGTATTTCTTACAAAGCTCTATTTCTTCCTTAGAATATGCGAACTCAGCCAAGACGCTCTTCGGCGACTCGTTGGCGGCCTTGTCGTAGGCGTCCATCAAGTTGGTGATTGTCACCGACTTAGAGCCGTGTTCCTTACGAATCCAGTCGGCATTAGGCAGGTTGATGCCAATAGGAGGTGCCGGGAAGTTGTCGCCTCCCAGGGTGGTGGCGATGATACCCTTTGCGCTCACGCCCTTGCATTCTTTCTTTTTGAAGCGCGGGTCAACAGGCGAGTTATCCTCAAACCATTGAGCGTTGGCACTGATTATCTCCGAGCGTTTCGTCGCCTCCTCGTCCTTGAAATTGACGATGGCCGCCCATGTGGCCTTCATGCCCATCGGGTCGTTGTAATCCTCAATAAATCCATTCACGAAGTCGATTCTTGAAAGAGAGTCTTCAACCCATGCGATGTTGTATTCGTCCCATTTCTCAAGCGAACCCGTTGTGTAATAATCGATTAAAAGATCAGTATATTTGCGTTGAGCGTCGTTTTCAGCCACCTCGTTGGCTTTCTTCAGCCAGCCGATAATCTGTTCCAAAGCCTTGCCGTAAAGACCGTCAACCTTATACACCTCTTCACGAAGTCTGCCGTTTTCCTTGACGAGCTTGGAATTGAGACCGTAAGAGATGGGGTACTCGTCGTCAGGCTTGCGTTGAGCGTCATAAAACGCCTCGACATCACCTTTATTAATATTACCTTCATAGAAATTGACGCATGAGTTTTGGATTATATCCTCTTCCCCACTGCGGCGCATCTTGTACAAATCCCGGTCGAAAATGACAGGGGTGATGAACGTCAGGAAGTCATCAACAGTCTCACCCTCGGCCAATGGCAGCAATTTCGGGTCAGATTTTCTCACAAGCTGTGCGAAATATTCCTCGGAAATCTCAGGAAACATCTTATCCTCGGCATAATGATGATGGATACCGTTGCTGAAGAACACGCGTTTCGCATAAACCACAAAGTTCTGATAGTCAGCGCATTTCTTATCACCATTATAAGAATTCAGCACAGCCTCAAGTGTCTTGCGCACAGTGAGGTTATACTTGAAATTCTGGTCGGCGAGAATATCGCGGCCGCATTTCGCCGCTTCACCGAGATAATAAATATACTCTTTTTGTTGCAGCGTCAACTCATCCCATCCGGGAATCTGATAACGCATCACTTTCAGGTCGGCAAACTCATCGACCAGATACTTGAACTCTCCGTTTTGAGCCTTCTTACCGCATGATGCACAGGCAGTTATAAGACCAGCAATACTTAATACCATGACAAATTTTTTCATTATTATAATTTTTGAATTTTTATTTCGTTATGAATTGCAAAATTATTGAATTTTTTCGTATCTTTGCAAAAATTAACAAATTAAAAATTTTAAGACATGGAATACACGCAACAATCTAATTATCAACAGAACAAGCCATCGAATGGAAAAAAATACGGACCGATTATCCTGATAGGTGCGTTAGTGTTGTTACTCATCATTTTCTGGAGCCGCATCACCGTCACTATTCCTGCGGGACACGGCGGAGTGCTTTACCGTTTGTTTGGCGGCGGTATTGACACCTCGAAGACCTTTGAGGAAGGCTTCCATTTCATCGCACCATGGAACAGCATGACGCTTTACGAGACACGTCAGCAGGTCGCCGACGAGGAGATGAGCGCGCTGTCATCTAACGGATTGGAAATCAAGATAGAATTTTCCACATGGTATCAACCGAAATGGCAGGAGTTGGGTTATCTTCATGCCACCATCGGCACACAATATCTGACACGTGCCGTCTATCCAGCCATGCGTTCGGCGGCGAGAAGCGTGCTTGGCAGATACACTCCGGAGCAGATATACTCCACAAAACGCGATGCCATCCAGGAAGAGATTTTCATTGAGACGAAAAACCTTCTCGAAGGCAAGCACATACAACTCAACCAGGTGCTCATCCGCTCGGTGACGCTTCCTCCAACCATCAAATCAGCAATTGAGAGCAAGCTGAAACAGGAACAAGAGGCTTTGGAATACGAGTTCAAGCTTGAGAAAGCATCGCAAGAGGCTGAGCGTCAGCGTGTTGAGGCAGAAGGCAAGGCAAGAGCCAACAACATCGTGAGCGCAAGTATCAACGACAAGATTTTGCGCGAGAAAGGTATCGACGCCACACTTAAACTCGCCGAGTCACCAAACACCAAAATAGTGATTGTCGGCAACAGCAAAGATGGCATGCCGCTGATTTTGGGAGATATAAAATAATGGCGAATAAAGTTAAACAGGTCAAAATAAGCATAAAAAACAGGCGCGCGTCGTTTGAGTATTTCCTCATCGACAGATATACAGCAGGCATAGTCCTGACAGGCACGGAAATAAAAAGCATACGCGAAGGCAAGGCGAGTCTCGTGGATTCGTACTGTTCTTTCATAAAAGATGAGCTTTATGTGATAGGCATGCACATAGCTGAATACGCCTTCGGGACGTACAACAACCATGTGCCGAAACGCGACAGAAAACTCCTGCTCACCAGGAAAGAGCTGCGCAAACTCAAGGCGAAAAGCGCAGAGAAAGGCTTCACCATCGTGCCTGTTGAGATGTTTGTGAATGAGCGCGGACTCGCGAAAATGGAGATAGCATTAGCGAAAGGAAAACATTTTTACGACAAGAGAGATAGTTTGAAAGAGAAGGATTCAAAAAAGAAATTAAGGAATATTAACAGGTCGTCATTTCGACCCAAGCATAATGTAATGGAGCGAAGTGGAGAAATCCTCTTATTCGATAGTATTTTGCAAAAGAGGATTTCTTGACAAGTTCGTAATGATATTAAGGATGAAAAAACTATTATTAGCATTAGCGATGGTTTCAGCACTGCCATTTTTCGGTAATGCTCAGAAAATCAATTGGATAACATTCCAAGAAGCCGTAGAATTGAACCAGACGACACCAAAGAAAGTGTTTATTGACGTTTACACGTCATGGTGCGGATGGTGCAAGCGCATGGACCAGAGTACTTTCGTCAACCAGGATGTCGTCAATTATGTCAATGAGAACTATTATGCCGTGAAGTTAGATGCGGAGACGAGCGACACCATAGTGTTTTCGGGCTACACCTTTGTGAATCAAGGTGGTACGAATGGACGAAAAGGCACACATCAGCTCGCGGCGGCATTGCTGCAAGGCAAAATGTCGTATCCGTCATACGTGTTCATGAATGAAGACATGCGTGTGATAACAGTGGCACCCGGCTACAGAGAGGCCTCCACCTTTCTACCAATGCTGAAATATTTCGGAAG